>Ga0075470_10000018_pt1 | contig 62866 bp, 79 predicted proteins | sample DEB19_08_DNA_4_FD_71482 | JGI IMG/M metagenome (GOLD analysis project Ga0075470, IMG submission 71482) | Aqueous microbial communities from the Delaware River and Bay under freshwater to marine salinity gradient to study organic matter... | ecosystem: Environmental > Aquatic > Marine > Coastal ... | reverse complement strand
TGCCTTGTAGCGCACGTTGCCGGTATCGAAGTCGCCCTCGAACCCAGTCTTCATGGATACACGCTCGAACATCTTCATGCCGTTCGGGGCATCGGTCTTGATAAACCATGCGTCCGGATCGGTCAGGTAGTGGTTCACAGTGTAGCCCTGCGGAACCATGCCCATGTTGCGAACCGCATTGATGTCGTTGTCTGCTGTGCCTACGCGCAGAGTGGACTTCATGATGCGATCTGCAGTGAACATCAGTTCTTTCGGGATAATCAGCTTCAGCCCCTGAATCGCAATCTTCATACCGCGTTCATCGGTGAAGGCGGCGATGTCGATCAGAGCCTGTTCGAGAGACGTCTCGGAAAGGTCCGCCGGCACTGCCAGCTCGTTGCGCAGGTTCGGGCCACTCAGCGTCGGGTGGTCATCTGCACACAGGGGCTTTCCGTCACCGCCTACGGAAGTGGTGAAAGCACCATTGAGCACAGCTGCCGCTTTGATCTGCTTGGTCTGAGCCATACTACGGGCCAGTGCCTTGGTGTAGCGACCTGACAGGCGGTCATAGAGGTTGTCCTCTACGGCCTCTTCGGTCAGCGAGAACGCCAGTGCAATGGTCTCGTGTGTGTATCGCGCAGTGTAGACTTCCTGTGCGTTGTCATATGCGACGCCAGCACCTTCAGTCTTTACCGGAGCTTCGCCAAACCCAGACAGCATCACCTCTTCTTCGAATGCACGATCAGAGGTTTCGATATCGTAGATTTCGGCGTGTTCTTTGTCGTAGTTCTGGTATTCCAGACCAAACAAGGCGTTCAGGCCGGGTTCCAGTTCTTTAACAAGTTGAGCGCGTGAAATAGCCATGATTAGCTCCTATTACGGCGCTGTATTGGCAACGCCAGTGCTGCCATACAGGTGAGTGTTGATTTTAACCACAACGTCAACATGGTTGGTGGCACGAATGTTGTTCGGGCTGTCATAGAAGCCCACAATCTTCAGAACCAGAGCTGCTGTGTTGGCGATAGTGGAAGAATCCAACTCAGTTCCGGAAACGCCCGTAACAGAGCTGCCTGCTGTGTAAGCAATCTTGGCGTTCAAGCCAACATCTGCCTGCACAACATCTTCGTCAGCTTGGATGAGGAACAGCTGGTTGGGATCATCAACTACGTCTGCGGTGATAACTCCGGACGTGATGTTGACTGAACCCGGGTAGAAGTTCTTCCAAGTGGGTTTCCCAGTGGTGGGATCAGTGTAGTTACAGCCGTTGAATACGCCTACCGCAGCAGTGTGCAGAGTGTCGTCGTATTTAACAATGTAGCCACTGGATAGTGTGACAAGGTCACCTTGGTAAATCGCGCCAGACTGGTTGTCTGCGATCTCATAGCCATACTGCTTCTGAGCACCAGTGGCGGACAGGTTACCAAGAGGACGCAAGCCAAATGCTTTGTCTACGTTTGCCATTGTCGTGTCCTATGAAGGTTATTTGGGCTTGCCCTGCGAACTCCCAAATGAAGTTCTGGACGACCTTTCGGGGTTATGGATACGCATGGTGTCGTGCTGATTAGCCTTCAACATGTCGTTGTCCACTGCCCGTTGCAGGTCAGAAGCCCGTGATTGGTAGTATTCATTGCGTTCTTCGACTGTTTCATCCGGGATACGGGCAAGCACAAGATTGCCAACGCTTATCACCCCCGCATGCCTGCCGTCTTCGGCGACAGGTGCAGCGAAATCAGGATGCTCGTCAGCACGGACAAACTCATAGCCCTCACGGAGCTTGCCTGCCACGTTGGTACGATCTTCTTGATTCCCTGCTGCAGTTCGAATCCAGCGATGTTTGTATCCGGGAGGCGCGGGAGGCGCGTCCAAGCGAGAAGGTGGAGCCCACGGCTTGCGGCGTGCAGTTTTGTCGCGAGTAGAGGACCCACGGGCTGCACGGTTAAGAGACGGTACGCTCAGGCTTTCGTCGTTCATGCTCACTCCTTCACATATTTGGCGTATTCCTCGAGAGGAACACCTAGTTTTTTGGCAATCGCTACCTGACTTGGAGACAGTTTCACGAGCCTGCGTGCAGATGCAACGCCGGTTGCCCGGTTTGCAGAGGCAACCGTTTGCACGGGGCGGCTGCTTCTGGTCGGTTGTTGCGCAGAGGCGGGCTTCCCTAACCTGTCGGGGAACATTCCCTGCATTCTGCGATTTATCTCATCATAGTACTCATCTGTCCTAGGGTCAAATCCCTGATTTTGAACAAGGTCAATGTGGATGCCACGAACAGCACTGGTCATCACAACATCCTTGCCAAACCAAGGGTTGTTTTCGGCCCATTCCTCTGCCCTCGGATCCACTTCAACCTGCTGACGAGGCGCAGGGGCCTGCTGTGCTGGCTTGGCCTCTACAACAGGAGCCTGCGCTTGCGGGGCACGAGCCTGTGCGTCCGCCACACGAGAAGAGTCATATATCAAAGCAGCCAGACGCTGCTGGGCCTCAGTTTCTGTATCAATGTCATTCTCTTCGCGAGCCTTTCGGATGACCTGCTTCAACGCCAACATCTGAGTCTCAATGCGACCTTTGGCTTCGTTCAAGCGGGCGCCGTCCGCAGCTCGGAACTGCTGCTCCAAGGTCTCCTTTTGAGCATTGACGCTTCTCGCGTATTCCAGCGCCGCATTTTCACGACGCTCCGCTTCTCTCAAACGGGCGGTGAGCTTGTCGATGCGTTTCTGGACCTCCGAACCATACGCCCGGACTTCCTCCTTGTTGCTATCCTCTTCGGTGAGGACGGCCGGGGGTTCCTGTTTTTCCAGAACCTCGGCTTCTCCGTTTTCACCCAGACTTACCGTCTTTGGCTCTACTCCCTCGCCGATATCAAACTCCAACTGCTCTTCTTGCCTCAACATACTCGTCTCCTTAGAAATGCAACACGTCATCAGGGCTGTTCACCTTGCCGATGATCTCGTCATCGTTCAGGAACCTGATCTCTCCGCCATCAATATGGATCCGCGCTCCGGCATATCTGCCAAAGATGACCCAATCCCCCTCCTTGCACCACGGACCGTCCGGGAACTTTGACTCATCCCGGTAAGCCAGCGGGCCAACCTTCAAAACATAAGCACAGGTGGTAGCTATCGCCGCCTTGTCTTGTGTTTCTCGTGTAAGGGCAATCCCCCCTTTCGTAAGCTGTGCGCCTCGGTAGGGAAGCACAGCGATCCGCCACCCGGTGGGGGAGGGGATCATAGAAAGAGAGGACTCTAGAACAGCATTGTCGAGTTTCCCCTCGGCGCTAAAAACATCGCCAAAGTTCTTCGGCCTTTTTTCTTCTTCGGCCGCCTTCAACATACGTTTCTTTTCCAACGCGGTGAGTGCTTCAGTGGTCATAGTGCTCCTTGGACCCTTGGTGGTTAAAACTCTTCGTCAGCCTGTCTTTTCAAAATGTCTTTCACGGACTGCTGCGAGAATCGTAACCCCTCAAGACGGCCCATAAGGAAACGATAGCGCTCCATGTCAGTCACGCCACCGCCCAACACCATGCTTTCAGTGTCGCGAATCGTCTTTTCAAGCTCACGCAATATGCTTTCTGCAAGTGTACGCATGGAGTTCCCATGAAAGCGGGAGGACTTGAGGTGCCTCCCGAAAACCGGCCTGCTTAATAGATCGCTGTTTTCTGATCCGCGTCTCGGCGCTTGACCATCATGAATGCGCCCTTGGGCTTTTTCATCTCGCCCCCCTTGGCTGCCATCTTCGGCTTCTTGGACTTCCCAGCTTCCTCGTAGGCGATGGCCGCTGCCTGAGCAGCAGCCTTCTTCGCGCTAGACGGCTTGCTGGTGCCGATGGTGCCAGTACGCTTGTACTTTCCTACCATCTCGCCGATGTTTTCGCTGATAACCTTTTTGCTACTGCCTTTTTTGAGTGGCATTGTCTCGTCTCCGCTGCATGAAGTCTGCCGCAACAATACGTTGCTGCGCTGTGTCGGCTCTTGTCTGAGCAATCTTCTCTTGAGACTGAATCCTTTCCCGAGAGGCCTGCATCGTCTGCTGTGCTTTCTGAGCGTCCAGCTGAAGACGCGCTTGCGCTTCCTGCGTTCTATTCTGCTCTACCTGTGCACGCAAGGCAATTTCCTTCTCCTTGAGCATCACTACGGGGTCAGGCTGCCCACCTTGACCAGTCAGCCCGTTCTGCATGTCGCGAACCTGCTGCATGTACTGCGCAGCCTTGAGTGCGACCATGCCCTCACGCTGCAGGTCAGACACCATGCCCTCCGGATCAACTCCGTACTGCAGGAAGAGCTCCGCTTCGGTGTCTTCTTCGGCCTTGATGCGCACGTGTTCCAAGATGTGCTTCTGCAGCTCAATGGCCGCCTGCGGCAGCGCCTGCAGCATGGGAGAAAGTCCCATGATCAGGTGGGACAGGATGTGCGCGTCGTGCTGCTGACCGGCAAACGCCTTCAACTGCATGGTGTCCAAGACATCTGCGTTCTCTTGTGCCGGGTCCTTGGGCATCTGCGTGTTCTGTGGATGCAGAATCCCGTCGATGTCACGCACGTTCAAGGCGGCATACACCCGGTAGTAGGCCTCGTACATGTTGTGCATCTGCGGCGCCTGCTGTGCCAACTGCAGTTGAGCTTGTGCCAGCTGGATCCGCTGCGCAGTCGAGAAGATGTTCGGGTCAGCAACCGGAAGTACCGCGACAAGGTTGTCAAAGTCTTGACGCTTGATGTACCGGGAGGCCCCCGGCACGTCGTAGGGGTACTCGTCGGGCAAATACGTGCCAAAGCCCGCTGCCAGCATCTCGAATTCTTGGCTCTGTGCGTAGTGCAAACGCTTGTGGATGGCCGACATGGCCAGCGCCCCACGCTCGAGCAGTGCAATCGTCGTTCCGACGGCAGCCTGCTGGTTTCCATCCCCTACCTGCATGTCCGTGATGCCGGCAAGACGACGACCGGCGTCCACCGTGAACCCCAAAAGCGCAAACAACGTCTGGCTGGGCTCTTTGTACGGCAAAGGCAGCAAAGACGCGCTCAACTCGGCGCCGCCGGCGTCAATATCACGCCATTCGCCCGGCTGAATCGGGTCACTGTCGTCAGCGATGCGCGCGCCCTTGGCTTTGAAGCCCGCCGGCAGGTTAGCAAGCGTTCCCGAGTCCAGAAGTTGACGCAGTGCACTGGTCGCCGCCTTGGAAAGGCCGCCGATGAGGTGAACAAAGCCCAAGCCATACGCTCCGGGGCCTTCTACCAGCACGTAATGGACGAAAAACTCCTTGCGCAGCTTCAGCGGGTCGCCTTCTTCCCAGTTTCGACGCACTCCAACGAGCCTTCCGCTGTTTTCTTCCAGCGTGACGACGTACGGAAGCTTGATCCCGGTAGGTTCTCCGTCCTCCCCCTTGTCTTCGAACCCCGGAATGTCCAAATACACGTGGAATTCCAGCAGGAAGAGGTCTTCGTTCTCAGTGGTGGGCGAAATTCCGACGATTCGGTTGGTCTGCGCCTCAATATCGCTCTGCGGAAGGTTGTTGTCGTCCGGGAAATCAAGCGCATCAAGGTATTCCCCCGCAAGAACACGCTTGCGGTAGTCGTTTTCGTACATCGCAATGCGGTGAGTGATGCGGGAACACTGCTGCATGACCGAAGAACCGGCATACGGGATGAAAAGGTCGTCCGGAAGCACCAGTTTTGAGACCATTCGCCCCAACTGAGCGTCGAAATACACCTTCTTGAACACCGATCCACCATAACCAAGGTAGAAAAGTGCCTGATCCATCTCCGGCGTGAACTCTTTCATGACCGTGGTGAGCTGGTAATTCATGAAATCCTGCACACGACTGGCCTGTTGGGCCTTGTCCAGCGTCTCTTTGCCCATGATCTTGGTTCGAACAGGGCCTTCGGCCGGCATCAGCTCCTTCAACGCCTGTGCTTGGAACTGAATCACCGCCTCTGACAGCATCGGATGCACTGCACCCGAGGCCCCTCGGAAAGGTTGAGTGCGCTCTTCCATGCGGAAGCCCAGCAAACTCAGGCCCTTGGAGTACTGCGACTCCCATTCCTGACGCGAAGACTTGTCGGCCTCGTAAAAACCCATCATGTCCAACGCAATCCGAGCACAGTCTTGGTCCGGAATCAGCCCGGCAAGGTTGTCGTAGAAGTCCACGTCATCCGCTTCAGCGTCAAACGCCACCTCTACGCCGCCTTCCTCGTCCAACAGGATCTCAATGTCAGGGGCTTCTGCGTCTTCCACCACAAGGATGTCAGTTTCCGGAGCAAGGTTCAGTGCTTTGTCTATGGAGGACATGGTTATTTCCGTTTGCTGGCTGGTTTTTTGTCCAAGAAGGATAGCAGGTTTTTCAAGTCATCGGGCTGCGTGGTGACTTCACCGCCGTGCTTGAACGGAACCCCACGGGTGAGAACCCTGTTCAACCCTTCGCGGCCCGCGGCCGTGGACTGATCCCACGTGATGGCCAACACAGGGAACTCCCCGGCACGGTTACGAAGGTTGATCTGCTGCAGCGCGAAGCCTTCGCCAAGGTCCTTCACCACGTCGCGCGCATTCTGAGGCAAGCGCTCGTACAACTGAGGCTGGCCTGAGTACAGCTGCGAGGGCAGGGCGACAAAGTTAAGCCCGCGCTGCGCTGCTGAGGCCACCGCTGCCTTGATCATCATCGTCTGCACTGACTTGGAGTCCGTGGTCATCCCGGGGAAAATCTCGTCCAGCTCAGAAAGGCTACGTCCGCGTTCGCGAAGCGTGTCCAGTCGTTCCTTAGCCGACGTAAGGTTGCCCAAAAGAGCGTCTCTCTTGTTCTGCAACGAATTGATCTCGTTTACACGCAGCATCCATTCTGTGGCCCCTGTTTCGCTATATCTCGGGGGCATGTCCTGAAGCTGCTCATTGAGCTCCCGAATCTTGTTTGAGATGGGTTCCACCTGATCCTGCGTGGTGCTGATGATCCTCTGCAACTCCTCTTGCGTCGCGCCACGGGGTATGCCGCCCTGTCGCTTACGCAAGTCATCCAGAAGATCCGACTGCAGCTCATGCAGGTAGATGCCGTTTACCTGCCCCATTCCCGGGATCTCGGTGCGGACATCTGTTGATCGGCTGAACGATACGACCCCGGGGGTGTTCTCAGTAACCATTGTATGCTGCCCACGGTAGTCCGGATTAACCCCGGGGACCATCTCCGGCCGTTGAGCAGCCATGTTCTTTAGTGCGTCTCGGACATCCTCTGAACCTCTCAGCAGGCGTAACTCGACTGCCAACCGCAGAGTGGCATCTGCCGAGATCTCTTGTATTTTCCCAGACAAGTAGGGGCGCGCACGGGTCTTAAGGAACTCGTTTGCCAACTGCGGGTCTGTAATGTTCTCGGGCTTCGGGAAAGAAAGGATCATGTCACGGCCGTACGGGGTGCCCAAAGCCGCCCCGGCCACCGCCTCTGAGTAGGCCTCTTCAAATGCCTTGGCATAAGCTTTGCCCATCAGGTCTTCTCTGGAGACGCCCCCCTGCTCAAGCAACTCTAGCCGCTTCTGTGGGAAAAGATCCGCGGCCATAGCCCCCAAGGTTTCAAACCTGTCATTCAGCACCCCCAGCGCACTGGCCTGCTCCGACCGTTTGTTGACCACCCTTTCCATGTTATCCAGACGCTCAAGGACAAATTGCGAAGTGTCATCTTGGCGCCCTTTGAAGAGCGCTTCAAAAGGTGCGGCAAAGTCTTCGTATGACAGCGGCCGAATCATCCCCCTTACAAACGGGGAATCGGCTGTCATGGGGCCTGTTCGGTCCAGCTCACGATAGGTGTTCTCTGCAGCAGAAACCATCTCGGGGTCAACGGTGCTTTGACTCGGCTGCCCCGCACGGCGAAGCACGATGGTCCCTTGCATGTCTTCCCCCACCCCCGTGAGCTGCTCCCGCTGAGTACCAAGAGACTGCTCGTCGCCAAACCACGGGTTGTCCATGCTCTTGTAGGGAACATCCCCTCGGATGGTGACCAGCTCAAGGTCCGACGGATCATAAGACGCCTGCAGTTTTTCCAACACCTCGTTCGGGGTCAGCTTCGCCTTGGGATCCACCCCCTCAAACGCACGCTCCACCCGCAATAGCTCCGGGCCACGGAACTTGCCCCGCATGCGCGCCAGCAACTCGTCCCGGCTGATGCGGCCGACGTTCAAGTCATTGGCAATGAAGGAATCCAGCCGCCCGACAAACGGACGCTCCGGCGTGGGGATATGTTGGTAGATCTGCGCCATCTGAGAGCGCGCAGTGTTGGCCGGGCCCATGTCCGCGGACCGCGAAGAACTGCTCAAGATGTTGTCCAGCGTGTTGTACGCCCCGCCGCCGGCAACCGCCGCGGCTATCTCCGCGGTCATGTTATCGGGCGCCACTTCCCGTGCCCCCATGGCCGCAAGCTCCGAGCTGGCATAGATTGAGGCTTCCTTGTCCACGATAGGGGCAAGGCGCATCAAGATCTCCTCAGCACTGCCCGGGGCCGGGCGACGCCGGCCACCTGAGGCCGCCATCTCGGACACCATGGGCCGTGAAGCGCGGGCCGCGGCCCCTGCTGCGCGCAGCGACGCTGCCGCCGGAAGGCCAATGGCGGTCGCAATGGCTGCCGGGGAGTACGGGTCATACCCTGCCACGCCAAGGGATTCCTGAATAGCAGAGGAGACCGGGGTGAACGGCTGGGTCTCAATGCCAAGCTTATTCGCTCCGGCTTTTATGCCCATCTGAGCAAGGTCGCCGACCCCCGCGGTCATGTCCAACATCGATCCCACCACGGGAGCCGTCACGTTCTGCCCGAACGCATCACTGATGCGGCGAAGCATGCTGCGGCTGTCCTGTTCCACGGAGTCTGGCTGCACACTGCTGGCGGTGCCTTGAGCCGAGGCCGGGGAGTTGGCCATGCTGCGGTCTATCTGGGCCAAGAGTTCTTCGGGAGTGGGAGAGGCAGAGGCCTCTCCGCCTTTGGCAAACTCCTTCCTCTGAGGGTTGAGCACAACCGCCTTTCCAGACCCGATGAGATCCAGAATAGCCTGAAGCTTCTCTTCTTCACTCAGGTCGGAAAGACCAATTTCTCTACCAAGAGCATCGTTTTCCAAATCCATGCGCAGATGCTCTTTCGGCTGCGACTCCAGAATAGCCAGCCCATACTCGTTGATCAGACTCAGTGCCTTGGCGGCCGGCTGCCCAAAGCGCTGAACAGCCTGCGCTTGAAACAGCATGTGCCTCAGTGCGTCCGATTCCCCGCCGTACTGCCTGCTGTCCGGGAAGTGCTCGAGCGATATCCGCGTCGCGTCCTCTTCCATCTTCGACAGGGGGGTAAAGTTCACCACAACGTCTCGCAAAGCCCGCGCGCCGCGGCCCACCTTTTCCGAAACAAAGTCCAAGGTTCCCGGCGCTTGAGCGTAAGTGTCCTCGGCGCCAAGGACCTGCTCCTCGGCGCCTTCAGGCTTTTTTAAGCGATCAAGCAACTCCCGCGCTCTCACGTCCCCGCCGTCAGCGAAACCCAAGAACATCTTGGGCTGCAGCTGCATGGGATCTACAGGCTGTATCGGGTTTCCCATGGCGTCATACGCTACTGCGTCCGGCTGGCCAGAAGTGCCAGAGGTTCCCGAGCCGCGGCCCGCGGCCCATGACTGGAAGTCCTGATTGAATCGGGTGGTGTCAAACGCTCCGGTCGGGGAAATGTAGTCTCCGCTGCGAAGACGGGACTGCCAACTGTAAACGTCCTGACCGCCCAGAGGTATCTGGGCTGCAGTGAAGGCGTTTCGCAGCGCGCGGTCCTGTTCCTGACGCGACTGTGCGTACAGCTGCGAAGCAGAGGCAGTCGGTGCCACGTCCAGCAGCTGACGCGGACGGCTGGTCACCACAGGCGGCGTAAAACTGAACCCCGAACCAGTGGCAGGGCGCAGAGAAGCCGCCGGGGTGTACACGTACTGCCCCGTCACCGGACTGACTGTACGAACAGGGCTTTCTCGAAACGCCGTGTCCAAAGCAGGCTGGCCCTTCGCGTACAAGTCCGCCCCTGCGTTCTCGCGAATGAACTGGTTGGGGTCGTACACCGTCACCGGGGTGTAGGGGTCGGGCTGAGGGAAGACAGGGGCAGGAGTCACCGGAGCAGGAGTCACCGGAGCAGGGGCCTCAAAAGACTTGAACAGGATACTGGGGTCCACGCCTGCAGCGCGAATGTCAGAAAACCCCCAGCCCTGCTGTGCCGCGACCTGCTGCAAGTAGCGCCGCTCGTCGTCCGTCAGGCCGTCCTTCTGCAGGTTCTCTACAAACTGACGGGATTGCGCGTACACGTCCTGCGCCCCGCGGGCGGCAAGCTCCCCTGCAATGTTCGGGTTCTGTGCCAAGGTGTTGGTCAGGCTGGTGGCGGTCAGCCTGTTGACCTGCTTCTGTGCTTCACTGGTAGGAATAGACAGGGCCTGATCGATGGTTGCCTGCGACACCCCCGCATCCAGAAGGTCCTTGATGCCAATGCCGGACTGTACCATGGCATCGTAGGCTTCAGCCGCAGTGCCCGGATTAGACATCCAGCGTTGAGCAGAGTCCGCTACCGCCTGCAACCAGCCCGCCTCATTACCACTCTCAATAGCACGACGCCGGCCAAGGGAATCGCCCGGAGACCACGTCTCGCCGCCCTCGGCCATTTGAACAGGCAGCCCCGCCAGCATTTGTCGTGCATTCATCGCCACAGCGCCACCCTCCAAAAAAGTCAGTGCCCCATTCTATCCCTCAATAATACTCCTTCACAACAGAAGGGTCACCGGGCTTATCCCCCTCGTCCGTTTCCAAAGCAATGAAGTTCCCCGCCCGGAAACGCATCAACGCCTGCGTCGTGGAGTCCACTTGGTCATCATTGTCGCCACTGGGGAACGCCGCACACTCCTCAATCAACTCGTCCGCCCACTCCGTGCGTGGCGCCCAGACCATCCCCGCCTCGAACATCGTCGCTACCGCATTGGCCCGCGATACCTTGTCCTGCCCCGCCCTGCGCCCCCCGGGACTGTACATCGTCACAGGAATCCCCATCCGACGCAGCTCCTGCTGCAGCACGGTGCCCGTGGCCTTGGCCTCAATCAACACATTGTCAGGGTTCCAGTACTTGTACTCGTCCTTCGCAACACGCTTCAACTCAGGAAAGTCCCACCGACCGCGGCACACGGCCAAAAGAATCAAGTTCGGCCCCGAGTCCGCGTCCGGATAGAACACTCCCCACGTCGTGATCACAGAGTAGTCTGCCGTCTCCTTCTTCGAATACGCCGTGTCATACGACTGAATAATGTAATGCACGGGCGGCGGTTCATCATGCTCCCAACGTCGCCACCACTCACGCTTGAGGATCGCCCCGTCCTCTGCCGTGGGCGTCTGCTGCCACTGCGCGTTCCACTTGCGCACGCCAATCGCCGTGCGAACCTTCTCCAGCTCCTCCAGCTTCCAGTACCCCGGCCACAGGGGCTTGCCCGACGGCATGATTGCCGGGAACTCCAACACCTCCCACTGGTCCGATCTGGGCTGCCCCTGCATCTTGAGCAAACGACCCGTCAGGTCATCCGTGCGCCAGCGGGTGTTGATCACAATAATCGCCCCGTTAGGCTGCAGACGCTGACGCGGGCCAGAGGTGTACCACTCAAACGTGTTGTCCATCGCCGTGTCCGACATCGCATCCTGCTCATCCAAGATGTCATCCAGAATTACGATGTCCCCGCCACGGCCCGTCATCGCACCGCCTTTGCCAATGAAAAACGCTTCGCCCCCGGCGCTGGTATCCCAACGGCCCGCGGCCTTGGAGTCCGCAGACAACTTCAACTCAGGAAAGATATCCCGATAACGCTCCTCGGACACAAGGTTTCGAATCATCCTGCCAAAGCGCTGCGCCAGCTCTGCCGTGTGCGACCCCACAATGAGCTTGGACCGCGGCAAGCGGCCCATCAGGTACGCCGGAAACAGGTAACTGCCCATCTGGCTCTTTCCGTGACGAGGGGGCATGGCAATCATCAGCCGCTTGCACTTGCCCTCGACCACCCGATCAAGCTTCTCGGCAATGAGCCTGTGGTGCTCCCCGACCAGCATCTCCGGCCAGACGTACTGACAAAAAGACAAGAAGGTGTCCCTCGCCTTGTCCTGCGCCTCAAGCTGCAACATCCGAAGCTGCAGCTTCTTGCGATGCGACTCAATGTCAAACTGCGGCCTTCCTGCGTTACCCATGATTTCTCCATTTCTGTTTTGAATTTTTATATATACCCCCGCCCCCTCGATTTTGCAAACCAAGGGGGGCCTTTCCCAGAAGGCCTCTTCAGGCCCTTTTTCCATGGGCAAAAAGGCCGGGATGTTCCACGTGGAACATCGGGTGCATATAACCGTTTGGAATATGACCTATAACCAAGGGATATAAGCCCTTCAGAACTTTTTATAACTAAAAGTTATATGAATATTCCTGTTTGACGAATTCATTATACAGCGGGCGGACTTGGCACGGTTATTGGCGCGCGGCCGGGGGCTTACGGAAAGGGGGTCTAAAAAGCGTTTTACTAATCCATGTATGTACAAAATCGGGCTTAAGCCACCGCTGCGCTAGGCCGGGGGCTTTTGCCGGATCGGCTCTGGACCGGGGCCCGAGGCGGGCGGATCGGCCGGCAAGGGACCCGTGCCGGCGGCACGCGGCCCGGGGCGCTATTTCCGGTAATAGCAATTACCGGAAATAGTGACTCCAATAAAATCAATGGGTTACGAAAAACAAGGCGCGCGCGATAGATAAAACCGTTCACGCGGCCCGATTCCGGGCCCGGATCAGGGCGCGCGGCGCTAGATCAGGCCAGCACGGAGCGCGGCCGACGGACCACGGACCGGGAGCGGCCCGGCCGGAGTATGGCGGCGCGCCTTGCGCTGACTGGATCAGGGCGCGCGGCGCGCGGGCCGGTTTGCGGCCGGGCATAAAAAAGCCCGGCAGATGCCGGGCTCGAGGGGGCGCGCGTGCGCGTCAGCCATGCGCGTGTCTTTCCGCCTCCTCTTCGCGCGCGTTGAATGGCGTGCCGTACCCACCAAAGGCCAGCACCTCCCACGTCGTCACGTCCACCACATAGCACCCGGCGTCACCGTGTGACTCATCTGGCTGCAGCACGGCCTTTGCATTCCATGCACCAAGGGAAAGATTGCCACCGACCGTCTCGTGACAGATCCCGATAAACCGGGCAAAAGAATAACCCACGTCACCGTCGCGGCCGCGCATAAGCTCGGCACATGCCTTGATCAGGTCCGGCGCATCCTCGCCGTGCCAGTGTAAATATGCGACGGGAGAAAATTCGCGCGCGTCGCGGCCGTTGATAAATTGGATCAGTACTCGGTCACCCATGGTTACGTTCTCACTGTATGCCCAGCACCTGCCGGCCGGAAAATTAGTTGCAGGTCCCGCGATTATGCGCACGCGGGCGGCCGTGTCAACCCGCTGCAGCAAAAAAAACGGCCGCACAATGGCGGCCGTTGAAAGAGTAGGGAAGGAATCAGGCGACAAACTTTAGCAGGGCGCCCGCCTCGGCCTCTACTTCTATCCTGTCGGCCGTGTATGGGATTGTCTTCGCGTGCGCGGTGATGCCTGTCATTGCATCCCATATCGTCTCAATGGGGCGGCCCTCTTCCATCATGTGCGCATGCTGAAACGCTGCCGCGCGTTTCGGCCCGTAGCGCTTGGCCAGCCAATCGTCCACGTTATCAAGGCGCGCTTTCTGCGCCTCTTTCAAAGCGCTCTCGATGCCGCCCGCCGCGCTGTTGGCGTACGCGATAAGGGCCGGCTGGACCTGCTCGATGAAACGATCCGGAGCGCTTACAGTGTGGCGGATACTGATATCCTGTACCTGTTCGGCGCCCCATACGATACGATTCGAGCAGGCATAATCAAAAAGGAAAGTTCGGACTTTGAGCGCGCCGGCGCCTACCTCGGAGTTACTGACGAAAAAGCCGCGCGCCAGCGTGCCGGGCTGGCCGTCGCGCCGGTTCGGCAGCTCTATGCGATTCACATCATCGGCGAGGAAGACGAACATGTCGCGGTCGCTGGCGAAAAGAGTAGTGTTCTTTTCCGTGATATCCACGGCGCGGCCGAATTCCCCCGGCACGCGGAAATCGCCATTCCGGCCGTCGCCGAATTTATCCATGAGCGCGCGCACGACGTCGCTGTTCCACACGCGGCCATAACGCGGCCCGGTGGCGGCCCGAAGAGTGCCCTCCGGCGCGCCCGGTGCCCGGGAGATCAGCACGCCGACATCTTCAATTTCCCGGCTATATTGCAAACCGTAGTTAAGACAATCGGCCGCCATGGGGGCCGGCAATTCCCGCAGATAGCCGGCCGGGGCGCCTACTAGGCTGGCCAGCTGACCGAACGCATAGTGTGTCGGGGCGTAGCCGTGCCCGTTCGGGCCGGTGACAACTAAGCCGCGATTGTCGGCCGCCGGGATAACTTCCAGCCGGCGCGACGGTACAACGCCGGACCGGCTATTATCGCGGGACAGCTGCAACATGCGCTGCATGTCGGGCAGCGACAAAAAGCGCTCTTCGGCGGGGCGGCTGGACCATTGCTTGTTTGCATCCATTAGTGTGCTCATCTGTGCTCTCACTGTATTGTGACCGGGCCCGGTAACCGGCCGGAAAATTAGAACCGGAGCCGCAACTATAACCGGGAAGAAAATTAGTGCAAGCATTCTCGCAAAAAAAACGGCCGCGCATGGCGGCCGTGGGTTCAGGCAAGGGGCGCGCCCCTAGTTCCGCACCTTTGCATGCTCAATAATGACAGTCTCGCCGCCGTGCTGATAGCACGCCCGGCAATCGATGCATTTTTGGCCGTCGCAATTCGCCGGGCCGGTGTACGCGGCCGGCACGTTATTGAAGACGCGATCAAAGCCGGCCGGCGGCCGTTGCATAACGCGGTCTAATGATGGGTTACTGTAGATCAGCACGACGTTATCCGGGCGCGCGCCGCCCTTGCGGATGATGTCCCGGCGCTTTGTCCATAGTGCAAAAATAGTCGCCGGATTTTTACCCGCTATCGCGTACAAATTGCGCAAGTGCAAACCATTGATCAACTCGCCGTGCCCGTGAAACCGGGAAATCGCCGCATTGATTGCCGGCAATTCTCCCGGCCGCAACATGCGCGACGACAAAAGCGCGCTGTTATGCTCGAAAGCCGGCACGCAATTTTTCCGGCTGCCGGAAAGCATAGCGGCGGAATAACAGTCGCCGCATATAGCGTCAGTCTCGCGCATGGCGCCGCAGAATTCATTGGTCAACGTGTTAGTGTTAATCGCCTGAATACCGGCAAGCTTGCCAGTCATGGTGGAAACATGCACGCCGGCGCGCTGTTTTTTGTCCGTTGCAATGATCATGCGGCGGCCCTCTCTTGTCCCGGCGCGACGTAATCGTTGCGTTTAATCTGCGCGTGCGTTATCCGCCACTGCGCGCCCCGTTCATCCGTCGCGCACCAGCCCTTGCGCCCGATTGGATACTGCAGCGTAAACTCCCGGCCGTCGTTAAACAGTACAATTCCGCCGGCTTCTGGCCTCCCCCTTGCTTTCTGATCGGCATGGTAGCGGCGCACGCGTGCGCGCCATTCTGCAGCACTGCCTACGGATTCATCTGTCGGCGCGTCAAGGTAGGTAATCGGCACGTCGTAATAATAAGGCCCTGCGGATTCATCCATGCACTTGTAACCCCATGATGACTCGCCGCGCGTGCCTTGCATTAAATCAAGGCCGATAAAGTGCAACCCTGTTTCCTTCACGCGCACTAAGTACCAGTGCCTATTGCCTTTCGTGCAATCTTTCACTAGTTCGACCGTGTCGCCGAATCGCTGCGGGCGGCGCAAGTAGGAAACAAGGGATTCTCTCGTCGTCGTTTCGTAGGGGTATGTCCAGCCCATGGTAATTTTCTCTCTGTATGATCCGCCCCGGCGTGGCGGGAATTAAATGCCGGTATGGCCGATTATTCGCATTCGCGCGGCCGTGTCAACTACCCTTTAAATAAAAATCCAAAGAATAAGAACCGGATTAATCTAATAACCTCCCTCCGGCTTTCATTTTCCATTTCCTCCGGCGACTTTGGTGGAATCTCCCGCGGCACATCCCGCGGCCGGCGGCCCCGGCGCCTACTGCCGCGACGCATGGCACGCATTCCTTGCCGGAATTAGAACAATCGGCTCTATTTTGTCCAGCGTCTGTCGGAACGATTGAAGGAATGCTTGCCGGCTCTCATAGTGCAAACTGTCAGCAATATTGTCCCGCAAGATTAGTATTGTCCCGCGCATGCTTGAGTCTACGTACTGGTGAACCTCAGCTGCGAAGGCCTCGCCTAAAAAAACAGCGGCTTTTTTACTGATTTTCATTGTTCGGCCCCCTCGTCTAGTATTTCCCGCAAAAGTTCCACGCCCTCGCCATTGCGCGCGGCATCCTGCGCGGCACTCAGCAATATCAACTTGCTACGGGCAGACGCTAGAATCTGCCTCATCTGCTCAATATCGGCCCCTCCGCATATAGCAGAGTCGATTAACACGATCAGCTTCGTGGTGCCGTTTATCATTGCACCACCTCCACTTTGTTCAGCAGCTTGACTGCGCCGACTTCGCGCAGAGCTATGCCGCCCACGTGGTATGTTTGCCTCTTTGCTCCCGTGCGCGACCCGTAGCCGGTCGTGCCGTTTCCCCCCACGTCTAGCACACTGACAACTCGCAGGCGTTTCGGGCTGATCGCCTCGGCCTGAGCCGTGACTGTTTCTGATCGCCAGCCAGCAGGCGTGAAAACTGAGGTCGTATATCTGATTTGCATTTTAGTTCTCCTGTATATGCGCCGCCCATTGCGGCAAGGCGTAGATTGCCGCCGCCGCTGGCACGCTGTCAATAGGTCAATTCACCTTTGAGCATATGCCACAGTACTGCATCTGCCGGCCAACTCGCGCAAGGGGCGAGGTCCACACCGTCACGCACTAAGTCCATCACCTGCTCGGATCGATACAGTAGCCACCGGGCGCCCCTGATGGTAGGCGACTTCGGCGGATGGTACTGAACAAGAATAAAGCACGGGACGCGCATTGCTCCGTGTGTGACGTGAAATGCTATCTGGTGCGGGCTCAATTTCACTTTTTTGCCCCGCTTGACCACCTTCAGCTCAAGCAGCGCTATTCCCTGCCCTGCAATGGCCACCCAACAGTCTGGCAATCCAAGGCCTACGCGAGATTCAATCCTCGTGATCCTGCAATCCTGTGGCAGATTGTCCCTCAGTCGCTGGTACAGCAGCGTCTCCGGATTCGCTGGCATATTCCTTCCCCTCCAGTACTGCCTGCTCGACCTGCTCAGGCGTTAATTCGATAATATTTCCCGAGCCATATACATCCTTCAAGCGCTCCAGCTCCTTCATGACCTCTTCCTTGCTCATGGCATCGATGGTGCCGTACCTGACTTCTTTGCGTTCGACATAGATTGTCCCCAGAGCCTGACCCCGGCGGAATTCCGCCTGCACTGCCGCTCCAAAGCTCCCTGCTCGCAGAGCCGCGTCGCGAATGCGCTGTAGGTCTCGCATATGCCGCTCATATGTCGTGCCGTATACCTCGGCCATTTCCTGCCGATGCTCTTGAATGGCAGCAACAATATGCGCAGAGGTCTTGGGGTTGGTCAGCTCCACTGCCTTGGCCTTGGCTTTCAGGGGATCGTACCCGGCACGTATGGCGGCCTCCTTCAGAGTGATCTCCCCAAAGCTGGCAACAATCTCTTGAACGAATCGCCACTCCTGCGCCGTCAGGGGTCTGTTCGGTGGTTTTTGCACTGGGGTCAGGAGTTTCTCCTTGGTTTTCTTCCAAGTTGACATCTTCCTGTCAGTTGGGGCGCTCTTCAGTGCCTCTGGAATCTCGCTTCTTCGAACCATCTAAATCACCCTCCTGCAAATGTGTGTCCCCTCTTGGGACCTGTCGAAACGTATCGTAAATTTGCTGTCGTTTGTGCGATTCCAGTAGCCTACCATCTGGCGGCAAGCAACCAGCTCTTCCTCCTCCACAAGCTCCAAATAGTCTCCCCGCCTCATGTCCTTTAACGGGAACCAGAGTCCTGACTTGGTAGCCGGCGTCTCGACCACAAAGTGCATTTTGCACCCGGGCCAGAGCAGATGGTGATTCTCTGTGTCATCGAAAACAGGCATCTTTGCTCCCCTATTTTACCCTTCGACATACGTATGCCCCGGGAAACTCCCGGGACAGCCGGCAGGAGAACTCTGGGAATGGTTTGCCCGGGCGGCGCTCCTCCCACTTGGCCTTCCACCTCAGTGTCCAGCGAGCTACGGCCTGATGTACCTTGGCAAGCCTGTTCTCTTCCAAGGGAACAAGGAAGTAGTCTCCCACCTGCATTTTCTCCAATGGATACAGGGTCTTACCTCCATTCGTGCCCCATTCCACGGGCCATTCTTTGCACCGGTTTTTCCACAGGAACTTGCCCGGCTGGTCGTACAGTAAAGGCATCTCACCTCCGTCGTAATGCTTTTTCTATATAGGGTCAAAAAAGCTTGTTTCATGAAATTTATGATTATACGAAAACGCCCCGTAGATAGAGAAGATGATAACTCTTCTCACTAATCCTACATATTGTGTTCCATACCCTCTCTTGACCACAATTTACCATCACATCACCTGTTTTTACTCATTTCACTGTGTGTAATACCTAAACCCTTGATTCATCTACACAAAACACCACTCATTACACCACACACACCAATTTTCACTCATATTCATCACTTTCATAAAACAAGCTTTTTTCTCCCTATAGCAAACAGAAACGTAACAATCCGTAGGGCAACTGCCTTTTTGCCCCTCTGGAGCCCCGGGCCGCGGTCCTTTCCCCTCTCCCCTTGACCCCCAACCCGCGATCCTCGAGCCGCGAACCTCGAGCCGCGAACCTCGAGCCGCGAACCTCGAACCTCGATCTTTCCCCCCGATCCTCGACCCGCGACCCCTGCTCTCTCGCCCCTCTCAAAACGCTCTCCTTCCCCCTACCCCCTAAAACGTCCCAAATCTCACCACAGGAGCCTTAAACGGCATCCCTTGCCCCCGCCTCTCAATGAAGCTTCCCGTCCGTGTCCATCACTGCGGCTGCCTTGGCTTTGGCCACCCCGATAAACCCCTCTGTCTCCTCGTCGCGGGTGATATTCCATATCTCGCACAGAGCCCCGAGCAGCGTGCCGGGGTCGATTCCTCGGCACCGGCTGTGGTGAATCAGGCAGGTGGACAGCAGCATCATGACGCGGGTGGGGTCAAACTGCAGAACCAGCTTTTGCAGTTGGTCGTACTCCTTGTCGAGGGCCTCGAAGTCCAAGCCGGTTAGTTTCGTTAATTTCTCCATCTCCTCGTCTTTCGTCATCTTGAATCTCCTTTCTTGGGTGTTCTTGTAAATGTTTTTGCGTGTTTAAAATCGGCCATGTATGTACAACCAAGCAGTCAGAGGCCATGTGACAACTGCTATGAACAGGAGGTAAGTCAGTCTCCTGTCACCACTTCAGCCTCTGTCTCGATCCAGACCTTGGCACCACATGACAACGGATTGTCAGGTCGGTAGACCACCTTGCAATTGCAATCAATCGGGCCAATTTCATAGGGTTCATGCCTGCCGCTGGCTCTTGGTTCGGAAAGTGCTCGTGCACGTAACGCCCCTAAGAACCGGCGCGGCTTGCCGCGTCCGGTGCGCGCTTTTTGCGCACGAAGTTGCTTGGTTTGTTAGGAGCAGATTCCTCGCGCAAATCTAGACGTGACTGGCGAACGAACTCATCGATATTAATCGATTCACCGGCGAGAACTTTTTCGTAAATAAAAGTCATTACGTCGACAGGGGTATTTTTATCCAAAAGTCGAAAGGACGAAGCTGCCACATATTCGGGCGACATTTCGAAAGACATCCATCGGCGACCTTCTTGTTCTGCTACTTGCCCCGTAGTATTGGAGCCACCAAAAATGTCTACAACAAGATCATTTGGCTCAGTCAACATTCGTATAAAAAACTCAGGAAGCTTTGCGGGAAATCTGGCTGGATGTCCTTTTACTCCTACTGCCTTACATCCGGAAAGATATAGTCCGTTGGATTCGGAATTTGATATTTGAAGTAAGTTTGGGGGAATAGCTCCACCATTATCTTTGGCGAATCCTTTGCCAATATCGTGCCCTGATGGACGAACTTTTGGCGTATAGAATTTATCAGGGTCTTCGATTAGCTTCTTCATTCGTTCACTATATGGTGCGAGCACTTTAGTGATGTCAGATTTCGGCCATTCGGTTTTGCTGAACCACCACACCGTATTAATTGAATCCTTTACTCGAAGCTTTCTCTTATTCACCCACTCAATCGGACTAGGTAGCTTAGAAGGATTGAACCAATAAAAATCTTCAGCAAGAAAATACCCCAGCTCATCAACCAATCGAATTAGCACACGAAAGTTATAGAGACTACGCACCGGGACACCTTTCATATAAGCGCCCCCGAAATCGACAACGAAGCTCCCATCTTTTCGGAGTTTTCTATGAACAATTCGGGCAAATTCTACAAACCAATCGATATATGCATGTTGATCCAGGTTGCCATACTCCTTCTGGCGCTGCAGAGCAAACGGTGGGCTTGTGATAACCAGATTGACACTTTCATCTGGCAGCTCACTTAGAAGCTCTATCGAGTCCCCTATGTATGCACCACCCTTGGCGGTGTAATAAGCGGGCGCGGTTTTTACTTTCATCAACATGGGCTGCTACTCATAGTCTGTAGATTCATTGTCATCATGTGCGCATTATCTGCGTCGGGCCGCGGACCTCGACACTATTGCACAGGGTGTTGCCCTTGTAGGTCTTGACCGTGAGCACGGGCAGCTGGGCGCCCTTGGCATTGGCGCGGATGTGATGTTGATTGACGTGAATGCGTTTTTTCATTTCGTCTCTCGCAGTCTGGTTTCTTGATCAATACGACTGCCAATCCACGCCATCACCGGAACGGCCATTGAATTTCCCAACGCCTTGTATCGCGAGCCGTCCGAGCATTCGTCTGCGGGTTTCTTGCGCCACGGGATGGCGGTGTAGTTGTCGGGGAAGCCTTGCAGGCGTTCGCACTCCACGGGCGTGAGGCGGCGGACTTGCATGGCGGTACCGACACCGTGCTGCTTCCCAGCCTGCATTGCCACCGCCGTCGGATTCTTCGCCCCCATCGCTGGCGCAATGTTTTCGGCGCTGGCGTGTTGTGTGGCTGACAGGTTTGCGGGGAAAGCAATGATGGGATGGCCTCTGCCAGTGCCGTCCTCGCTGCCGTCGAAGCCTTCAGCTTTGAGCGCGTGGGTGCGGTCGCCGGTAACGCAGACAGGCTGCAACACCGCCGTTGGATTCATCGCGCCCAAGGCTGGCGACAGGTTTTCTGTGCTGGCGCTTTGCAGTGACTCGTGGAAGACCACCGATGCAACGGCCATTGCGTTGTCACCGGGATCGCTTCTTATCGTCCCCGTGTGCTCATGATAAAAATGAGTCCCTTCCCTTTTTAATAATCCCGGCTCAAAAGTAATCGACTGCTGAATCACTCCCCCATCGCAGTCGAAGTCGGTGCCAAGGCCACCGCCGTTAGCGCATCCTGCAATTGTGGGGGCAACTGCTTTCCCCGATTCCCTGCTCGGCGCAGTATCCCGGCGCACGCCTTCGAACTCAAAAAGAACCGCTGCGGGATCGAACCCGTTTCGAGCACTTGCGACAACGAACACGCGGCGGCGTCGTTGGGCCAAGCCGAAATATTGGGCATCGAGGACTCGCCACGCGATTGCCCTTTTGGATCCATACACACAACCAGCGTCCGACCATCTTTTCCCTGCCGGCTGCAGCGGCTCACTTTCTCCGGCAAGCTCTGCCAAAAAGCATCCGAGGGCGTTGTCTTTTGTGGATAGGACGCCGGGTACGTTTTCCCAGACGATAATGCACTCTGGCTCTCCTCTATTTCTGCGAACAGTGTCAATTGCATCAGCAAGCTCCAAAAACTTGATTGTTAGTTGTCCCCTATCGTCATCCAGTGACTGACGCAGCCCAGCGACGGAAAACGCTTGGCATGGCGTACCGCCGACCAGCACATCCGGAGCTTCAATCTCCAGATTATTGACTCTGTCAGCCAAGGCGGTCATGTCTCCGTAGTTGGGTACGCTTGGATAATGATGACCTAATACCGCTGAGGGAAACGGTTCAATTTCAGCCAGCCACGCGGCCTCCCACCCAAGCGGGTGCCACGCCACACTTGCTGCCTCAATGCCACTACAAACACTACCGTATCTCATATCCCCTCTCCCTTCGCAGGGTTTCGATTTCGAGCTTTGCGCGGCGCAGTGCCTTCCACGGATTCAGTATTTCTTGCAGTGTCATGCTTGTCTCCTCTGTGTTTGACCTTGTTCCAGCCGATGATGTAACTGGCGCTCTTGCCTGCCAACAGCTTCTTGTCTTCTTTATCCGGCACACTGCTGGGTCGATTGCTTAGCATCCAGCTCCACCTCCTGTTGATCCGTTGTGTGTGACCCATCCCCGAGCACACGCATTGTTTTTTCGGTCAGCATGGTCTTGGCGAACGTGTACGCCATCTTCGCAACCTGCGGAATTGTCAAATGCGTGTGCTCGGGGTTCGCCACAATGCCCTGCAGGGCGGCCGCCGCAAAGTAGTCGAGCAGGTCAAGTGCGTGAGCATGGTGTATCGTTTCATTGTTGGTCTTCATTCTGTGATCTCCTTTATGTGTTTGTTCATCACTCATCTCCCGTACACCCGTCCCGTAAATACTCATACTTCAGTATCTCCAGTAGTCCAAGAAGCTGCGCGTAGGATATCCGCCCGTTGTATTTCCTGACCACCTCCCGGATCTCCCCCCTCAGCTGCTCCTCTGATCTAAACACTGAGCCCAGTACCCTCACGTTGTCACTCACCACTCACCTCCCCTTGCTGCTGTGTCGGCCACCGTGGCCGGAACTCCCCCTGCAGCGATTGCCTGACGAGTCTATGTGTGAGCACCGACGAATAGCAGCTGGCGGCACAACGACTTCCTTCCTTTCCTGCTCCTTCAAAACAGCCATTGCGATATACACAATCGCCCCCAGTGCTTCTTGCACGAACGCATCTCCCTCACGGGTGCTGGCCGCTTCTTCTAACTTCTTAGCTGCCTGCCCGGTCAAGAACCCCCGACCGTGCATCTTGCCGTAGTGTACCCACGGCTGCTCTAGGAACGGCGTGGTGTCGCCGCCATGTCTTTCGCCTTTGCCCTTGGTGGCCTGCTGTATCGCTTGGTCAAACACTTGTTGCAGTGGGTGTGTCATGATTGCTCCGTTTTAGTTATCTCTTTCTGTTTCATCATTAAGCGACAGTCTCGTCACGCCTGCCGGGATTACGGTGATCTTGCCACCGTTAGCAAGGTACTTTTTGATCGCTTCTTCCAATTTCTTTCTTTCTTCGTCAGCGCTTTCTGTCTTTACCGCTTTCCTGCTCAGGTTACTATAATAGAGGTTGGCTCTCAATTGTTGTCTCCAGTGATTGTGTTCCTGTTCTTCAGCGCCGCCTCGATGTCCACCGCTACTGCATAGACGCCTTCATACAACCGCTGATCGGTGATCGTGATGTTGGACTTGATGACGTCCTCCACTTCTTCCAGTGTCAGTCCGATAAATTGTTCATGCCGCGTAGCGGCATCATACTGGCGCAGCATCGTGACGTAGGCGCACAGGTCTTCGCGCCGAAACACCACAACCTCCTCGCGGTTTTCGCGTTGCTCGTACTGGCCGAAGCACTTTGCTTCAAACCATTCTCTATCAGTAAACATCATCGCGGCTCCTTCTTGGCTGCGCGGAAAATAAAATCAAACAGGCCCGGAGACATTTTCAGCGTTACGGGCATATCGGGGTCAGCGCATTCGCACGCTTGCACTTTTTCAAACGTATTTTCCTGCGGCTTGTACGGGACAAGGCACTTTTTGCATCTTACTGCGGTAGTGTTCGACATTATGTGTTCTCCTTGTCCTCGATGATTGCTTGGATTTCAGCAGGTGGCACAAGGCAATACGCTTGATTGCCGGAGACAAGCCCGCTGCGCCATCGCAGCAGAGTTTCGACACTCACAACCCTGTGCGTGTCTGGGATAGCGTAGAGCGGGATGTTATACCCTGACACCATTGCCCCTTGAATGCTCGATGCCCTCTCTTGTTTTGTTTTCTCTACCGCAGTGATGACACTGCCGCTTGCGTGCATCCACGCCACAGGCTTAATGCTCATGATTGCTTCTCCTTTGCGGCGGCGAGCATGGCGTCTGCCTGCGCATATCTAACCTTTGCGCACAGATCAAACCGACGAGTATTACTAAGCGATTGCCACCACTTATCAAACCTAAGGTGTTGGCCATCAACCTCTACACATTGCCCATCGCAAGCTACTCCTGCGGCACTGCAAATCTCTGACACTCCGGGCTGCGTGCTATGTACCGCAAAGTAGTCGCGCAGGGTCATGCCGGGTACGTGCAGGGTGTCGTCTGTCATTGTGCTCGGAAACGCTGGTCCTCCAGCGCAGGTTTCGGCTATAGCGAGTATTTCTTTTTCTGTTTTCATCTGCTTTCCTCCTCAACTTTCAAGCGCAGGTTAGAGCGGCGGTAATTTCAAGCATTGCTGCGGACACTATAGCGTCTACAAAAGCTGTTGCAGCACTATTTTCATACTCCGGTGGATTCTTTAGGAACACGGTGTTCAGTATGAATACGGCCCGCTGCTTTTGTTCTTCGGCTATAGCGAGTATTTCTTTTTTTGTTTTCATTTGCTTTCCTCCTCTGGAATGGCCGTTACAACACACTGCTTATTGCGCGGCAGCGTTTTCTCGCACTCTGCTAAGGATTTCACCGCCAGTGATCTGTACGACCCGGGCATCGAATCCAGTAACATAAAGACGACTAGTGTAAGGATTACACCTAGCCAGAACGCCAAAAATATATCTCTATTGTTCATACCCACTCCCCATTGCGGTTCATATCTCAATCCTCAATTCCGGCAGCAGCTCTCGGCAGTCGTCTGCACATAGTTTGTGTTCAGCGTCCACAGCATCCTCAGCAGCAGCCCGCGTAGCAGCCCACGCAGCAGCCCACGCAGCCTCAGCAGCCTCAACATCAGCCCGCGCAGCAGCCAACGCAGCAGCCTGAGCTGCCCACGCAGCCCTCTCAGCCTTAGCAGCAGCCCTCTCAGCAACCCGCGCTGACTCAGTATCGGTGATGACCATCCCGCGCAGCCCGTGCTGTATGCCAGCACGATCCAGCGCATCAGCGGCGTATCCCATCGCCCTAGTTGCTGCACGATAAGCGACTGGGGCCAGCACCTCAGGTGCGTAGCCGGCCTTGGAGTAAAACCAAAGTATCCACTCACCCCGTGGACATGCAGCTATCAGCTCCTGCACTGATAGATCAGGGTTCTGGTCGCACCACTGTGCTACCGATAAGCCTGTGGCGTGAGGGAAGGCGTTTTTGGTTTTTAGCCAATCGTTGAATTCTTGTCTGTTCATACCCACTCCCCCGCTTGAAGTATTTCCCGCAGCTTCTTTTCCTGTGCCCCCCGCGCAGCCCACGCATCCTCCGCAGCAGCCGCAGCAGCCGCAGCAGCCCCCGCAGCAGCCTTAGCAGCAGCCTGAGCTGCCCACGCAGCCTCAGCAGCCCCCGCAGCCCCCGCAGCCCCCGCAGCCCCCGCAGCAACCTGCGTAGCAACCTGCGTAGCAGCCACCGCAGCAGCCCACGCAGCAGCAATCTCTTCGTCTGTCGCCTGCCCTTCTGAGTGACGCCACGCGACATCAAGCGCGGCTTTGCTGCGCTCATCTGTCATTAGGTGCTCAACTTGTCGAGCGCACCAGACGGCGTACTTGCGCCACAGATTTGAGTGATCTTGTCTCACTTTCAAGCACCACAGTGCGTCGTCAAGCCCATTGCTGTCGATAATGTCTGACAGCGGAAACTGCTCGTTCCAGTCTTCGTTTGTTTTGGACTTAAGCAGAGTTTCCCAGCCGTTTTTGCACGGTCTGTGGTCTCGAATTTCGTTGAGGGATACTGTAATCATATTACCCCCTGATAAAATCCTGCTTTCGGGTTGAATTCTTGTCTGTTCATAGTTTTACCCATACCGCAGGCTTACACGTCCTGCGCGGCGAATTGTGTTTTACTTTACGGAACACGTATTCCCAATCTCCCGGACGCCTAGCCTGTCTCCCATACACCGTGCTTTTCGGTATGCCCAGCCTGCGGCCATGCCCCACCAGCGTGTCGGTGATTCCGTCCAGTTCGATATAAATGGCAGAAGGGCTGCCCATGTTGTGCTCGCTGCTGTACACGCGATCAGGCTTGCGCGGCAGGTTGCCCTCAAACCACTTGTCCCAACCCCTGCGCCTGCACAGGCGAATAAACGCAGCGTGACTGGAGTAGCCCAGCAGCAGCGCTGCCTCTGTCATCGTGACCTGCATCTCTCGGGCGTACAGCCGCACCATCTCTTCAAAGGGCTGTCCGGTGTCGCGCTCGACTTCTTGAATGATTCTCACAGTTGTTCTCCTTTCTAGCTTTCTGTTTATAAACACTCCCCCCAACTGCTCACCCAAGCGGAAGGGAGGAGCGCCGGCAGGTCCGCTGCCGGACGGTACTGCTCTCACAGTTTGGACAGGTCATAGGAGCGCACCCACGCTTCCCACCGGTGCCGAACCTGTTCCCTACTGTATCCGAAAAAGGTAAGTCTTTCTTCACCGAATCCCACGTCCAGCCTGTACCACTTGTCCTTGATCTTCTGTATCGACATTTTCCTGTTCCTCACAACATTCGCAACCCGGATGATCCGGGTCTCTGCAGTCCGGGTGGCGGGCCAAGGTTCGTTTGTATCGTCGCGCATGCCGCCATTGCGCAGACTCGTCTTCATCAGGGTACTCTGCACATGACTTCATACAGCATCGCCCACCACCTTTTCCATGTACTTGTCTGAGAGGTGTAGCACCGCGGACATCAACTGATCATCCGCCCTTGCCGAGCTGAAAATCTTCACGTCCTCGCGCTGCAGTAGCGCGTGGAAGGTGACAAGCTGTACCAGTGTGCGGGCATCGTTCATTGCATCGTTCATTGCAGGGACTCCATTATTTGATCTTCAAGTGTTAACAAGGCACCTTCTTCAAGCACACTGAGCACATCGATCTGTCTTCCCTTCTTCTTTCTCTTCAGTATGACTTTCTGGATATCGACTTGTTCTGGTAACCACGGTTCGCCGTCCCTTGTCAGGGCAGGGAGTATTTTGTACACCACTTCCACCGGCAATTCAAGAAACGTATTATGCTTTGTCAACGACATCTCCTCCGCGTGCTGCACGCACCTCTTCCTGTTGAATCTTCCAGAGGGTTTTCTTGAACTCGTGTTCCACCAGAACACGGACAACTTCGCCCATGGCAACGTCATGGTGGTCTGCCAGTTCGCGGATCATGGTGTACACCGGAGCACGCAATATGATCGTGGTCCACGGTTCTTTCCTCCTGCTGGGGGAAGTGGGCTTCCTCCAAGAGGGATCTGGAGGCAGTTTGTCCGCCTTTTTCCTCTTTGCCTTAGTCCTTGTGCCTGCCATTTGCTCTCCTTTCTGATTTACTGCTTTTTATGTATCATATAACACATGAAAAAAGGGGGTCAAGCCCCCCTTTGCAGGTTATTTTGCAGACCCCCAGTTTTCCCCCACCTCCACGTCTACTACGGAAGGGATGGCCAGCTCCACGGCAGTGGCCATTATCCTGCCTACCTCTTCTGCCTCCTCACGGGTCTTCACGCTAACCACGATCTCATCGTGCAGCTGTAGCTTGATGTTGAAACCTGCCTCATGCAGCTTGACCATGGCCATCTTGGTCTGATCGGCAGCAGAGCCTTGGATCAGGCGGTTCAGCCCTTTGTACGTCATTGCCCGTTTGACCCGTGGGCCGTATTCAATGACCGCCTGTTCATAGGGCAGAGCCTTGTTGACGCCCCACTGCACCGGTTCGAAGAGCGGGAAACGGCACTTGCGTCCGAGCAGTGTACGGATCGCGCCGCCTGATGCGGGACTTTCGATGCGACGCATGACCGCGTCGATGGTACTGCGCAGGAACGGCACCTTCTGGTGGAAGAGTGTGATCAGCGCACTGGCCTCATCAACGCTCATGTCGAGCGAGTCGGCGAGCTTCTGCTTGCCCATGCCATACGTGAGGCCCAAGCCCACTGTCTTCGCCTGCTTGCGTTTGATGCCGGCCATGTCGGCCACCATCTGGTGAAAGTCAGTGCGTGGGTCCTTGAGATACGCGGCCTGCATCACCTCGCTGCCCGGCAGCCCCAAGAGCGTGGCGTAGTGGACCAAGAGCCGCGGTTCTTGCGACGAGAAGTCACACGACGCCCACAGCTCCCCTTCTTCTGGAAGAAAAAGGCTGCGAACAAGCGGGCCAATCACTTCGTGGCGTGCTGGCACTTGCTGAAGGTTTGGCGAATTCATACTGAGCCTGCCTGTTACGGTGCCACCGTCATCAGAGCGCAGCTGGTTGATATGTGGGTGAATGCGGCCGTCGTGTTCAGACAGGTCCAGATAGGGTTGCAGGAACGTGCCATAGGTCTTGTTCAGCTCTCGCGCCTCTACGATGGCCTTCGACAGCGGGTGATCAAGTCCGTCCAAGAACGTCTTGGTGAAGCTGGGAAGCCCTGTCTCAGTGCGCGGGTAGGCAAGCCCCAGCTTGTCAAAGGCCTTGGCGATGGAGGCGGCGGCCCACACGTCCACCGGCATCGTGGCTGTGCTTCGAATGTCGGCCAGAAGCTGTTTCTCCCGTGAGGTCATCTCCTCAATCAGGGACAGCGCACGTTCTCGATCAAAGCGAACCCCCTGCAGCGTCATGTTGACCAGCACAGGCAGCACGCGCGTTTCCAGATCAAACACAGATTCCACGTCCTCACGACGAAGCAGGGGCTTGAAGCACTGCCACAGCTTCAGCGTCAGCTCTGCGTCCGCCTCTGCATACTCGCCCACGTACATTGCCGGAAGTCTCCACAGTTCCTTCTTGGGATGCACCCCGAAGTCCCGGGCCGCGTCCCGCAGGCCTTGCTCACTCTTGGTCTGCTGGAGGTAATCAAACCCCAGTGAGTTAAGGCTGTAGGACATGCGATTCTCGTCCAGACAGGCCGCGGCAATCATGGTGTCAATGATGGTTCCGTTGACCTTGAAGCCGCAGGCCAGAAGCCAGCCCAAGTCATAGGCGGCGTTGTGCATCACCTTTGGACACTCCAGCGCCAGTATCCGGCTCACCCAGCGCTCAACAGCCCCCTTGTCCAGATTGCCTCCTCCCTCATGGGCCACGGGGAAGTACCCGCACCAGCCCTCCACTGCGATGGCGTATCCGACCACATACCCATCATTACGGGGCCATCCGGGGCCGTAGCTCTCCAGATTCTCGTCCCGTGTCTCAAGGTCGATGGCGATTTCTTTGGCACCACTGAGGTCCGGAAAACTGTCCGGGGGAATCCACTCGCAGTGGGGAGGAAAGAGCGGGTTCTGTCTCACAGGTGGAAACCTCTTTGTACGTTCTTGGGTTGAATGATGTGCAGGCTCTGCCGTGTCCGGGTGATGCCGACGTACAGAATTCGGTTGATGTTGTCAGGGTTGACGGCGTACTCATGAGAGAACTTGCTGGAGAGGTCCGTAATCAGCAGCACGTTGTCTGCCTCCCCTCCCTTGGCACCGTGGATCGTGGACAGTCGAATCAGGGGCGTGCTGCCGATACGGATTCCGCGTCGAAGCATTGCGATGATGTAGCTGCGTTTTTCCTCCCCGATCTTCACCAGCGCCTTGTGCCAGATGTCATCGGTCAACAGGCCATGGTGTTGCTTGAGGTAGTCCATGGTGTACAGGTTGTCATCGGACAAGGAGGCCACGGGCCGCGATCCGCGCTTCACGTTGCTGCCAAGGTACTTGTAGACTGCCTTGACCTGTTGGGAGGTAATCGGATTGCCCTTGCGCATAAACTCCCACGCAGAAACTGCCTGCAGGATGGAGTCTGGCAGCGACCGCGTGCCATGTCGTTCGAACAACAGCCCCTGTGAGAGCAGCCACGCATGCACGTCATTAAGCATGTAGTTGGCAGCGGCCAGCACCAGCCACTCGCCTTTTGACATATCCACGTGCTCATAGCGGTTGTAGAAGCGCACGTCGCCCTGTTCTTCGCGGGGTTTCCATGTCTTGGGCTGGCGGTGTCGGATTCGTCGCACAACGGTATCAGCGAGGGCGTGTACTTTTGCGGGCACGCGGTAGGACTGGTCGAGAATAACGACACTGCCGTCACAGGACAGGAAGCTGTCCACGTCGGCCCCGGCCCAAGCGTACAGTGCTTGGTCATCATCCCCTGCTATAAAAAAACGCTTGCTACGCCGCGCCAGTGCAGAGACCAGTCTCCACTGTATGCGGGAGAGGTCCTGTGCCTCATCGATGATTAGAGCATCCAGTGTAGGCAGGCGCTCTGGCACCTCCAGCAGCTTCTCAAGAAGGTCGGTGAAATCCAGAAGTCCGGTGCGCTGCTTGTACTGCCGGTAGGCGCGCTCCACGTACTCGAAGTGATACCACTCTATCTCGATTTTGCTGTTGTTGTAGTGCGTGCGAAGGTCTTGTCCGCGAATACGGGCGGTGTTGATCTGGTTGAGAATAGGGTGGTCAGTATTGACCAGAAAGTCTTCCTCTCCGGCCGACACCTTGATGTCCAGCCCCGTTTCCCGGGCGAACTCATTGAAGTTCTCCGGCTGCATCATGTCCTTTCTGCTCACCGCCAAGCAGTGGTAGGCCAGACTGTGCAGTGTCCGGAACCACGGAAAGTCATGCTGCGCGTTGAGCTGTGGGAACTTGGATATTGCCCGGTCTCGAGCCTCGGTCGCCGCTTTGCGGGTGAAAGCGAAGTAGCCGATCTGCAGAGGCGAGGTGCCTTGCTGTAGCTCCAGCTCGACGACATTGAGCAGGTAGGTGGTTTTCCCGCTGCCCGGAGGGCCAAAGACCTTGGTCGTAGAGGCAGTGTCCATCAGAACGGGGCTCCTGATGCGTAAGCGGTGGGGGTATCAAAAGGAGCGCTCTGCTTGGCGAAGACCGGCATGCGCCACAACCTCGTAGCGCGGCCCTTGAGTGACAGGCTTACCGGCTCGCCATTCAGATCGCGAATGCGCTGTGCAATGCGTGGGGCACTGAGCAGGGTGAAGTTGTTGCGCTTCAGGTGAGCCTCAAGGTCTTTCATGCGGAAGTACACCTTGACCTCGTCCTCGTTTATCCAAGGGCGTCCCAACAACATCTCATCGCGGTCCAATGCCTGCTGCAGGTGCGTGGTGAATTCCTCCAGAAGGTCATTGAAGCGTCCGGTTACGCTGGTGTCTTCTGGCGCATCCACGATCTGTTCCATCTCCACCATCTCGCGCAGCAGTTGGTTCAGTGTCTGCTCCCAGTCCTGCCTGCGCAGTGTTGGCGGAAGAAGGTTCAGCCGTTCCATGCACACGCGCTGAAACTGCATCTGGTTGAACAACTGATCGGTGTCCAGCTCCACGCGACGGGCGTTGACGTCAAGGAACCACAAAGGGGGTTCAGAGTTGTACTTGGATAACGCCGCCATGCGTGGCGCGTCCGGGGCATCTGCTCCAATGCCGTGCTTGCGCGTGCGGCAGACCGAAGCGTTGCAGAAACTGTTGATGGGTGCGTCTTTGCACTTGTAGCGGTAGTCCTTCTTCTTCAGCTGCTTGATCACCGTCTGCACTTCAGACAGGGACAGCGGCGGGGCCATATAGCTCTGGTTGTACTCAAGCATCTTCTCTTCCCACTTCTCACCGAAGGCCTTGTGCAGATAGATGCCGAGGTTGAACAGGCCATTATTGCGACTGCCTTCAGGGAACCCTTGTTGACACAGAGTCTGCAGGCAGGGCGGCGCATCCTTCAGAGGAGAGACGGCGGCCTTTGGTGCATCGGGGATCGTGAGCGGCGCATCCTGCACATAGGTGTCATACAGCTGGAAGAAGTCAGCCATGGACGCGGCAGTGCCGTCATCACGGATGGCGTAGCGCGTGGTGTTCTCCCCTGCAAAATAGGGAAGGTTCAGAAAGTTGCCGGTGTCGCCCCGCTCTACGAGAATCTCGGTCTGTTTGGGGAATATCTCTCGCCCAGCTTCTCCCAGCAGGGCAGCGGCACCTTTGAGGTAGTCCTGCATGTCGGCCGCGGGCACTGGGGTCTTCACGAAGAGGAAGCAGTGTGCGCCTCCACTCTTGCTGCGGCACACCACAAGAGGCAGCTGCAGTGTTCGAATTCTCTGCACAAGGGCAGCGTGGTCTATGGGGTATTGGTCGATGTCGATGGTGCCCCACGTGCAGGAGTTATCCGCGCGGATGGGGATAATGCCCAGTGCGGGTTCGATGCCGTTGAGGTGGGCTTCCCATACGTGTGCCACCGGAGGCTGGCGCACGACAACTGCCTTGCCTACGCGCTTCCCATTGTCTTTGTCCTTTTCGATGCGGTAGGTCCCGTAAGCGATGTCGAGACCCTCGAAGATTTCCATAAAGCGCTGAAGCTTCATCATAAGTATCTCTGTCTAGTAAAAAGACAGGGGGCCTTGCGGCCCCCCGCTGGGATCAAAACACACTGGATGACTGCATTTCTTCGTCATTTGAGTGTTTCACATTTACATTGCCAGAGGCAATGCTCTGTGAGAAGGCGCGTGCGGCGCCGTAGACTTCCATATCAAGCACTGGCCCGAGGTGAGTAATCTCCCAGCCGTACCACTTACCCTTGTCGTTGCTCTCTGCCACAGTGGTAAGCAGGTAACGCTGGGAGTACATAGGCGGGGTGAAGTACTGACCAGAGCTGCCCTGTGACTTCAGGGACATCATCATGGAGTTCCACTTGCGCGACTTCTTCAGCTGCGTGGCTTTCATGGTGATCAGGGCGGCTTCGGGTACATTGTTGGACAACAGCATCACGTAGTGGTTCGCCGTGTTCTCAATGTAGTTCCCGTTGTCGAGATAGTCCTTGTTGCTGGACTTGTCGCGGGTCGTGCGAGAAAGAATATCGCTGGTCGCTGGGTAGACCGCGATAGGCGCTCCTGTCCCCTGTCCACGGGGTGACCACTCAATGTACTGTCGAGTGTATGCACACGGAATGACGCAGATGCCGACCTTGCCGTCGTACAACTCTCCTGTGACGGTGTTGTAAATCATGCCGGGTAGTGCGCCCTCCAGTTCTCCGATCTCCGGAGAGTTTGCCGCCAGCAGGCGCAGGAAAGGAAGGGCCATATCCTCCTGCCCCATCCCATCAAAGCCGCCATTGGCATCCTGTTCAAAAGCACCGGCCAGCGCCGGCAGTTGAGTTTCGGTTTCGGCGTTCTGCATTTCTTGTCTCTTCGTCATGATCGCGTTTCCTGTTTATGATTTGATGATTGCTTTTTTTCCGATGAAGGCGCCAAAAAGCTCCGTTGGGAACTCTCTGCCTTTCTCCACCTGCTCCTTCACCCATGCCTTGAGGGTCATGGGCTCAACCTTCTGGACCTGCTCCGGTATGAAGCCCGTCCCTTTCAGGTTCTGCAGAAGGCGAGCACACAGCTCATCCTCCCCTTTGCCAAACCTCACGGACACAGTGTTCTTGATGATGTCATCGTAACCGTGTTCGCGAAGCCAAGCGAAAGCCTCTGCCTGACGTTCTGCTTTGATGGATGCCCCGTAAAAGGGCTTGATCTCAATACTGCTGCCATCGTCCATGCGAAAACTCGACATGCCCATGGAGGCAAGTGCCTCGGGCAGCGATTCTTCAGTCAGTTTTCGGTAGTTGTCCTTGCGCTCTGACAAGGTCTTCTCGAGGTCCTCGATCTCCTTGTTAAGCTCCTTGGCTCTTTTTGCCAATCCGGCAACGCCCTTGATGTCGTCATCGGACAGGGTCAATGCCTCGGCGTCCTGTTGGAACATGTCATTCAATGTCATAACTGTCTCCTTTCTTGAACAGATCCACTTGGATCGGAATATAACGTCGCTCCAGCTTGTCCCACTTCAGACATTTGTAGCGTCCGTTATTTTTTGCCGCCGCAACTGCGGCAACAATACTGATTGCTGTCGGGTCTCCGATGAACAGCAGGTAATCGTCGTCAGTGAACGCTTCCAGTTTCCTCTTGATCCGCTGAACGGTAGGAGCAACAGAAAAAGCCACTTGTGCATTGGGTGGAAGAATAGTTACCACACTGCCGAAATCCAGAGCGGTGGTAATGTTGTGCTGTGCCGTTTCCGACACCACGTAGACTACGGGCATTGCTTTCTCCTTTCTTTAACTGAGGGTGAGAAGTATACTCAAGGTGTAGTCCTACGCAACCCCCTAGAAAGAGATATCGTCAATGGAACAATTTTTGGCTCGCTACCCCTATCGCAACAAGCCGTATCAGCACCAAGAAGCCTTTTTGTCCCGTTTCTGGAAGACCGCTAATGTTGGCCTCTTCGCGGACATGGGCACCGGAAAGAGCTTCATGGTCATCAACAACTTCAGCATGCTGTACGACCAAGGGTTCATCAACGCCGTCTTGGTCATTGCCCCCAAGGGGGTGTACCGCAACTGGACAGGCATAGAAATCCCCAAACACCTTCCAGCACACATTGTTTACCGCACCGCTACGTGGAACCCGTCGCCCCGAAAGGCAGAGGCCAAGGCATTGGACGAGCTGTTTGATGTGACGGAGGATTTGAAGATATTGGTGATGAACATCGAAGCGCTGTCCACGGACAAGGGGTTCAAGTTTGCCCAACGCTTCTGCATGTACCACAACACGTTCGCTGCGGTGGATGAATCAACAACCATCAAAACACCAAGCGCGAAACGTGCCAAAAATGCAGTAAAAGTCGGTAAATACTGCAAATTCCGTCGAATTATGACGGGCTCCCCGGTGACAAAGAACCCACTGGACTTGTTTCAGCAGTGTCTTTTCCTGTCAGAGGACTGCCTTGGGCACGATAGCTTCTACACCTTCCAAGCCCGATATGCCGTGCTGGTGGAGCGCCACATGCCCTCGCACACGTTCAAGCAGGTGGTGTCGTACCGACACCTTGATGAACTCAAGCAGAAGCTTGATCGGTTCAGTTATCGCGTGACCAAGGCCCAGTGTCTGGATCTTCCGGATAAGGTGTACGTGCGGCGCGAAGTCGAACTGACGAATGAACAGGGGCAGGCCTACATGGACATGAAGAAAATGGCCCTGTCTTTGTTCGAGGACGGCATGATGACCACAACCAATGCGCTGACCCAGCTGATGCGCCTGCACCAAATCGTCTGTGGCCACGCCAAGCTTGATGATGGGCAGGTCAAGTCACTGCCCAACAATCGTCTGAAGGAGCTGATGAACATACTGGAAGAGGTGGATGGCAAAGCCATTATCTGGGCCACATACAGACTGGACATCGAAGCCATTCGACTCGAGCTGCAAAAGACCTACGGCATGGACAGCGTCGGCACTTACTACGGAGACACGGATGACACAGAACGCAGTCGAGTGGTAAACGACTTTCAGAATCCGGATAGTCCGCTGCGCTTCTTCGTGGGCAATCCCAGCACCGGGGGCTATGGCCTGACGCTAACTGCAGCACATGTGGTGATCTACTACAGCAACAGTTTCGACTTGGAGAAACGCTTGCAGTCCGAGGACCGCGCGCACCGCATCGGTCAAACCAACAAAGTGACCTACATCGATCTGATCGCCCCCAAGACAGTGGACGAGCACATCGTGAAGGCACTGCGGGACAAGATCAACATCGCGAGTGCTGTGCTGGGCGAGGAGATCAAACAATGGCTCTTGTGAGGTACTCACCCCGCTACACCTACGAGCCCTTGGTGCGGGTAGACCAGCCTGAGGGCAGGCACTACGTGACTCCTAACGGAAAGGCTCTCCCCAGCGTGACCACGATACTGGATGCGACCAAGGACAAGAGTCAGCTTGAGGAGTGGAAAAAGCGAGTCGGGGAAGAGGAGGCCGAGCGCATCAAGACAGAAGCGGCCCACGTCGGAACTGCCATGCACCGGGTCATGGAGCACGTGCTGACAGGAGACAGATTGTTGCCGCCGGTCGATTGGCTTGAAATGCGTGGCTACGAGATGGGGTTTCGTCTGGCGAACGAGTACCTGCCCAGTGTTGATGAGCACTGGGGGTCAGAAATCCCTCTTCTGTATCCGGACCGATATGCGGGGACCACGGATTTGATAGGCGTGTGGCGCGGCAATCCTGCCATCATCGACTTCAAGCAAAGCCTCAAGCCCAAGCGAAAGCAGTGGATTACCGACTATTTCCATCAGCTGGCCGCGTATGCCTGTGCGCATGACGCGGTCCACGGAACGCGGATCGGGTTCGGAGTGATACTGGTGGCGACGCAGACGGGAGAGAATCAGGTGTTCACCACCACTGGGCCTGAGTTCGAAGACTACAAGGTCCAGTGGCTGGAACGGGTGGATCGATACTACGCACTCAACGTAGTATCAAAAGGGAACAGCCTCTGAAGCATTTCTCTGCTTGAGCCCTGAGCCGCGGGCGACGATCCCAGTGGCCCGGGGGTTGGAGCAGGGGCCGGAGCGGGAGCCGTGAATCCCGGAACTCCGCGCGTGGCCGGGGCTGCAGGCGCCTGCCTTGCCGCGGGACCTGCAGAAAAGGCTCCCGTCGGCTGGTCTTGCTGCGGAGGCTCGTACTGTAGTGGGTTGATGACCGCAGGTACCGCTACGTTGATGCCGTTGAGACCAAGTTGTGCGGCCAGTTTGCGTGCTAATTCTTCCCCTGTCTGGGATCGAGGGTCCGCACGCTGGATCAAGGATGCGGCCAACTGGGGGTCTTGCGCGGCCCGCTGCAGGATATCTTTGATCAAGATGTTGGGCTGTCTGTTGATCAGGTCATCCAGAGCGGAAGCCGTGAATCCCGGGATCTGGATTGACGCTCCAGAGCCCGCTCCACTGGCAAGCGCGCTACCGGCTCTGGCGCCCACATACCGAGCTGCCAGCCTTTGCACCGCAGAGGGATTTCCTCCAACCGCTTCACTGATCAGTTGCTTGTTCGCAACAGCGTTTTCAATCTGAACCATGGGCAGCAGGAGGCGACGCAGGTTGTTCTTTTCCATCTGCGTCATCATGCCTGACTGGGTCATGAACTGAATCAACGAAGGCTGGTTTCTGGAGATAGGTTCGAAAAGCGTGTCGTAGTACGCAGCCGGACTGAAGTTCCCGGTCATGCCCCCAGCTGAACTGAAAGCGTAGTCGTAGAGGATTGATTTGAACCCGTCTACCGACTCCCTTCCACCGCTTCGAGCCAAAGCACTCAGTCTGCGCATGCTTCGAACAGGGTTTTGACCGTTAATCGCTTCCGAGACCGCTTTCACGGGGTTTTCCCTGCCAAGCGCCATGGCAAACGCAGCTTGGTTTTTGATTCCCTTGTTGAAGGCGCTGTTTTGGTTAAGCACCGTCTGCAAGGCGGCTTCTGCCCTGTCCGCGTCCTGAAGGTCATTCAAGAGACCCGCTTCTTGAAGATAGCGCTGATTCTCTGCGATAAAGGTGTTGAGCTTCCCACGGTTTACCCGCATCTTGTTCGGGTCTGCAGGATCTGCTTCCAGTGCCCTGTTGGCTCCCAGCAGCAGCCACTGACGCTGGGCATCTGCCGTAGAAACCATGCCTTCCGCAGAGCGTTGAGCGAAGGGAGCAATTTCCAGCACCTGAGGGTGATCTGGCCCAAGTTCGCTCAACAGGCGCTCATAGCGTCTGTTCAGGTAAGACGTTGAGTTCATTACCTGTGACATACGTTGAGCAGTGATGTCATTGTTGCTGTTGAAAGCACGGGCCACGATTATTTCTGGAGAAAGCTTGCGCGCCCCTGTGCGCATCGGAGCCGTCAGCTCTCGTGCGTAGGTACGGGTAAACGTGTCATTGAGTTCTCTGGAATACTCACGGGCTCGGTCATAGGCAGGAAGCTGCAGCTTGTCCATATCGGACATCAGCGCTTCTGCCATGTCGTTGTAGACGCGCGCAGTGTTGACATCCCCAGAGGAAGCAGCCGCTCGAGAGAGTGAAAGCAGGTCACCACGCGCCTTGACCAAGTAGGACACAGGGACGTTTTTGACATTGGTGACGTACTCATTTGGAACGGCGCCTTCCTGCAGGTAAGCGGTAGTCAGCTTTCCATTCTCATAGGCTTCTATCGCGCCCTTGTTAATCCCCAGTCGAGACATGATCCCTTGCACGGTGCCATACCCCTGCATCCCCCGCAGGTACTCGGGGGTGACGCTGGTAATGGCCTCAAGAACACCACGGCTACTGCCCTTGGCGTTAAGCATGCGAGGGGTGACAACAGCGTCATCCAGTCCCTGCGTTCCGGGAGCTATGTCTACTGCTTCCAGTTCTGCCTGTCGCCACAATGCCTGCTCATACTCGCGCGCATCTGCCAGAGCGTTCTCCACCTCTTCCTGCAAAATTCGACCTACAGAAGCACGGGTCTCGGGCCTGTCTACTCGAATCCTTGCAATACGGGAAGCAGCGTTCTGTTCAGCAACCATGAGCCTGTTATTCAGCAGGCCTTGGAACATGTCCCGCTCCATTCTGGCGGCCGCAGTATAGGCTTCCGGGGTTCCCACATTACGCACGCGATCCACAAGGTTTTGATAAGCAAGAAAGGCACGTTGCCCTTGAGCCCCAATACGTGTCCCAAACGCAGGATTTTCCCTTGCCAGTGTGTTTTCCAACACCTGAAGAGCAAGACTGCCTGTCATTTGCCCTGCAGTCGGAGAAGGAACTCCATCTGGCACGGGCTCCAGAAGTCGATTAACCAGCTTGTTGGGATCTTCCCCCGTCTCACGAAGCAGTGAGTTGAGGTACGTTGCCGCCATGTTCTCACGGGAATCTTGGCTGAAGCGTGCAGAGATGTTGGACAAGAGGCCTTGAGCATTCTGCGCGCCCGTGAGCAGCATCTTCGGGGGAGCGAACATGCCACCAAGGGCCTCTGCTCCAAAGCGAAGACCCTCGGATTCGGGGTTGTATGCCAGTGCAGCTCCGCCAGCAAGGCCTGCACCCGTAGCAGAAAACGTCTCTTGGGCAATTGTTGCTTTGGGGGCAAGCCGGGCCTCAGTCCCAATGCGGGACATGAAGTTGGCAACCCGGCCGCCTTGCATGACAGGCATCCCAAACGTCAGAGGAGCGGCGCCAATAGTTTCCCCAAAGGTGCGTCCTCCTTGGTAGTACGGCATCAAGCGGCGATCATTCAAATAGCGCTCTGGCACATTGCTCTCGAGGAGCTGGTTCAGGTAAGAAGATCCTGTCAAACCGATGCCAAAGCCCAGAATCCCCCCTCCAATAATCGCTGGAGTGCGTGCCGGTGTAGGAAGAGGCAAAGAAGCCCCTATGCGCATGCCGGCTGCGGCTGCGCCTCCTACGGTCAGTCCCGATGCAGCACCTACCCCGGCACCTGTGATAACGGCCCTTCTCATGTCTCGTGGGGTCACCGGAGAGTCAGGACTTGTGGGGGCATTGAACGCCTCTTCCAACGCTTCAGTAAGACTCAAGTCAGAGGCGTTGATTGTCTTCAGCTGCTCCTCAGGAGTAGGCGCCTTGCTGAACTCCTGATCCAAGACCTGAGCCAAGGTAGGTTCGGCCATGTCACTGCTCCTGCGCCGCCAAGGCGTCTTTCATCCCTTGTGTGATAGCCCCCACCCTCATCCCATTGCTGTCAAGCAGGTACAGAGGGGTTCCCACCGGATTGTTTCGAATTATGTTGTTTGCGCGAGGGTCGGACGATCCGCCTATGTGCAGGGGGGTTCCCACCAGAGCCCTGATCTCATGTATGTCCGCAAGCTTTTGTGCCGCAGCTCGTCTGTTTTCTGCCGGCATGCCCGTGTTGCGATAGGTGGACAAGGCCGCTTCTTGGAATCCCTGCAGTGCGTCATCCAAGGCAAAAAGCCTTGTCTGGAAAGCAGCTGGGTTATCTATGACGGTTGCGTCAATGTCCAAATCTTTCAAAAGCTGTTCGCGCTCTGTGTTAGAGAAACGGTCTGTCCCGGCTTGGAACCCTGTCGTAAGGGCGTTTTTTACGGACTCAATGAACTGTCTACCCTGTGTGATGCTTCCAGCATCGGACGACGCTACCGTGTTCAAGATAGGAGTCTGGAAGACAAACGCCTTCAACGCAGGGATGGGGCCTACTGCGGTTGCTGCGTTAAACAAGGAAGGCATGCCCTCCTCGTAGTATGAGTCGGTGCGTGGAGCGACGGACAGCGGGTTTCTTTGCAGAAGGGTCTGCTCTTCACCTGCTTGCCCACCTGCTGCAGTAGTTTCAGTAGCTACAACCCCTTGCCCAGAAGGCATCCCTGCTGCCGCCAAGGCATCTTCCACAAAGGCAGGAAGGGTCGGCGTGATGCGCACAGGAAGTCCGGTAATTGGGTCGGTCTCAGTGCGCGGCTGCTGCAAAATGGAAACTGCCATCTCAAACTGAGCCTTTTCTTCAGGGGAGAGGAGGCCCTGTGCATACAGGTCATAGTCCTCCGTGACGAGAGCACGGGCGCGGCCCTCCATGGAGCTGCCAAACGCAGACGATGTAGAACCTGTGGGCGAGCGCGCCAATGAACTCATCAGCGAGCGTTGTTCTTTTGTCAGGTCCAAATTGGCCTCACGAATAGCCTGCACGTCCTTTTCAGCGGCCTGCAGTGCCGCGAGCCGCACGGCTTGATCCTGCTGCTGTTGGGCCGCGAGCCGCGCACCGATCTGGCCCGGCAACGCAGAAGCTGCTCCGGCAAGGCGCGCAGCTGCTGACCCGCGCAGGGGCTGACCCTGCGGACCGACGTTTCCAGCATACCCCAGCGCAGTCTGTGCGATGTCAAACAGCATTGCTGCACGCATGGAGTCCTTATCACCTGTCCCAAGAAGCTTTTCGTACATGGGCAGACGCTCCTGCATGCTTTGCTGCAGCGACGGCACGGCCATGGGAGTCTGGTTCATGAGGTCGGTAATATAGGCCTGAACCTCGTCGCGATATTGGGAGGCAACGTCATTAGAGAAAGGCGAATTAGAGACAGGGGTCACGCCTTCCTCATCGGACCCGTCCTGAAAATACTGCACGATGCCGCCTTTGTTCATTTGAAGCGGAACAGAGTCCCCTTGGGGGAGGGAAGCAATGCCCCCCGCAGGCATTGCTGGAGGAGCGCCAGCAGGCTGCATTTGTGGTGCCGCGGGGACGGGCGGCATGGGGGGCATTGCTTGACCGGGTGCGCCGCCAACAGGCAGTGAAGCAATTCCCTGACCTGCCAGAACAGGCTGCAGCAGGGCAAGCACTTCCATGGGAGTCTCTGCCGCTGCACGATAACCGACCATGTTGGCAAGCTCTTCTACTCGCGCATCTACAGAGCGCATGTCCCCGCGCAGGTTGTTCATGAGAATCTCAGGGGAATCGGGCGTGCGGCCCATCATCTTCCCGGCATCGATGTCGTCGCCCTCTTGCTCATCGTCTTCAAAGATGTCTTCCATGTCATCCATGAAGCCCTGCATGATGCCGACATTCTCGACCTCATCCGGCGACATGAACATCGGACGCTGTAGTACCTTGCTTTTCATGTGTGCTCCTTAGCTCGGGAAAAGGCCGATCTGTTTCGCGCCAGCGGCAGCGGACAGCCCTGCGATGCCAAGACCCAGTGCCGATTGTAGCGGACTTGCCGTCGGGGCGCTTTGCGAAGTCAGTGCCATTTGTGTGGACGGCGCACCGCGGTAGATGTCGCTCGCAAAGGCCAGCTGCTGGTACGGTGCCATCTGCTCCTGCAACTGCGTTGCACGGATCGCGTCCAGCTGTGCCTGCGCGTTCTGCTGTTCGATCTGACCAAGGCCCATGAGCAGGCCGGTGTCGGCCGCGCCCAATTGCTGTGTTGCTTGGCCCAAGGCGCCCATCTGTGTGCCCAAGGAGCCGATTTGCGAGCCAAGGCCTCCGAGCAGTGATGCACGCTGCAGGTCGATGCCTGCCTGCTGCCCGGTCAGTGCACCGATGCCCTGACCAAGCTGGCCGTACTGCATGGCCGCATTGCCCAGCGCCTGACTGGACGCCAGTTGACGACCCTGCTGTGCCTCGAAGCCCTGCATCGCGGCCTGCTGCGCCTGCAGATAATTCTGAGCGTAGTCTTGCATGATGCGCTGCTGCATCTGATCCTGCACGTTACGTTCGAACTCCGCGCGCTGCACGCCCTCGCGAGTACCGCCGAAAGCCCCGGAGCCCACGGCCTGTGCAGCCATGCCCTGCCGAGCGATATCGGCCTGACGGCGCATTTCCTGCAGGCCCTGCTGTGTGACAGCCTGCTGATAGGGGTTCATGTAAGCAGTAGCGGCATTCGGGTCATAGGCCTGCGCCGAGCCAAGAAGACCGCCGATGCCCTGCCCGAGGACAGGCATTGCCCGGCCAAGCACGTTCTGTGCCTCTTGGAACTGCGGGGCGGTCTGAACACCTCCTGTCAGCAAGGCACCGCGCTGGGCAAGGTCCATGCCCTGCGTCACGGCTTGAGAGGCGCCCTGAATATAGGGTTCAAAGGCGCCAACGCCCTGCTTGGCAAAGTCGATTGCCTGTACCTGCGTCGGAGACAGGCCAGCTGCCTCGGTGGCGGGGACAAACATCGGCTGCTGCGACAGCTGGCGGGCAGATTCAATCAGGCCGAGCTTGTACGCCTCGATCTCAGGAGCTTCTCGAACTATCTGACCTGTGTAGGTAATGTCAGCCATTGGCACGGCCCTCCAGTTTTCTCATGAGCGCATACATGCGCTTGGCGCCCTTGCGCCGTGATCCGTCGCCCATGGCACGCACGGCCTTGGCAGTGAAGACGAACTCACCGTCCGACAGCATTGCCGGAATGTCGTCCGAGGTTCCCGTCCCGGGGCCGGCAATATGCCCGTTCTTGCGGGGATACTGATCCAGCGCCATGATGCCGCCCTTTGCCACATACTGCGGGGCGCCGGCGCTGTACAGCCGATTGGCAGAGGTATAGGGGGCACTGGAGATAGTCTGAACCGGGCCAAGGGAAATCCCATAGCGCTCGGGATACTTCGCCAGTAGTTCGACTCCAGTGGTTCCCTGACCGCCTACCATGCCTTCAAAACCGGGAGGTATTTCAGAAGGCTGCTCTTCAAAGCCCCCTGTCAGTGCCATGATCCCAAGGCCGGTAGCCGCCAACGGGCCATACTGGCGCAGCAGCCCTGCATCCGGATTGGCCTCCAGAATCGCTTTCGGAGAAATGGCGTTGATTGCGCGGCTCATCAAGGAGGGTTCCGGCGTGGCGCCTACAGTGAACCCCTGCTGCGCAGGCTGCCCGAGGTAGTTGGCTGCCGTTGACGCAGGGACTCTTCCTCCCAACGCATCGAGGTTCACGGTTCCCGCAGGGGGTGTGACGGGAGCCATAGCCATTGCGGCCTGTGCCGGCAGAGGAGCGGGGGCCGCGGTCCGCGTTCCCATGTCCACTGTGAAGTCCAGTGGTGAGCGTGTCAGATTTGCAGGGGCTGTGGTCGCAGGGGCTGTGGTCGCAGGGGCTGTGGTCGCGGCAACAGGCTGTTCAAGGGCTGGCAATGCCGCCTCAGTAGTGCCTGCTGTGGCGGGAGCAGCAGTGCCTGCCTTGGGCACGGACTTGAACGCATCGGCGCCCTTGAACACGGCCGTGGTGGCACCTGCGGTCAGCCCTCCAATCGCACCTGCCTTGAGAGCGTCTTTGGCATTGCCGCCGGCAAGCAGGGTCGAGCCTGCGCTGCCTACAAAGCCGGACACGGCTGCGACCGCCGCAGGGGCAGTAGCGCCAATCAGGCCGGCTGCGGCCGGGCCAAGAAAGAACCCCAGTGCTACGGTCGTGACCAACTTGCCCACCGTGCTGCTGGCGAATTTCTTCACCGCCCTGCCAATGGACTTGAACATCTTCTTCAGGAAGAACTCAGGAGCCCCTGTCCGGGGGTTGATTGTGCCGCTGCCACCGTAGCGGCGCAGAATCTGGGCTTCAACGGGACTGATGTGGGCGAGCATGGTGTCGCCGTAGCGGCCGGCGGCCGCCATCTCGCGGGCCATCGGCTTCAGACTGGCAATGCCGCCTCTGGCGAAGCCCTGCGGAGGAGCCATGGTCCCCGGACCACGGAGCTCGTCCAGCGCCATGTTGAGCGCGGCGAACAGGCCTGCATCGAAGACCTCGGGCAGCAGCTCTTCGTCAACGCCCATGGCCATGTATTTCTGGCGAATGGCCGGGTAGTCCCCCGGATTGGCAAGCACCTCATCGACCATGGCATTGAGCATGTCGATGACCTCGGGGGCCACCTCCAATGCTGCCAATTCCCGCTTGAACTCGGCCACTGCAACAGGATCGGCCTGCTCGGCAGCGGACAGCATCTCGCTGTTGAACTCAGTAGGAGAGACCTGCTCACGCAGCTGCTCAAACGCAGCGAGCTGGTCAATGGAAGGTTCAACGGGGGCCATTTCGGGAGCGCCCATACCCGGCATCATAGGGTCGGCCATGAAGGATTCCTAAGTGTAGTTTAGGGCCTCACAGGGCCGCATGCGCAGGGCATGGATTGCGGTAATTATCAAGACTTTATCAAGACCTGTCCACTTCGAGATAGCTTAGATAGAAGTGACAGTCCGAAAGAAGCGACTCCACAGTCAATTCGTCCCCCTCAAGCAGCACACAGGGCACGCCATTAAACACGTCAAACGTGGTATTTGGGGGTATCGCATACGCCTTGAGCAGGAAATGCTCAGTCGCGCTCCCAGAGTCGTACTGGGAAACAGTGATCGTGGTTCGCGTGGCGTTGGCATTGGTCACCCGTAGGGACCGCAGGACGCCTGTGGTTGCGGCAGGCACCACGTACAAGTCGGTCTCGGTTGCGGCCGAGGGGATGATGTTTTTGCGTAGGTATTTGTTGGCCATGTTTTACACCAATGACGACACGTATTGCATCGTAACAATTGCAGAAGGCGTTGCAGGGCGCGTGGGCGAAGCCGCCGTCGGAAGCTGTTGGAGGGACACCTGAATGTCATCGGTATGCCACATGATCTCGATGAAGTCCCCCGGGTCCATGTCCAAGAAAAAGTTCAGCGCCGCGATCAAGTGCCCATCCACCCCGCCGTGACTGTTCGGAACAGAGAACCGGCTGTTGCTGCTCGCGATGTTCGTCCCGTTCTTGCGAAACCACACGTCCGTGTCGTGAATCTGCGTGTCGGTGTTAACGAACTGAAAGCTGAACTGCAGGTTATAGATGCCTGCGTAGTCCACTGTGACCTTGGACGGGAGCGTGCCTGTAATCGTCGTGCTGGCGACCTCTTGCGAAGTGTTCACCGTGTACGTACCAGTGCCACCACTGCCTGTGCCGTAGGCCGTGATCCGCGTGCCTGCGGTCACGCCAGTGCCCGTGAGCTGCATCCCAAGCTCAATCGTGCCGGAGGTGACTGCCGTTACATTGAGCACGGTGCCCGCGCCGGGGGGTGTTCCGTCGTTGATCGTGCCGGTGAAAACAGCCGTACGGTCACTTATGTAGATGCCGTTTGTGTAGTCAGTGGTGTTCAGCCGAACTGCGTAGGCAGCGGTAGTGGCCCCTGCAATCTGATCAGTATCGTCTTGAAACGCGCCATAGGCCAACAGGATTCCCTGCGTGCCGGACTGCCCTGCGCGGCCCACGGTGCCGTCAAACCACGACTGCGCCCCCGCAGTGTCCTGATCCACCACAGAGCCGTAGCTGCTGTTAAGCAGAAGAATCACCTGTTCCAGCGAGCGCACCAGCTGGTTGAACTGCTCCGGGCTGTAGGCCGCCGAGGCGTTGGGCAGACGGACGTTATTGATCTTGCTCATCGCAGACCATCCGGTTGGATATCGACACGCAGCGTTCCGAAGCGCCAGAACGAATTCAGCTCGTCGTTCTCAATGCGCAGGGATATCTGTCGCCCACGGGCGCGGGTGTCCACCTTTTCAGTGGTCGGCGTGATGACATACGGGTCCAAGGAACTCGGGCTGGCAGTGGCCTGCGGATAGGGGCGCAACAACAGGCGTATGGTCAGGTCGCCTACCTGATTCTTGAAGTCGGGAATGAAGCGCTTCATGTACAGCATGTTGTCGCCATCCCCGATGTCAAAGTAGCCGGACACCAGATAGTTGGGCATCGATACGCCGTTGTCGTTCGTGCCAGACTCCTGCTGGTACACAATCGCCCGACCGGCAGTCAGTCCGTAGATGGTGCTGATCGTGCTCTGCGTTCCTTCCGGGTAGTACTTCGTGGCCACCGGCTTGGGGTACGCGCTCAGATCCACCCATGCCGTGCGGGCCATGGTGCCAATCGACCAGACGTTTTCGAGGTAATTGAAGCTCACATAACGGTCGATGTAGTCGCTGGTGAACGAGCAGTACCACCACGTCACCTCGTTGAACTGGCTGTTCAGACCCACATGAACCTTGGTCTTCTGCACCTGATTGAGGTCCTTGAACACGTAGTCCTGCACCGTACAGGAGAGCTTCTTGACGGTACCGTCGAACACGTAGAAGGCCTCGGTGCCCATCCAGAACGTCACGCCATTGACATCCACAGCCGCGTGGGGCCCGATACAGCCGCAGTTGGCGCCCAGCTGCTGGAAGCCGAAGGTGAACGGCGGCCCAAGGAACTGCTGGCCGTGCAGTGAGGTGTCGGTGAAGATCAGGATCTGGCCGCGCGAGCGCACTGCCGTGACGATCTGGTTGCCGTCCGTGAGCCGTTGACCGCCGGCCGTGTTGGTCGCGCTCTCGACGAACTGCGTGATGTCCTCCTGATTGGAGAACCGCACGAACATCGGATCCTGTGAGGACGGTGTGCCAATGACGGATTCCGTGCCGAAGCAGACAAGGTGCCTGTCAGGCGTGGAGACCAGCGCGTACTTGCTCTTGGTCGGAGCGCCCGAGAGCACCGTTGCGCGGGCCGATGTTCCTGCTGACAGGTCCCAGTAATACGCCGGGCCGTCTACCAGCTGGCAGACCACGTCCTCGCCGTAGTTGTCAAACTGCCAGACGCGGGACTCCAGTGCAGGGGTGGTGCCTGCGGTACGTGGCGTGCCCCATGTGCTCTGGCCCCATGTGCCGGTGCCCCAGCCGAAGTCGAAGTAGTTGACATCAGATCCGACGGAAATCTGGTAAGCGCCGATCACAGAGGCGCCGCCGTTGCCTGAATCACTGGCGTTGGCCGCCACAGGCGCCGTGATGGTGTACGCATTGGCGCTGACAATGGAGGTGATTTCGTACTCAGAGTTCAGGATGGCAGCGGTGATGTTGCCGCCCAGCGCTACTGCCCCACTGAAGGTAACAAAATCGCCCAACTCGGCCCCGTGGCCCGTGTCGGTCACCATGATGGTGGCCGAGCCGTCGGTCGCGGCAAAGGTGACTGCACCTGCCGTGGTAGTGTCCCGCAGTGGGGTGATGTCAAACCACAGGCTGCCCGTGGAAACGTAGAGCTTTTTGGTGGTGCCCACCATGACGTAGGGAATGCCAGACAGGCTCGTCCACGTAAACACCTCGCTGGGCATGCCCACGAGGTAGGTATCTTGGCCCTCGAAGCCTTCCCAGCCGCCTATTTTCTCAGGCAGGCCGTAACGGAAACGGATGTTGTCCCCGTCCGTGTAGCCGCCCTCGGCACCGTACTCAGTGTTTTGCTTGTCGATGCCCGGCTTGATGTTGAGGCGAAAATAGGCCATCGGTGATTAACCCTCGGATAAGAACAGCGCCCGTTCCGCTTCTCTGCGCCTTTCAAGTCCTCTTAAAACAACGCCATTTGACTTGCGCCACTTGAGAAACTCGTCTGCCGCGCCAGAGTAGTCCCCGCGATTGTACCTCATCCGCAAAGTTGACGCCTGAAGATTTCCTAGCCCCACATTGAACGCAAAGCTGACCAGCGCTGCAAAATGGCGGTCATTATCAGCAGAAGCAGGACATAATCGTAATATCCCAGCCTCAAAGCGATGTAAATCCTCCGCAAGAAGCGCATCAATTTCGTCAGCATCCCAGACCCTATTATGCTCAGGCTTGACTGGATAAGAGGCTCTTTCGTCGGCTTTAAGCCTTGCTTGCTCAGGGTAAAGAACATGGCCGTAACCTACCGTCCAAAGTTTCGCTGGGCATAAATAGGGGGTGTTATGGCACCCCTCAAACGCTTTTATCAAATCGCTCATTTCTTGGAGAAAGCCTGTGACCCGAACCAAAACGCGATAATCGCGGCCAATATGCTCATCTCATCGTCCGAAAAAACCTGATTCATTGCATCTGCAAACGCTACTCCGGTTGAATATGCGTACCAGATTCCCGCAACATCAACGGTAATCAAAAGGCCAACAAACAGATATGTGACCACGGGTCTCACACTGGCGCGAAGGTTGATCACCCAAGTGCTGGCCCCTTCGCCAATCTTCATGTCGTGCTTCCACATCGCCAACTTCTCTTGGGCTTGTGTCTGCATGGCAATCTGCTCGGTCTTAATTTCTTCGACTTTGGCCTGTGCAATATAACCCTCTTTCGCCAGAGCAATCTCGCGCTCACGCTGCATAGCCATCAATGCCAGCTCGTGTTTCTTGTCGCCACGGTCTTGGAAAAAGTCGAGAACCTTTGGCAGACCGCCGGAAGCGAAGCCCAGCAGCGTGGAAAGTAGGGTCATCATACTTACATCCTCATAATCACTATTGCAGCCACAATCGGTATCGCCACTATCAGCGCAATGAGCGCAATGGCGACGGCGTTCAATATCAGTTTCTTGATTTTCCTTGCTCGAGCATCAACTGCTCTTTTGCGGGCGTCACGAATACTGTTGCGGTCTTTAATCATGTCCCGATACGCATCTACCCCGAATCGGTAAACAATCATCTCTCTTAGCTCACGCTCTTGCTGCTCAATTTTCTTGCGACGCATCAGGTTCTCAATCGCTTCCTGCTCAACCGAAGACCTAGCAAACATCTTTTTAAAAAGAGGTGGGTCAGAAGCTTCTTCGTCGGCGGCTTTTACGTCAGCAATCGCACCGAACCACGTTCCCAGTTGCCCGCCCATGTCCTCCAGCTCACGGCCTACCTCGATGCCTTTTTTAAGGACATTGTATGCCGAGGTGGCAATCGCCATGGCCGAGACAGGATCGAGCATGGTTACTCACCATTGCCGTTGATCTTGTTCCACCCACCGAGCATAAGCAGGCCGAGAACGAAAATAGTCCCTGCCCTAGCAATGGTCTGCCAGATAGTTTTTTTAATGCCGCGCCAGTCGGTAATCAGTGAGCGAAGGTCACGAACATCCGTCCCAGCGTCATCATCGTGCAGCCCGACCTCTTTCAAAGCCGACTTCATTTCCTCGCGGACGATTTGACGTAAAGCGATCTCATCTATGTTCACGGGTCATCACCTCTACTGGCATTTCTACGACTGTTAACCGGCTTTTGAACGCCTTGGCGTGTATCTCCTTGGCGTGGTCAACCGTCGGCTTGCTGAAATTGATAATCCGGTAATCGTATCGCTTCGGTGGAACGAAGATTGAGTTGGTATCCTTGTATCGGCTGGAGGAAATTGTATCCATCCAGACCACGAAGTCAGCATCAAACGCCGCCCGAGTTTCTTCTGTCGGGCAGACAAAATCTGCTATCACCGCCTCGCCCCAGCGGGAGGACAGGTTACAAAGATGCCCCATCCTGCGAGCCTGCTCAATTCTGTCTTCAGGACTAAAACCAAGGTCTTTGTTGATGTTCTCACGAATGTCGTCGGCATTGAAATGGGTACAGCGCAGGCGCTCTGCCAGCACTCTTGCAAGAGTAGTTTTACCGCTACCCGGCAGGCCCATGATTAGTATTTTCACAGCGCGTCTAGTTCTTCGTGCGTGGTGATTGCAGCGAGTGCAGTTGTCTTGGTTTCAAACTCTACGCGGGCAGCGTCAACCACGGCAGCGTCGTACTGGGTAGTGGGGAACTCGTCTACCTCTTTACGCATCTCGTCGTTTACAACCTGCTGGAAGGCTGTTTTGTAGCGTGAGGCATACTGGCCCTTGCGCTCATCGACGCTGATCTCACGCACGCCCCAGACAATCTCTACGGGGTCTTTGGTCAGATCAAAGCTGTGTTCAGTGTACTGCTGACGGCTGGTCAGAACAGGGCGAACTTCAATGGCAGACTTCCAGCCAGACTCACCGGCAGGCGGCTGCGTGTCCCAGACCTGAGTTACTTCATTGTTTGCTATTTTGACAAATAAATTACTCATTTTACCCTCCTCAATACTTGCTTCTCGCTAAGACGTTCTTTAATGCGCTCAAACGGAGCCGTCCAGTCACCGAACACTTCTTGCCGCATGAGCTTCATGGTGTCGTAGTAGGGGCAGGTCTCTCCTTCAAGGGCGTACAGGAAGTACGGCATCACCGGAGTCACGACCCACGTCTCCACGCCCATCGCAGCCGACAAGTGGCTCACCGAAGTACACGCAGAGATCACCAAATCACACGATGCCGCAGCAGCGCGGGTATCTTCCCAGCTATTCAGCGGAACCTGCTTCACCCATGACGGGCAGAAGTCTGCACCCTCATCACGTTGCAGGGAAATGAACTCCGCATCTGCGTCCTTCACGGCATCAAACATCAGGTCATAGGGAAACTTCTTCTGGTGCTCGTTCTCGAACGCCATCTGCCCCTGCCAGCGCAGCCCTATGCGTTTCTTGCGGCCCCTGATTACTTTGGGCTTGGTCAGGTAAGGCTTACCACTCAAGTCGTTCAGTTCAAAGCCCAGAGGCACTACGGCGCTCATGCCCTGAACAAAGTAGTCGTGGTAGATACCGAACGAGGCTTCGTGCTGGATGACAGCGGAGACGCCCTCTACACCAACGAACAGGGATGCAAGAGGCCCAGTGCAGGACACAATGACTTTGCACCCACGATCTGCGATTGCTTTGGCGTACCTGACTTGATGTATCTGATCGCCAAGACCGCCTTCGAGGTAGAGCATAACGATGCCCTTGCTCTTGCCATCCCAAGGCGCGGTCGGTACATCAGGGCGCTTGTTGCCAAACACTCCCACGATGCGACCACGATCCATCAGCTGATAGCCTTTCTGCAGCTTGCCCTGACGGAGCATGTACCAGCCCCGGTTGTAGGCAGCTCGGTGGTTGTCAGGCTCGTCGGCTTCTAGTTTCTGGCACAGTCTCCAGCCCTCGGCAAAGTCGCCCATGCGGCTGGCGGCAAGTTGCAGATCAAGGTCGTGCAACTCAGGGACGGTGCGCGGGCGATCAAGCCAGAACTCAGGCTGGCAGAACATTGAATAGTGGTGCTTCAATAAATCCTTGGGGTTGTCGCTGTGCTGTTTTTGCAGGACGGGCTTGATGTCGTGCATGCCTTCGTAGCCGTGCAAGTTCTCGTCGTCCTCTTTTACCGAGGAGCCGTCGATGTTGCTGAAGTCATAGTCGAACGCGGGCAGGTCGAGGAACGTGTGAATCCGATCCAGCTGCGCCTTGGCGTCGGCAAGAAGGTCTTCGTACTCCACGAACAGGAAGCACTCGGGGTCGTACTCGTAGCCCTGCTGCAGTGAGATATAGGCGGCTTTCAGGTGATCCGCAAGCTGCCCGGAGTACATGAACTCTTCTAGGCTCTCAGGCTTGGCTACCCGCACGAAGGACGCCATGCAGTCAGGTACAGAGCGTACAGTGGCGATAATCTTGGGCTTGTGCCCCAGCACCTGCCCCATTGCTTGCATGATGACCGGGATCGGCCACCCACGACCCTTGTCAATTACCACAGGCTTGTCGGTCTCTCCATAGAACGCATCAATCATCCCGCGCATGGTCTGAGCGAGCTTGGTGCGGTCCTTGTCGTTCTCGTTCAACAGCCCGGCTTGGTGCCATGTCGTTGCCAGCCCGTCCAGCGCGTGAACCAGCCCTGACGTAGTGGAAACGTGCGTCTGTGGGTTCTGGTTAAGTATCGCCGCCAGCACAGTTGAGCCGGAACGGGGGATACCTGAGAGAAAGTGAAGGGTTTTGTTCATATAACCTACTAAGAGTTTAATACGCCCATTGTAAAATACCTCCCCGCAGCCGTTTGAAGCCATGTAGTAAGAGCGCCAACTTGCTTCGGGCTCGAGTAGTAGGTGGTGTTATTTAACCCAAGCTGGCCTGCGTTGTTGGCTCCCCAAACCCACAGTGCCTTGCCGGATGTAATAGCAGTGGTATAAAACACCCCGCAAGCAGCCTTCTGCCACGTAGTTAGCGCACCTACTTGCACTGGGCTAGAGTAGTTTGTCGTGTTGCCCCTACCTAATTGCCCTTCGTTGTTTCGCCCCCAACTCCAAAGGGTGCCGTCAGTCTTTATTGCAATGGAGTGTATGCCTCCAGAACTCGGGGTAGCCCATGCAGTCAACGCGCCTATTTGTTTAGGGCTTGCGTACTGGTTTATGTTTCCTAGCCCTAACGCCCCTGAGTTGCCAGACCCCCAACTCCAAATGGTGCCGTCTGTTTTTACCGCAATAGAGTGGTCATACCCACACGAAATATCTTGCCAGTTTGTTAATGCTCCGATTTGGATAGGGCTGTTCCTTGTAACTGTGGTGGTGTTATCCCCCCGCTGCCCGGAGTTGCCTTGACCCCACGACCATGCTGTTCCGTCAGTTTTTATGGCGATTGAGAAATTACCCCCACAACTTATTTTTGCCCAAGTAGTAAGCGCTCCAATTTGTACGGGGCTAGAATAATATGTTACGTTTCCAGTCCCAAGTTGTCCGTATTCGTTTCTACCCCATGACCACATGGTGCCGTCTGTTTTTATTGCAATTGCGTGCCATCCTCCCAAGGCGCAACTTACTCTTGCCCACGTAGTAAGTGCACCAATTTGCTTAGGTGAGGAGTAGTTAGTAGTGTTCCCCAACCCTAGCTGGCCGTATTCGCTTCTCCCCCACGCCCACATGGTGCCGTCAGACTTGACCGCGCAAGTAAACTGAGAGCCTGCAGAAACTTGATACCATGTAGTTAAGGTTCCAACTTGCTTAGGGCTGGAAAAATAACCTATCACTCCTAGTTGACCGTAGGTGTTGTTACCCCACGCATAAAGTGCGGGGCCGCCAGCAGAAAAACTGGCTAGTAGCCCTTGAAGAATACCGCTCATATCAAGTCAACCCCACTCCAGAAATGATCCATTCCGTCGAAGTCACCTTCACCGCTGTGGCTACACCATTCGCTGCAAGTGTGCGTGATCCGGTAGTACCAGCCCCTGCAAGACGCATCGTGTCGGTGGTGATAGCAATCGTAATCACACCCGCGCCGTTCTGGTTGATGAACGTGACCGCTGTGCCGACAGGGAAGGCCACGGAACCGTTGGCAGGAATCGTGAACGTCCTTGCCGTAGTGTCCGCAGAGGGGTGGAAGATTTGCTTGCCAGCATCCGTCAAAACGAGCGTATAGGCGGCTGACTGCGAAACTTGGGGAATGTTCAGATAGCCCAGCGTTTCATTACTGCCGGGGTCAGGCAGTGTCAGGGTTCGACTTGCGGACAGCGTGGCTGGAGTCAATGTGATTGCATAACTGCTTGTGCCACCTGCTCGACCAGCAACTACTACGGCATCCTGTGTTGAGGCCGCTTCAGATCGGATTGCGTTTGCTGCGCGAAAGGTTTGTGCTGCGGTAAATGTCTGTGCAGTGCCAAGGACGGATATAGTATCAGTGGCATCAGGGAGCGTCAGCGTGCGCGATGCCGTCAGTGTTGTTGGGGTCATCGTTACACGATAAGAGGACGAACCTCCTGCACGCCCAGCAAGAATAATGCCGTCCTGCGTTGAAGTGGCGGTGCCGAAGGTCTGACCTGTGGCGTTGTAGAACGTATTTGCCCCGGTGAAGGCGTTATTACCCGAAAGCGTAACCCCTGCTGCCGGGGTTGTTGACTGCCACGTTGTACCATTTGATGTCAGGACGTTACCGTTCGTGCCGGGTGCTACAAACTGAACGGCAGAACCGCCGTTACCGAGGATCACGTTGTTGGCAGTGAGCGTGGTTGCGCCTGTACCACCGTTGCCGACAGGTAGTGTGCCTGTAACACCAGAAGCCAAGCTCACCGTGGGGTTTGCCAGCGTTACTGCTGCGCCGCCGCCCGCACCGTCAGTTACTATCATCGCCTTTGTGCCCGTAGCGATGGTTACCGAGCTGCCTGAGCCTTGCGAGATCGTAATCGACTGACCGCCTGTGGTGGCGTTCTCGATGATCCAGACCTTGCTGACCGTGTTGGGGGCCAGAGTCACCGTGCGCGTAGCAGACAAAGACACAGCGGAGGTGAGCTTGAGGTACATGGCCCGCACGCCGTCGGCGGTGCCGTCGGTCATGGTGAACGTCTCGTCCGCATTGGCGGCCAGCTGCTCGGTGCTGTAGCCAAACGCATCGGCAATCAGCTCAAGGTTGGTGTTGGTGCTCGTCCCCCAAGTGCCGGACTCGTCGCCTGTTGCGATCTCTTTCAATCGCAGGTTGTTCACATAGGTCGCCATAAAATATTCCTCAAGCCGCCACGTCTACCTCGACCCAGTTCGGGGTCTGAGCGTCATTTACTTCAATCCAATTCGCGTTCTGCGCATCGTTGACTTCCGTCCACCCGCGTATCCTAACCTGTCCTACTGCACCAACACCCTGCACGCCTACGGGGATTACTAAATCGCTTATCTTAAATGATACAGTACCAACAGCCCCGCTACAAAAAACTCCTGTAGGTATTACAGTCTTACCTATACCTGTGCTTACGTTGTCTACTGCCCCAGTGCCTTGCACCCCAGTAACTTGGACAAACGCGTCGTATACGAGAGCTACGTCCCCTATTGCACCTTGTCCACTTACCCCTACAGGAACAACGCTGGAGTTTATAGACAGCGTTGGAGTGCCGACCTCTCCGGTACCGGATACCCCTACTGGAACTATAGTTTTACCAAACGAAAGAACTACGTCCCCTACAGCGCCAGTACCAGAAACGCCAGTGACTTCAACCAAGAGCCCTGCACGAACAGTGACGTCACCAACTGCACCTTGTCCACTTACGCCGACGGGTGTAGCAGTGTTTACTACAGAAGCAGCACCAACCTCGCCAGTGCCTTGAACCCCTGTAGGGGTCAGCGCAATCAAAGGTAGCGGAGTAGATACTGCGCCAGTCCCAAAAACTCCTTGGACAGCAAACGTCACGTCAAACGTAACACTACCAACTGCACCAGTGCCTTCAACCCCAGTAACGGCAATCGAACGATTTACGGCTGTTGTAACAATGCCAACTTGGCCCTGTCCCGCAACGGAAACAGAGCCGGTACCAAAAGGAAGCTCTCCCCATCCGGCGCGTCCCCATCCCCCCAAAGGAACTACAACAGCTCCAGTTACTTGGATAGATACATCGCCTGCCGCACCGGTACCGGAAACTCCAGTAACTGCGACCGTAACAGCGCCCCCAGAGGTAGGTAGGGATGCAAAAGGTACCTCTGAAAAGCTACTGAACCCGAACATTTAAAGTCCTGTTGGGGGGTTGGGCCACACTACAGAAAAAGGAAATCCCGCTTGCTGGGGAACATCTCTCAACGCCTGCCTATACGAAGCCCAAGAAGTTTGATTGACGGTAGCGTCCGGTATCTGCGTCCAGTCTGATGCTCGTAATTTATCGTCGCGCCGCTCTCTTACATTCTGAGAGGCAGTTTCCACTGGTAGGTGTGTTACCTCCCATACCTGTTGGTACTTACCTTCGTTACGAACTACAGTATACGTTGCCCGACTTGTTGCCAAATCTACTTCGGGAGGCGGCGTTTCTGAAACTACCGCTACACCAAACTCATCTAGCACGGCTTGGGTAATAGTCGAAGGGAACGAAGTGTGGGGGTAATCTCGTTGTAGATCAACTAAGTAGTAAGGAGCTTTGATAGACCCATCTGCCAATAGCTTTGCGTACATAATAAAAACCCTTACAGCGAAAATTGATACACCAACGTGGCCGCAGCTATAAACAGCCTAGACCCTATGTCATTAAACGCAATCCCCGCTGCTGAAGCAGGACCAGAAGGCTCAAACGCAAAACTCTGACCCGAATAACTTGCTGTACTAACATCCCACGGTGTGGCGAGTCCGTATTGATACAGTTTAAGCGTACCCCCCCCAACGTACATCACGGTGCCGTCCGGTTTAAAAAACAGCGAAGTCGGGAGTGTTTCCTGAGTTGCCACTGAAAACACTTGCACATAACTGGCTGTACTTATGTCCCACGCCGTAGAGAGATTATATTCGTTGACATTATCTCCTACAGAACCCATAACGTACATTTTTGTGCCGTCAGCTTTGAACTGAAGCGCAGTTGGTGCGCCCTCTTGTGTTGCCACAGAAAAACCTTGGCTGTACGTAGCAGTGCTTACATCCCATGCAGTAGCTAATGTGTATTCCCGTACAGTGTCATTTGTTTGCCCCACCATGTACATCTTTAGTCCGTCCGGCTTGAAAAACAACCCGGTGGGGACAGTATCCTGTGAAGCCACAGAAACACTACGTACATAGGTAGACGTAGTTATATCCCACGGTGTTGATAGGCTGTATTCGTACACTGCGTCATTGCTGGTTGCCACGCGATACAAAACTGTTCCATCTGGCTTGAACGAAATTGCTCGCCCCCCACTGGACTGCGAACCAGTAGACATTGAGGTAGGAACTTTGGCTGAACCTATGTTCCACGCAGTGGTAAGCAAAAACCTAGATACGGTATCAAACTCAGTTCCCACTACATATAACTGAGTACCGTCAGTAGAAAACGAAAGTCCGCTAGGCGACCCTTCAGCTGAAGCTATAGAAAGAGTCCTGATATAACTGGCCGTACTTATATTCCATGCGGTACCCAGAGAGTACTGATACACACTAAGGTTAATCGAACCAACTACATACATCCCTAGCCCATCAGAAGTAAAAAACAACCCCTCCGGATTGGTATCTTGCGCAGATACCGAAAACACTTGCACGTAACTAGCTGTGCTTATATCCCATGCGGTAGATAATGTGTACTCATTAACGTCGTTCCCTGAGTTCCCCAAAACATACATCTTTGTACCGTCGGGTTTGAAGAAAACGTCAGTCGGGGTAGTGTCTTGTGTTGCTACAGAAAAACTTCTTACATAACTTGCAGTACTTATATTCCATGCGGTACCTAGAGAATACTGGTACACATTGTCGTTAGTTTGCCCGACCACATACATACCCAACCCATCGGATGTAAAAAACAATCCTTGCGGAATAGTATCTTGTGAAGCTACTGAAAATAATTGAACGAAACTAGCTGTCTGTATATCCCACGCAGAAGAAAGAGTGTACTCATTAACTTCGTCCCCCCCACTTCCTACTATGTACATTTTTGTACCGTCAGGCTTAAAAAATAACCCTTGGGGAATACCCTCTTGCGAAGTAACAGAAAACTGCTGTACATATAAATCTGAGTAGGAAGCTAAACTCCAAGTAGCTGGCTGCTGCGTAACGCTAAGTAGTTTCCCGGTAAGCATTACGCATCACCGACCCTAGCGCCGTAAAGCGTGGTGCTTACTTTCCAAAGTTGGACTATCGTATACCCTGTAGTTTGTAAAGTGGGGGCGACTCCCCCGTCTGTCTTCCAAGTTACGCTAGGCCATGTAATGGTGTACGCACTACCATCGTCAATCATCAATGACATGGATTGCCCAGAAGCAAACGAAGATGCCGTAGGTGATCGGTTTGCCCCCAACGTCCATAATTGGATAGTTCCGTTAGCTGGATTTAAATCAACCGAAGCACCGTCAGAAATAGTAAATACGTCTTCAGTGTAATTACCGTCAAACACTAGGTTTGTAATTGTTTTACCCGAAAGAGTTTGCGTGGCGTCAGTAGCGACAGCGCGTTCCGCCGGATAAGTTACAAAAACATCTTTGGAGTTAGAGGAAAAAGAAACCGCACTTCCACCGCTACTAGACTCAAGGACCGTATCCCTAGAAAGGGTCGTACCGCTAGCCGTATAGGTACCAATACCTATTTCCCACGTATTGGCCGTCCCATCAACAATTGCATAATAGGTAGTGTTACTGTCGCCGATTACGGAAAAAGACTGATACCCCGCTACGGCTCCGGCCAGCGTAAGCGTGCCTGTACCCGCCGTAGTCGAGGTCTCTTTTACTCTGTCTTTAAGAACCAGCGCCATAACTTACCTCACGCAATACGAATGATCGCCGTAGCTGCAGCTGCTGCAGGGAACTGAATCTGGAAGTCACCGGAACTCACAGTCTGATCTCCACCAAAGCTCAACACCGCACACGCAGAGTTTGAGTTGTTGGTGTTATAGATCATCGCCCCACAAGTAGTGAACGACGCGCTGGACCACGTAGTATCAGCAAAGTCAGTGATCGCAGTGGTGCCGTCAGAAGTCGGAGTGACGTTGGTAAGCGTGTTACCACCAGCCGTGTAGCCGGTGCCGCTGGCCTCGTCGCTGTTGCCGGTGATGTTGGAATAGTTGGTGCTCGCAGCGCCATAAGTGCCGCTACCTGCAGAAGCAGATTTCAGCAAAGCGATCTTAAATGTATCGCCAGTAGACGCCGTAAAGTCGTGCAAACCCTTGAGCAACTCAACTTTGAAGCTGGTGGGCATTGCGGTAGTGACGGTAATAGCCATGTTAACTCTCCAGTAATTTCACAAGTTCCGGGTGCCCAGCGGCGCGGAAACGGTTTGCCAACGTAGTGTGGTTAGACCTCACGGCCTGTCGCATGTAGTGAACTAGCACCCCACGTATTTCATTTTTGAACGCCTCAGCCTGATCACGGATGACAGGGTGACTGTTACCGCCAACTGAGATGATCTTGTTAAGCGCCTGCTCGGCCACTTCTTCCGGGGTAAAACCACGGCCAGAGACCAACATGGCTTTTACTTCCCCCAGCTCCGCACCGCCAATAGTACTGATCATGTTTTATGGCCCCGGTGATTCTGATTTTACAGGCAGGCGAATCATGCCGTCACGGTACTCGTCACGGCGACGGCGACCCTGCTGCTCGATACCCAGACCCTGAATCGCTTGCTGGTAACTTGCCGTGAAGAAATTCAGCATCTCTGTCGGGCCCTTCGTGTAGCTGTAGGCCTGAATCAGGCAGGCATACAGGAGGGCCTCGGGAGCATTGTTGCTGATCCACGTGGTCGGATTGGTCGAGGACAGCTGCGCCGGCCGATAGATGTAGCCCAGCTCCACTGAGTAATTGCTGTTCGGCGTCGGCGCCACGTAGAAGGTATTCTGGTCCCAGACCGAGTAGTACTTCGGCACGCCTGTCTCAGAGCCGTCTGCCCAGTACTCCTTCATGAACGACGTGTCTCGGAAGTCCAAGAATATCTGATCCCCAGAGTTCGTGATCATCATGTACCGATGAGTCAAGATGTCACTCGGGGCGCTCAGGAACTTGTTGCCACTGGTCATCGTGCCCGTGGATTCTTTTTTGAACACGTCCAGATCAATGTCCCGCAGGATCCGGTTCTCGGCCATGGTGATGAACGTGTTGATCACCGCGTTGGTGAACACGTTGCTGTCGACCTCGGTGTAGTTCCGAATATTTGTAACCAGCTCGTCGTATGTCATCAGGTTATCACTATGGTCACACGGCCTACTTGACCCACTCCCAGAACAGCATTCTGCTGCGGGAATGGCCTCATGTTCACGGTATTGGTGGCGCTGCCGATGCTCTGGAATGCAGAGTCAGCAGGGACTCCCAAGTACACTACCACGGGTTCAATTCTATCAGGTCTGGGATCTCTTAGGGCTATCGCGTCACCGCGGTAGTTCAAGGGATCCAGCTGGGGCTCTTTCGGCTCGTAGTCTTCAGGACACACCATGAAGCCACGCCAGTTCTTGCGCAGAACTTGATAGGGGTAGCGCTGGCCACAGTAGTCACAAAGGCCGAAGGAGAACTTGCCTGTTGCAAATGCCATCTCACCCCCCGAAGTCTGGAACAAGATGAATGCTTGCGGTGTCCCTGTCCTCTAGTGCGGCACGCTGGAAATCTTCTTCGTACAACTGCTTGAGGCCCGCGGTTCGCTCTGGTGCAAACTTCAAGGAAAGCATATATGCCAACCCCGACACAAGGCACGGCAAAAACCGGAAGTTGACATCCGCCGTGTTGGTGTAACCACCGGCATCTTGAATTCGACGAATCCTGTAGTAGACGAACGTATAAGGCTGATCGGCAGCAGGGTACAAGAACACTTTTGTGGGGTTGGCCCGCTGAACGTAGTACTGCGCCGGACGGGCCTGCGTCAGCTTGTCAGGGAGCTCCAAATAATCCTCGCGGCTTATGCGGTCCACGGTGATGTCTGTCTGCTGGCCTTGTTGCGTCAATCGAATAACCGCAGACAAGACGTTGACCGTGTCCGTCGGCAGCGTCAGCTCACGGCTGCCCTGCACCAGCGCATACGTGGCTTCCTCGATGGTCCAGAGGTTTAAGCCCCTGTTGGCCCAGTCAAGAAACAGCAAATTCAAGGAACGACGGGCAGAGGTGAGCTGGTAGCCAGAGGTCATCCTCATGCCACACCGCTCAAACGATTCCTCAACAAGATCATCTATGTTGAGATTGAAGTCCGTCGTTCCTGAAGTTGCCATCAGTCACACGCCATGCCGCCTTTGCGGTACTTCTTGGCCATGCCGCCGCCCATCATGCCCATCGCCATCTTCTTGTGCTGATTGATGGCCATGCCACCCTTCTTCATCATGACAGGGCCTGTCTTTCGGCTGGTTTCGGAAACCATGCGGTTTTTCGGGCCACTTTCAACGCAACCGCCGCCTTTGGTAGCGGCACCCATTCCACGTCCAGCCATTTTACTTACCTCTTGTCTTCATAGCGCGGCCCTTAACGTCCGCAGTTTTACGCTTCACGGCACGGCCCATGTCGTCCGAGGCCATGCCGCCCTTCTTCATCTTGCCTACGCCGTCAGCAGCGAAAGCAGGAACCTTCTTGCCATTCTTCTCGACCATCTTCATCTTGTTCTTCATGACTTGCTCCTGTAGCTACGCACTTTACTTGCGATCTTTTTAGGCTGCTTCGAAAACTGCTTTCCCTTGCTGGTGTCTTCCCGCTTCTTGCGAGAAGTGGCTGCATATTCCGCCGGGGTCAGGGCATTGATGGCGGCCTCCGGAAGGTACCGCTCCCCGGTCTTGCTCGATGGCTTTCCAGACTTGGTGCGCCACTTTTGGTCAGTCCATTGCTTCAATGACTGCTGCGTCTTCTTCATCAGTCTCGGTAGCCTCCTCCGGCTTCCTTGTACTTCTTGGCCAGCAGCTGTGCCTTACGGGCGCTCCACTGTCCTGCGCGGGTGCCTTGAACAGCTTGCCCCTTGATCTGGTTGAAGAGGCGCTCCCGAAGCGCAGGCTTCGTGTAGTTGCCTGCCGCGTTGACCTTGGACTTTTGGGGAGCGGCCTTCTTCATCAACATTTCCACCTGCGCCGCGCCTGCCGAAGCCTGCTGTTGGGGTCTTTTGCTGCTTCTGGGAAATCACGCATCTGACCAGCAGAGCGCGCGCAGAATGACTTGCGGCGCTTGGCGCGAGCAGGGGATGGGTTGTCTTCAGTCACCGCTGTCTTGAGCTTGCTTCCGGGGTTGGCCTTGCGGTACGCCGCCACGCCCTTCTCCGTCATGCCTGCCCCAGACTTGGTCGGGCGGAAATTACCGCTCTTGACCGAGGTCTTGATGCCCATGCCCTTGCTTTTGGTTGCCATTAGGCAGCCGCTCCGCCTTCAAACAGCAGGGTCACACTGGTTACTTCAACACTGCTGACATCAATGAACACCCCGTCTTCAAACAGGATGCCCATGTCTGGGATGATGATGTCGTACGCACCGGCGGCTGCCGGAGTCGTAACTGTCATCTTGCCTGTGCCTGCTGACGTGGTGCCGTCTTTCAAGACGAAAGACGCTGCCGTGTTGGTGCAGGTGAAGTACACCCCCACCACCCGAGTGCGCCCAACCACAGCAGACGCATCTGCCGTCTTGGTCACCGATTGGATATTACTGAAGCTCATGGCTCCCCCTATCGGGTCTGCGCGCCGAAGATGTAGTCAAGGGTAGTGGCACGGGTGCCCGTGGCGCTGCCCGAAACACTCATTGCGGCCAGTGCCAGATTTTCATCATCCGGGATGTCGGTCAGGTGCGTTGCGACCAGCTTGCCGTTGATGAAGAACTGAACGCTTCCCGTTCCGGTGGCCGCAAATCCAAGCACCACATAGGTGTTGTCTTCCAGATCCACCAAAGAATCCGTGGAAGTCTCAGTGCCGTCCTTTTCGGTCTTGCACAGGATAGAGGCGTTGCCGTCGTTTACCTGAAACACGATGCGGTCGGCAGCGGTCAACATGGCTTCCGGGTTGGTGGCGAAGTTGACAGTCAGGCCGACACAGATGTCGGTCTGGTCAGCGTCGTTGCACTTCAACCGGGTCTGGAAGTACAGGACCTTGTCAGCGTCTACCGAAAAGATTTCGTTGCCCTGAATCGAGGCGCCGTCGTCGTCCGTGGTAGCCGTGGAGGTCAGCGCAACTTCGCCGCCTACCGTGTCTGCCACGATGGCGACAGCGGCACCCGAGTCTTTGACCACGGTCCAGCTGTTAGTGGTGTCGATGGCAACACCGACAAAATCATCCAAGAGCGAGAACGTAGACAGGTTGAAGCTCACGGGGAGATCGGCCATGCCTGCGAAATAGTCGGTTTTGTTGGCGCCAGAATACAGCAGGGGGCCGGAATAGTGCGTACCACTCATCGTAGATTCCTCTCATGCGAGTTGTGAGGGGCAGTCTGCATGAAGTCGGCCCGGGCCGTCTGCCACCCAAAGTGTTCCGGGGTTGCGTCTTTATATCAGTGTTACGCCAGAGTGTCCAGCCAATAAAAAGGGCACCCGAAGGTGCCCTCTCGGTATTGCCAGAGCAGC
>Ga0075470_10000010_pt1 | contig 72479 bp, 66 predicted proteins | sample DEB19_08_DNA_4_FD_71482 | JGI IMG/M metagenome (GOLD analysis project Ga0075470, IMG submission 71482) | Aqueous microbial communities from the Delaware River and Bay under freshwater to marine salinity gradient to study organic matter... | ecosystem: Environmental > Aquatic > Marine > Coastal ... | reverse complement strand
TGATGGTTTCTTTTTCGTTGACTTATGCACAAGACACTACTAAGAAAAAATTAGTATACAATCCAAAGAATCCTACTTATGAAGTAGAAGCCACTTGCGGCACTTGTATGTTTAAAATGGAGGGAAAGGGCTGTCTTTTAGCAATTAAATTTAAAGGCAAGAATTACTTCGTGGATGGAACTGATTTAGACGACCATGGTGATGCCCATGATTCAGAGGGTTTCTGTAACGCAATCAAGAAAGCAAAAGTCCAAGGATCCGTTGTTAAGGATAGATTTTTGGTTACATACTTTGAGTTAATCAAGAAGTAAATTGTTTTAGGAAATTTAGATTTCTATTAACCATTTTCAAGTCTAACTTTCATTTCTTGAATGTTTCAAGCTCAAAGATTAAGATGGCGATAACATTCCACATATAAATGAATCTATTTTAATAATAAGGTTATACTTCTATAGTATAACCTTATTTTAATTAAAAATCTTAAATGAAAATAGTAAAAAGTATATTTTTAAGTCTATTGCCAGCATTCGGAGGGGTATTGATGGTGTTTGGCGAATTGGACGACTCTCCTGGACTTGGTGGAATTGGACTTATTCTTATTGGACTATCTGTATACTTGAATATGAGGTTCATTAAAACAGATAATAACAACTAAAATTAAACTCAAGTCATCTACCCTTTAATCTCTCAATTATTTGATACTAAATCATCGCATTATAGTTGCATCTTTCGTCTGTAAGTATAGCTTAATTTAACAGGATATTTTTATTAATACTCTGCGTGAGGAAAATACCCCCTGAAATCTGGCATTCGTAAATTAACCGTGTTAATTATTGCGCTAACTAATCCCTCAAAAACCCCACATTTCCCGTTTCTGCGCTAATTTCAATTTCTTCCCAATAAACTTGTTTAAGAACTAATATTGGCGTACCTTTGCCCTCCAAACATCGCGAGGTAGAGCAGCGGTAGCTCGTCGGGCTCATAACCCGAAGGTCGCTGGTTCGATCCCAGCCTTCGCAACAAAAAAGGCAACCAATTGGTTGCCTTTCATTTTATACATTAATCCGCTCGTTTAATTTTACTTGCCCCAGATGAACTCACTTCGATGTGTTGTGGATTACCATAATAATATATGTGACTTGCACCTGTTGCAGTTGCATGTAAATTGTTGTGAACATTGATGGTTGACTTGGAGGCACCGGAAACTTTAACTTGCGCATTTTCAACTTTCATGGTGGAAGCATTCAACTTACAGGCACCAGTTAAAACTGCATCAAGGTCATTTACTTTTCCAGTTAATTCAATATCCGATGCACCAGAGAAATGAACTTGGAGCCTTTTGCATTCAAGTTTGCCCAGAAAATCACTCGCTCCTGTAAATTGAATTTTTAAATCATCTGATTTCAATAAATCTGTCACAAAAAAATCAACTGCACCTGATGCGCTTAAATGTTTAATACTGGGGGATGATATGTACACTTTAAGTCTGGATTCATTTGAAAACCAATTTTTATATGTGTTTTCCAAATCAATCATTAAGATTCCACCTGATTTTTTAACCCTGATCCTATCTCGAACACTTTCAGAATTTGCACTAATTGCCACACTGTAATTGGCTCCAACAGAATAATACACTTTAAATGGGCCGCTGATCTCAATACCATCAAAACTTCCCATATCACGAACGACGGCCAGGGGATCGTTTATAATTACCTTCTCTTGAGCGTTTAAAAACATCCCACTAAACAGTACAATTGAGAATACCAGACTTTTCATCATTGTGTTTAATCTTTATACGAATTTGAAGACTTTATGTTACAGGAACAGCATCATAACTGAAGATAATTTTTTTGAAAGTACCGGATTACATAATTTTGTTGTGTTCCGGGGTGCTTGAGCATGTCTCAGGCTGAGAAAAACCCGTAGAACCTGATCAGGATAATGCCTGCGCAGGGAAGGACAGTCTCACGTTATTTACTCCTCCCCCCCTCGGCAGAACCTGACTGTAACCCTCAAAACAGTCGGAAATGAAAAAATTAAGCTGCATCACTTGCTTGTTGTTGATTACCTGCTGCGCAACTGCCCAAAAAAATGCTGAAGTAAAATCAATCAATGTAACAGAAAATACAGACTCAAATTTAGTGAAGGCAAAACTGATGCCCAGTATTGAAATTCAAGGCGTAAGAGCTGGACAGAATTATCCATTCACACAAACGATGATTTACAAAAGCGCTATATCTAAAAATAATGTTGGACAGGACATACCTTTTATCATGACCCAGGTTCCTGGAGCAGTCATCCATTCAGACGCAGGAAATGGTGTGGGATATACAGGAATAAGAATCAGAGGTACAGACGCAAGCAGAATAAACTTTACGATCAATGGAATTGCATATAATGATGCAGAATCTCAGGGTGTATTCCTGGTTAACATGCCGGATCTGCTTTCTTCAACCAACAATATCCAAATTCAACGCGGCGTGGGAACAAGCACCAATGGAACCGGAGCATTTGGGGCCAGTGTAAACATCCTCACAAATGAAGTACAGCAGAAAGCATACAGTGAAATCAACAATTCAGTTGGATCTTTCCAAACAATTAAAAACACATTCAAATCAGGAACTGGATTGATCGACAACCGCTACAGCGTTGATGTGAGACTATCTTCTATTTCAAGCAACGGATTTATAGAGAGAGCAAACAGTAATCTGAAAGCATTTTATGTTTCAGCGGCCAGTATCAAAGAAAATTCTTCACTTAGGTTCAATATTATTTCCGGAAAAGAAAAAACATATCAAGCATGGTATGGGGTTTCAGAGGAACAACTTACTATCAATCCTAGATACAACGAAGCAGGTCAGAGAAGTGGAAAAACACCATACGACAACGAAACTGATAATTATTGGCAGACACATTATCAATTGTTTTACAACAAGAAGATCAATACAAATTGGAATTTTAATAGCTCAATATTCACTACCACTGGAAGAGGATACTATGAGCAATATAAAGAAGCACAAAGTTTCACTGATTATGGAATTAAATCACCAATTATAAACGGGAGAACAGTTGAAGAAACTGATCTCATTAGACAACTTTGGCTAGATAATATTTTTTATGGAACCAATATTTCAACCCAATACAAAAATCAGGACAGAGAAATCACTTTAGGGGGAAATATCAGCATGTACGATGGAAATCACTTTGGCAAAATCATCTGGTCGGATCTATACATTCCAAAAGATTATAAGTGGTATGATCTTACAGCACACAAGAATGAGCAATCCATGTTTGGTAAATGGATAGAAAAAATTGGAGACTTTCAATTGTTTGGAGATCTTCAAATGAGAAACGTCCAATATAACTTAAATGGATTCAGAGGAAACCCAATGCTCACAATCGATAAGCAGTGGACATTCATAAATCCAAAAACAGGAATACGTTATTCGAAAAATGACATATCCACCTATCTGTCATACGCAAGAGCTTCCAAAGAGCCCAACAGAGATGATTTTGAAGCAGGCAAATCTGAAATTCCTAAACCTGAAAAATTGGATGATATTGAAGCAGGTATACAAAAAACTGCAAAAAAATATAGAATTGGTATAACACTCTATTACATGAATTATAAAGATCAATTGATCTTAACCGGTAAAATAAACGATGTAGGGGCGTACACAAGAACAAATATTCCGAAAAGCTATAGAAGAGGAATTGAATTTGAAGGAAGCTACTCCTTTAACAAATGGTTACAATTCAGCAACAACCTTGCATTAAGTCAAAATAAAATAAAATCATTCACAGAATATTATGACGACTACGATAATGGTGGACAAAAAACCAATAAATATGCTTTTACCAATATAGCCCTTTCACCCACTATTGTTCATCACTCAACACTTACTGCTTCGTTATCAAAAAATATGGAATTAAAATGGATGACAAAATTCGTAAGCAGACAGTATCTTGACAACACTTCCAGAGAGGACAGAAGCCTGGATCCATATTTTATCAATGATATACAAATCAACAAATCATTTACGAGCAAATTAGGGAAGAACACATCTATCATATTTCAGTTGAATAATATTTTCAATAATCTTTATACGCCAAATGGATATACATACAGCTATCAATATGGAGGTCAGGTTGTAAACAATAACTACTTCTACCCCATGGCAAAGAGAAATTGGATGCTTGCTTTAAATATTGCATTGTAGATTTTATTAAAAAATTGATTTATTGAGATAAAAGCTCAAAATCATTTTTTTTACAAAACTTGAAGAATAAGTTGCATGGAATAAAATTATTTCATGCGACTATTTATCAACCTGCTTATATTAGTCTTACTATTTGGATGTGGTACACAAAACAAGGTGACATATTCCTGGGTCAATAAGGATTTTCATACTTCAGCCCCATATAAAAAAATTTTTTTAGCTGCACTGATTGCCAATCCACATGTCAGAACGCACTTAGAGGAAGAAATGGGAGTTGCTGCCATCAAACATGGTTTGAGCATAGAAAGAAGCTGGGATTATTTCCCTCCTAGTTTTGGGAGCAGAAATCCTCCTTCTCGTGAGCAAATGATTGAGAAAGTAAAAGCATTGAATTGTGATATAATTTTTACAATCAATTTGGTTGACAAGAGAAGTGAGACCCGCTATGTTCCGAGTGCTATGGGATTTTATGGGCCATACCCAGGATATGGGTTCTATTTTAGAGGATATTACTCATATTGGTCGCCCTTCTTCTACGATCCTGGATATTACGTAACTGACAGATATTATTTTATGGAAGGAAATCTGTTTGATGCAAAAACCGAAACACTTGTCTGGTCGGTTCAAACTACTACGATCAATCCTTCATCGATAGAAGATTTCAGCAAGCGTCTTATAGAAACACTTCTTCAAAAAGCCATGGAAGATATAAAATGAGATTACCTACATGGAAAATTGATCATTCCAGGCAAGCATTCCTCCAACAACATTTGTAACGTTTGTGAATCCCATGGATTCCAATATCAAAGCAGCCTGGCCACTTCTATTTCCACTTCTACAGTAGAGATAAACTTCATTTTCTTTAAGATGTTCGATGGAATCAATCTCTCCCACCCTGATATTTCCGAGTGGCAGGAGAATTCCACCTATGTTAAATTCATCATGCTCTGATACTTCACGTACATCCACCAAATTCAAAGCTTCACCACTGTCGATTTTGTTCTTGAGGGTACTAACATCTATAGTTTTCATGGGTGTAAATTTATAAAAATTTAATTAGTGATCTGATGACTTTTCAGGCACTACTGGTCTTTCTGGCTTTGCGATCGAAAGCTTAACATCTACCAGTTGTCCAACCCTTAGAACATTCACATTGTTTTGTGCGTCATATGGTGGTGGATTTTGCCAGTACACGAATCCAGCGGTTGTATCAGTTATGCCAGGATCCAACATAATGTTTCCAGTTGAAATGCCATTTGATTCTAAGATCATTTTGGCTTCACCAAACGTCATTCCAAAAAGATCGGGAACCGGTAGTTCTGATCCTCCTAAACCCGTCCCAATCATCAAAGCAATCGCAGAACCCATTCTAACAGGAGTTCCAGGTTTAATAGAAACACCTCCAATCATTTGATCCCTGACTGCATTTTTTGCAATATCAGCTACATAAGTTGTATCCCCCATTTTTAGTCCAACCGATTTTAATTCAGAAAGTGCATTTCTTAAACTCATGCCAATTAGATTTGGCATTGGAATGGTAGGAGGAACTGTTCTATTGATGGTAAGATAAATCACCCTGTTCACCTTTACGGTTGCTTCAGGATCTGGAAATTGCTTGATGATGATGTTGGCTGGCAGTGTATCCACATATATAGAATCTTGGATCACAACTTCAAACCCTTTTTGCTCAAGGTTGGATTGTACATCTTCCAATAGTTTTCCTTTCACATCAGGAACCAACAAATAATCTCCATGGTTGGTAATTACATTCAACATCAATAGGAAAAATCCAATCAATAAAAAGGAAATGCCAACGCCAGTCAGAATATTCTGCCACAAAGGACTCTTGGTAATGAATGAAAAATCCATTTAATTATTTCTTTGATATCAATGCATCTTCAATCAGCATTGAATAAAAATCTTTTAAATCCATCCCCATTGCTGCAACTTGCTGAGGAACAAGACTTGCATCACTTTGGCCTGGAACCGTATTGATCTCAAGCAAATAAGGTTCTTGGTCTTTTTCATTTAAGATGAAGTCCATCCGCACTACTCCTCTACAATTAAAAATTGCATAAATACCTGATGCTGCACTTCTTACTTTATCTGCAATTTCATTGCTACATTCGGCAGGGGTTACCTCGGTTGATTTACCCTGGTATTTTGCTTCAAAATCAAAAAAATCGTTTTGCGACATTACCTCTGTGAATGGAAGTGTGATGATTTTCCCATTTGATTTAAATACTCCAATGGTAAATTCTCTTCCTGCAATAAATTCTTCCACCAATACTTGATCATCTTCCTTGAAAGCCTTGTCCAGTGCATCTTGCAAGCCATCAACAGACGGAAGTTTACTCATTCCAATACTGGATCCGCCATTGTTCGGCTTCACAAAAACAGGATACTGTAAGCCCTTCAGGAGTTGAGTCTTCTCATGATAATTCTCCTTAAAAAGATGAATGGATTTGGCAACTTTATATCCTGCTGCCCCAGCGATTGCTACTGTGTATCTTTTATTGAATGTAATTGCAGAGGTCGTAGTATCACAAGATGTATATGGAATATTCAGCAAATCAAAATATCCCTGAAGTTTTCCATCCTCCCCAGGTGTGCCGTGTATACCAATGAACACTGCATCAAAAGAAATTTTTCTTCCATCAATGGTCAAAGAAAAATCATCTTTATTCACCAAGACCTCTTCACCAGTCGATCGTTTGTGAAACCATTTTTCAGGAGTGATATCAATGCGGTAAAGATTATATTTTGTTGGGTCTATATGCTTCTCAATAGTGATCGCACTTTTATAAGAGATCACTGCCTCTGAAGAATACCCACCTGTTACCAAGGCAATGGTTGGGTTCGGCATGTATGTAAACTACTTAAATGTGTAATTTTTCTTTTTTGGACATCAATTCATCCAGAGTTTCTCTGTACACCTCATCTGGTACACAACAATCAACCGGACAAACTGCAGCGCACTGTGGCTCTTCATGAAAACCCTGACACTCAGTGCATTTGTTGGGAGTTATATAATAAGTGTCATTGCTGATAGGTCCATTTTTTTGGTCTGCATCAACAGTTGAACCATCCATCAAAGTGAAACTTCCCTTCACTGTGGTTCCATCTGCTATTGCCCACTCTACTCCACCTTCATAAATTGCATTGTTGGGACATTCTGGTTCACACGCACCGCAATTGATACATTCATCTGTGATTTTAATTGCCATATTATAAAATTTTAATAAGGTTGAAAAGGCATTAATTTTGCAGCCTGCTGACCCCTTAAAGTTAGCGCATTGGACTGAAAAATCTGGTATGAAATTAGAAAAAAGGATAGAAATATTAACCCAACTTGGTCACTATCTATCAACAGATAATCCAGCATACCATGAAACACGGCAACAAGCTTACTTAGAAAACAAATGGTTTTTGCCTGAGTATGCTTTTCATGCAGGAAAAGCCATTGCAAACAATATGCTGAATCCTGAAATTCTTCATTCATTTTCAGAGAAATACCAGGTTCCAGTTGACGCAAATCCAAACCTAACGGTGGGGATTGTTTTTGCAGGTAACATTCCTTATGTTGGGCTTCATGACTTGATTTGTACATTTTTAGTTGGATATAAATCTTCAATAAAACTATCCTCTAAAGACACTGTACTGATAAAAAAAATGATTGAATTTCTGTTGAAGAAGTATCCAGAAACAGGGGATTATATTAAGATCAGTGAAATGCTCAAAGGATGCAATGCATACCTGGCAACTGGAAGCAATAATAGCGCTAGGTACTTTGAATATTATTTTGGAAAATACCCTCACATCATCAGAAAAAACAAAACCTCTGTAGCGATATTAAATGGCACTGAAACAGATGAAGAATTAAACTTATTGGCAGATGATATTCAACTATATTTCGGATTGGGATGCAGAAATGTGACACAAATATTTGTTCCAAACGAATATGATTTTGTGCCATTGTTGACAGCATTAAAAAAATATAGCCACTACAAGGATCACGACAAATACAAAAACAATTTCGATTATCAGCTGACCATTGCGATCATGAATAACAGGTTTTACATGACCAATGATTCAATTGTATTGATTGAAAATCCTATGCCATTCTCCCCCATCTCACAATTACACTATCAATTCTATGATAAAAAGGATGATGTACTGAACTCATTAAACATGGAAGAAATTCAATGCATCATAGGGAAAGACTTCCTACCTTTTGGGGAAGCACAACAGCCAAAAATGGACGATTTTGCAGATGGTGTAGATACCATGGAATTCCTCAAAAATCTAACTCACTGATATTTCATAAATCCAAGCCGTATAAGAAATTGTTAAATAGGATGACAGGTTGACTGAAATTCAGTCAGGTTCATTTATTTGCATGGTGATTAGGCACAGAAATTGATAACATTATTAAAACAAAACATATGAACATTAGGCAAACATTGACCGTAGTATTAATCAGTGCCGCAACATCTGTTGCAGCTTTGTTTGGTTATGATTCATTTATTAGAAAGCCAAACTCCATTCAACAAAACATTTCGAAATTACCTGCCAGCTATGCAGGATTTTTTGACAGTAATAACAATGTCCCTGGACAGCCGATCGACTTCCAGCCTGCATCACAGGCAGCAGTTCCCGCGGTAGTACATATCACTACTACGATTGGCAACAACCAGGCCAGCAACAACCTGCCAAAAACAAGAAGGAGCCCATTCAGCGACCTTTTCGGCGAAGATTTCTTTGATGATTTTTTCAATGGTCCACAAATGAGGAGCATGCCTCAACGTGCTAGTGGTTCAGGGGTTGTCATCAGCGAGGATGGATATATTGTTACCAACAATCATGTTATTGATGAGGCCAGTGAAATCAAGGTAACGTTAAACAATAAAAAACAATACACTGCGAAGTTGATCGGAGCAGATCCCAGCAGTGATCTTGCACTTATTAAAATAGAAGAGAAAGGTTTGAATTTTCTTCTTTATGGAAATTCTGACAACCTAAAACTTGGGCAGTGGGTTCTAGCAGTGGGATATCCATTGAACCTAGAAACAACAGTAACAGCAGGTATTGTCAGTGCGAAAGCCAGGTCGCTTGGTCTAAATGCAAGAAAAAGCAACTCTCCTATTGAATCTTTTATACAAACAGATGCTGCAGTAAACCAGGGAAATTCTGGCGGTGCATTGGTAAGCACCAATGGTGAATTGGTGGGCATCGTATCAGCAATTGCATCTCCTACTGGTGCTTATGCAGGTTATTCTTACGCGATCCCGGTAAATATTGTGAAAAAAATCATCAATGACCTATTACAATATGGTACCGTTCAAAGAGCATACTTAGGCATCAGCTACTTGCCAGAAACTGCTCCTGAATCTGAAAAGACAAAAAACAATTACAAAGAGGGACAAGGTGTTTTAGTGCTTGAAGTTGCAAAAGATGGTGCTATGGCGAGCTCTGGTATTCAAACCGGAGATTATATTTCCAAAATCAATGGAACCAAAGTAACTGCAGGAAGTGAAATGGTTGAACAAATTGCGAGTTATAAACCTGGCGACAAAATCAATGTCAACTATATCAGAAATGGGAAAGAGTATTCTACAACCGTAACACTAAAAAATAAGAGCGGCACTTACGACATCGTAAAAAATACTGTTTCCGACAAACTTGGTGCAAGTTTTCAAACACTTGATAAAAAGAAAGCCAGTGACTATGGGGTGAAAGGTGGAGTTGTTGTTGGAAAGATCAGCAGTGGATTGATAGATGATCAAACCAGAATGAAAGATGGATTTATCATCTTGAAGGCAAACGGAGCAGAAGTAAAAACAGTTGAAGAGCTGAAGAGTGCTATATCAAAATCTCCGAAGAAACTTCTCCTTGAAGGATTTTATCCAGGGTATGATGGAGTTTACCAGTATCCTATAGAAATCAATGAATAATAAAATACAACAATTAAAAAGGCGGGAAGAATCTCCCGCCTTTTTAATTTACCCAAACTTTATACCCCCATCCTTTTAGATCAAGATATAGATGCTTTGCATTGATTGATCTTTTTTCATGGCTAAAAATCTCTGTATAGTCTGCATAAGGGGCATCCACTTCAAATTCAATATTGGTTAAATCGTATTGAGAAAAATTAATCATGACCAGACAGCAATGATTATCTACTTGACGTTTATAACTCAATATATGGTGCTCAATATTGTTCCTGATCAGTTTGAATGTTGCATGATCAGTGTTTTTTATAAAACATGGATGCTGTTTTCGCAATCTTAATAGCAACCTATAAAATTCTTGCAACTGAACAGGTTTTTGCCATTCGATACAATCCTTGTCAAAAAAAGCCAATCGCTTCAAATTTGGAAGTTCCTGCCCGCTGTAAATCAAAGGCAATCCCTTCCATGTTGATGAAAATAAAGCAAGTGGCAGCACCATCTCTGCATATTTCTCATACTCTGTTCCATTCCAACTATTTTCATCATGGTTGCTTGTAAACCAGGCTGCAAGGGCATTTTGAGGAATATGCTCATAATGATGCAGAATTTCACGGAGGGAATGAATGTTACGAGCACCTTCATCTTTGAAATGTTTGGCAGCATTCATCCATCGCCATGTATATGCACTGTCAAAAACCTGCATATAATCGAGATTGTCCAATGGATCAAGTTCCGCAAGCCAGAATAATTTTTTTACTGGCTCCAACGCAGTTCTTGCCTGCATCCAAAAATCAACAGGAGTCAGCATAGCCATATCACATCTAAATCCATCAATATCACACTCATCAACCCAGTACTTCATGGCTTCAATCATAGCAATCCGAAGTTCAGGATTGTCATAATTCAAATCAATTACATCATCCCAACCATGTGCATCATAAAATTTCCCTTCATGATCGATTTTATAATATGCTGGATAGGTGTTGGTCCATTCATGATCACATCCTGTATGATTTGCTACCCAATCAATGATGACTTTCATTTCATTTTGATGGGCGGTGGAAACAATATTTTTAAAATCATCAAGATTTCCAAACTCTGGATTAATTTCCCGGTAACTGGAACAAGCATAATAACTCCCTAAATTTCCCTTTCGGTTTTTAAGAGATATGGGAGTAATTGGCATAAACCAAAGCACTTCAACGCCCATTTCTTTCAGTCGGGGAATGTGTTTAAGAAATTCTCTAAAATTGCCTTCTGGTGTATACTGACGGGTATTTACTTCATAAACATTTGAATTTATTGCCCAACTAACCAGCCCAAATTCCTTCTTCATATGGTTAAGTTATGAAATGTTTTAGTCACCTATTGTTTAACTTTGCAAGCAAATGAAGCAATTCTCCATTCCGGTAAAATACAGAAGTCCTTTGATCAGCGCCATCAAATCAAAAAGAAGAGAAGCTGATAAGATGAAAAAGGATTTCACCCCGACCTCGCTTGACTTTGGGGCATTCGAAATTAAATTGGCTCGTCATTTTGGATTCTGTTATGGAGTTGAAAATGCCATTGAAATCGCTTTCAAAACTGTTGAACAATACCCGGATAAAAATATTTTCTTATTGAGTGAGATGATACACAATCCATTTGTAAATGATGATCTCATACAAAGGGGTGTACGATTTTTAATGGACACCAAAGGCAATACACTGATCCCTTTTGAAAAATTAACTTCAGATGATGTTGTAATCATCCCTGCATTTGGAACAACCATTGAAATCGAGAACAGACTCAAAGAAATTGGAATTCAGATTGAAAAATACAATACCACCTGCCCTTTTGTAGAAAAAGTATGGAACCGTGCTGAACAAATTGCATTAAAAGGATACAGCATTGTAGTTCATGGAAAACCTTCTCACGAAGAAACCAGGGCAACATTTTCACACAGTGATGTGCATGCACCAACACTTGTCATCAATGACATGGATGAAGCTGTTCAATTGGGCGACTTCCTTTTAGGGAAATATTCTGAAGATAAATTTTACGAAACCTTTAAAGGCAGATACAGCAAGGGTTTTGACATAGGAAAAGACCTGCAAAAATTTGGGGTGGTGAACCAAACAACCATGTTGGCTTCAGACACACAGGCCATCGCTGATTATTTGAAGGGTATCATGATCAAAAAATATGGACTAGACCCAAACAACAGTGAAAGTCACTTTGCAGACACAAGAGATACCTTGTGTTATGCAACAAATGACAATCAAACTGCAGTCAGTAATTTATTAAAATATCCTGCGCATTTTGCAATTGTGATAGGCGGAAGGAAAAGCAGCAATAGCTCACACCTGGTTGAACTTTGTGAAGAAAAATTACCAACATACTTTATACAATCAGAAGAAGATATCCTTTCAGATTCAACAATGAAATGTTTCAATTGGAGAACACATGAAGAATATTTCGCAGTGAATTATTTCCCAAAACAAGAAAAACCAATTATCGCTATCACAAGTGGCGCATCCTGCCCTGACGCCATTGTTGAGAATGTGATTTCTAAACTGGTATCTTATTTCCCTAACAGCAAACCTGTTGATGAAATTGTAAAGTCCTGGTATTAATCCTGAATCTTTTCTCTTGCCCAGCCCAATGCCAATTGAAGTTGCTCATCTGGTGTGAGATGGCTGTTATCTAGCACCACAGCATCTTCAGCTTTTCTGAGTGGTGAAACTTCCCGGGTGGAATCCATGTGATCTCTTTGTGCGAGATTGGACCTTATTTCTTCTATATGAATGGAGGGATTTTTGTCTGATAACTCCTTAAATCTGCGTAATACACGCACCTCATTGTCTGCCGTCATGAATATTTTTAATTCTGCATTGGGAAAAACTGCAGTACCAATATCTCTCCCATCCATAACAATTCCTTTTTTTTCACCAATCATCTGCTGTTGTTTCACTGCAAATTCACGTACCTGCTTTATTGCTGCGACTTCACTAACTTTTTCAGCCACCTCCATACCTCGAATAAATTGTTCTACATTTTCACCATTCAACCAAATTTCATTGTTACCATTTGAAGAATTGATTTGAAATGAGAGCTGGATGTTCTTCAAAGCAGCTATGACACTTGTCAGATCTTTTATATCAGTATTATTTCGCAAAAAATATAAAGTAATAGCGCGATACATTGCACCTGAATCGATGAAAATATAATTCAATTGCTTTGCCAATTGCCTGGCCATGGTACTTTTACCGCAAGACGACCATCCATCAACAGTGATGATGATTCTTTTCATTGATTCAATTTGTCGCAAAATTCATGCTTATTGAGTAAATCACAAAATATCTACCTTTGCAGCAAGCAAATATTATGTTGAAAATAGGTTTATTTGGTGTTGGGCATCTTGGGAAATTTCATATTAAAAATTGGAAAGAAATAGATCAAATAGATATAGTGGGGTTTTATGACCCAGATGATAAAAATGCTGAAGTGGTCATTGCATCATATGGTTTGAAACGCTATACAGATATGAACCAATTGATGGAAGATGCAGATGCCATAGATGTAGTAACACCTACCCAATTTCATTATCAGGTATGCGAAGCCGCATTGAGAAAAACTAAGCATGTATTTGTTGAGAAACCTTTGGCCAACAATATGCAGGAAGCAAGTGCACTGCTTAAACTCACAAAAGAGGCCAAAGTTAAATTTCAAGTTGGACATGTTGAAAGGTTTAATCCGGCATTTCTGGCATTGAACAAGGAAAATTTAAATCCGATGTTCATAGAAGTGCATCGACTTGCACAATTCAATCCACGTGGCACTGAAGTAAGTGTCATTCTTGATTTAATGATACATGACATTGACATTATTTTGAGCATCGTTAAGAGTGATATTAAACAAATATCAGCAAGTGGAGTGGCAGTAATGACTGAAACGCCAGATATTGCCAATGTCCGTATTGAATTCCACAATGGATGTGTTGCCAATCTCACTTCGTCGAGAATTTCCTTGAAGAAAATGCGAAAGATGAGGCTGTTCCAAAAAGACGCATACATAGGAGTTGATTTTCTTGAAAAAAAGTCGGAAGTAATTCGATTGAAAGAAGAAAACGAAGAGAGCGAACTGTTCACCTTTGAAATTGAAACGCCACAAGGAATAAAAAGCATTGTTGTCGACAATCCAACTTCCACCATTGATAATGCCCTAAAAGCAGAATTAACCTCTTTCAGAGATTCAATCGTTCAGGACACCAATCCGGTTGTTTCAGAATTAGATGGGTATCATGCGTTGGAAGTAGCCCACCTTATTTTAGATAAAATACAGAACCAGAAATCGAATTAGGATCTGCTCAAACCCAGGCGCCACTTGGCATACAAAAGATCCTCTGGGTAAGTGATTTTTATATTATGTTCTTCTCCTTCAACCGTAAAGACACGTACGCCAGTATTTTCAACTACTGTTGCCTCATCAGTAAACGCTTGGTTGAAATCAACATTAAAAGCATCCAATAAAATTTCAGCTTTGAATGTCTGAGGTGTTTGAACAGCATAAAGGTGTTCTCTTGAAACAACTTCTGATATACCAGTGTTAAGAACCCTTCTCATACTATCTCGAATTGGAATTATTGGTATAGCACTGCCCTTTTCAGATGCCATTTCATAACATCGTTGAATAAGTGTTTGGGAAACCAAACACCTGACTGCATCATGCACAAATATAATATCACCGGCTTGAGCATTTCTGATACCATTTTTTACAGAATGGAATCTTGTTTCACCACCTTGGATAATTTTTATTTGGTTTGAATATCCAAAATTCTTCAACAAGTCTTTTGTATAATCTATATAATGTAGAGGAATGACCAGATTAATACTGATATCAGAATACGCCTGTAAGTATGCATCAATGGAATGAAGTAAAATGGGTTTACCTTCCAACAACAGAAATTGTTTGGGCAATTCATTCCCCATTCGCAATCCACTTCCACCAGCTACAATTACAGCGAGCTTTGACATTAATTTGCTTTTTTTCTATTCATAATCACATAATAAATAGGAACCCCCAACAATGCAATAATCAATCCAGGCCATGTATATCCTGGTTTAAACTTTATCAACAAGACGCAAAAGCTAATACCCATAATGATGTAGATAAATGGAATTATAGGGTAACCAAATGCTTTGTATGGACGTTCAATTTCAGGACGTTTCTTTCTGAGAATAAAAATCCCAATGATGGTAAGCACATAAAAAATTACAACTACGAAACATACCATATCAAGTAATTCGCCATATTTTCCACTTAAACACATCAAGCTTGCAACCAGTGCCTGAGTCCACAAAGCCCATTCAGGAACAGCGTTTTTATTCAATGTGGATGCTTTGCTGAAGAACAGTCCATCCTGCGCCATGGTATAGTACACCCTTGCACCTGCCATCACGAGACCATTGATGCATCCAAATGTTGAAACCATGATCAATACTGCAATGATGGACCTCCCTGCCGCGCCAAATATCACGCTGGCTGCTGCAACTGCCAATCGATCCTCCTCAGGTTTTGCAATTTGCTCTAATGGCAACACATTGAGATACATAAAATTTGCCGACACATATATTAGTGTAACGATTAGTGTTCCCAGAAAAAGACTGAGTCCAATGTTGCGTTTTGGATTTTTTATTTCAGCGGCGATAAAAGTTACATTGTTCCATGAATCACTGCTAAAAATTGACCCAACCATAGAAGATGCGATCGCCCCTAATAAAGTTATTCCCCCAATTGACTCCCATGTAATTGAACCATCTGCATTAAGTAACGCTTTCTGTGAAAGCATTCCTGAAAGTAAATTATCCGACCAAAAACTTTTTTCGACAAAAAGAAATCCACACATAATCAATCCAAACAATGCCAACAACTTTGAAATGGTGAAAGTAGTTTGAATCAATTTACCTTCTTTTACGCCTTTGGTATTTACATAGGTAAGCACCAGAACAATGAAAATAGCAACGAGCTGTGCATAATATAGTTTAATAGATCCTATTGTAAGAAATACATTTTCATCTTTCAAATTGAGGGACGGGAAAAAGTACCCAGCAAACTTTGCAAAAGCAACACCCACTGCAGCAATAGTACCAGTTTGAATAACAGCAAAAAAGCTCCATCCATATAAAAATGCAATCAATGGATTAAACGCTTCACGTAAATAAACGTATTGACCACCAGCTTTGGGGTACATCCCACTAAGTTCTCCATAGCTCAATGCCGCACTGATTGTCATAAACCCTGTAATGAGCCATACCATGATCAGCCAGCCTGCGCTACCAACACTTCTTACGATATCGGCACTTACAATGAAAATTCCAGATCCAATCATTGACCCTGCAACAACCATGGTTGCATCCATGAGTCCTAAGCTGGGTTTAAACTCTTTTTGTTCAGACATAAAATGTTATTAAATGAAAATCCCGGTTCTTGGAACCGGGATTTAAGTTATGAAATTCGTTGCTTATTTTATTTTTTCTGACCCGAATTGTTGTAAGCTTTATTAAGTCCATCTACCACTTCATTGGTGATGTTGTAAGCTGAATCTTTGTAAAACAAAACATTCAAGGAATTGGATGTTGAGAAAATGTAGCTGTATCCTTTCTCTTTATTATAGGTTTCAAGAAATCCATTTATTTTATTCTTTAACTCTTCTAGCATTTTAACACCATCTGTTGAAATGGCATTCTCCATATTACGTTTTTGCTCCTCCAGGTTTTGCATTTTACCCTGATATGCGCGTTGAAAGTTTTCATACTCTGCCTGGGTAATAGCCTGGCCTTTCTTTGCAAACGCGATGCGTTCTTCTTCTATTCGCTGAAATGCTGTATTCAGCTGACGATCAGCATCTTCTTTTTTCTTGTCAAACTCCACCATTTTCTCTTTGTAATACTGGTATTTCTCTTGGATGGAGTCAAGATCCACATAAGCGATCTTCAATTTTCCATCAATTGCATTCACACTTGCAGCTGCTGGAGTGGATTTCTTCGTAGTTAAGAAAAGTGCAATGGCCAATATGCCCACAAGCAGAAAAAGCACTATGTTGATATTCTTTTGATTCATAAAAGGGGTTTTATAAAAAAGGGAGCTGTAAGCTCCCTTGAATTTTTATTCTTCTTCATCGAAGCTCATCACCTCTCTTGTTGTTTGCAACAACTCATATTCTTCCTTGCTTCCTACGATGAGACTTTCGTATTCTCTCAATCCAGTTCCAGCAGGGATATGGTGACCAGTGATTACGTTTTCTTTCAATCCGAGCATATCATCTGCTTTACCTTGGATTGCCGCAGAAGAAAGTACTTTGGTTGTTTCCTGGAACGATGCCGCAGAGATCCAGCTTTGTGTACCCAAAGAAGCTTTGGTAATACCAAGCAAGACTGGTCTTGATGTAGCAGCGTGCGCATCACGGTATTCGGCCAATTTCTTATCTGCTCTGCGAAGAATTGAATTCTCTTCACGGATTTCACGCAAACTTGCAATCTGACCTGCTTTCAACACTTCTGATTCTCCCGGATCAACTACTACCTTCTTATCGAAAATCCAGTCGTTCTCGATGTTAAAGTCGTAACGATCTTCAAGATCTCCTTCCAAGAAGCGAGTATCTCCTGGATCTACTATCTCAACTTTTCTCATCATCTGACGTACAATAACCTCGATATGCTTGTCGTTGATCTTAACACCTTGTAAGCGGTAAACTTCCTGAATTTCATTCACTACATATTCCTGAACAGCAAATGGACCTTTAATAGATAGGATATCTCCAGGAGCTACCTGACCATCAGACATTGGTGTACCAGCTTTCACGAAATCACCATCCTGAACGAGGATTTGTCTTGTAAGGGTGACAAGATATTTCTTGATTACTCCATCTTTTGCTTCTACAGTGATTTCACGGTTACCGCGTTTGATCGCACCAAAGCTTACCACACCATCAATTTCAGAAACGACAGCAGGGTTGCCAGGATTTCTTGCTTCAAACAATTCAGTTACACGTGGAAGACCACCCGTGATATCTCTCAGTTTACCCAAGATTCTTGGAATCTTCACCAATACCTGACCAGCAGTAACATCGTCTCCTTCTTCTATAACGATATGTGATCCAACTGGAAGGTTGTATGTTTTTTCATCCTTTCCAATTACTTTGATAGAAGGAATCTTGGTTTTATCTTTTGATTCGATAACTACTTTCTCTCTGTGTCCAGTCTGCTCATCAGCCTCTTCGCGGAAAGTAACACCATCAATTACATTTTCAAATGCGATCTTACCTGCAATTTCTGCAACGACAACGTTGTTGAATGGATCCCATGTACAAATCACATCTCCTTTAGCTACTTTCTTGCCCTCAGTGATAGCAAGTGTAGAACCATAAGGAACGTTATTGGTGATCAACACACGATCATTCTTCACATCCATGATACGCATTTCAGCAGTACGTCCGATGACAACCTGAACATCTTTCCCTTCGTTATTCTTAGCTTTTACAGTTCTTAATCCATCAAACTGCACAGTTCCTTCAAACTTGGCAGTGAGGTGAGATTCAACTGAAGCAGAACCTGCAACACCACCCACGTGGAATGTACGGAGCGTAAGCTGTGTACCAGGCTCACCAATTGATTGTGCAGCAATGATACCAACTGCATCACCTTTTTGGGCAATGTTTCCAGTTGCAAGGTTCAAGCCATAACATTTCACGCAACATCCACGCTTGCTTTCGCAAGTAAGTACTGAGCGAATTTCAATGGTCTCAATTCCTGCATCCTCAATTTTCCTCGCATTGTCTTCATCAATTTTTTGTCCTGCTGCAACCAACAACGTATCAGAAGTTGGATCATAAACATCATGCAATGATGTTCTTCCAAGAATTCTATCATACAATGGTTCAACAATATCTTCATTGTCTTTCAATGCACTTGTTGCAATACCTCTTAACGTTCCGCAATCCTCTTCTGAGATGATTACATCTTGCGCAACGTCCACCAAACGACGGGTCAAATAACCTGCATCTGCTGTTTTCAATGCTGTATCGGCCAAACCTTTACGTGCACCGTGTGTAGAGATGAAGTATTCCAATACACTCAAACCATCTTTAAAGTTTGAAAGGATTGGGTTTTCAATAATTTCAGATCCGGTAGAACCACTCTTTCTTGGCTTCGCCATCAAACCTCTTAATCCTGCCAACTGTTTAACCTGTTGCTTACTACCTCTCGCACCTGAATCAAGCATCATATAAACAGAGTTGAAGCCCTGCTTATCATCTGCCATTGCACGAATCAAGGTCTCAGTAACTTTGGTATCCACCCTAGACCAAATGTCAATGATCTGGTTGTAGCGTTCATTGTTGGTGATCAATCCCATATTATAATTGTCCCAAACCTCCTGAACTTCAGATGAAGCCTGGTCAATCATGTCTTCTTTTTTCACTGGCAGTTGAAGATCCTGGATATTGAATGACAATCCACCACGGAATGCCATGCGGAATCCAAGTTCTTTGATGCTGTCAAGGAATTTTGCAGTGGTAGGAACATTGGTGATTTTGATGATGTCACCGATGATTTCACGGAGACTCTTCTTGGTCAACAATGCATTAACATATCCAACTTCAGCAGGTACTGCCTGGTTGAACAGCACACGTCCAACAGTTGTTTCAATGAGCTTCTTTTCAAGCTGACCATTGTCGTTTCTAACGTTGGCCTTTACTTTAATATAAGCATGCAAATCAACTCTGCCTTCGTTGTATGCGATGATAACTTCTTCTGCATTGTAGAAACGCATTCCTTCACCCTTCACAACATCTGTTGCTGTATTTCTTTTTCCTTTGGTAATATAATACAAACCAAGTACCATGTCCTGAGAAGGAAGTGTAATTGGTGTACCATTTTGCGGGTTGAGGATGTTATGAGATGCGAGCATGAGCAATTGTGCTTCGAGTACGGCAGCATGGCTCAATGGTACATGCACCGCCATTTGGTCTCCATCGAAGTCGGCGTTGAACGCAGAACATACCAATGGGTGCAGTTGAATTGCTTTTCCTTCAACCAATTTTGGCTGGAAAGCCTGAATGGATAAACGGTGCAATGTTGGGGCACGGTTTAACATTACAGGATGACCTTTCAATATGTTTTCGAGGATATCCCAAACAATAGCTTCCTTGCGATCAACAAGTTTACGCGCAGATTTTACTGTTTTAACAATACCTCTTTCAATTAATTTTCTGATGATAAATGGCTTAAACAATTCTGCAGCCATATCTTTCGGTAATCCACATTCATGCAATTTCAATTCAGGACCAACCACGATAACAGAACGACCTGAATAGTCAACACGTTTTCCCAACAAGTTCTGACGGAAACGTCCTTGTTTACCCTTCAATACATCACTCAATGACTTCAACGCTCTTCCGCCTTCAGCTTTTACAGCATTTGATTTACGGCTGTTGTCGAATAGAGAATCAATTGCTTCTTGCAACATTCTCTTTTCATTACGAAGGATTACTTCAGGAGCTTTGATCTCCAACAAACGCTTCAAACGATTGTTTCTGATGATCACTCTTCTGTAAAGATCATTCAAGTCTGATGAAGCAAAACGTCCACCATCCAAAGGAACCAATGGTCTCAATTCTGGTGGAATAACTGGAATGTATTGCATAACCATCCACTCAGGACGGTTTACGATTCTTGAATTTGCATCGCGGAATGATTCTACTACGCTCAAACGCTTCAATGCATCAGCTTTACGCTGTTGTGAAGTTTCTGTTGCAGCAGCATTTCTCAATGTATAGCTGAGAGAATCCAATTCAATTCTCAACAACAAATCATGTACTGCTTCAGAACCCATCTTGGCGATGAATTTCTGGGGATCTTCATCAGGCAAGTATTGGTTTTCTTTTGGAAGTGTATCCAAAATATCGAGGTATTCTTCTTCAGTAAGCAAATCGCCTTGCTTTTTGCCTTTGTCTTCCAAAATACCCGGTTGAATCACTACGAATCTTTCGTAGTAGATGATGCTCTCCAATTTTTTAGAACTGATACCCAACAAGTATCCAATTTTGTTTGGCAAACTTTTGAAATACCAAATATGTACGACTGGAACAACCAATTTGATGTGACCCATTCTCTCTCTACGCACTTTCTTCTCTGTAACTTCAACACCACATCTGTCGCATACAATGCCTTTGTACCTGATTCTCTTATACTTTCCGCATGCACATTCGTAGTCTTTCACAGGACCGAAAATCTTTTCACAGAAAAGTCCATCTCTTTCAGGCTTGTAGGTTCTGTAGTTGATGGTTTCAGGTTTCAATACTTCACCAAAAGACCTGTCTAGGATGGAATCCGGAGAGGCAAGGCTGATGGTAATCTTGGAGAATTGAGATCTTGGACGGTTGTCTTTTTTGATAGCCATAATAGATATCTGTTTTTACATCGCATACTTCGCATAAAACAATCCCATCAAGGCCATGAAAAGCCTTTCAAATGTTATTGACAATCAATAACTTACGAGCAAACAAGATTGGAAAAATACGGGCATGCCAAATTTAAGGAGGGCAAAGGTAGCAAAAACGCAACAATTTTCAATAAAATTCTTCGATTTTGCAGTTAAGTAATAATGATGGGTTTTTTAGGAGTTCCTTTCCCGGAATTTTTCTGCAATAATAGCCTGAACCGGCACCCCTTTCAATTTACTCTCCAGCCAGGACAAAATATCAAGATAAAGGAAAGACCTTGCCTCTAATGGATTGTTTTCCAATGGTTTAAGTTCATCAAACAGAAGTTGTAAGTGCTCGTTCATTTCCTTCCTCGAAAGAGAAAATACTTTTCTCAAAAAAGCGAAAATGCTGGTTTCGACAGAACTAAGGTTTTTCATATTCGACATGAATCGATAAACAGATTTTACCTGGCTCTCAATGATCATATCATTCCCCAATTCATAATGGCTGATCAAATGCAATAAACGGGCATAACACTGGATGTCTGTTCGAAGATCAGCTTTCCAATGAATGATTTTATTTAAGTATTCAACGGCCTTTGCATAATCACCATATCCGAAATACATGCATGCAATTTTGTAGTAGAAAACAAGCGTTCGATGTTTATCCAATTGCAACTCATAAGTCTGTAATTTTTCTTCGATTTCTGGAACGAGTTTCAATCCCTCAGAAAAACTTCCCTGTAAAAAATGTTTATTGATTTTTGCCAGATACAAATAAACAAATCCCTGAACGCTGTTGTTAATATTTGCCTCTCCTTCTTTGGAACTACAAAATGCGGAGAAGCGCTCTAAATCAGTTTCAAATTTTTTATCATTCCTCAACATGAAATGGGCATTCAACAAATTGTGCATGCCCTTGATGAATTGTTGAGGTTCTACTTTGATCATGTTGGGCTCTTTTTCAAACAAGTCAACCCATCTTGCACAATGCTTGTAGTAAGACAACATGTCTTGTAGTATAAATCCATACCAGGCCTGACTTTGGCTCAAATAAAGCTTTTCATAAAATCCTGTAAATTCTACTGCATCTTCAGGCATATTTTGTTGATAAAACTGTTTTATAGATGCAACATCTTTTTCATCACGAACATGCCCGTTCTTAATGTACCAACCATACAATTGCAAAGCAAGATTGCTTAGTTTTCCAACCATGGAGAGTCGAGCACTCAAGTCATTCATTTCCCCTGCCAATATTTCTGCACGGTCATCAAAGCTTCTTGTTATATGTAATGTTTCTATTTTCTTTTCAAAGAACAAGGCCTGTACCCAGAAGGTTATTTGATTGTAACTATTGGCAAGCTCCTTGATCTTTTGTAAAATTTTTAAACTCTGATGATATAATCCTTTGTTGTATAAAATTCTTGCATGATCCAACATTTCATGCAATTGGATATCAACAGATTGATCATTTCGAATCAACCGCAAGCTTGTTAAAATCTGTTTGTAGAGGTGTGCCTTTAAATTGGAAAGCTGTTGTTTTTGGATGGATGGGTTTTTCTTTAAAATGGATTCTTCATCATATACATCCATCTTATCAATGGCATCAAACAATGTGATGATTTTAAGTTCATCTGAGGAAATATTTCTACTCACATAGAGTTTAAAATTCCTTTTCTCCCCTTTTTCAAGGGTTTTAATGAGCTGAAACAATTCATCTGCTTGTCTGTTGGGCATCGTAATTATCTTTCGGCAAAATCCTTGTCAATCAAGGCTTTTATGATGATTTTGGGATTTTACAAAGCGTAAATTACAACCCATTTTGGGTTATTTAAAAGAAATGGTAAAGTTAAATTCGTAGACAGCCGAAAAAAGGCAATCAATATTTACAAGGATAAACATTGAATGTATGACCGAGGAAAAGATTTTCATATTTGATACAACCCTCAGAGACGGAGAGCAGGTACCAGGTTGCAAATTGAACACAAAAGAAAAAATTGAACTGGCGCTGGCACTGGAAGACCTGGGAGTAGATATCATCGAAGCTGGCTTCCCAATTTCAAGTCCGGGAGACTTTGAATCCGTTTCAGAAATCTCTAAAATCATCAAAAAGTCTGCTGTCTGTGCATTAAGTAGAGCGGTTCAAAAAGATATAGAAGCAGCAGGGGAAGCACTTAAACATGCAAAAAACGGAAGAATTCATACGGGTATTGGCACATCAGATTCACATATCAAAAGTAAGTTCAACAGCAATAGGGAGGATATTTTGCAACGCGCAGTTCAGGCTGTAAAATGGGCAAAGAAGTATACTGACAATATCGAGTTTTATGCAGAAGATGCAGGTAGAACAGAAAACGAATATCTAGCACGGGTCATTGAAGCGGTGATTGCAGCAGGTGCAACAACGGTAAATATTCCAGATACGACAGGCTATTGCCTTCCTCATCAGTATGGCGAGAAAATAAAGTTCCTGATGGAGAATGTAAAAAACATTGATAAAGCAGTTGTATCCTGCCATTGCCACAATGACCTTGGACTTGCTACTGCAAATGCAATTTCAGGAGTGATGAATGGTGCAAGACAAATTGAATGTACAATCAATGGACTTGGTGAAAGAGCTGGCAATACATCTTTGGAAGAAGTGGTGATGGTGTTGAAACAACATCCTTATCTCGGAATATACACAGATATCAATGCATCCAAATTAAATCCAATGAGTCGCCTGGTATCAGATACCATGCGAATGCCGGTTCAACCAAACAAAGCAATCGTTGGAGCAAATGCATTCTCACATTCATCAGGAATTCACCAAGATGGATTTTTAAAAGATGCACAAACATATGAGATCATTCGTCCTGAAGAAGTTGGCGCTGAAACATCAAAAATTGTTCTAACTGCCAGAAGTGGAAGATCCGCACTTGCCTATCGTTTGAAAAACCTTGGACATGATTTCGACAGAAATGATGTGGATGTTTTGTATGACAATTTTCTTCAATTGGCCGACAAGCTGAAAGAAGTAAAAGATGAAGATTTACAGACATTATCAAATCAATATATCGCTTCAAAATAAATGGGAATTCAAAAACAAATAGCTGTATTGCCTGGGGATGGAATTGGTCCGGAAGTTACCAACCAAGCGGTTCGTGTTCTAGATACCGTCGCCAAAAAATACCATCATCAATTTTCATTTCAGTTTGCATTGATGGGAGCAGATGCGATTGATAAAACTGGTGACCCATTACCTGAATCAACTCTGCAACTTTGCAAAACAAGCGATGCTGTTTTGTTTGGAGCTGTTGGCCATCCAAAATATGACCAGGACCCAGATGCAAAAGTCAGACCAGAACAGGGTTTGCTGAAACTGAGAAAAGAACTTGGACTATTTGCAAATATTCGTCCAGTTACAACATATACTTCGTTGCATCATCTCTCCCCGATCAAATCGAATTTGCTTGAACATGTTGATTTTGAAATTTTCAGAGAGCTGACGGGAGGAATATATTTTGGAAAGAAAGAATTATCTACTGATGGTAAATCAGCAACGGATACTTGCACCTATCATGTTGATGAGATTGCCAGAGTTGCTCATCTTGCATTCAAGCGTGCTCAACAGAGAAAAAGAAAACTTACGCTGGTTGATAAAGCGAATGTCCTGGAAACATCAAGGCTTTGGAGAAAAACAGTCAATGACATTTCAACTTCATACCCAGAAGTTGAAGTGCATCAAATGTTTGTTGACAATGCTGCCATGCAATTGATCATCAATCCTGCACAGTTTGATGTAATTCTTACTGAGAACATGTTTGGAGATATTTTAAGTGATGAAGCAAGTGTACTTGCTGGATCACTTGGATTACTACCATCTGCCTCCATTGGATCAGGAACCGCTTTGTTTGAGCCTATTCATGGTTCCTATCCACAAGCTGCAGGCAGAGACATTGCTAATCCAACAGGAGCAATTCTTTCAGCAGCCTTGATGCTGGATCATTTTGGTTTACATCAGGAGGCATCAGAACTAAGGAGTGGAATTGAATGGACCATTTCCAATTCTTTTGTAACAATGGATATCGATCCCATCAATTTTTATTTCACTTCCACCATCGGTGAACTGGTTTGTGATTTTATCATGAACAGAGTAGAAGATGCCATTCATAAAGCAAACATTCAATTAAGAAAATCAACCATAATATAACTGACCAATATGGCAGAATTAAATAAATACAGTAAAACCATCACCCTTGATCCAACGCAACCTGCTGCTCAAGCGATGTTTTATGGCATTGGTTTAACCGATGCAGATTTGCAAAAAGCACAGGTTGGTATTGCAAGCATGGGTTATGATGGAAATACTTGCAACATGCATTTAAATGAACTTGCAGCCATCGTGAAAAAAAGTATTTGGGAGAATGATTTGGTGGGACTCACCTTTCACACGATTGGCGTAAGTGATGGCATGTCGAATGGAACAGATGGGATGAGATATTCTTTGGTGAGCAGAGATGTAATAGCTGATTCAATAGAAACAGTGTGTGGTGCACAATATTATGATGGATTGATTACCGTTCCTGGATGTGACAAAAATATGCCCGGTTCCATCATGGCCATGGGTAGATTGAATAGACCATCCATCATGGTTTATGGCGGAACGATTGCCCCAGGACATTATAAAGGTGAGGATCTGAATATTGTATCTGCATTTGAAGCATTGGGTAAAAAAATTGCAGGTCAGTTGGACGAAGCCGATTTCAAAGGTATTGTCATGCATTCTTGTCCGGGTGCAGGCGCCTGTGGAGGAATGTATACTGCAAATACAATGGCATCCGCTATCGAGGCAATGGGAATGAGTCTTCCCTACTCTTCTTCCAATCCTGCACTGAGTGAAGATAAAAAGAGAGAATGTGCAGAGGCTGGAAAAGCCATCAGGGTGTTGTTGGAAAAAGACATCAAGCCATCAGATATCATGACACGCAAAGCATTTGAAAATGCATTGACGATCATTATGTCATTAGGCGGTTCAACGAATGCTGTATTGCATTTAATTGCAATGGCACATAGTGTGGGTTTGAAATTAACACAGGATGATGTGCAGGCAGTAAGTGATAAAGTGCCTGTGATAGCAGATTTCAAACCAAGTGGAAAATACCTGATGGAGGATCTACATAACATTGGCGGTGTTCCACTCGTAATGAAGTACTTATTGAAAAAAGGATTGATTCATGGTGATTGCTTAACTGTAACAAGTAAGACAGTTGCAGAGAACCTTGAAAATATTCAAGACATCGAATTTGATCAACAGAAAATTATTCTGCCATTAGAAAAACCCATCAAAGCAACTGGTCATCTTCAAATTTTGTATGGAAATATTGCTGAAGGAGGAAGTGTTGCTAAAATAAGTGGAAAAGAAGGAGAAAAATTTGTTGGTCCAGCAAGGGTTTTCAATGGTGAGAAAGATCTCATCAATGGAATCAGCAGTGGACGAGTAAAAAAGGGTGATGTCGTAGTCATAAGATATGTTGGTCCGAAAGGAGCTCCTGGAATGCCCGAAATGCTGAAACCCACATCAGCCATTATTGGCGCTGGATTGGGCAAAGAAGTTGCATTGATTACAGATGGCAGATTCAGTGGAGGCACCCATGGATTTGTAGTTGGTCACATTACACCTGAAGCATTTGAAGGTGGTATGCTCGCATTCATACACGATGATGATATTATAGAAATTGATGCTTCTAAAAATACCATCAACGTAAAAATAGAAGAGCATACTATAAACGCCAGAAAACAAGCATGGCAGAAGCCAGCTCTCTCCGTAACAAAAGGCATTCTGTATAAATATGCAAAACAAGTTACTACAGCTGCTGAAGGTTGCATAACTGATAAATAAATTGAAATGGAAACAAAAACATTGAATAAACAAACAGAATCAATAAATCAGGCAATAGAGATTACAGGAAGTGAAGCGGTGATGAAAGCCATGATTGCTGAAGGCGTAGAAACTATCTTCGGATATCCTGGGGGTGCCATCATGCCAATCTATGATGCACTGTATGATTACAGAGATCAGCTAGAACATATTTTGGTAAGACATGAACAAGGGGGTATTCACGCTGGACAAGGATATGCAAGATCATCCGGCAGAACAGGAGTAGTTTTTGCAACGAGTGGACCTGGTGCAACAAATCTTGTTACAGGTCTGGCAGATGCAATGATCGATTCAACACCACTTGTTTGCATCACCGGACAAGTATTTGCACATTTATTAGGGACTGATGCTTTTCAGGAAACGGATGTAATAAATATTACAACCCCAGTCACAAAATGGAATTATCAAATTACTGATGCAAATGAAATTCCAGAAATTCTTGCTAAAGCATTTTACATCGCAAAAAGTGGTAGGCCTGGTCCGGTATTGATTGACATTACCAAAAATGCTCAATTGCAAAAATTCAATTTTACGGGATACACCCCATGCAATCATATCAGAAGTTACAGACCAAAACCAATCGTAAGAAAAGAGTATGTTGAGGCTGCTGCAGAAATGATCAATCAAGCAGTAAAACCATTGGTTTTGTTTGGACAGGGAGTTATTCTTGGGAAAGCAGAAAATGAATTTAAAACTTTTATAGAAAAAGCAGGATTGCCAGCAGCATGGACAATCTTAGGTTTGAGTGCACTACCAACAGATCATCCACTGAATGTGGGAATGTTGGGTATGCACGGAAATTACGGTCCAAATCTGTTAACCAATGAATGTGATGTATTGATAGCAGTAGGTATGAGATTTGACGATCGTGTAACAGGAAGATTAGATAAGTATGCAAAACAAGCCAAAATCATTCATTTGGACATCGATCCATCTGAAGTTGATAAAAATGTAAAAGCTGATATTCCTGTATGGGGAGATTGTAAAGAGACACTTCCGATGTTGACGAATCTCATTAAATCAAACAAACATGAAGCATGGCTTAAAAAATTTAATGACTGTACAGCTAAAGAACAAGAAGCAGTTATTCAAGATGAATTGCATCCAACAGGTGAAATTATGACAATGGGTGAGGTCATTGATCAATTGAATCAATTGACAAAAGGTGATGCCATCATTGTTACAGATGTTGGACAACATCAAATGGTGGCATGTAGGTATGCACATTTTAATAAAAGCAAAAGCAATATTACATCAGGAGGATTGGGAACAATGGGATTTGCTCTTCCCGCAGCAATTGGAGCAAAATACGGAGCGAAGGATAGAACTGTTATTGCAATCATTGGAGATGGTGGCATTCAAATGACCATTCAGGAATTTGGAACCATCATGCAAGACAATGTAGATGTTAAAATTCTCATTTTAAATAACCAATTTCTCGGAATGGTAAGACAATGGCAACAGCTGTTTCATGAAAAACGCTACTCCTTTGTAGACATCAAGAGTCCCGATTATGTAACCGTAGCAAAGGGATACAGCATTGAAGGAAATTCAATAAAAGAAAGAAAAAATTTAAAAGCAGCACTGAAAAAAATGTTGGATCATAAAGGACCTTATTTGTTGGAAGTCTTTGTTGGAAAGGAAAACAATGTCTTTCCAATGGTCCCTCAAGGATGCAGTGTTAGTGAAATCCGTTTAAAATAATTCAACATGAAGCAAGAATACACAATAACAATATATACTGAAAACCAGGTGGGATTGCTTACAAGAATTGCCATTATGTTTTCGAGAAGAAAGATAAATGTAGAGAGTATGAATACCTCTCCTTCTGAGGTTGAAGGCATTCATCGCTTCACGATTGTTATCAATGTTACAGAGGATGTTGTGAGAAAGCTGGTACGTCAAATAGAAAAACAAGTTGATGTGCTGAAAGCTTATTACAACACAAATGATGAAATCATCTGGCAGGAACTTGCATTGTATAAAGTTCCCACTGAGACCATTGCAGAAAAAGCAAAAGTTGAAAGACTTTTAAGAGCATATGGCGCTAGAGCGGTTGTTATCAGAAAAGATTATACCATTTTTGAAACAACTGGACAAAGAGAAGAGACCGATACACTAATCAATGTGTTAGCACCATTTGGTCTCATTGAATTTGTAAGGAGTGCCAGGGTTGCCATCATCAAAGACAGCAAAGGATTTCACGAAAAACTAAAAGAGTTTGAGGAAACAGAACCAGTAAAACACTTGCTTGCAGAGGATATAACACCAGAAAAAGCAGCTGAATTGGAGAATTAATTTTTTTATCATTTTAATAATCAAAATAAACAGCAATTATGGCAAAATTAAATTTCGGAGGGGTTGAAGAAAATGTAGTGACCAGAGAAGAATTTCCACTTTCAAAAGCTCAAGAGACTTTAAAAAATGAAGTTGTAGCTGTGATAGGCTATGGCGTGCAGGGTCCTGGCCAGGCTTTGAATCAAAAAGAAAATGGCATCAATGTTATTGTTGGCCAGAGAAAGAATTCAAAATCTTGGGACAAGGCTGTTGCTGATGGCTTTGTGCCAGGAAAAACTTTATTTGAAATTGAAGAAGCGCTGGAGAAGGGAACCATCATTTGCTATTTGTTGAGTGATGCAGCACAAATTGCCATGTGGCCGACTGTAAAAAAACATTTAACTCCTGGAAAGGCATTGTATTTTTCACACGGCTTTGGAATTACCTATAGAGATCAAACCGGAATTATCCCACCAGCAGATGTTGACGTATTTCTAGTTGCTCCAAAAGGATCGGGCACATCATTGAGAAGGATGTTCCTGCAAGGTAGAGGCTTGAACTCAAGCTATGCAATCTTTCAAGATGCAACAGGCAAAGCAAAAGACAGAGTCGTTGCACTAGGAATTGCAATTGGAAGCGGATATCTGTTTGAAACAGATTTTAAAAAAGAAGTATTCAGCGATTTAACAGGAGAAAGAGGAACATTGATGGGTGCGATTCAGGGAATTTTTGCAGCTCAATATCAAGTGCTACGTGATAAAGGACATACTCCTTCAGAAGCTTTCAATGAAACAGTTGAGGAATTGACACAATCACTCATGCCATTGGTTGCAGAAAATGGTATGGATTGGATGTATGCCAACTGTTCAACTACTGCTCAAAGAGGAGCACTTGATTGGTGGAAAAAATTCAGAGATGCTACTTTACCTGTGTTCAATGAATTATACAATAGTGTTGCAACTGGTAAAGAGAGTCAGCGTAGCATCGACAGCAACTCACAGCCCGACTATCGTGCAAAACTTGAGGTTGAACTGAAGGAACTAAGAGAGAGTGAAATGTGGCAGGCAGGTAAAATTGTAAGAAGTTTGAGGCCCGAAAACCAATCGAAATAAACTTATACCAACCTAAAAAAGGAGCAGAAAATCTGCTCCTTTTTCTTTGAATTCTGCCCTGCTTATCTACTCGTAATGTATATTTGTAAAAATTTTTATTTTTCATGAACCTTCACGAATATCAGGCCAAAGAATTGTTGAAAAAGTATAATGTACCCGTCCAAGAGGGTGTTGCATGCAGCACAGTTAATGAAGCAGTAACAGCATACAACGATATCAAAGAAAAAAGCGGAAGCAAATTCGCTGTAGTGAAGGCTCAGATACATGCAGGTGGAAGAGGAAAAGGACAAATCAAGGAAAATGGCATCAACGGTGTAAAAGTTGGTAAAAGCTTAGAAGATATCAAAGAATTTGCAGAAAAAATATTGGGAGGAACATTGGTGACCATCCAAACTGGTCCTTCCGGCAAAGTGGTCAACAAAATACTCGTAGCGCAAGACATGTATTACGATGGCCCCACGGAAAGAAAAGAATTCTATCTGTCTATTTTATTGGACAGATCAAAAGGTCAGAATGTAATCATGTACAGCACTGAAGGCGGAATGAATATTGAGGATGTTGCACATGATACTCCTGAGAAAATTTTCAGAGAATTGGTTCATCCAGCTGGAGGTCTACTCCCCTTTCAAGCAAGAAAAATTGCATTTAACCTCGGACTCAGTGGAGATGCCTTCAAGAACATGGTGAAATTTGTAACCAATTTGTACAATGCATATGTAGGCTTGGATTGTTCAATGCTTGAAATTAATCCGCTTTTTAAAGCTGCTGATGATAAAATCATTGCAGTGGATTGTAAAATGAATTTGGATGAAAATGCCTTGGGCAGACATCCAGATTTACAGGCCATGCGTGATCTTACTGAAGAAGATCCAACAGAGGTTGAAGCAGGTAAATTCAATTTAAATTTTGTAAAACTTGATGGAAATGTAGGATGCATGGTGAATGGTGCCGGATTGGCCATGGCTACGATGGACATGATTAAATTAAGCGGCGGTGAACCTGCCAACTTCCTCGATGTTGGAGGTACAGCAAATGCACAAACAGTTGAAGCAGGTTTTAAAATTATTTTACAAGATCCAAATGTGAAAGCCATTCTCATCAATATATTTGGTGGAATTGTAAGATGTGACAGGGTTGCATCAGGCGTAATTGAAGCATATAAAAACCTGGGAAATATCCATATCCCTATCATCGTTCGTTTACAGGGCACCAATGCTGCTGAAGCAAAAAAACTAATCGATGAAAGTGGACTGAAAGTTCAAAGTGCCATTTTACTCAGCGAAGCAGCAGAACTTGTGAAAAAGGCTGTTGTCTAGCGACAAACATAATACAACGATTGAAAAAGTTCCTTACCCTACTGGTGTTGGCTACTGCCATACATTCTGGTGCTGTATCACAAAGAAAAAACGAAGAGTACAGATATTTCATCAAGAGAGCTCCATCCCCTATTCAGATTGACGGTATTGAAGACCCTGTATGGTCTGTTGCACAAAATGCAACTGATTTTCAAATGGTGCTTCCAATGGACACCAGCAAAGCGAAAATAAAAACGGATGTTAGAATGTTTTACGATTCATCCGGCATTTATCTACTTGCAGTGAACTATATAGAGCCTGGGCAAAAATTCATGGTTGAATCATTGAAACGAGATTTCAACTTTGGAAAAAACGACAACTTCCTTTTATTTATGGATCCATTCAATGACCAAACAAATGGATTCACATTTGGATCAAATGCAGCAGGTGCACAATGGGATGGTCTTTTGTATGATGGTGGAAAAGCAGATCTCAACTGGGATAACAAGTGGAATTCCTCAACGAAATACTACAAAGATAAATGGGTATGGGAAGCATACATACCATTTAAAACCATTCGGTATAAAAATGGGATAAAAACATGGGGGATACAATTCAGCAGACTGGATATTTCAAAAGCTGAAAAATCAAGCTGGGCACCAGTTCCCAGACAATTTCCAACTGCCTCCCTCGCTTATACTGGCATATTGGTTTGGGATCAACCACCCCCAGATGCGGGTCAAAATATTTCTCTGATTCCATATGTACTCAGCGGTGGATCAAAAAACTATGTTGCAAATACAGCAACCAAATTCAGAAATGATATTGGATTGGACGCGAAGGTTGCAGTTACGTCATCCCTCAACTTGGATCTTTCCATCCATCCAGACTTTTCACAGGTAGAAGTAGATAGACAGGTTACAAACTTGGACAGGTTTGAACTGTTCTTTCCTGAAAGAAGACAATTCTTTATTGAGAACGGAGATCAGTTCAACAACTTTGGATACGGAACCATTCGTCCATTCTTTTCCCGAAGAATTGGACTGAATGCTCCTATACAATATGGTGCCAGACTCAGTGGAAAATTGAATAAGAACTGGAGAATGGGTTTTATGAACATGCAAACCGAAAGAAATATAGAAACCAAAACTCCTATTCAAAACTACACTGCATTTGCTATCCAGAGAAAGGTGTTTGCGAGATCCAATATTGGATTATTGTTTGTCAATAGAGATCAATTGTTGGGCAAAGACGAGAAAGGCCCTACATATCTTGCCAATCCTTTTAATAGAAACATTGGCCTTGAATACAACCTAGCCTCTTCGAATAATTTATGGACAGGTAAATACATGGTTTTAAAATCCTTTTCGAAAAACACATCTGGAGATGATTTTACACATGCCGGCAACATACAATACAGCAGTAAAAAATGGCTGATCGGATATCAACAAGAATCCGTTGGAAAGCAATACACGGCTGAAGTTGGGTACGTGCCAAGAAAAGATTACTTTAAAATATCACCATCGATTTCAAGAATATTTTTCTCAAAAAATCCAAAAATTACCAGCCACACGATCAAGGTGATGAACTTTGATTATTTCACCAGAAAACTAAAGCTAACAGACAATACAACTTACCTGGCTTACACATTGACCCTGAGAAATCAAGCAACTTATACTGCATGGGTGGCCCACGATTATATCAAGTTGCTTCAACCATTCGACCCAACTAACTATACCAAAGATACTTTGGCAAGAGGTACGCAACACCGTTGGAATTCGGTCGGACTTGAACTTGCATCAAAACCGCAACAGTTGCTTACCTATTTAATCTCAGGTAGATTTGGAGGATATTATTTTAATGGAAATAGGACATTTATTAGTGCTGACCTAGGATATCGTCTACAACCATATTTTAGTTTGACCATGAGCACGAGCTTCAATAATATTTCACTTCCTGCACCATGGAATGATCACACATTTTGGTTGGTTGGACCGAGAATTGATGTAACGTTCACGAATAAATTATTCTTCACTACTTTTCTGCAATACAACAATCAGCAGAACAACATCAACATCAATACAAGGTTTCAATGGAGATATAAACCAGCATCAGACCTGTTTCTGGTGTATACAGACAACTACTACCCTGCTCCATTCAATGTAAAAAACAGAGCACTGGTTTTGAAGTTTAATTACTGGTGGAATCTATAAGTAGACGACTACATTTTCTTTGCATCTTCCAAAAACTTGGCCAAACCTATATCCGTTAGAGGATGTTTGAGCAGTCCAAGTATTGAATCCAGCGGGCAAGTGCAAACATGTGCTCCTGCTTCTGCAGATCGAACAATGTGCAGTGCGTTTCGAATGGATGCAGCAAGAATTTGGGTATCAAATCCCTGTAAAGAATAAATATGATTGATCTGACCTATGAGTTGAACACCATCCCAGTTGCTATCATCAACACGACCTATAAATGGTGAAACATATGTTGCGCCTGCTTTAGCAGCAAGTATTGCTTGTCCTGCTGAAAAAACCAGCGTACAATTTGTTCTGATGCCATTGTCTGTAAACCATTTGATGGCTTTTATACCATCTTTGATCATAGGTACCTTTACAACGATATTTTTATGAATGGATGCTAATTTTTTTCCTTCCTCAACCATTTCTTTAAAATCTGTTGATAGTACTTCTGCACTTACATCTCCATCAACCAAAGCGCAGATATCAGCGTAATGCTTGAGGACATTGTCTTGACCCTTGATCCCTTCTTTAGCCATTAAAGAGGGATTGGTAGTAACCCCATCAAGAATACCCAAATCGTTTGCTTCTTTGATATGTGCAAGGTTAGCTGTGTCGATGAAAAATTTCATGGCTTATGATATTTGGCAGCAAATTAATTAAAAGAAGAAGAAAGTTTGGCCTGAGATATTCACAAAAAATAGCAGGTTGCTTACATCGCACCGCTCAACCACCTACCCTTGCTACCTTCCGGTCCTGGGGGAGTTCAGCAGGAGCTGGTCGTGTAAGACCTGCCGCCGCAAATATACAAAAATCACTGAAGTGTTCGATTGAACTGACTGTTGATTTGACGAATTGCTAACAATTGATCGGATCTTCCGCCCAGTTCACGATAATAAACCAACACCATGTAATTGTTTTCAGTTTCCCAGGCATCTTGTTCGATAATGGACGAATTGTATGATACTTTGCCATTTATCATTTGACGAACTGCGTATTCGTAATCATAATAACCTTGCTTCAAAAATAAATTTGATTCATAGACACCTTTCTCTGCATTGAACTCCATCTTGGCATCTTTATCATCTCCATAATTCGTCAATCTACCAATAATATACAAGTCGCCTTGCGCTAGCGCAAGTCCATCTTTAGGCCTAAAGGTGAAATGAACCTTTGCATAATCTGCGTTCCAAAATGGATTTAAGTTATCAATGGTCTCGTTTATAAATAGTCCGTTGAGATCACGGTAGTAAAAATACTGTTTGGGCAACCTGGGCTGATCTTCTTTTACAAATAACTCATTAGACGCATTTGTATTTTGTTGTTTAGTTACTCTATCACCCAGCAGTCGGAAACTGCGTAAATTAAGCCACCTATATTCTTTACCAGCAGGAAAAACCATACTGTTCTCATTGTTGTATTGCAACATTCCCTGTCGAATGAAAGTTGGCTGATTAATAGACAGCAAATTGTCCCATCGATAGTTTTGTAAAACTTTTAATTGTAATTGCTGTTGTGGATATCTGATATCCATGTTTGTTGTTTCAAGCTGAATCTGGATTCTGTGGTGAGTCTGAAAATATTGTTGGTTATAGGGCTGTGTAATTTGCAAGGCAACATTCAATTTTTCCTCCACCACCAACATTCGTCTTGTAAATGCTAACTTATTTGTATCTCCATCCAAGTATACTTTCACCAGATAATTTCCAGACTTTGTAGGCATACAATTTTTATCCGGCAAATTTGTCTGGTAATGGGTATAACGGGTTAATGCAATACTAGATGTCTTATAATTATTTATCCGAATCTGACTGAATCCTTTGGCATAGTCAAAATAATTTAATTGCGCAGGAAGCCAGTCAGCATTGCAGAGCTGAATAGAGTAATAGTAATTCTTTACTCCTCCATCCAAATCATCAAAATGCAATTCAAGTAGGTCGGTGGAATTCAGTCGTACGATTGGGTATGAAATTGGATCAGCATATTTATATAAAGAAACCGTTTTAATATTTGGCAAATAAGTTTTGTCTGGAGATGCCTGTGACAAAACAGCACAATAAACACCCAAAAACAAAAAAACCGCAACCATCCTTTTCATGTCAGACACTTATTCAACGAATTTAATCAATAATTGATTTGTACATTTATAACTCAAACTGAATTATTGAAACTCTCTTTTTACATCTCTAAAAAACTGATATCAGCTCCTCAAAAGGCTTTTTCGGCGTTGATCATGCGCATCAGTATCATTGCAACTGCAGTAAGTGTTGCAGCAATGATAGTAGCCTCATCCTTTGTGAATGGATTTCAACATGTAGTTGCAGAAAAGATTTATTCTTTTTGGGGACATCTTCGAATTGAACATTATGAACCACTGCGTTCCACCAATGCAGAGGCAGCATTGATCGAAAAAAATGATTCCCTTGAAAATTTTTTACAAAAATATTCTAACATTAAAACCATTGCCCCTTTTGTAACGCATTCAGCAATTTTAAGCGCAAACGGAACTATTGAGGGTGTGATGATCAAAGGAATATCTTCCAGTTACCCACCAGAAAATCTCAGCAAGTATTTAAAAAAAGGGAGCATTCCAAATTGGAAAGACTCAGCACAACTTCAGCAAATACTTCTCTCTACAACCATTGCTAGTCAACTGAAGACAAAAGTTGGTTCCTCCATATTGGTAAATTTCATATCGAAAAATGGCGCATCACCTAGGGTACGCAAGATGATCGTTGCTGGCCTATATAGTACCGGAATCGATATTTATGACCAGGCCTATGCAATTGGTAATTTGGAGTACCTAAATAAAATCAATCAAATTCCTGTTAGCTCGATAAACGGATACGAAATCCAACTGAAAGAAACTTCGCAGATGGATCAAACCGCAAATCAGATTTTCACCTTTCTGCCCATTGGATGGAATGCCATTACTATCAAGGACCTTTCTCCTGAAATATTTGACTGGCTTGCATTGCAGGATACAAATAAATATATATTTCTTGGACTGATGCTGGTTGTTGCTATCATCAACTTGATCACTTGCTTAATCATTCTATTACTGGAAAGAACCAATATGATTGCAGTTTTAAAATCACTTGGTGCAAGAGACAAGCTGGTACAAAGCATTTTTATATACTATGGAAGCTGGATTGCATCAATTGGAATTTTATCTGGAGGAATACTGGGTGTTTTATTATGTCTAGTTCAACAAAAATGGCCATTTATTAAATTAAACGAAGAAATTTATTATGTCAGCACAGCTCCAGTACAGTTAAATGCAATTCAAGTTATTGCAATTGTAGTAGGAACTTTTCTCATAAGCATGATGATCTTGTTGCTTCCCTCAGCAATCAGCAGAAAGATCAATGTTTCGAAAACACTCCAGTTCAAATAGCTATTTCTTAACTACCGATAATATAATGGATGTTGCAATAGCGGCATTCAAAGACTCTGCCTTACCGTGTTTGGGAATAGTAATGCGTTGATTTGTCAATGCAAGAATTTCATCTGAAATACCAACAGACTCATTCCCGATCACGATGAAGCAGTTTGAAGCGATGGATGCTTCATGAATGGAAATACCATTCAAAACTGCAGCGTATACTGGGAAATCTGCATGCATAATAAGAAAGTCAGTTAATGCTGTATAAAAAACATTTACCCTCAATATACTTCCCATTGCAGATTGAACAACTTTGGCATTGAAAACATCAACCGTATCGGGTGAACATATGATGTTTTTGATTCCAAACCAGTCACATGTTCTAATGATGGTTCCGAGATTTCCAGGATCTTGAATATGATCAAGTACTATGGTAACTCCATTGAAAATTTGTGTTTTAATATCAATTTTTGGTAACTCAACCAAAGCAATGACTTGCTGAGGTGTTTTTTGAGAAGAAATTTTTTGAAGTTCAAAATCTTCAATTATACTTATGGCAATATCAGATGGGATTGATTGTTTGTGAATGAACTCCCATTCCTTTACTGCATATAATTTTTTTATGGCTTGATTCGCTTCTTTCAGCAACTCCTTTACCATTTTAACACCCTCAACCGGAAAGAGCTGCTCCTGTTCTCTAAATTTTTTATGGGATAAACTTTGAATATATTTGATGTCTGATTTACTGAGCATTTGCGGATTTAATAATATTGGTTGAATTACAGAATTAAATACTCTTTTTTAACAACAGTCTTCCTGACACTGTTCGTAGTGTCTTGCACTGTGGTTAAGAAAGCACCAAAGGGAGCATTCCATTTCGAAAATAACATAAAATTTGATGGCAGTATAACAAAGGACCAAGAGACCGAACTAAAAAATAACTTATTTACTCAAATTGAAGACAGTGTTCAAATAAGGGTGGCTTCAAAAATCCCCTGGCCCTCCTTCCCCTTTATAATTCCAGTTCAGGTAATTGAGAAACCTACCGTGTTCAATAAACCTGCAGTTGATCAGTCTGTATTGAACATGAAAAACCTGATGTCAAATATTGGGTATCGTAAAGCATCTATTCAATATGATACTTCATCAGTAATATTTAAAACCCAACGTCGTGTCAAAACTCTGTTTACAGTTCAACCAGGGCCAAGGTATCTGATCGACACATTGCTATATTCATTTAAGGATTCAATATTACAATCACTCGCAACGAAGAAGTCAGAAAATGTCATCCCTCCAAAAGGCGCACCATTTGATTTTAACCTTATAGATGGTGAAATCAACAGGTTAACAGATATTTTTCAAAACAATGGCTTTTATAAAATAAATAAAGAAGACATTATTGCAGAAGTTGACACCAATTATATCGAAATATATGATGTAAGCATTGACCCATTTGAAGTTGCTAGCAGATTAGCCACTATTCAAAACAGAAAAGATCAGCCAAATATTCGGGTAACGTTCATGCTGAGGCCCAATATCGACAGCAGCCATTACAGTGCCTATAGAATTGGTGGATTAACCATTTATCCTGATGTTAAAGCTGAAGATATTGTAGAAGAGCTAGACTCAACGTTTGAAAATAAGAATGAAATTAAAGTTATTTCAAAGCATCAAACTTTTAATGATGTATTCATCAGGCAAAATATTGCGATGAAACCTGGTTCCTATTTTCGAAGAGATGACTATAGTAAAACGTTGAACAATTTCAATAAACTCGGCACATGGCAAAATATTAACATTGCTAATAAAGTTGATGAAAACAGAAAAGCAATTGATTATGTAATGAGTCTTCAGCCTACCAAGAAACAGTATTTCGGAATTGACCTTGAAGGCAGTAGCATTATAAATACATCACAATTATCACAAATAAGCAGCGGACGGATTGGTGTTGCGACCAATTTTACTTTAAGAAACAGAAATATTGCAAAACATGCGATACAGTTAGAAAATAGTTTAAGGACTGGAATTGAATTCAATAATTTCAGAAAAATACTTTCAGGAGAAACTTCCCTGACCAACAGAATAACCATTCCATGGCTTGTTGCGCCAGTAAGTTCAGGTGCAAAGGCTTTTTTTCAACAAGCAAAGACAATTGCATCAGCTGATTTCGCGTATATTGATCGTTTCAGGTTTTTTAATCTTAATACCTTCAATACATTTTTTGGATATGATTGGAAGCCGAATCCAAATACATCCTGGCAAATCAAACCCATCAACTTTGAGTATACCAGGTTCAAACCCGATAGTTTATTTCTTGAATCGATCAAAAATTTTCCATTGTTACAATATACCTACAACAATGGACTGATTGTTGGAACGAACGCTTTATTTAACAGAAATGTTACTCCCAATAATTTAAACAACAAAACCTTGATTAAATTTTATGGAGAAGGAAGTGGAGTTTTAGTAGGCGCCCTGTTTTACAATCAAACAAAACCTGGAAAATCTTTGAGTAATCTTTACAGGTATTTCAAATTTGATGCAGAGATCAAACATATCAGGATAAGAAAAGAAAACAGCACTTTATTCAGACTCTATGCTGGTGCGGGTTGGGCATTTACAACAGGTTCAAGAAAAGGCCAGGTTTCTCTTCCATTCTTTAAAAGTTTTATTGCAGGCGGACCCAACAGTATGCGTGGATGGCCAATCCGAAAACTTGGAATTGGATCAAATATCTTTTATGATACAGTGGCAAATGGAACGTTCAATGATAAGTATGCCGACATACAATTGGAGGGAAATATAGAACACAGGTTCAACCTTTTCCCTTTCTATGGTTTCATGATGAGGGGTGCAGTATTCACAGATATCGGTAATATTTGGTTTAGAAATGATTTGGATGGTGGACTGAAGAATGCAGGTTTTAAATTGAATAGATTGGGCAGAGATTTGGCGGTGGCAAGTGGCGTAGGCGCAAGAGTTGACTTCAATTATTTTCTGTTAAGATTTGATCTTGGATTTCCTATAAAAGATCCGAGATACAGCCCAGACAACAAAGGAAATTCAAATATTGAAAGATTTTTTACACCCAAGTATGGTGGATGGTTTGTAAATGGTGTATGGCACAAACCCAGCTTTCAGTTTGCCATTGGATATCCTTTCTAGTTAGTGATTTGATTTCAGCAGTTCCTGCATTTTGGTAACCATTGAATACGTTGCAGGACAATATTCAATATTCTGATGATGTACGTGCATATAATCAACCATTTTCTTTTTGGTCAGGTGTGGAAATCCAGCACAATCAGCAGGTCGTATACTATAAATAGAGCAGTAATTTGTTTTGAGGTCTAAAAACTGACAAGGTGTTTGTTTATTCATCCAATCACCATTGCGATCCTTATATAACCATTTTTTCTTGAATTGATCAGGAGTTTGTTTGAAATGGGATGCAATTCGTTTGATGTCCTCGCCAGTAAAAGTTGGCGTCATTGTTCTGCAACAATTAGAACATTTAAGGCAATCCACCTCTTTCCACACTTCCTTATCAACCATTGCTGCAATATTATCGAGTCCCTTGGGCGGCCTATTTTTCAATCTGGTTAGAAAATTTCTAAGTGATTTTTTATTCTTTGCTGCTTTGATTTTGAAAGACTTGAAACTGAACTCAATTGCTTTTACCACAAGAAGAATTTAATTATTAAATTGAGTCGCGAATTTAGTCGATTATTCCTAATAAAGAAACTTAGTTGCGCTCAAATGTGGGAAGCATACAAGAAAGGATTCTTGGTTCATCTGCAATTGGAAAAATCACTTTCCATGAATACCATCCAGGCATATGGCTTGGATTTGGAAAAACTGATTCAATTCATTGAGATAAAAGGACAAAAAAAAGAACCTGATCAAGTAACATTGCAGGATCTGCAGGAGTATATCAAGTGGATTGCCGAATTGGGCATGAGTGAAAGATCACAGGCGCGAATAATTTCAGGAATAAAATCATTTTATAAGTATTGTCTGCAGGAGGAAATAACGAAAAAAGATCCAACAGAACTTCTTTCCTCTCCCAAACTCAAAAGAGCATTGCCAGACACACTTACATTTGAAGAAATTGAATCTATTATTCATCAAATCGATTTGAGCAAACCTGAAGGGATGAGAAACAAGGCAATGCTGGAAACCCTTTATAGTTGTGGAATGCGCGTCAGTGAAATCATCAACTTAAAAAAATCAAATCTGTATCTGGACATAGGTTTTGTACGGGTAATTGGAAAAGGCGATAAAGAGAGATTGATTCCCATCGGTACAGCAGCTGTCAAATACTTACAAATTTATCTTCAGGAAGTGCGTGTCCATATTGCAATATCTAAAGGTGCCGAAGACATCGTTTTTCTCAATCGAAGAGGTAGTAAGCTTTCAAGGGTAATGGTGTTTTATATCATTAAGGAGTTGGTACAAAAAGCCAATATTCAAAAAAATATTTCACCTCATACTTTCAGACATTCATTTGCAACACATCTTGTTGAAGGAGGGGCTGATTTGAGGGCAGTTCAGGAAATGCTCGGACACGAGAGTATCACCACCACTGAAATATACACGCACTTGGATAGAAACTTCCTCAGAGAGACATTAAAAAAATTTCATCCGGGTTTCAAAGAATTGAACAATTGATGATAATTTGTCTCATTTGATTAATTTGCAAAAAAATTGACCGTATGAAAAAAATAATCGTAGCGCTGTCTTTGATCAGTTTTATTGTTTCAGCACAGGGACAATCATTAAGAGTACCCGCTCCTTCTACAACACAAACTGTAAAGCAGGAGTTCGGATTAGGATCAATTGAACTCTCCTACTCTAAGCCCAACATGAGAGGAAGAAATATATTTGGAGATCTTGTTCCATTTGGAGCAGTTTGGCGCACAGGAGCAAACAATGCGACAACGCTCACTTTCAGTGATGAAGTGAATATTGGCGGAACGAAAATACCGGCAGGAAAATATGGCTTGCTTTCTATCCCTGGTGCAAGCGAGTGGACCATCATCATTTCAAAACAAACAGATGTAACCTCACCATCTGCATACCAGCAAAATATGGATGTAGTGAGATTGAATGTTCCAGCTGTTTCGCTTCCTTTTGCAATAGAATCTTTTATGATTACGTTTGAAAAAATAAGAAGCAACGAATTGGAATTGATGATCCTTTGGGATCAAACCATGGTTAGTTTTCCGATCAAAGCGGATATTGACAGCAAAATCATGACTCAGATAGATAATCTGATTAACAATGATACCAAGCCGTATTACAATGCAGCAATGTACTATATGGACAACGGGAAAGACCTTAATAAAGCTGCTTCATGGCTGGAAGAGGCTACAAATCAAACACCCAATGCATATTGGGTATGGTATCAAAAGGCAAGATGCCTATCGATGATAGGTAAAAAAGCAGAAGCAAAAGTTGCATCCAGCAAATCACTTGAGTTGGCCAAGGCAGCAAAAAATCCAGATTATGTTACACTGAATGAGAAACTTCAAGCAAGCTTAAAATAACAAAGAAGCCCCGTTGAGGGGCTTTTTTATTTACAGAGTAAAGTCATCCAAATATTTTCATAACGAATGTAATTCAGCCTAAAAACCATATTGGATATCTTTGCAAATTTCATTGCAGCGGTTCCCTCATCATCCCTATTAAATTCAACGATCTGAATCTCACGTGAAAAATCCACACTTCCTTTCCCCCACCATTTATACATGGTTTCTTTGAGTGACCAGAACAAGGTTGAATAAACAACACGATGTTGCGCTCCAGCTGATGCCAACAGATTTAATTCATGGTCGTTTAAGAATTTTTTTTCAATTTTTAATACTCGCTCATGAATAGGTTCAATATCAATTCCAACCTCATTTTTGTCTGAAATTATTGCCGCAGAAAAGCCGTTACAATGAGAGAGTGAAAATTTTAATTCATTGTTTCTTAGAACTGGTTTTCCACCTTCAAGTATTTCCACCTGATTGAACGGAAAGTTTTCGTGCACTGTTTGCAAGGCCATTCTTGCAGCAAGTTGTTGTTTTGCTCTTTCTTGGTTAGCGGCATTTGATCTATAATTAATTGCAGATTCAAAAAAAGGAATATCTTCTTCGATCTTCCAGAGTCCCAACTGAAACGCATCTCCCTCCTTTTGATAAACCAGTGGCATGGTGTAAAATTAAGCTTTCGCTTGTTCAAACTTTGTTGAAAAAATAAATTAGAAAAATACTTATCAATGACGAATTTCGGGACGCTAAAATGTAGTGGAATGATTCTATCTGACAAGCGAATTATGGAAGAGATGGAAAAGGGAACGATCAAAATCACCCCTTTTGACCCATCTTGTTTGGGTAGCAACTCTTATGATGTTCACTTAGGAAAATGCTTGGCAACATACAAGAATCATATTCTTGATGCCAAATCGCATAACCAAATAGAATATTTTGATATCCCTGATGATGGATTTGTACTATATCCGCATATTTTCTATCTAGGTGTAACACAGGAGTACACTGAGACACATGAGCATGTCCCATTTCTCGAAGGAAAATCATCTACTGGTAGATTGGGAATCGATATACATGCTACTGCCGGAAAGGGGGATGTAGGTTTTTGTGGAAATTGGACATTGGAGATTTCTGTTAAGCAGCCAGTGAAAGTCTATCATGGTATGCCAATTGGGCAATTGATTTATTTCCCTGTTGAAGGCGAAATTGCGATAAAGTACAATCAGAAAAAGAACGCCAAATACGCTGGACAGCCAGACAGGCCCATCGAAAGCATGATGTGGAAGAATAAGTTCTAGGCTCCTGCAATTTCGATAATACCCTACATTTGATGAAGCAAGTCATCAAATGAAAATTCTGCTTACAGGATCAAATGGAATGGTGGGCTCCAACTTATCAAAAGAGTTGAGCAACTCTGGTCATTTCGTTCTTGCAACTGGGAGAAACGAAAGAAGGCTTCCCCCAGCATATTTACACGATCATTTCCTGTATCAATCAATGGATATCCGAAACAAAGATGAAGTAATTCAAACAATTACCGGATTCAATCCTGATGTAATTATTCATGCGGCAGCAATGACACAAGTAGATGATTGTGAACAAAATAAGATGATTAGCTACAGTACTAATGTAGATGGAACAGACAATCTTATTCAAGCTGCTGGTGAGGTGAATGCAAGGTTTTGCTACATCTCAACCGATTTTGTTTTCAGCGGAGAGAATGGTCCTTATGTTGAAAATGATGAAACCAAGCCGGCGAACTATTATGGTATGACAAAGGAGTTGGCGGAACACCATATAATGGAAAGTGGTTTGCACTGGACGATCATTCGTACGATTTTACTTTATGGCAAGGCTGATCAGTTGAATAGAACCAATTTTATTTACTGGGTGAAAAACAATCTTGAGGCGGGAAAACATATCAATGTAGTTGCCGATCAGATAAGAACACCAACGTATATACCCGACCTTACCGCGGCGATCATCAATAGCATAGAAAAAGGATCCAAGGGCATATACCATGTTTCTGGAAAAGATGTTTTGAGTCCCTATCAAATGGCCCTAGCTGTTGCAAATAAATTGGGATTGGATGATTCTTTCATCCACCCTGTTGATGCAAGCAGTTTCAGTCAGCTAGGCAAAAGACCCCTAAAAACAGGCTTTATCATAGACAAGGCAATTAGAGATTTGAATTATGCTCCAAAATCATTCAAAGAGGCACTCGATCTAATATTTTAAGACCCTGATTTTCAGGCTTCCAGGATGTGGATAATCTCTCATTCAGGCTGATGAAAAGGACCAGATTTTTCATATTTTATCGTTAGATTTGCGACCGCTAACACTACTGAATCCCTTCGATACTTGCCCAAAACTTTAGATCAAGTAGACATGTCCAAAAAAATTACAAAGATTGGCATCATGACCTCAGGAGGCGACGCTCCAGGTATGAATGCATGTGTCAGAGCAGTAGTTAGAACAGGCCTCTTTCATAAAATGGATGTATATGGAATTACCAGGGGCTATTCCGGAATGATAGATGATGACATCCATAAAATGGACTCCAGAAGTGTTGCCAACATTATTCAAAGGGGCGGCACCATCCTGAAAACAGCAAGATGCAAGGAATTCATGACTCCAGAAGGAAGAAAAAAAGCATACAATAACCTTAAGAAACATGGAATCAATGGATTAATTGTAATTGGAGGAGATGGTTCATTTAAAGGAGCCCAAATCTTTTCTAATGAATATGATATTCCTTGCATTGGTATTCCAGGAACCATTGACAAGGATATTGCAGGTACAGACTTCACCATTGGTTTTGATACAGCCGTAAATACTGCCATTGATGCGATTGATAAAATCAGAGATACAGCAGATGCACATGACCGACTTTTTATAGTTGAAGTAATGGGAAGAGATGCAGGTTATATAGCGTTGTACAGTGGAATTGGAACCGGAGCAGAACATATTTTGATCCCTGAACAAAAAACAGACGTAGAAGCAGTTGTCAAATCATTGCAAGAAAAAGAAAAAAGAAAAAAGCTCGTCAACATAGTTGTAGTTGCTGAAGGAGACGATTTTGGAGGTGGCAATGAACTTGCAAAAATCATCAAGGAAAGAATCCCTGGATTTGATATCAGGGTAGCAATCCTTGGACACGTTCAGAGAGGCGGTGCTCCATCGAGTATGGATAGGATGATTGCCAGCAGAATGGGATATTCTGCTGTAAATTGCTTGCTGGAAGGAACCCACAATGTAATGGTGGGCATTGTAAACAACAGGATGCATTACACTCCCCTAGACAAGGCTGTAAAGGCAAAACAAAGAATCAATGAAGATTGGCTTAAAATGGTAAAAATATTGGCCAGCTAAATAAAACAGCAGAGAAGTGTCTCTGCTGTTTTAGTGTTTAACTAAACCTGATAAGATTATGAGTAAGAATATCGGAAAATACTTTCACCAGCAAATGGATAACGAAGCTGGAAATCAACATATCAATCACAGAACAAAAATTGTTGCAACAGTTGGACCAGCATGTGATACTTATGAAAAATTGCTTGAACTTGTAAGAGCTGGTGTGAATGTGTTCAGACTTAATTTTTCTCATGGTGCTCACGAAGACAAGAAAAAAATCATTGACCATATCCGCAAGATCAATGCCACGGAACCATATAACATAGCAATTCTTGGAGATTTACAGGGGCCAAAGCTTCGTGTAGGGGAAATCGAAAACAATGCTCTGCCAGTAAAGGAAGGCGATATTTTAACACTCACCAATGAGAAGTTAGTTGGAACAATGGAAAGAATTTATGTTTCCTATCCAAACCTTGCTGGTGATGTGGTAATTGGAAATACCATTATGATCGATGACGGAAAAATTGAAGTTATCGTTCAAGATATACTCCCAAATAAAGATGTGAGGGTTAAAGTGAAATTGGGCGGAATTATATCCTCAAAAAAAGGACTTAACCTTCCTGATACAAAAATTTCTCTCCCAGCGCTTACTGAGAAGGACCTGAAAGATCTTGACTTTATTATTGAAGAAAAACTTGATTGGGTTGCACTTTCATTTGTAAGAAAGGTTGATGATATCATTGGAATCAAAAAAATTCTTAACGAAAAAAAGAGCAAAACAAAAGTTATTGCAAAAATTGAGATGCCTGAAGCATTGGAAAATATTCGTGAGATTATTTTGGAATCGCATGGCATCATGGTAGCAAGAGGTGACTTGGGAGTTGAAGTGCCTATTGAAAAAGTACCTCTCATCCAACGTCAATTGATTAGAAAATGTTTACACCGCGGCAAACCTGTTATCGTTGCTACACAGATGATGGAAAGCATGATTGACAGGGTAAAACCAAACCGTAGTGAAAGTACTGACGTTGCCAATGCTGTTCTTGAGGGTGCTGATGCTGTTATGCTGAGTGGTGAAACAGCAACCGGTATGCATCCAGTTTTGGTTGTAGAAACCATGAGAAAAATCATCATTGAAGCTGAACAATCCGAATATAGATACAACCGAGAAGAAGATATCAAACCCTTACCACAATCTCCTACCTATATCAGTGATGCTGTTTGTTTGACAGCTTGCAAATTGGCTGAAAGTACAAATGCAGATGCACTTATTGGAATGACTCAATCTGGCTATACAGCATTTATGTTAAGTTCCTACAGACCGAAATCACATTTATTTATATTCACAAAAGAAAGAACACTTGTGAATCAATTAAGTCTTAGCTGGGGAGTTCGCGCTTTCTACTACAGTGAAGAAGAGAGTCTTGATGAAATTATTTCTGACCAAATTCAGATTTTAAAAGAACGTGGATTCATTAGAAAGGGTGAAGTGGTTGTTAACACTTGTAGTACCCCAGTTGAACTTCATCTACCAACCAATACCATTAAGGTCAGTACAGTTGAATGATTAACCATAAAGGTTTAACAATCTATACCGATGGAGCAGCCCGTGGAAACCCAGGAAGGGGTGGCTACGGAGCTATACTTATGTGGAAAAACGATTCAAAAGAAATTTCTGCTGGCTTTTCACACACGACAAACAACAGGATGGAACTGCTTTCTGTGATAGCAGCACTTGAAAGCTTGAACCGTGATGGCTTGGATATTGAAATTTATTCAGACAGTAAATACGTTGTTCAAGCAGTGAATGAGGGATGGCTGGAGAACTGGATGAAGACCGACTTCAAAGGTGGAAAGAAAAATAAAGATCTTTGGAAACGATTCTACTTGATTTACAAGAAACATCAAATAAAATTCATTTGGGTAAAAGGACATGCATCCAATCCTTACAACCAAAGATGTGATGAGCTGGCTACTGCAGCTGCAGACGGAAATAATTTACAAGAAGATGTGGGGTATTCAGTTACCGGTTAATTGGTGGCAGCAGAATGAGCAAACTTTTTGATTAGCTCATTTGCACCAAATAGTAGAGCACCAAATACAACAGTAGCTAGAATACTATTTGCATAAAATGGTAGCCCGTCATAATATACCTGCATGAGTCCGGTCATTGTTTTAGGACGATGATATCCACCATTTCCCATCCATACCATAAAATTAGATATGATGAAAAATACTGTTGGGGCAGTAAAACTGGTTTTTGCAATGGATGATAATTTAGCAGCATTCGTAAAGAATCCAATGATGGTCAATGAGCCAAATAAGATGTAGTTACCAATCATTCCATTGTAAAAGCCAGGTATTTCATAAACACCAGCAACATAGAGTAACTGATAGAGGACATCTGAAATCAAGAGTGATAGAACGGGAAAAACCAATGCCCATTTTTTATCTTTCACAACAGCTCCACTGAAGATCGCCATTGCAAATTGAGGTGCAAATCCCCATGGCCTTCCAGGGATAGCACGGTATGCTGCAGCAATGATAACCAGCAATAGAAATGATTGTATATTGACCTTGGACGATTTCATAACGCGTATTTAAACAAAAATAATCAATTATAAGAGGCCCACAACATTAAAAATAGATCAGTTTTCCTCAATCTGTGAATAGACATGTTTAAGGCACTGTAGCAACTACAAAGTAGAGATCTGTATTGGCCAGTATTTCAAATTTCTCGCCTGGAGTAGAATAAAATGCCACTGCAGACACAGCATCATAATTCTTTTCACCGATGATCGTGGCAACTCCTTTGATTAACAACAAAATCGCCGGACCATCAGATTGAAACGACCTTTGGGTTCCTTTGTTCAATTGATAGGCGTCAATAGCGAAATCTGGGACAGGACAATCATAATGTTGTTTTTCTTCTTTTTGTTTAACTTTTATGATTTTAGGGACAGTTATATTAAACTGTGTATTTGCCAGAAGTTCAGGTATATCAATATATTTTGGAGTCAAGCCAGCGCGCAAAACATTATCAGAGTTCGACATCAACTCAATATTCTGGCCTTCCAAATAGGCATGTGGCATTCCAGCTCCCTGAAATATTCCCTCCCCTGTCTTTAAACAGAGAATATTAAATAGATAAATGGAGAAAATTCCTTTATCGTATACCCCATTGTTGCATAGATTTTCAATGGCCCTTGCGGCCCAGAAATCTGGGGATGATTTTTCTAAATTGCCTTGTTTATATAATGGAACTATAGATGAGGCAAGTGGAGCCAATATATCATTTACACGTTCTTGGCTCAACTCCATCAGGGATTTATACAAAAGTTTTATCCCCCCCTGATCGTAAAAAGACTTGAAAGGTTTTAGAAAATGATATTTCTCAAAGCGCGCTTCTATGTCTGCTGCAAACCCATGTAACAACCAGAATTCACTTAATGCGATCATGACTTCTGGCTTATGATTATCATCTTTGTAGTTGCGATTTGCTGCATTCAGTGGAATTTCTTTCTCATTTTCCAATAAAAAGCCTTTTTCTGCAGCTTCTTTAGTTGGATGCACTTGGATAGACAACATGTCTTTAACATCCAATACTTTCAAGAGAAACGGAAGTCTTCCAAATTGATTGGAAATTCTTGATCCCAACCATTTTTCTTTGTTTCGATCTATCACTGAAGGAAGAGATTCCCACTCACCCTCATCTAATTCAATTTCTGTGATTCCTCCTGGGTGTGCTCCCAACCAGTATTCGGCAGATGCATGAGACCGATCTTCAGGTATGTTGAAAAGATCAGGAATAAAATGATTTCCACCCCAAGCGTATTGTTGAATTCTGCCTTTTAATCGATACATATTACAAGAAAAATAAAGGGTGTTTAATGAGCTTCGAAGATAAAAAATGCATTTTGAATGGCAAGACACAATGATACGGGTAAATTGGGCGAACAACTCGCACTCCAATGGGCAATAGACAATGATTTTATCATCAGAGAACAGAATTGGCGGTTTGGAAAATGGGAAATTGATCTGATTGCATCAAAAAACGATCGACTTCATTTCTTTGAAGTGAAGACGAGAAGAACAAACAATTTTGGATATCCAGAGGAATTGGTTGACAAAAACAAATTGTGGCATTTTGTCTCAGCAGGGACTGCCTATATAAGATATAACAGCGGATTTAAATGGATTCAATTCGACATTCTTGCCATTACCCTGGATGAATCAAATAAAGCTACTTTTTTTCTTATCGAAGATGTTTACCTCTAATTAGCAGAGAAGATGGAAGCCAACTTCATACGTAGCTGCTCTCCACGTAAATTCTTTCCAATGATTTTTCCCGTAGGATCAATCAGAAAATTTTGAGGAATGCTTTGAATCTTATATTGTACCGCAACTTCATTGTTCCAAAATTTAAGATCACTGACTTGGGTCCAATTCAATTTATCATCTTGGATAGCCTTCAACCAAGGATCTTTTGCCCTGTCTAGTGAAACACCCAACACAGTAAAATTTTTATCTTTGTATGCGTTGTAAGCATTGACAACATTCGGATTCTCTTGTCGGCATGGACCACACCAGCTTGCCCAAAAATCAAGCAACACATATTTACCTTTAAATGAGGAAAGCTTTACATCTTTACCATTCACATCTTTTTGGGTAAAATCAAGTGCCATTGTGCCAACTGCACCAAATTTTGCATCGGCTGCAAGCTTTGCAGCCATCCTACCATAGTAATTTTCTTTTGCAGATGGCGCTATTGCAGAAAGTCGGTTTTCCATTACCATGGGATCATCACTCAACTGCATCATCACCAACACCACAAAGGGTGATACTGGAGAGCTGGTATGTGATTTAATGAAATCATCTGCATATTTATTTGCGTTCAGAACCAATTGATCATAGTTCTTTCGAATTGATTCATCTTTTGATCCTTGATTCAATTGCTGAGCTATTCCGCTCAACTGTTGGATCATAGGAGAAAAGGTGCTGTTAAATTGGAAAAAATCATAGGTAGTCTGAGATCCGGAAATTTTTGAAGTCTGAATAGATTTGAAATCACCCTCAATCACAATGGAAGATGCATCCAAGAAAAGAAATAGATTTTGCGCAGTTCCCTTTGCTGTCAATTTATATAAACCTGGCTCTTTGATTGTTCCTTTCAATTCGAACGACTCTCCTACTGAAACAGCTTTCCCAAGCGGCTCCGGATTGAGCTCTTCATTTTGAAGCGTCAATTCGGTTTTGTCTGGCATTCCTTTCAATACACCTTTAATACTGAAATTTTCAGTTTGTGCAAATGCAATTGCAGGCAGAATCAGTAAAGCGATGATTAACTTCTTCATTTTTTATGTCTTTGTTGAAGGATTTGCTTCACATCATTTAAAGCATATCCTTTTGCATTTAATAAAATAAGAAAATGAAACAACAGATCTGCAGCTTCATTTAAAAATAATTCTTGATTATTGTCTTTTGATTCAATCACCAGTTCAACCGCTTCTTCACCCACTTTTTGTGCAATTTTATTTACACCCTTTTGGAAAAGTGAATGAACATATGAAGATTCATCAGATGAGTTTTTTCTTAACTCAATGATTGATTCAAGTTGATCAAGAAAATCATTTGAAAGATTGACTTCCCCCCAGCAGGTGTCTGCACCAGTATGGCAAGTAGGCCCAGCTGGCTTTGCTTTGAAGAGCAGCGCATCACGATCACAATCAACAGCAAATGATTTAAGGAACAAATAATTTCCACTCTCTTCCCCTTTCATCCAAATCCTTTGTTTTGATCTGCTGTAAAAAGTAATTTTTTCAGTAGCCATGGTTTGATCAAATGCCTCTTTGTTCATGTACCCAAGCATCAATACTTTGCCTGTATCCACATCTTGAATAATCGCAGGCACCAAGCCATCTGAATATTTTGAAAAATCTATTTGTGACGACATCACTGTAAAATTACTGAATGCTTTTCATCTGACGGGAATTTGCTTTTTTCTTAAGAAGTCCTTAAGATCTGGGATAGAAATTTCCTTGAAATGAAAGATGCTTGCTGCCAATGCTGCATCAGCATGGTGTTGCAATACTTCAAAAAAATGCTCAGGAGTTCCCCCACCGCCAGAAGCAATGACAGGAACGCTTACCAATGATGAGATCTGACTAGTAATATCAATTGCAAAACCATTCTTTGACCCATCATGATCCATGGATGTCAATAAAATCTCTCCTGCTCCACGGCTTACTCCCTCTACTGCCCAATCAATACATTTTTTGTCGGTAGCAACCCTCCCACCATTCAAATACACATACCATTCACCATCATCATGCTTTTTAGCATCAATGGCAAGAACAACACACTGACTCCCAAATGATCCAGCTAGTTCATTGATTAACTCCGGTCTTTTAAATGCGGCAGTATTTACTGAAATTTTATCAGCGCCAGCATCCAATAAAAGTCTCACATCATCTACAGATGAAATGCCACCCCCTACAGTAAAAGGTATATTTATCTTATGAGCTATTCGATTTACCAATGAAGCCAGCGTTTTTCTTTTCTCATTCGTTGCGGTAATATCCAAAAACACCAGTTCATCTGCACCTTCAGTGGCATATAAAGAAGCCAACTCTACAGGGTCGCCAGCATCCCTTAAATTGACAAAATTGGTTCCCTTGACAGTTCTTCCGTCTTTAATATCCAGGCAAGGTATAATCCGTTTAGTGAGCATGTTAATTTTTTTCGATCACAAATTTCTTCAACTGCGATAAACTGATTCTATTTTCAAAGATGGCTTTTCCGATGATAACTCCATCACATTTGATCTCTTGAAGCTTGTATACATCATCCATAGATGACACTCCCCCGCTTGCAATGATGTTCATCTGAGGAAAATTGATTTTTAATGCTTTATACAATTCAAAAGACGGACCTTCTAGCTTTCCGTCTTTTGAAATATCAGTACAGAATACATTAAGAATGCCTAGTTTGAAATATTTATCTAAGAAAGAGTTCAAATCAATAGACGATTCTTCCTGCCATCCACTGATCATTATTTTCCCATTTTTCACATCTGCTCCAAGCATAAATTTTTCTGCTCCGAATTGTTTGAGCCAATCTTGAAATATATCAGCATGTTTTACTGCCATGCTTCCAATGGTAACAAAATGTATTCCTAGATCAATAATGCGTGCAACATCCTCGTCTGATTTTACTCCCCCTCCGAAATCAATCACCATATTGGTTTTAGAGGAAATCTCTTCAATAGAATTCCAATTGACAACTTTACCAGTTTTTGCCCCATCAAGATCAACGATATGTAAACGAACTATTCCATGATCTTGATACAGCTTTGCCATCTCAAGAGGAGTTGAATTGTATTGTGTTTTTTTGGAATAATCTCCTTCTGTAAGACGGACACATTTACCATCAATAATATCAATTGCGGGTATTATCTGCATCTTATGATTCTAAAAAGTTTTGGATGATCTTACTTCCTGTATCAGCACTTTTTTCTGGATGAAACTGTACGCCAAAATAATTTTTATGATTTAAAGCCGAGCTATACTCCAATCCGTAATTAGATGTGGCAATTGTCTGTTCACCTAGTGTGGCAAAATATCCATGAACAAAATAACAGTAACTATTTTCAGCAACACCCTTAAATAATGAAGTTTTAAGATTATAAATATTATTCCAGCCAATTTGAGGTGACTTTAAATGAATCTTGTTTACATCGAATTGCATTACATTCTGTTGGAAAATACCCAGACATACCGTGTCATTCTCTGCAGAATGCAAACACATGAGCTGCATACCAAGGCAAATTCCCAAAAAAGGTTGGGTGGCATTTAAGATCACCGTATCCAACTTACGATTCTTCAAATATTCCATAGCGCTGCTTGCCTCTCCCACACCAGGAAATATGATTTTATCCGAAGAAAGAATTTCAGCTGGATCGTCGGTGAGCACAGGGCTGATACCCAATCTCTCAAGAGCAATCTCAACCGATTTCACATTTCCTGCGTTGTATTTTATGATTGCAACTTTCATAATTATGTTAAAATAGAACGAATGAATGAACTCGCAGATAATGAATAATCATTGGCAGAATCAAGTGCTTTTATGAAAGCTGATCCAATAATTCCTCCATTGGCATGGCCATTCAGCATATCAAAAGTTGTTTTGTCTTTTATTCCAAAACCAACCATGATCGGATTTTTTAATTGATACGATTTTAATCGGTCAACGTAAGCTACCACATCAGACATGTTTTTTTCTTTTCCTGTGGTTGATGATGAGGAAACAGCATACAAGAATCCGCTGCTTAAATTATCTAACAACTTGACTCTATCAACAGATGTTTCAGGAGTTACCAGGAAGATGAAATCCAATTCGCAGTCCTTAATTATTTTACCATAGCTAGATTCAAATTCAAACGGAGGCAAATCTGGTAGAATCAATCCGTCGATTCCAACAGCCGCAGCTTCTTTGCAGAATTTCTCAAAACCATATTGCAAAACAGGATTCATGTATCCCATCAGAATTACAGGAGTTTGAATATTTTTCCGAAAATCTTTTAATTGACTAAATAGCACTGAAATGGACATCCCGTTTTTCAATGCAATCGAACTGCTTTCCTGAATAACAGGACCATCTGCCAGGGGGTCGCTGTAGGGCATGCCTAATTCAATTATATCAACACCTGCTTCTTGCAGTGTTTCCATTAATTTGACAGTACTATCAATGGTAGGATATCCTGCAGTAAAATATACATTGAGAACACCGGTTGTTTTATGATCAAATATCTTTTGTAATCTTCCCATTTTTACATTCTTTACTGTTCATTCATCGCATCCATGTAGGTAGCAAGATCTTTGTCTCCTCTTCCACTTAAACAAATAACTGAAACCTCATCAGGCTTCATTTTCAAATCATTCAACACTGCAAATGCATGTGCGGTTTCCAATGCCGGAATAATACCTTCTAATTTTGACACTTCAAATGCAGATTTCATTGCCTCTTCATCTGTAGCGGAGAGAAATTTACCACGCTTAGAAGCAAATAGGTTTGCATGAATTGGCCCAATTCCCGGATAATCCAACCCAGCAGAAATGCTATGAGGCTCCACAACCTGACCATCTATCGTTTGCATTACAATGCTCTTGCTGCCGTGTAGAATTCCAGGAACACCTAGTTGTGTGGTTGCGGCACTTTGTCCACTGTTTACACCATGGCCTGCTGCTTCTACAGCAACAATTTCGACTGATGGCTCATCTAAAAAATGATAAAAAGCACCAGCAGCATTGCTTCCACCACCCACACACGCAATCACCCGTGTAGGCAATGGATTGCCTATAACAGCATTTAATTGATCTCTCATTTCTTTGCTGATCACTGATTGGAATTTTGCAACCATATCAGGATAGGGATGTGGGCCAACCACAGATCCAATGATGTAATGCGTATCAACCGGATTATTGATCCAATCTCTGATTGCTTCATTGGTAGCATCTTTTAAAGTTTTGCTTCCACTGGTTGCAGGAATTACTTTGGCACCTAACATTTTCATCCTAGCTACATTCGGAGCTTGACGTTTAATATCTTTCTCTCCCATGTAAACAATACATTCAAGTCCTTTTAAGGCACAAACAGTTGCTGTTGCTACTCCATGCTGCCCTGCACCGGTTTCAGCGATGATTCTGGTTTTACCTAATCTTAATGCAAGCAAAATCTGACCGATGGTATTATTTATTTTATGTGCACCTGTATGACATAGGTCTTCTCGCTTTAAGTAAATACCAGTATTGTATTTTTTACTTAATCTTTCCGCAAAGAAAAGAGGTGTTGGTCGGCCAACATAATCTTTGAGCAAAGCATGATATTCTTTTTGGAAGGATGGATCATTGTAGATCTCCAAATAGTTGTGTTGTAGTTGTTCCACATTTTGATACAGCATTTCTGGTATAAATGCGCCACCAAAATCTCCATAATAGCCATGTACATCTGGGCTAGTATATGTGTTATTCATTTTCCATAATTTTTAAAACGTCCGACAAAATCTGCAACAAGACCAATGTTTTTTAACCCGGGTTTTATTTCAAATTTACTGTTGACATCAACAGCATACATCTTGTCACTCTTTGTCCTAAATGCTGCTATTTGCTCAGCGTCAGAAATTGAAATACCACCACTTAAAAAATATGGTCGCTGCAAAGGTACCAACAATTGTTCCCAGTTGAATTTCTGTCCTGTGCCACCATGTTGCTCACCCCTCGAATCAAACAAAAAGTAATCTACATCGTTGTAAGGTTTTGTTATCTGTTCAAGATCATCTAAAGGGCCTACACGAAAGGCTTTTATTACATTACTAAATTTAAGAACCTCACAACAATATTCTGGCGATTCATCTCCATGCAGCTGAACAAAATCAAGTTTCCACTTTTGAACTATATACTTCAGCTCTGTGATATTCGCATCAACAAATACCCCCACCCTCGAAATTTTCATGTTAGAAATCTGATGGATTTGATCATCTGAAAAAGATTTTCCAACATATCTTGGTGATTTTTCATAAAATATAAATCCAACATAATCCACTTCAAGTTCAACTAGTTGTTGAACCTGATCGAAATCTGTCATACCACAAACTTTAACACAAACACTCATTTCAATTCATTTATAAATGACCGTAGTGAATCGCCCGGATGACTACTCTTCATAAAATTCTCTCCAATCAAAAAACCTTTATAACCATGTTCTCTGAAGATTTTCACTTCGGATGCATGATTGATTCCACTTTCCGCTACTTTAATTTTTTGTGAAGGTAGTTTTGCGGCCATTTCAAGACTTCTTTCAATATTTACTGAAAAGGTCTTCAAACTTCTGTTATTGATTCCCACCAATTGCGCTTCATCGCAAATATGGGAGAATTCATCTTTATCATGTAATTCAAGTAGCACCTCCATTCCAAGCTGATTTGCAAGTTTTGCATAAGTCTTTACTTCCGAAGGTTTCAAACAAGATGCTATCAATAATATTAGATCTGCACCAATAGACTTTGCTTCATGAATTTGGTACTCATCTACAATAAATTCTTTCCTAAGAATGGGAATAGAAATTGAATTTCGAACAGTCAAAATATCATCATTGCTTCCTCCAAAGAATGCCTGATCTGTTAAGATTGAAATTGCTGAAGCTCCTGCCTGTTGATAAGCAAATACAACATCATTAACATTTAGCTGATCATTGATCACCCCCTTTGAAGGAGATTTTCTTTTATGTTCTGCAATAATACCGGTAGCACCGGGCTCTTGAAGGGTTTTGCTGATAGAAATACATGTACGGTTATAGTATTGCGACTTTTCCAATGCCTTAAGGGGTTGAAGTATTTTGGAACTCTCAACCTCTAGACGTTTTTTAGCAATAATTGTTTCTAAAATGTTCATACCTATTGCAATTCAATCAGCTTTTTTAATGAGCTTAACGCTTTACCTGACTGTAGACTCTCACTAGCAGCCTGAAAAGCAGCTGAATAATCATTGTATTCATCAGTCAACATCAATCCCATTGCTGCATTCGAGCATACTACTGCATTTTGTGCTTTTGTGCCTTTACCCTCTAAAATATTCATAAAGATCTTTACTGCATCTTCAACTTTGTCTCCTCCAGCAATATCTGAAGCGTTTGCCACTAAACCTCCCAATGATGAAGGACTGTATAATTTTTCACCATCTGATGTAATAACCTTCACATCAGAAGTAAGAGATATTTCATCATACCCATCAAGTGAATGAACAATTGCAAAAGATGTTGCATCATGTTGAAGAAGATAAGTATACAATCTTGCAATTTCCAAATTATAAACACCAATGAGCTGATAAGCAGGCTTGGAAGGATTTACAACTGGACCCAACAGGTTGAAGAAGGTCCTTACCCTCAAATTTTTTCTTATAGGTCCTACCGTTTTTAAAGCAGGATGAAAAAATGGAGCATGCAAAAAACACATATTCGAAACCTCAAGCTCTTTTCTTAGTGCGTGTTGATCATTTTTAAACTTATATCCAACGCTTTCCATGAGGTTCGAGGCACCACTCACACTGCTTGCGCCATAGTTTCCATGTTTTGCAACAGGATGTCCGGCGCCTGCAATGATAAAACAGGAAAGAGTTGAAATATTGAATGTATTCTTACCATCTCCGCCTGTACCTACTACATCAATTACCTTTTTTCCTTCAAAATCAACAGCAACAGAAAGCTCAAGCAATGCATCTCGGAAACCCATTAATTCATCAATGGTAATAGAGCGCATCAAATACACCGTCATGAATCCACTTAGTTCGTGTTCATTGTAAGCACCTTTCCCGATTGAGATGAGTATCTCTCGAGCATCTTCACGTGAAAGGGTTCTGTGTTCAAATAAATAATTTAAAATCTTTTTCATCCTTATTTTTTTGGAATCAACCAGTTTTCAAGCATTTTTTTTCCTGAGGGAGTAAGTACACTTTCTGGGTGAAATTGCACTCCTTGAACATCATATGTTTTATGTCTAATAGACATGATCATGCCATTATTGTCTTTAGAGGTGATTTCCAAAGAGTCAGGAAGATGATCATTGCTGATTACCCAGCTGTGATACCTGCCAACCTGCAAAATATTTTCCATCCCAATAAACCAATCATTTTTTTGATGAGACGATTTTAGATCTGGCATCAAATTAATTTCAGTAGCAATTCCGTGAAATACTTGAGGCAAGTTGATCAAATTTCCACCAAATGCTTGACCAATGGCCTGTTCACCAAGACATACTCCAAAAATAGAATGACTAGGTCCATAGGTTTTTATCAGCTCCAACAGAATGCCCGCTTCCTCAGGAATACCCGGTCCAGGTGACAATAATATCTTTTCATAGTTGCCAACCTCATTGAGTGCGATTTCATCATTTCTGAATACATCGATTTCATCACCGATAATCTCTCTTGCCAAGTGAACAAGGTTGTATGTGAAAGAATCATAATTATCCAATACGAGCAATTTCTTGTAACCCACTTTTATGATTTTACTTTTGATTGATGGTTGTTGCTTGGAGAATTGCTTTTTTTAATGCCCCTAACTTATTGTTGACTTCTTGTAATTCATTTTCAGGAACACTTGATGCCACCACACCTGCACCTGCCTGATAATAAAGTGTATTGTTTTTGCTCAGGAAACTCCTAATTAAGATAGCATGATTGAAAGAACCATTAAATCCTACGAATCCAATAGCTCCTCCGTAGAAAGAACGTGATGTAGGTTCATATTGATCAATCAATTCCATGGCGCGAAATTTAGGCGCACCGCTCAAAGTACCCGCCGGAAAGGTGTTTGCCATCAGAGAAAAGGGATTTGCATTTTTCTTCACGCTTGCTACCACTTCACTTACCAAATGAATCACATGCGAATAAAACTTTACTTGGCGATATTGAGAAACCTGCACATGATCACAAACCCTGCTGAGATCATTTCTAGCGAGATCGACCAACATAACATGTTCTGCATTTTCTTTTGGATCCTGCAAAAGACGTTCCGCTTCTTTTCGATCCAAAGCATCATCGCCTGTTCGCTTGAATGTACCAGCAATTGGATGTACTATTGCTTTGTTATTTGCAATAATCAACTGACTCTCGGGTGAAGAGCCCATCAACCTGTATTCGCCATAATCGAAATAAAACAAATAAGGAGAAGGATTGATCATCCTTAATGCTCTGTACACATTAAATTCATCACCTTTAAACGATTGTTGGAACCTTCTACTGAGTACAATCTGAAAAACATCTCCACGATTACAATGTCCAATACCCTTTTTTACCATTTCCAAATAAGCTTCATCCAACATATTTGAGACTTCCTCACCATTCAATGAAAATGGAAATTGAGGAAGATCCTTCCCGAAAATGATGTCTTCTATTTGTTGCTTATTTCCATCGAGTCCATCAACATGATTTTCAAGCAACAACATTTCATCTCTAAAATGATCAATTGCTATTACGTATTGATACAATCGATAGCGCATCAACGGAATAAATTCCTGAAAATCGCCGCTGTTCAAGCGGTATTCTTTATCTCTAAATTTTACAGTCTCAAAAAAAGTAACTGCATCAAAAGTGGTATAACCAAACAATCCCTGTGCATATGCTTCTTCTTTTAGTGAACTAGATACCTCAAAGCGATTCATAAAATTCCAAATCAGTGTAGGCACCTCGGCATCAGCCAATGGAATTTTTTCCGGATCACTGTTTGGATATTTAAATTCCACCTCTTCATTAGAAGTAATCTCCATGCCTGCTATTGCATTGATGGCAATAAAAGAAAAACTGTTTTCTGATGTATGATGATCGGTACTCTCTAGCAGAATGGTATCCCTAAACTTATCCCTTAACCTTAGGTAAATACCCACAGGAGTATAAAGATCTGCAGGCAATTTTTTGAAACTCGTTGTTAACTTAATTTTTTCCATTTTTATTTCTTCAAACAAAAAATAAAAGCCCCGAAATTCGGGGCTTTGAATATGTTATAAAACAAGATTGACTACCCCTGTTATGAGATAGTATGCCAACCGTTGTTTGTATTGAACAATTTCATTTGAACAAAATTGCAGAAAAAGATTCAAAATTCCAAATAGGAAATAATCTTTCGGAAAACTACACCGTGACTGATTTATTTGACGTAGCGTTTAATCTCACGCTGGGTCTCTCGTTCTTTGATGCTTTCCCTTTTATCATGGAGTTTTTTCCCTTTACCCAGTCCAATTTTCATTTTTGCATACCCTCTTTCATTGAAATATATGCTGAGGGGAATGATGGTATAACCTTTTTCCTTGAGCTTTTGTTGGATTTTGCCCAATTCCTTTTTCTTTAGTAGCAGTTTTCTTTCTCTGGTTGGATTGTGATTTGCATAACTTCCATATTCATACGGCGAGATATGTAAACCTTTTAAATAGAGTTCTCCACGATCTATCAAACAGTAGCTGTCATTAAAACTCACACGCCCATCCCGGATGGCTTTTACTTCAGTGCCCGTCAATATCATACCCGCATCAAATTTTTCTTCGATGAAGTATTCGTACGAAGCTGAGCGATTCTTGATTTCCATTTTGATGGACCAGTTATTTTAGATTAACTGGCAAATAAAGAGAGCAAAGTAGCAATCCTGTTTTTTAGATCTTTTCTTCCCACGATCATATCCAGGAATCCATGTTCAATAAGAAATTCTGATGTTTGGAATCCTTCGGGCAAGTCTTTCTTGATGGTTTCTTTAATTACCCTCGGACCCGCAAATCCAATCATAGCGCCGGGTTCACCGATATTGACATCTCCAACCATCGCAAAAGAAGCTGTAGTTCCGCCATATGTAGGATCAGTACAAAGAGAAATATAAGGGATGCCTGCAACGGCAAGCTTACTGATTTTTCCAATCGTTTTCGGAAGTTGCATCAAGGAAAAAGCACTTTCCATCATTCTTGCTCCTCCACTTTTGCTGATGATCATAAGTGGGATACGGTGTTGAAGACAATATTCTGCAGATCGTGCAATCTTTTCGCCCATCACACTTCCAAGAGATCCGCCGATGAAGTTGAAATCCATGCAGGACACAACCAAATCATGACCTCCAACTTTTCCAACAGCAGATGTAATAGAATCATGCAAGCCGGTTTTTGAATAGGCTTCATCCAATCGTTTTTTGTATGGTTTCAAATCATTGAAACCCAGAAAATCGATTGACTTGACCTCTGCAAACAGTTCAGTATATTGATGATCGTCAAATAAAAAGTCAAAATATTCCTCACTTCCAATACGATGGTGGTAGTTACACTTAGGACAAACAGACAGATTTTCTTTTAACTCATCCGTTGTGCATGTGTATTTACAAGATGGACACTTGGTCCAAAGTCCATCAGGAGTTTCCTTTTTTTCAGACGTTGAAGTACTGATACCCTTTTTCCGTCTCTTGAACCAACTCGTAGAGGATGTTTCCTGCTCAGGCATTGAACCGGAAAGTTGTGCATTAAAGTCTTCTTCTCTTTTAAGTGCCATTCGCTACATGTGTTGTTTCTGGCTACAAATATAATTCATCCATTTTTTATAGGATGCCTATGTGTAACAAATTGAATATCAATTAAATAATGAGGCTTGCTTAGACGAAGAACCGGATTCAAGCCATTCAATTTCAGTGCTCTTTGTGAAATCTACCAATTTTGTTCCGACAGCTTTCCAACCCATTACCTCGGCAAAATCGTTCACTTTTACCTTTGTTTGCTTTGCCTGAGTACCTCGGCCTGTTTTTATAAGTGCCACAGGATTCTGATCAGTTGAAACAGCTTCTACATAATTACCCTTGGATTCTTTGATGAAATAAAATTTATTGTGAAGCGTAGTTGTTTCTATTTTAAACCGCTTGAGATTGAACTGCAATTTCTCATTATCTAGGTAGATGGCAGTAACAATCTTTGCAGCATCAAATTTTTCAATTTTGATCAATTTTTCATGATCAAAACGTTGGGTGAGTTCAGTATCAGTGATCTCATAATAACCATCATGATATATGACCAACAATTGGTCTTCAGGCGAGAAAGTCCCCAGATAGGTGCCCTTTTCTTCCGTATTCAATCTTCCAAATGTATCATCAAACCACAGGCTTCTTCCTCCCAATGTAGATTTACCTGCTTCGAGCATTTTCACATTTTTAATTGGATATTTTGTTACCTGGTTTCCTACTGAATTTCTTCCTTTAATTTCAAGAGCATCGAAATAAAATTCAAGTTGTTTGTTACGGGCACTGCAATTAGGACTCAATATAACAGATACCGATTCAGCTTCTCCATTGGGATTCGCAGTAAAATAATTGACTTTTGACTTTTCACTGCCCTTTGTCATATCATACTCTTTGTCACGTGTCACACCCATCACATTGAATCGTTTGGCATATGAGATACCGGTTGATCCATCTGTATAAATCATATTGTAGGTAGTACGTTCATCATTTTTATGGAAGATGGCTGCATAGAGTATGTCTTTACCGATATATACTTTATCATCTACTTTCAACACTTTCATGACACCTTGTTTGGTGAATACAATGATATCATCCAAATCAGAACACTCTGTAACGAATTCATCTTTTTTCAAACTGGTGCCAATAAAGCCTTCTGCCCTGTTCATATATAAACGAACATTGGCGATAGCAACTTGACGGGCTTGAATTACATCAAATAGTTTGATTTCAGTTTTTCTACCCTTTTCCTTTCCAAACTTTTCCTTTAATCCTTCAAAATAGGCAATGGCATATTCAGTAAGATTATTCAGATCATGCTTCACTTGCTTCATCTCAGCTTCAAGTGCTTTAATCTGCTGATTCAACTCATCGATATCCATTTTATAAATTCTTCTTACTGGCTTTTCAGTCAGCTTGATAATGTCATCGCGGGTAATTTCTTTCTTGAAATTTTTTCTGTACGGATCAAACGCCTTTAAAATTGAAAGCAATACTTTTTCCCAATCCTCGTGTTTCTTCTCAAGCTCCTTGTAAATTTTTTCTTCAAAAAATATTTTTTCCAGTGAAGTGAAATGCCATTTGTCTTGGAGTTCTGCCAACCTGATTTCCAACTCCTGCTTTAGGAGATCTTTTGTGTAATCAGTTGAATGATGCAATAAATCTGTTACAGAACCGAAAACAGGTATATGATCTATGATTACACAAGCATTGGGGGCAATGCTTACTTCACAATCGGTGAATGCATACAAGGCATCGATGGTGATATCAGAGGAAATACCTGCAGCAAGCTCAATGAGAATTTCTACATCGGCTGCAGTATTATCAGTTACTTTTTTAATCTTGATTTTACCTTGATCATTTGCTTTAACAATAGACTCCATCAACTGAGTGGTTGTTACCCCAAATGGAACATCTTTGATTACAATGCTTTTTTTATCCAACTCCTGGATATGTGCTCTACACCTGATTCTTCCACCTTTCTTTCCATCATTGTAATTGCTAACGTCGATCATTCCTCCTGTCTGAAAATCCGGAAACAATTCAAATTTCTTTCCTTTCAAATATTTGACTGAAGCTTCAATAAGTTCAATGAAATTGTGGGGAAGAACTTTTGTAGACAACCCCACTGCAATTCCCTCTGCACCTTGCGCGAGCAACAAAGGAAATTTCATAGGCAGATTGATGGGTTCCCGTTTTCTTCCATCGTAGCTCAACTGCCATTCTGTTGTCTTTGCATTGAAAGCGACTTCCAATGCAAACTTGCTCAATCTTGCTTCAATATAACGTGCAGCAGCTGCGTCATCACCTGTGCGTACATCACCCCAATTACCTTGTGTATCAATCAATAAATCTTTCTGACCAAGATTTACAAGAGCATCCTGAATACTGGCGTCACCATGGGGATGATATTGCATGGTTTGACCAATGATGTTTGCTGCTTTGTTGAGCCTACCATCATCCATCTCTTTCATGGAATGAAGAATTCTTCTCTGAACAGGCTTCAATCCATCGTTTATTTCAGGAACAGCACGTTCAAGTATTACATAGGAAGCATATTCAAGAAACCAGCTTTTGTACTGACTGGTTACGCCACCTTCTTGATCAAATTCAGTTATCGATTTATTCTTTGCCATGTTTACTCAGTAGTTTCTACAGCAGATCTTTTTTTGATTTCAAAATCTTTCATTGCACCTACTTTACCGCTAACCTCATATCTCTCATTTTGACCAATAATATTCTTCAAACGCCAAAGTAAAAATGCATCGCCTGTAGTTTCTTTATGTTTTGATAGAAACGAATGAATAATCTTAGATGCTTTCTGTGCATCTGGCATGATGTAACGTGATAGGTCTGTATCATAAAATTCAACGCCCTTGTGAAGAATTTTTTTACCTCCTTCCAACAAACGGACCAAAGAACCTTGTGAACAAATTTTATTCCACTCATCACCATCCACTTCGAACTCACTTCTTGTAATTGGACGCGCCAATTTTTTTGCTTTGATAAATTCTTTAGGTGGGATTTGACTCAACCAATCCGGATAAAAAATATTTCCCTTTTCATTGATAAATGGCAGATTATTCAAGTACAAGATTTGGATACGCACCTGAAAAGCTGCGAGCTGACCCACCATCCAATAATACCCGCAAACATCGTGTTTATTTTGTGCTGCCCAAATCCAAACCTCTTCATTTTCATCGTTGGTAAGCATTTCAATGATATCAAGCATTACTTGTTCATCATTTACTTTTCCCTCTTCAACCAATCCTGCATAATCTCCACCATCCAACACCATTTTCCACCATTCCTTCCTTGCTGCTGTTCCCTCTGGCGTATAAATATTTTGTAATGGGCCTACAGCATAGTCATCACGAATAATTTTGATGGTTCCGGACAACGACTCATCCAACTCAATGGCTTTTTTCAATACTTCTACATCTGCTTCATTAAAAACTACGTGAATCATATTTTTAAATTGAATGTTCTACTGCATCTAATTCAACACGCAAGTTGGAAACAATAAAATCTTGTCGCTCTTGTGTATTTTTCCCCATGTAATATTCCAGCAGATGCTGGATATGTATTTGATTTTCCAAAATGACTGGAGTTTTTTTCATGTCTGGCCCTATGAATTTTTTAAACTCTTCAGGTGATATTTCACCCAACCCCTTGAATCGTGTAATCTCCGGCTTTGCCCCAATTTTTTTGATGGCTGCTTGCTTCTCTGTTTCTGAATAGCAATAAATGGTTTCCTGCTTGTTTCTAACCCTGAACAATGGTGTTTCCAAAATATAAACATGCCCATCTCTCACCAAATCAGGAAAGAATTGCAAAAAGAACGTCATCAACAACAACCTGATGTGCATGCCATCCACATCTGCATCTGTGGCGATGATGATATTGTTATACCTCAGATCATCCATGCCCTCTTCAATATTCAAGGCATGCTGAAGCAAATTGAATTCTTCATTCTCATACACCACTTTCTTGGTGAGTCCGAATGAATTGAGTGGCTTTCCCCGCAGACTGAAAACAGCTTGTGTTTCAACATCTCTCGACTTTGTGATAGATCCACTTGCCGAATCACCCTCGGTAATAAAGATGGTGCTTTGAAATTGTTTTGCAATGAATTCCTCTTTCCCTTTGGAAGGCGGCTCATCATTGAGATGAATGCGGCAATCTCTTAATTTTCTGTTGTGTAGGTTTGCTTTTTTAGCCCTTTCATTTGCCAACTTTTTAATACCGGCCAATTCCTTTCTTTCTCGCTCACTTTGTTCAATACGTTTTTTAAGCGCCTCAGCAACAGATGGATTTTTATGGAGATAGTTGTCTAGTTCTTTTGCAAAAAAATCAGAAACAAAATTTTTCATAGAGGGCCCGCCCTCAAACATGGTTTGTGATCCCAGCTTGGTTTTGGTCTGTGATTCAAATACAGGTTCTTGAACCCTCACAGCTATTGCAGCAACAATACTTTGTCTGATATCAGAAGTATCATAATCTTTTTTGAAAAAATCACGGATGGTTTTCACAAATGCTTCTCTGAAAGCAAGCACATGTGTACCACCTTGCGTGGTATACTGACCGTTAACAAAACTGTAGATATCTTCTCCGTATTCATTGTTGTGTGAAATAGCCACTTCAATGTCTTCCCCTTTCAGATGAATAACTGGGTAACGCAATTCATCCTCATTGGTATTTCTGTGCAGCAGATCCAACAATCCATTTTTGCTAACGAATTTTTTACCATTGAAATTGATAAGGAGACCTGCGTTTAGGTAGCAATAGTTCCACAATTGCTTTTCAATGTAATCTGGGATGAAGTGATAATTGCGAAAAATTTGTTCATCCGGAATAAAAATCACCTCGGTACCGTTGGATTCTTTTGTTGCTGCTTCTTTGTGTTCTTTTGATAATGCACCACGGGTGAATTCCGCAATTTTTTCTTTTCCTTCTCTGAATGCCCTTACCTTGAAGTATTCACTTAAAGCATTGACCGCTTTGGTACCAACACCATTGAGACCAACGCTCTTTTGAAAAACCTTGCTATCATATTTTGCACCTGTATTGATCTTACTGACAACATCCACCAATTTTCCGAGTGGAATTCCGCGTCCATAATCTCTTATAAGCACTTGCTTTCCATTCAATTCTAGATCAATTTGCTTTCCATAACCCATCATGTGTTCATCAATGCAATTGTCCATCACCTCTTTCAATAGAACATAAATGCCATCATCCTGGCTGCTTCCATCCCCCAGTTTTCCAATGTACATACCTGGACGTAAACGGATATGTTCTTTCCAATCAAGGCTTTTTATCGAATCCTCATTGTACTCAAAAAGATTATTGTCTTGCTGTTTAGCCATAATTATTCACCTCAAAATTGATTTCTGCCAAAATGCATAATGCCTTGGCTGCCAAAGATAAATGAATGAAACCTGCCTTTATGATGCAGGTTATTAACGCAATGTGTATAATTTGAGCCCCATCGAAATGGATCAATTCATGCGTTTCTTGATAGTGGAAACTTGTTCTTGAAGATTATTTACCAATTGTGCAAGCTGTCCAACATCCCATCGTTGTTGTTGTGCGACCTTAGAAATAACCATCTGTGCCTGCCAAATTTCCAGAATATCCTCTGCATTGATCTGATATGGCTGGAAAGATGGGTTATCACTCGTGAGGGTCACTTTATTTTTTGATTTGACAGATCTTGAAACACGCTTATACACTATTCCTTCATTTCTGCTCACGACTATGCATGCTGCATTTTGCTTTACATCATCCAAGGAATCCATTTTTTGCCCAACGATGATCGATCCACTTGGGGTTGGCAACATACTATCACCAATGATCTCAAATGCTCTGTAATTCCCGCTTCCAAGCATGGGCAAGGTGAAAGTATTCAATTCATCTATGAACTCATCATCTGCATACCCTGCGAGATAGCCAGCTGCTGCCTTCATGGGAACAAAATGAATTAGATTATTTTCTGCAGCCATTTTTAATTGTCTGCGTTTTGATAAGTAGTTTCCTTTAGACTCACTCATATCCCTTCGCAATAAATCATCCAGGCTTACCCTAAAAAGATCACTAACGACTTCCAAAACATCTACCCGTGGTTCTGCACGCTCCTCTTCATAAGCGCCCAACAAAGAACGTTTGATCTGAAGTTTTTGTGCAAATTCCTCTTGCGTAAGCCCTTTCAACTTGCGCAGATATTTCAAATTTTGTCCTGCGAATGACTGTGACATACTAATGATTTTGGGGCAATATACTAAATATTTTAGTTTTCAATCAAAAATGCTAAGTTTTTTTTCAAAATGAGTTTTGGCTGTTTTAAAAGTCGTCTTTTAAATATGTGGTATTTTCGAATCTGATATGAGTATTAAAAAGAAAAACCAACGCGAAACACCTATTATATTGGTTGTGAACGATGATGGGGTAAGTGCACCTGGCATCAACCATCTTGTGGAAGCAGTAAAAGATTTGGGGAGAGTTGTAGTAGTTGCCCCTGATAAACCCCAATCAGGCATGGGGCATGCCATTACCATTGGATATCCATTGAGGCTACATAAAACGCATATACCCGCAGATGTAGAAGCTTGGAGTTGCAGCGGGACACCTGTAGATTGCGTTAAACTTGCAGTTGACAAAGTACTGCACAGAAAACCTGATATCTGTTTAAGCGGTATCAACCATGGGGCAAATCATTCCATCAATGTAATCTACTCAGGTACGATGAGTGCTGCCATTGAAGCATCGATTGAAAATATTCCTTCGGCAGGATTTTCATTGTTGGATCATAGCTTGGAGGCAGATTTTGCAGGAGCAAAGAAATATGCGAGAATGATTGTTGAACAGATGCTGAAGAAAAAGGCTGACAAACATTTATGCCTCAATGTAAATATCCCTTCAGGAGATCCTACTTTAATTAAAGGAGTAAAAGTATGTAAGCAGGCCTATGCCAAATATGAGGAGGATTTCAAAGAAAGGAAGGATCCTATTGGCAAAAAATATTATTGGCTCACGGGTGAATTCTTAAACCTTGAGAAAAGCAAAGAAACTGATGTATGGGCTTTGCAAAACAACTATGTAAGCGTTGTTCCCGTACAATATGATCTTACAAATTATGCCCTCAAGAAAAAAATTGAAAAAGATTATACTTGGTGATGAAAAACAAAGACAGCTATATACTTGGACTTTTCATCGGCGGACCATTACCTGTGATTAGTTTTTTTGGATATTATTATTGGAAATTCAGCCTTTTCACATTCAATGAATTCATTGAAGTGCTTGGTCAAAATAAATCACTCGTCACTGCACTGAGTATTCCCTGCCTCTTGCTGAACATTGTATTTTTTACACTCTTCATTAATGGAAATAAAGACAAAACAGCAAAAGGGATTTTCATTGTATCTATTATTTATGCCACTGCTGCACTGCTCTTTAAATTTTTATCTTAATTTTTGAATAGATGAAATACTACATCATTGCAGGTGAAGCCTCAGGCGATTTGCATGGTAGTAGATTGATCAGAGAAATTAAAAAAAATGATGCTCATGCGTGTTTTCGTGCCTGGGGCGGTGATCTCATGATGGATGAGAAAGTTTCACTTGTGAAACATTATAGAGAAATGGCCTTCATGGGATTCATAGAAGTATTCCTCAATATCAAAAAAATTATTTCGAACCTACGTTTTTGCAAGAAAGATATTCTTTCATTTCAACCTGATGTAATTATTTGCATCGATTATCCAGGCTTCAATCTTCCCATCACAAAATTTGCCAAGCGCCATGGCTTTGAAACTGTTTATTATATATCTCCTCAAGTATGGGCATGGAAGGAAAAGCGTGTACATGAAATAAAAAAATATGTTGATTTGATGCTCGTCATACTCCCTTTTGAAAGGTCCTTTTACAAGAGATGGAATTATGATGTTGAGTATGTGGGCCACCCATTGATTGAAATTATTGAGGGGTTTAAGCATTCAGAAAGAGCACAGGAGATAAAAAATGAATTCGCGCAACGAGATAAAAAAATAGTTGCCATTATACCAGGATCAAGGATACAAGAAATCCAATCAAAGCTCCCAATAATGCTAAAAGCAACCACTAGATTTGAAAATGTTGATTTCATTGTTGCACAGGCCCCAGGTATTGAAGATGAAGTGATCATCAATCATACCAAGTACTACAAGAATGTATCAATATGGAAAAACAAAACCTATGAGTTGCTTTCTGTTGCAGATGCAGCGGTGGTTACCTCTGGAACTGCAACACTAGAAGCTGCTCTTTTTGGTGTACCCGAAGTTGTATGCTATAAAACTTCATGGATATCTTTCCTACTGGCAAGATTTTTTATAAAGGTGAAATTCATTTCACTGGTTAATATCATCATGGATAAATTGATAGTGAAAGAGTTGATACAAAATGCCTTAAATGCTGAAAGTATTTATGAAGAGCTTGCATTGCTTTTAACCAATGATTCCAAAAGAAGTCAACTAAAAACTGATTTCCAGGCATTACATCAATTTCTTCTTTCCGGGGGAAATGCATCTAAAAATGCTGCAGAAAAAATTCAGGCACTGCTTATAAAATAAATTATTTTTTGAAGAGCAGTCTGAATATTATAACAACAATGGCAAATAAAAACAACAAAAGAGAAAGCCGGTTGATCCCATGCATGTATTTTACCCAAGATGAATTGGGTGTGTCTTCATCTTTCTTCCTCAAATAAAGATAGGTTGCGATCTGTTTCCAAATTCCCATATGTATTTTTTAAGCTGTTAGCAAACTGCATCCCCGAACATCACTGTTGTCAACTCTTCCCATCAATTCAAATCTACCATCGCCCATAAATCTTGCCAAATCATCTGTTGCAATAAATCCCACGCTATCAGTGTTGGCTAAGTCAATTACATTGATAACACCCATGCGCATGATATGTTCACCCTCCCCCCAAATTTCAAATGGATCATCGGTTGACCTCAATAAAACTTTCATGCGAGATGATGTGTTATAAATGCCGTCTCCACTAGAATACGCTTGAGACAACAGTTCAGTCATTCCATATTCTGCATGGATTGCATCCACCCCAAAACCTTGTTTCAGTTTATGATGCAATTCACTTCGGGTAAGTTCCTTTTTTCTGCCTTTCATGCCTCCGGTTTCCATCACAATAGTATACTTCAATTTCATTGGAAAAGATTCAACAAAATCTATCAATGCAAATGTCACACCAATTAAGATGGTTTTTTGTTGATGAGATTCTAAATGCAAAAGCACCTCATTTAATTTTTTAAAATCATGAAGAAAAAATCCACTTGAAGGATGTTTGCTCAATTTAATGAAATGATCAACCATAGAAACCAGTGAAGAGTTCTCTCTTTCCAAATAAGAAGGAAGTAGTCCGATGATACAATACTGATCAGGATCTCCGTAATATTCTTTAAAAATTGTGACCGTATTTTCGAGATAGGTATCAAGATTGCTTATACAATGCTTGCTGTTGATCATTCCAGTTGTACCGCTGCTCTCAAAACATCTTACCGGTTCAAAAATGCCCGTTTTTACCGAATGGGTTTTGAAAAATGATATAGGCAAAAATGGAATACTTGAAAGCGTTGAGATTTCAGCTGGATCGATATGTAATCCGGATATAAAATTCCGGTACAACTCATTTTCGAGTGATTGTTTCCTG
>Ga0075470_10000007_pt1 | contig 85291 bp, 75 predicted proteins | sample DEB19_08_DNA_4_FD_71482 | JGI IMG/M metagenome (GOLD analysis project Ga0075470, IMG submission 71482) | Aqueous microbial communities from the Delaware River and Bay under freshwater to marine salinity gradient to study organic matter... | ecosystem: Environmental > Aquatic > Marine > Coastal ... | reverse complement strand
GAGAAGAGAGAAGGGACAAGGGACAAGAGAAAAAACCGTCAACGGTTAACAGTCAACCTGCATCTGATTCTAAAGACAAACAAAAAAAGAAACTACAACGCGAGTTTGATGAATTGGAGAAAATGATTGCAACCTTAAAAGATGAGAAAACAAAAGCAGAGACTGCGCTTGCAGATCCTGCAGTATATTCTGATAAAGTAAAATTTCAGGAAGCAGAAAAAAAATACAAAGAATTAACGAATCAGCTATCCCCGCTTGAATCGAAATACGAGGAACTGTTCGAGCAACTCATGAAATTTGACTCTTAAGATTTCTTCATCCCTATTTTCAAAGTAATTGAAATAAAAAAAGGCTGTCATTTCTGACAGCCTTTTTAGTATGATTCAAAGAAGATTAGTAACCAGGATTCTGAGTAAGAACCGATTTACCATCTTTCTGAGAGTTCAAGATTTCATCTGCAGGAATTGGGAAGTAATTGTTCTTTGAAGCGAACACTTTACCAGCCATGTAAGCTCTCTTGTTGAAAGCTCTGCCATCCCATCCTTTACCAGCAACGGCTTCTTTCTGAGCATATGCATTAAGGATTTTTTCAGCAACACCCCAACGAACCAAGTCGAAGAAGCGGTGGCCTTCCATTGCAAATTCCAAACGCTCTTCAAAGTGCACTGCATTCTTAGCGAATTCAGCACCTTTTGTAGCGAAGGTACCTACAGGATATGGCTCAACTTTTGTATTGATTGATGCATCCTGAGAGGTAGAACCCTTTGCCCTAGCGCGGATTAAGTTAACATATGTTTCAGCCTGAGCCAAGTTACCCAATTCAGCCTCACACTCAGCCAACCACAAAATAACATGAGAAAATCTCAACATTCTGTAGTTGTTGTTTACTGAACGTCTGTCAGTTGAGTGAGTAGTTGAACCCTCTTCACCAACATAGTACATCCACTTTTTACCAGTGAAAGGACCAGAATAGGTTTGATCACGGATCCATGAGCTACCAGGCATTTTACCCCAATCAAGGAAGTTAACACCACGACGACCAACTGTCCAGTCCAAACGAGGATCAACAGACTGAGAGTTGTCATATGTCCATGTTTCAGATACTTTAATACCCTGATCATTTGGTACGTCAACTGCGTTGTATGTATCCAAGCTACCATCAACAGCTGCACCAATCAAAGGCAAACCATCTGCATCAACTCTGAAAGCGTTTACCAAGTTGTGAGAAGGAAGGTAGAAACCGCAACATCCACGACCAGGAGAAGCAGCTGTGTACGGCCAGTTCAATGTAGAACCTTTGTTACCATTACCACCAGTTGTACCGTCGTTTACAGAAAACTCAACTTCGAAGATAGACTCAGCGTTGTTGTTGGTTTTTGTACGGAAGTTATCATGGTATTCTTTCATCAAAGACTTACCTGAAGTGTTGTAAACAGTCAACAAATTTGTCTTAGCAGCAGCCCATTTCTTTTGAAACACCTGCGCTTTGGCCAAATATGTCAAGGCTGCCCATTTGGTAGCACGGCCTTTGTCTGATTGTGTTGTAGGCAAGTTGTCTGCAGCAAATTGGAAATCTGCTTCAATTTTTGGCCAAATATCAGAAGTGTTTGGAACCAATACACCATTTGGATTGCTTCTATCATAAGCGCTTTCGTCAATGTAAGGAACCATGTTCCACATTTTCTTGGCTTCAAAATGATAGTGAGCACGCAAGAAACGAGCTTGTGCAATCGCCTGAGTCTTTTCAGCATCAGTCATATCTTTCACATCTGGATCTTTGGCAAAAATGATTACTTCATTTGCACGAGAGATTCCATCATATACAGCCTGCCATTTACCTCTGAAGTGGGTATTATCGGCAAGCCAGTTGTATTGTTCAATCAAAGATTGTTCTGGCTGGTCACCCGCATCTGTACCTTTTACGGCATCATCAGAGGCAACACCACCATACACCCAGTTATCAACGGCACCATGCCATTGTGTGGTACCGGCACCAACGCCGTCCAACAACGAATATGCTCCGACCAACAAAGCGTTCACACCAGCCTTGCTTTTCAATAAAGCAGGACTAGCAACACCCTGAGGGGCTACGTCGAAGAATTTCGTACATCCAATTGTCATGATCATGACCATTGGAAGAAGTAGAAATTTCACTTTTTTCATAATAATCATTTTATTATTTATGGTCATTTTAGAATTTAACTCTTACACCGAACAGATATTGCTTGGCTGCAGGATATGCACCCTCATCAATACCCATATGGAAGTCTTGGTTATTGTTCTGTGAAGTACGGATGTTGATATCTGGATCCATTCCTGTATACTTAGTAACAGTAAGAATGTTTTGACCCTGTACATACAACTGAGCACCAGTCAATCCGATCTTCTTCATGATGTTATCAGGAATTGAGTATGTCAATTGAACATTGCTCAATCTTAAATAAGATCCATCTTCCAAGAAGTATGAGGAAACAACCGCACCACTTGTACCATCACTTGCGTTGATTTTTGGTAGGATTGGGTTAGCTGTTTCGCCATAAGACTGGTACAACATTTTCTTGGATCTGTTTCCTTGGAAAGTGTTGAAATCTGTCCAATAGCTAACATAGTTAAAGATTTGGTTGCCATATGTACCTTTTGCAAATACAGCAAGATCCCAATTCTTATAACCAGCACTCAAATTCAAACCATAAATGAAATCAGGATGTGGGTTACCGATGATCGTACGGTCAGCTGCTGTAACAACTCCGTCGCCATTTACATCTCTAAAATTGAATGAACCTTCTTTTGTATAAGAACCATATTTAGGAACAGTAGCTGCATTGTTTGCATTTACGATTCCATCCTGCCAAAATCCGTAGAAGCTTGCAATTGGATAACCTTTCTTGGTTGCAGTAATTGAAGGGATCCTGGTTGTGAATCCAAACAAAGTTGCGTTTGGATCATTGTTCAACTTGATTACTTCATTCTTGTAGTGAGTGAATGTTAAACCAACTGAGTAACGAACCTTACCACCGAATGCTTTGTCTTTCCAATCGATGTTCAAGTCAATACCCTTGTTTCTCATGGTACCGATATTGGTATAAGGGATAGTACCCTGGCCTTGTGCTCTCGCGATCGCGATCTGCGCCAACATGTCTGAAGTAGTACGTGTGTACCAGTCAAGCACTACGTCCAACTTGCTGTTGAACATAGACGCGTCGAAACCTACGTTGGCAGAGGTAGTAGTTTCCCATCTTCCGTTAGGATTACCAAACTGAGTAAGGTCAAAACCACCAGAAACAGAAGTTCCTGTACCGGCAACGTCATAACCGTTGTTAGCAGGATCAGAAGCATAAAGTGTATATGCGTTGTACACATTTGGAATCAACTGGTTACCAGTTTTACCCCAACCTGCACGAACTTTCAAATCATCCAACCAGCTGAGTTTTGAGAACGCTTTCAATTCTGTCAAGCGAAGACCCAAAGATCCAGCAGGGAACACACCATAACGATATGCTGAAGAGAAACGTGAAGAACCATCACGACGAACAGTGAAGTCAGCCAACAACAAGTTCTTGTAAGCATAGTTCACTTTTGCAAACTGTGAGAACAATCTAGTTCTTGTAGCACCAGATCCAGAGTTCGCCAAACCAGCTGCAGAACCTGCGTTCAGGTAACGATAGTCGATATCGTTGAAGGCGAAAGTACTTCTAGAGGCATCAAAACCGAATGCATAGGTAGCAACGGCTTCTGTACCAGCGATCACGTTGATATCATGATCATCCTTGATGGTTGTATTATAGTTTAAGGTATTATACCAAGTCCAAGAGTTATCAAAAGAGTTTGATACTGTCAAAGAGTTGGTATTTCTTGGCTCGGCTGCTTCAATTTGACGCATGAAGAATGCAGAAGTATTGAAGTTGTTGTACTCAATACCCATGCTGGTTCTTGCTTTCAAATTTTTCAAGATAGCATATTCAGCGAAAGAGTTACCAAACATGTGTGTTCCATATGTATAGTTGTCTTTTGCACGGTACAACTCTGCCAATGGGTTGGTTGCGTTACCCAAGTTTGGTCCTCTTGGTCCACCGAATCCGTTCCAATCAGAAGTATTGGTACCACCCAATGCTTTAGGTCCACCAGTTACGTCAAATACTGGAATGATCGGTTGAATTCTCACAGCCAACAACAATTCATTTTCAGAGTTGTTGTTGATACCTTTTCTTCTGTCGTAAGAGAACGTGAAGTTCTCACCTACTGTGAATTTACCGTATGTAAATTCTGTATTGGCACGAACAGAATATCTCTTATAATTCGTAAATCTCAAGATACCATCTTGATTGAAAGCATTTGCAGAGAAAGAATATTTTGCATTCTTTGTACCGCCCGAAGCCCCAACTTGGTAGTTTGAAATTGCAGCTGGATCATAGATCACATCTTGCCAATCCGTTCCAGCTTTGTTTGCCATCATGAAGTTGAATTTTGTCTTCAAGAATGCAGGGTCAGAGATATCATTGGTATATTCATAACCTGCAGGCAATGTAGTTCCAAATATCGCTGGGTTGATATAATCAGCGATGGTTACGTTTCCACTCTGATCATACTTGAACTGTGCAGAAGGTGAACTTACCCATGGGGTTCTTCCTGCGCCAACTTCTGATTTGAAGAGCCATTTTGCATACTCTTCTGTATTTAACAAATCCAACATTTTACCAGGAACCTGTGTACCTGTGTAATAGTCGAAATTGATCTTAGGATCACCTGATTTACCTTTTTTGGTAGTGATGATCACAACACCGTTCGCAGCACGTGCACCATAAATAGATGCAGCAGAAGCGTCTTTCAACACCTGCATGCTTTCGATATCGTAAGGGTTGATTTGGTTAAGGGTACCTTGCGTAGGTACACCATCAATTACATACAACGGAGAGTTGTTGTTGATTGTACCAAATCCACGGATACGCACCATGGTACCACCACCAGGAGAGTTATCATTACCAACGATCACACCAGAAGCTTTGCCCTGCAACATTTGGGTTACAGAAGCAGCAGGAGTTGCAGTAAGTTGTTTTGCATCAACAACCGCAACGGCACCAGTGATGTCTTTTTTACGTTGAGAAGAATAACCAGTTACTACAACAGATTGAAGAGCTCTAACGTCAACTTCAAGAGCAACAACCATGTTTGCGCTCGCGGCTACATCTCTGGAAAGATAGCCATTAGAACTAAAGGCCAATACACTTTCACCTGCCTTCAATTCAATTTTAAAATTTCCTTCTGCATCAGTAGCAGTACCAGTGCTAGTACCTTTGACTATGACTGATACACCACCTAACGGAGCACGTGTCTCCGCATCAGTTACTTTTCCGCTTACGGTTCGCTGTGCAACAGCAAAACCGACAAGACAAGTTAGAAAGACCGTTGTTAGCAACAATCTACCCAACTTCGGCAAATGCAATTGTTTTGTCATAAACACTTGTTTTTGTTTAGTTAATATGGGTTAAATTAAAGAGTTAAAATAGTGTTAAGGGAATTAATAAAAAAATTTATTTGATGCAGCGTTTATAAATGGTTCAAAATGTAACGAAAACGTTTTCGTAAGGTAAATCTTAAGTGAAAAAGGAAGATTTGTTTAGACTAAAAGAAGGATGGAAGTGATCCCGATTGGATTCGAACCAATGACCTACAGCTTAGAAGGCTGCCGCTCTATCCAACTGAGCTACGGGACCTTTGGATAAATAAGGGTGCAAAGATAATTTTTTTTAGTTTGCACACAAAGACGAATTAAACAATGGATGTAAAGATTGCGCCGGGATGGAAAAATGTCTTGTCAGAAGAATTCAAGAAAGAATATTTCAAAAACATTACAGATCAACTCAAGATAGAAAAACAGAGCAATCAATTCATCTATCCCCCTGGTAGCCTGATTTTCAATGCTTTTAATACCACAGATTTCGATAAGGTTAAAGTTGTAATCATCGGACAAGATCCATACCATGGACCAGGACAGGCACATGGGTTAAGCTTTTCGGTTCAACGCGGAATTAAACCTCCCCCATCGCTTATCAACATCTATAAAGAAATTGAAAATGACCTGGGAATTAAGATGCCCAGAGACAATGGTGATCTTTCACACTGGGCACAACAAGGTGTGTTGTTGCTAAATGCATCGCTAACGGTTAGAGCCAATCAACCTAACTCACATGCAGGAATTGGATGGAATATATTCACTGATGCAGTTATTCGGAAATTGAACGACTCAAAAAACAATCTTGTATTTATACTTTGGGGAAACTTTGCCAAGGAAAAAGGAATTCATATTGATACCCAAAAACATCTTGTACTTAAAGCGGCACACCCCTCTCCTTTTGCGGCAGACAAGGGATTCTTTGGTTGCAAGCATTTTTCAAAAACGAATCAATATCTTGTTCAACATGGATTAGATCCAATTGACTGGATGATAAAATAACAACATGATAAAAAATATTCTTGCCCGAATACTCGCAATATGGACTGCCTTTGCATTTGCAGGTAGCATGCTAATATTTTTATTTCCCATTTGGGCAGCAGGAATTTTTGGCGAACCTATAAGTACTGCCTGGATGATTCGATTTAGCAGGATGTGGATGGCTTTGTATTTCCCACTTAGTTTTATCAATGTAAAAATTACTGGAAAAGAAAATTTTAAAAAAGGTGAGAACTACATTGTCGTATGCAATCATAATTCTTTCATGGACGTCCCTCTTTCAAGTCCGGGCATTCCTGGTCCAAATAAAACCATTGCAAAAGTTGAGATGTCCCGCATCCCACTTTTTGGTATCATATACAAAAGAGGTTCTGTTCTTATCAATCGAAAAGATGAACAAAGCAGAAAGGAAAGCTACCAAAAAATGAAAGATGTATTGAACATGGGAATGCACATGTGCATCTATCCCGAAGGAACTAGAAATAAAACAGATGACCCCCTGAAATCCTTTCACGACGGTGCTTTCAGGCTTTCCTATGAAACGGGTAAAAAAATTATACCTGCAATTATAAGAGGTACAAAAGAAATGCTCCCCACGAATAAAACTTTATATTTCTGGCCCGGTAAAATATCCATGCAGTTTTTGGAACCCATTGATCCAAAAAATTTCAACGACTTATATGAATTGAAAGAGCATGTTTATCAAGTGATGTTGAAAGAAATGACTCATCACTGCGTATAGAAGTACCTTGTACGATTGATTTTTAAATCACGCAAAATTCCTGACTTCGGACTTAAACTAATATTAAAGAATTTATAGACACCCACCGGTGTAACATTGATAGACAATTGCCAACAATGCAGGTCTCTGGTAATGAACGTTGTGAGCGATTGGATTTTCATGGTGTTCAAATCATAATAACCATTTGCTCCTACTTTCCATTTTGATGTTAAGCTGAAATCTCCATTAAAATTTATACTTGATGACAATTCGTTTTTATAAGTATAATCCCTCTGCAACAGTTTAGTAAAGGAGAGAGAATAACTTAAACTCAATGTCCATGGAATACTAAAATCTGTAAACTCAGCAGGGTTTCTTCTGACATAATCCAATTGCTGTTGTATTTGATCATTGGTTAAATTTTCATCTTGGCTGATCTGAGAAACCAAGGATTTCTTGTCGTCTTTTTTCTTGCTCTGTAAACTGGTAGAGATATTGATATTGCCATTGACAATTCTTCCTAAATTAAATTTAGCATCTTTCCATGCGTATTGATTGATCCTATACCCTGTAATAGGATTGGTTTTATATGGGTCGAGGGATGCATTTGCAGTAATATTGATTTTATCAAACAAGCTGCTTCTTGCATAGATGCTCATGGTCGATAAATTAAATGAATCTGCCAGCATATTGTATCCACCAGAAATTCCAAATCCATCTAACAATTTTATTTTCTTAATCTCTGCTTCACCTGTATCAGACTTAACCCTGGCCTTCATTTCAAGGTTGTTGTCTATCCCAAATCCTATCCCACCATATTGTTCTGCACTAAAGGGTCCAAATATGCTTCCGTCAAAAACCGACATCATCATTTTATCACCTCTTTGATTCACACGTTGCTGATAATAAAAAGGTTTCATTAAGTCTGGCTTGTAGTTAACAGAAAACAAAGGCCTCATCACATGCCTAATGGCTTGAATTTTTGAAGTAGCATTTTTTGATTGATATGATCCGTATACAGCAGTACTAATTGAAAATCCCATTGTAATTTCTCTGGCAGTGTAAAAGCCTTTTTCGATACTTGTATCCAATTTGTTTGTCGCATTGTTCCAATTACGATAGAATTTTTGAGCGAACCATTTTTCTTTGAAAGAAAAATTTGGAGCTGCCTGAAACGGTCCAAGTGAAGGCAGGGATAAAATAATGGGAACATTGTGCGAAGCACCCCATTGAAAAGTATCAATCAATTGTTTGAATCGGAAAGCAGTATCATAAAAAGTAATTTGTCCTCGGTAGTTTCCATTGTATCCAACCCCTAATTTTTCATACCATTTTGAAGAACCAACTGATTCTTTTGGTTGAAAGGGATAAATGGTATTCATTACGAAAGTGATATCAGGCAAATTCAAGTTAACGACTTTAGTAGATGTGTTTTGGTTATGGCTCAAATTCATTGCGAAATTAAACGGAGTTCCTTCCCAAATTTTTTGATAGGAAATGGTTGAAGTCAGCTGATTCGTAAAATTCATCGGCTGCATGTAATTGCCTGCTCCCGCAATGTTTCCAGTAAACCCTGGATTGACCAAGGCTCCATTTGGAACCAACTTTAAATATTTGCTGCTGCCCGCATTAACACTGGCATTGAAAGATACACCTGGCCTTGCTTTGCTATCCATTGAATGTGTCCATGTAACAAAAAAGCTCTTGTTCTTTCTATAATCTGGATCGTTCTTAAAAGCAAATTTTGTATTCTGGAGACTTAGATTAAATGTACCATTGTAACGATATCTTTTTCTGTAGGTAGGTGAAAAATTTGCTCTCCATGAACCATAAGAATAAATATCAAACCATGCTTTTGCATCAACATAATCATTGATGACTTTATAATAACCTAGTCCTTCCAATCCCAATCCAAAATTCTCATTCACGGTAAATTGAGGAGGAAGTATACCGGATTGACGACCTTTTTGCATGGGGAAAATACCAAATGGCAAATACAAAGGAATCGGAACATCTTCGAACTCAGGATGAACTGGCCCTGTTACTACAATCTTTTTATTAACAAATTTTGCTTTACTGAAACGAAATGCAAAATGCGGTGTATCGAGGTTGCAGGTTGTAAAGCGACCTTTGGAGGCAAAAAAAGTTTCAGCATCTGCTTTTTTTACTTTCTCAGCAAAATTGTAAAAATCTGATTGCTGAAAGAACGATGCATAGGTCATTCCCTTTTGTGATTTGAAATTAAACCGGATGCTATCGCTTACCGTTGTAGATTCTGCTTGTTTTAGTTTTGCCATCCCTTCAACTTTTCCAGCAGTATCTCGGTTCATCTTTGCATATACATATTGCGTTTCCTGATCAAACTCAATCAATGGTGCATTCAAGACAATGTCTTCATACTTTATTTGTGTTTTTCCAAACAGAAATATCTTTTTTGAATCTACATCCAACACCATAGAGTCCTGCGCTTCATAATCCACTTGCGCTGGTATAGAATCCTTTGAAATTTTTAGTCGAAAAGTATCAACCTTATTAACGGTCTTGCTTGTATCAGGTTTTTTAATGTTTGTAATGGAATCTTTGTTTGGTGCCGCAGATTGTGCCTGTGTTGCAAATGTTAAAATGCTCAGTATCCCTGAGCATAAAATCAAGAAAAAAAGATATTTTAAGCTAAATTTGCCTGTAGTTTGCAGCATAGTATTGGCAAGCGAAATTAATCAAATTAAGTGGTAAGAATTTGTGAAGATTCAGTTGACTCTTCACGCTAATGACAGAAGTTATGACTAGAAGAAATCTATTGCCTTTTCTATCTTTTATCATCGCCTCTTTGTTATTCAAAACATCTCATGCACAACAACTTCCCACCAAATCACCTAAAATAAAAACCATCATCATAGACGCAGGACATGGTGGAATCGAACCAGGTGCAAAAGGAACTTATTCTACAGAGGCCCAAATTACCTTACAACTTGCATTGCGTTTAGATACTTTATTGAGAAATGAAATGCCAGATGTTCGATTTGTAATGACAAGAACAACTGATATATTTCACAATCCAAAAGAAAAGGCAAACATTGCCAACAGAGAAAATGGCGACTTGTTTTTATGCATCCACGTAAATGCAATGCCACCCAAAAAGGAAGTCATTGGATATAAATCTGTGGCGGTAACTAAAAAAATTAAAGGGAAGAAAAAGAAAGTATATCAAAAAGTTCCCATCTACAAATATTCACCCAACCCAACCTATGGAACTTCCACCTATGTTTGGGCTGCTGACAGATCCGATGAAAAATCCAAGGGAATCATCGAAGATGAACGATATGAATCATCCTCTGAGGTGATGGATGTTCCTGATATCAATAGTCCGGAGGCATTGATCAAGGCAAGACTCTGGTCACAAAAATTCTTCAAAAACTCAGTTAGATTAGCATCCATGATTGAAGATGAATTTGCGAGCAGTGGCAGAAAAAGCTGGGGCGTATTGCAACGAAACAACAAAGGAATATGGGTGCTACAGGCAACCAATATGCCTGCTGTATTGGTAGAAACTGGGTTTATCACGAATAAAGAAGAAGAAGATTATCTGAACAGTGAAACAGGACAAAAAGAAGTAGTGAGATCGATTGCCAATGCTGTTGTAAAGTATAAACAAATGATTGACGGGAAATAATTCCCATAAATAACCAACATGAAAATTTCCAACGAAACAAAAGTAGGAACACTTACCGCTGTCGCTATCACCTTATTGATCCTAGGTTTTAATTTTTTGAAAGGGAAAAATCTTTTTCAGAAAAAAGCTACCATGTACATCACGTTTAAAAAAGTTGAAGGACTCAATATTTCAGATGCAGTGAAAATAAATGGACTAAGGGTTGGATCTGTAGATGGTATGCAAGAAGGTGACCCTAACTTAAAAAAAGTTGTAGTTGGATTTCAATTGACAAGAGACATCAATATCCCTATTGATTCTTATGGGAAAATAGAAGCCGCCCCGTTAGGTGCGGCCTATATTGTTATCACCATGGGAACTTCCAAACAATATTTAAAAAGTGGCGACAGTATTCAAGGATTGGAATCACCTGGTTTGGTTCAAGACCTTAAAGCTTATCTGGTTCCCACCATTGACAATGCCAATCATACTTTACTCACCATTGATTCAGCAGCAAAAAAGATTGGATCGATATTTGATCAAGAAAATAAAAAAAATCTCAGTGGATTATTGGCAAATCTGAATCAAACCCTGGCATTGTTAAACAATGAATTAACTCCTGCTACAGGAGGACTCGCACAGTCGCTCGAAAACATCAATGCATTTACCAAGAACCTCAAGAAAAACAATGACTCTATTTCTGCAATTATCAATAACACTACAAAACTCACCAGAGAAATATCAGGAGGCCAGATAGGCAACACGCTGAATTCTCTTGAAAAATCTGTTGCTCAACTGAACAGCATTGTTACCGAAATCAAGAATGGCAAAGGCACACTCGGCAAATTGGCATCAGATGATCAATTGTATAAAAATTTAACCAGCACCAGCAATAGCTTGAATATTTTGTTGCAAGATTTGAGAATGCATCCTAAACGATACGTTCAGGTGTCAGTTTTTGGTAAAAAGGACAAATCTGAACCCTTGATGGAACCCCTGCCAGATTCTGTCAAACACTAATACTTATGCAAACCTCAAAAGGTTTATTCCTTTTCCACCTGTTTTGCATACTGCAAATTTTTTCAGATGCACAGGTGGTGGTATATGGTGACAGCACCAAAACAGACTCATCCAAATTCATTAAAATTCTCGCAGCAGATAAATTCAGGCGGGTTAAGCAGGATTCAACTGGAAATCTCAATTTATTAATTGGACATGTTCAATTAAAACAAGAAAATACCTTGTTTTATTGCGACAGCGCGGTGCAGAATATGTTGACCAATACGATTGAGGCATTCAACAATATTCATATCAAAGATGGGGACACCATCAATGTTTATTCACAATATCTGATCTACCGTGGTAATACGAAGATTGCCGACTTGAATGGAAAGGTAAAACTTACAGACGGCAAGGCAACACTCACTTCAGAATCTTTACAATATGATGTCAATGCAAAAATTGGCACTTACCTCAACAACGGAAAATTGGTAAATAAACAAACTACACTCACCAGCAAAGAGGGCTACTATTATGCTGATACAAAAGAGGTTTATTTTCAAAACAATGTAAAAGTAACAGACCCAGAATTTATCATGCTTACAGACACCTTGCTTTATAATATAAATAGCGAGGTAGCCAGTTTCATTGCCCCAACAACGATATACGATAAAAAATCAACCATCAGAACAAGGGCCGGTTTTTATGATATGAAAAAAGAGGTGGGCAGTTTTTCAAAGCGTCCAGTAATCAAAGACAGCACCCAAACCATCATTGCAGACAACATTGATTATGATAAAAAATCTGGAGAGGGATTGGCCCATGGCAATATACTGTACAAAGACAGTTCAAATGGCATCAGTGTAATTTCAGGTGAGGCTGTTTTCAACAAGGAAAAGAAAACAGTAAAAGCCTATCAATTTCCATTAACCCTCATTAAACAGGATGGGGATTCTCTTTACGTTGCCTCAGATACACTCTACTCAGGAGTTCTTCATACAGATACTTCAAAGGAAAATAAAAATGATACCCTTAGATTTCTATCGGCTTATCATCATGTTAAAATATATGGTGACTCATTACAAGGAATAACGGATAGTTTATATTATTCATCTATCGATTCAATTTTTCGTTTTTATAGAGACCCCGCTATTTGGGCCAAAGAAAGCCAAATTACTGGTGATACAATTTTCTTATCCACAAAAAATAAAAAGGCAGACAGTGTATTTGTTTTGGAAAATGCCTTTTCCATCAACCGAACGAAAGAAGGAATGTTCAATCAGTTGAAAGGAAATAATATGATAGGTGCATTTATTGATGGTGAAATAGAGTTTCTCAGAGCAAAGGGAAACAGCGAGAGTCTTTATTATCTACAAGACGACAAAGACAGTTCCTACATGGGCTTGAACTATGCCTTGGCTGATGCAATTGGAATGAAGTTCAAAAATAAGGAAATCAAAAGAATTTCATGGGTCAACGCCGTGCGAGGAATTACTTACCCAATGGATAAAATTCCAGCAGATAAAAAAATATTAAAGAATTTCAAATGGCTTGAAGCAGAAAGACCAAAAAGTCTCTCATCGCTTATTTCAACCCCCATAAAAAAGTAAAAAATGATTATATCAGTTTTCATGCTGGGATATTTGCTTATCGCCCTGGAAGAATATATCAAAATCAGCAAATCTGCTATCGCCCTAGTAACTGGGGTATTATGCTGGACCATTTTATTTTTAAATAACCCTGTAAATGATTTAACCCATGAACTAATGGGCCACCTAGGAGAAATTGGAGGAATATTATTTTTTTTGATAGGCGCCATGACGATTGTTGAAATCATTGATGCACACGAAGGATTCAGTATCATTATTCAAAGCATTAAAACAAAAAATAAAAAAACACTTGCAGCCATCATCGTTGTCTTATCCTTTTTTCTTTCTGCAATACTTGACAATCTGACAACTACCATTGTAGCCATCAGCATCGTATTAAAGATCATACAGGAGCCGAGAGATAAAATAATTTTCGCCTCATTGATTGTTGTTGCAGCAAATGCAGGAGGGGTATGGAGTCCTATTGGAGATGTAACAACAACCATGCTTTGGATGGGAAATCAAATTACAACTGCAGCTGTGATAAAAAATACTTTTATTGCAAGTTTTGTTTCAGTTATCATACCATTACTTGCTTTGTCAGTTAAATTAAAGGGAAATTTAAAATCGACTGCTGAGCAAGGTTCAACAGTAAAATCATCCCAACAGTCTACCTTGTTTTTAATTGCAGGTATTTTAGCACTCCTGTTTGTGCCTTTGTTTAAATCAATCACTGGACTTCCTCCTTTTATGGGAATGCTCTTCTCAATGGGAATGATCTGGCTATTGTCTGAAATCATTGACAGAAGCAAAGACGAGGAAGAAAGACATCAAACATCCATCAACCATTTGCTTAAAAAAATTGACACCCCGAGTATTTTATTTTTTCTTGGAATTTTATTGGCCGTTGGTGCACTTTCTACAGCTGGTATTTTGAGCAGTTTTTCAAATATCCTCCATGAACTTACCAAAGATTTTAAAAACATCACCATGTTATTGGGAGTTTCCTCTGCTGTAATAGATAATGTACCATTGATGGCAGCTGCACAGCGGATGTATGATTTAAATGTTTTTGCAACAGATCATCCTTTCTGGCTCATGCTAGCTTATACAACTGGGACCGGTGGAAGCCTGCTCATCATTGGATCTGCTGCAGGTATAGCAGCAATGGGACTGACCAAAATAAACTTCATGTGGTACTTTAAGCATGTAAGCTTCTGGGTACTGATTGGATATCTTAGTGGATGGCTTTTGTTATCAATGACCCTTGGCAGCTAAATAACGTTCCGCATCTATTGCAGCCATGCAACCACTTCCTGCTGCTGTAATTGCCTGTCGGTAATTTTTATCTTGTACATCTCCACATGCAAAGACTCCTGCGACATTTGTTTTTGAAGTACCAGGAATGGTTTTGATATATCCGGCATCATCCATGTCTATATATCCTTTGAAAATATCTGAATTCGGTTGATGTCCAATTGCCACAAAAAATCCTGAAATGGGAATTTCAGAAGTCACGCCAGTTTTATTGTTTTTAATTCTTACTGCTTCCACTTTTCCGTTTCCTAAAATCTCATCAGTATCTGTATTCCAGTAGATTTTAATATTAGGAGTATTTTTTACTCTGTCTTGCATAACCTTGGAAGCACGCATTTCTCCTTTACGTATAAACATATGCACCGTTGTACATAGTTTGCTGAGATAATGTGCTTCTTCCGCAGCGGTATCACCTGCACCAACAATGGCAACTTCCTTGCCCTTGAAGAAAAATCCATCACAGACTGCACATGCACTTACACCAAACCCATTCAAGTATTGTTCACTTTCTAGTCCCAACCACTTTGCAGAAGCACCTGTTGCAATGATTACCGTATCAGCATGTATTTCTTTCTCTTCATCAATCCAAACCTTGTGCAACTCTCCATTAAAATCAACTTTTGTTGCGAGTCCGTATCGAATATTTGCTCCCATCCTTTTTGCCTGTTTTTCAAAATCCACCATCATTTCTGGGCCTTGAATTCCGTCAGGATAACCGGGGTAGTTTTCTACTTCAGTTGTAATGGTCAATTGACCACCTGGCTGAATTCCCTGGTATAAAACAGGTTGAAGATTTGCACGAGATGCATAGATGGCGGCGGTGTACCCTGCAGGACCAGATCCAATGATAAGACAACTCACTTTTTCGATTGCTGACATTTTACGTTAGTTTACTGTCTGCAAAAATACAACATTCAAATTAGAGTTTTGGGATGATCAGGGTTCGATATTGTGCAGCGTATCCTGAAAAACATCCAAGTGCATTGTTGGAGATATTGGATTGAATTTTAACTGGACTCGAAAATGGGTTACCGATGCTTTGATATGAAAATTCATATGTACGCCAGAATTCATACGTGTTCTTATCAATCTGACAAAGCTTGAAGGTTACAGTATCACCACGTTTATAATAAGATAGACTGTCCACAAAAATTCCATTTTTATCAAAGCCTTTTTCCAATGGTATGGTGTAGGTTTTCCCATCAATAATATCATCATCATAAACACTTGTAAATCCGGGTAAAAATGGCCCACTGTTTACCTTAGTGAAATACCTGATATAGTCACCCAATCCAGCTTTGTCTTTCGCAGTGATCATCACCCTGCTCGCTTTGGGATCATCAGAAAAAGGGAGTTTTTCCCACCACATTGAATCTACTCTTCGTGTGATTTCTGGAATGGTAGTTGTGGCGGTATAAAAATCATTTCCTAACTGTATGTTTAATTTATAGGTAGTGTTGATTTTTCCAAGGAAAATACTTCCCTTGGGAGTAGTGTAATAAAATATTTTATTCCCTGTTATATCAACGATTGTATCTTCTATGAGCTTCACATTTTGTGATCCGTCTGAAACAGAGACCATTGCATTATGAACAAACGACTCCGATAGCAATGAAGGGGTTATTTTACTGAAATAATCGATGCATTTTGAAAGGAAAACCACTGGTGGCCTGCCATTTTCGATGTTTGCATCTACAACCAATCTATTTTCACTTGGATCAAGCTTTAGATCAATGTCCTTTTCACAGGAAAAGAAAAAGAAAGAAACGATAATCAACACACTGGTTCTCATACCTCAATAACAAAATTCTGCGGAAGGAGTTTAAAAAAAGCCCCGCAAATTGCGGGGCGATTGTAGCTTATTAACCTAAGTATGCTTTCAGCGCGTTGCTGTAACGTGCTTTTTGTAATCTTTTGATAGCTCTCTCTTTGATTTGACGAATACGCTCTTTGGTGAGATCATATTTTTGTCCGATTTGTTCAATGGTAACACCATTTTCACCATCCAATCCGAAATAAGCATTTACGATTTCAGCTTCTCTTGGACTGAGCGATTTAAGTACACGTCTGATTTCGGCACGAAGAGAATCCTTCATTACATCATCATCTGTATCATCACTTCCTTCCAACAAATCACCCATAGCAACATCTTCTGCTTCATGCACAGGAGCATCTAAAGAGGTATGTCGGGTATTGCTTTGGAATATGTTGTTGATTTCCGTTTCACTCATTTCAAGAATTTCAGCCAACTCTTCTGTAGAAGGTTCACGCTCATGTTCTTGTTCGAAAGCCATATAGGCTTTGTTGGCTTTGTTGTAAGTGCCAATTTTATTTTGAGGAAGACGAACCAAACGGCCTTGTTCAGCCAATGCCTGAAGGATTGATTGTCTGATCCACCACACAGCATATGATATGAATTTGAAACCTTTTGTTTCATCGAAGCGTTGAGCTGCTTTGATCAAACCAAGATTTCCTTCGTTGATTAAATCACTCAATGACAAACCCTGGTGTTGATATTGTTTTGCAACTGATACCACGAAACGCAAGTTGGCCTGCACCAATTTATCCAATGAACGCTGATCGTTCATTTTGATACGTTGTGCAAGAATGGTTTCTTCTTCTGGAGTAATCATTGAGATCTTTGAAATCTCTTGTAGATATTTCTCAACCGCTTGGGAATCGCGGTTGGTAATCTGTGTAGCTATCTTTAATTGCCTCATATTCAAATTTAGGGGATAACTGCAAAATTAAAATTCCTTTTCCACAAATAACCTTGGTTTTAGAAAAAACAACCAAAAATTATGAAAATCAAACAAATATGTGAATCAAAAGTTGAAAAAATGGGGTGATTTGAGTCTGGCTTGGGTTAAATTCGCGGCATGATCATCGACTTAAGATCCGATACGGTTACCCAGCCCACCCAGGGGATGCTGGAGGCCATGCACCGTGCCCCCGTCGGGGATGATGTTTTTGGAGAAGATCCAACCATAAACAGGCTGGAAGAATTGGCAGCAAATATGTTTGGAATGGAAAAGGCTATATTTTGTCCTAGTGGTACCATGACCAATCAAATTGCCATCAAATGCCATACCCAACCTGGCGATGAAGTGATTTGCGATGAGCTTTCACATGTTTACCAATATGAGGGAGGTGGTATTGCCTTCAATGCTGGCGCATCGGTTCGACTCCTGCATGGAGACCGTGGAAGAATCAATGGTGATTTAATCAAGGGCGCCGTCAACAATCCTGATGATGTGCACAAGCCCATTTCAAGATTGGTAGTGGTTGAAAACACTGCAAACAGAGGTGGTGGAAGCTGCTATGAGTGGAAAGAGTTGGAAGAAATGAGTTTGGTTTCAAAGGAGCTTGGACTCTCCTATCATTTGGATGGTGCTAGGCTTTTCAATGCGATCATTGCAAAAAGACAGGATGCAAAATCATATGGAGCAATTTTTGACAGCATTTCGATTTGTTTGAGCAAAGGCTTGGGAGCTCCTGTTGGAAGTTTGTTGCTAGGAAAATCAACATTTATTAAAAAAGCGAGAAGAGTAAGAAAGGCATTCGGCGGTGGCATGCGTCAAGCTGGAAGTCTTGCTGCTGCTGGCATTTACGCACTTGAACATCATGTAGATCGTTTGAAAACTGATCATCAACATGCGAAATCAATCGAGGAAACACTAAAAAAACAAAGCTTCATAACAGATGTTCTTCCTGTTGAAACAAATATTGTCATCGCAGAATGTGATCCTTCATTCAACATCAAACAATTCATTGAAAAAATGAAAGAAAATGGTGTGCTCTTTTTTTCTATATCCCCCACAAGATTTCGCATGGTCACACACCTAAATGTAACCAGCGATATGATTGAAATGATTCCTGAAAAAATAAAACAATCCATATAATGCCATTCCCAACTATTGATCCCACTGGCACAGCGGCTTGGAAAAAATTAAGTACACATGCAGATAAAATGAAACAGGTGCACATGAAAGACTTGTTTCGAAAAGATGCTGACAGGTTCAACAAGTACCATATTGCGCAAAATGAAATGCTGTTTGACTATTCAAAAAATATCATGGTTCAGCAAACCATGGATTTGCTCTTTGAACTTGCAGAAGAATGCAAATTGACTGATGCTGTCAAGGCAATGTTTGATGGGGAAAAAATCAATCAAACAGAAGGAAGAGCTGTATTACATACCGCACTCAGAAATTTTTCAGGAAGACAAATTCTTTCTGATGGGCAGGATGTAATGCCTAGAGTAAAAGCAGTTCTAGCTCAAATGAAAGAAATATGCCAGCAAGTACACTCAGGAGCATGGAAGGGGTACACAGGCAAGAAAATTAAACACATTGTAAATATTGGTATCGGAGGTAGTGACCTCGGACCAGTTATGGTCACAGAGGCATTGAAGCCCTATTGGGTTGAAGGGATTCAGGTACATTTTGTTTCCAATGTTGATGGCACACATATCGCTGAATGTCTCAAAGTTATAGATGCTGACTCAACTATATTTTTAGTTGCTTCAAAGACTTTTACTACACAAGAAACCATGACAAATGCCCATACTGCGCGAAGCTGGTTTTTGCAACATGCAGGTGATGAAAAACATATCGCCAGCCATTTTGTAGCCCTCTCGACCAATGAGAAAGCAGTAACTGCTTTTGGCATTGCCAAAGAGAACATGTTCGAATTCTGGGATTGGGTTGGAGGAAGATACAGCCTGTGGAGTGCGATTGGACTCTCCATTTCCTTGACGATAGGTTATGAAAATTTTGAAGCCTTGCTCAAAGGTGCCCATGAAATGGATAAACATTTTAAAGAGAAGCCATTGAACCAAAATATCCCAGTCATCATGGCCCTGTTGGGTATTTGGTATGTGAACTTCTTTGGAGCCCAGTCAGAGGCTATCCTTCCATACGACCAATATCTTCACCGTTTCGCTGCATATTTCCAGCAGGGAAATATGGAGAGCAATGGCAAGAGTGTTGACAGAAATGGTAAAAAACTCTCCTATGCATCTGGACCAGTTATATGGGGTGAGCCTGGTACAAATGGGCAACATGCATTTTATCAATTGATACATCAGGGTACATTATTGATTCCGTGTGACTTCATAGCTCCTGCCGTTTCACATAATCCAATTGGAGACCATCATCCAAAATTACTCTCCAACTTTTTTGCGCAAACTGAAGCTTTAATGAATGGTAAGACAACAGAAGAAGCAACCGCTGAACTTTCGAACCTAACTGAAAAAGAAAAATCTACCCTTGTTCCATTCAAAGTATTTCAGGGCAACAAGCCTACAAATTCTATACTGGTTAAAAAAATTGATCCTGCGACACTTGGCATGTTGATCGCAGCATATGAGCATAAGATTTTTACACAAGGTGTGTTGTGGAATATTTTCAGTTTCGACCAATGGGGCGTAGAACTCGGAAAACAACTTGCAAATAAAATACTACCTGAGCTTGCTTCAGAAGAAATGGTAATTACACACGATGGTTCAACCAACGGTTTAATCAATGCCTATAAAGATTGGAGATAGCTTCAATTACCACTTATCAACCTGCTCACCAGCACCATTGTCGCCTTGTGAAACATCACCATTGTCCTGTTTAGGAGCTGAGGGTGTTTCAGCAGCAGGAGCAGAACTTTGAGCCGATTCATATGAACCGCCTTCCCCGTTCTCTTCGTCGTATTCATGGTTAAAAGCATCAAAATCAAAATCAGGCATCAATTCAGTTTTTACATGATCGACTGCCTCATTCAATGCTTTTAAAAATTTATTGAAGTCTTCTTTGTATAAAAAGATTTTATGACGATCGTATCCGTCATCATTAAATCTTTTTCTGCTTTCAGTAATGGTGAGATAATAATCATTGCCTCTGGTAGTTCTTACATCAAAAAAATAAGTCCTTCTCTTTCCGGCCCTGATTCTCTTGCTGTACACACTGTCCATTTTCTTTTCGTTGTTGTCGTACGCCACAGTATTAAAGTTTTGGTTTTGGTTAAATAGGTCCAAAACAAAGATAAAATTGTTTTGGAATTGTCAAAATTTACTTGATTTTTTTGAAAAAACGGTAAAACAGGCCGAAAATATTGCATTTTATTCAGCCCCGGTGCTGTGCTGCTGATGCAGGTAGAGGTCTTTGTAATAACCTTCTTTTGAAAGCAGCTCTTCATGAGAACCTATTTGTATAATCTCCCCATCCTGCAATACGATAATCTGATCAAAGTGAATGGCATGAATGATTCTATGGGTGATAAATATGGCTGTTTTGTTTTTCAAATATCCAGCAAGGTTTTCTGCTATTTTTTGTTCAGTTTTGGTATCAACAGCGCTGATGCAGTCATCAAAAATAAATAATTCGGAAGGCCTTGATAGCGCTCTGGCAATGGATATTCGCTGTTTCTGACCACCGGAAAGTGTGACACCCCTTTCACCTATATTCGTTTGATATTTTTGTGAAAGTTTTTCAATTTCTTGGTCAATCACGGCTGCTGTTGCGGATGCTTTTACAATTTCAACATCTGATTTTTCCGTTCCAAATGCAATGTTATTTTCAATGGTATCACTGAAAAGAAAAACATCTTGCGGAACATAACTTATGAGTGATCTCAATTGTTCCAGATTGAATTGCTTTATATCATACCCATTAACTTTAATACTACCTGAATTAACATCCATCATGCGCAGGATCAATTGAGCCAAAGTTGTTTTACCACATCCTGTCTTTCCCATGATTGCAATACGCTCACCATTTTTAATGGTCAACTGAAGATTCTTTATTGCCTGAATTCCTGTGTGTTCAAAGGTGAAACTGACATGATCAAATGAAATTTCATTGATGAATTCAATTTTCTTTGGATCACTGGGTTGTTGGATATTCGGCTTCAACTGCAAAAACTCATTTAATCTTTTTTGGGATGCTGCAGCCCGTTGAATGTTTGAAACCACCCATCCAATGGCAGAAACTGGGAATGTCAGCATGTTGATGTACACTACAAATTCAGCAATGGTTCCCGAACTGATCTTATGCTCCAGTTGATATAGACTTCCAATATATATAGTAAGCAATGTGCTAAGTCCAATCAGCAATCCAATTGCAGGAAAATATACTGACTCAACAGTTGACAGTGCCAGTCCACTTTTCCTATACTCTTCACTTTTTTGATCAAAGTGTTGCCAAGTATTTTTTTCCTGAAAAAAAGATTTGATCACCCTGATTCCTGAATAAGATTCTTGTGCGATGGTGGTCAATTCACTCAATTGAGATTGAATAGATTCACTTTTTTTGATGATATACATGTTGACAAAGTACATGGCAACTGCCAGCAAGGGCAATGGTGCCAGCACATATGCAGATAGCAATGGATCTTTGTTGAACATATAAAACAGACTGAATCCAATGAGCACACTCAAGTTAACGAGATACATCAGTGCAGGGCCCGTATACATTCTTACACGAGAAACATCTTCAGACATTCTGCTCATTAAATCTCCCGTTGAATGAATTTTGTAAAAGAGCAAATCAAGTTTTTGATAGTGTTCATACACTTCATTTTTTTGATCAAACTCAATATGCCTACTCATCACAATGATGGTTTGTCTCATTAGAAACATGAAAAAGCCCCTGAGCAATGCAAAACATAACAACAATAATCCAGCAATCAATATGAGCGTACCGAACTCGAATTTTTGTACCTCCATCCATTGAATAACCCTCAATACCAATGGATCAAAAAATATCTTGGAGTCTTTAAGTGAAGCAGGATGTATAATTTTTTGGACTTCATCCACTACATATCCTGTCAGCTGCGGAGCCAGGATACCAAAATAATTGGAGATGACGATGAAGAGGATTCCCAGAAAGAATCTCCATCGGTATTTCCAGAAGTACTTATTTAAATATTTAAGATGTTTCATAAACCAAAAAACCCCGCAATGCGGGGTTTTCTCGAGCGGAGAGAGAGGGATTCGAACCCCCGGACCTGTTACAGTCAACGGTTTTCAAGACCGCCGCATTCGACCGCTCTGCCATCTCTCCGCGGCAAATGTAGTTCAAATTTTTTAATTTTTTGGCGTCCCTTCGATCTTGAATACCCATGCATGATCACAAGGCAATTTTTTAGGCCACTCCAATGTTAGGGTGCCGGAATTGTTGTCATGCGTATGTTTAATTGACTTTTTTACACCCAGCATATGCACTTTTGTTCCGTGTGTAATTTGAATATTTTTTAAGACCACCGGTTGATCAGATTTCTGGGTAACAATGGCGTAAATATATTTACCGTCATTGCTTACAGTATACTTTACATTGTTTCCTTCTTTGTATTTCTTTAAACTCTTGGTTGCATAAATTGCCTCCCCATTGATATCTAACCAATAGCCCATGTCTTTCAACCTATCAACAGACGGAGCAGGAATCAAACCTTCTGCAGTAGGCCCCACATTTAAAAGATAGTTACCTCCTTTCGCAGCTATATCAATTAAATTATGAATGAGCGTCTCGCTTGATTTCCAATTATTGTCATTTTTTTTGAAGCCCCATGTATCGTTCATGGTCATGCAACTTTCCCAATCTGAATCGGAAGTGCCCTCTAAGATTTCCTGCTCTGGAGTTCCAAAATCACCTGCTGCATCTTTGTATTTATTCATACCCTGCATGCCAGATCTTCCCTTTCCTACCCTGTTATTGATAATCAAATCTGGCTTTAGATTTCTGAGATAATTATAAAGATCCCGACCCTGCTCTTCTGTCCATTCTGGAATCCATTCACCATCAAACCACAAAACAGCTGGATCATACTTTTCAATCAATTCTTTCAACTGAGGCTTGAGGTATTCTTCACGATACTTTGCAAAATTTGGATTTACTGAATGTTGATGTGTATAATCTTTTTTACTCTCTGCATCCGGTTGATGCCAATCCATAATCGAATGATAAAAACACATTTTGATTCCTGCCTCCTTGCATGCATCAGACAACTCTTTCAAAATATCTCTTTTAAAAGGAGATGCATCCATGATATCGTAGTTCGTCACCTTACTATCCCAAATACAAAAGCCGTCATGATGTTTGGATGTTATAACAATGTATTTGATGCCAGCTTTTTTTGCGACTGCAACCCATTCTTTCGCATTGAATTGGATTGGATTAAATTGTTTCACAAATTTCTCATACTCAAGAATTGGAATATTGGCAGAATGCATGATCCATTCCCCTATCCTACCGTATTCTTTACCGTTATAAGAACCAGCAGGAACTGCATAGGCACCCCAATGGATGAACATACCGAATGTCGCATCACGCCACCATTCCATGCGATTGTCTCTCTCTTGTTTGGATTCAGTTAAATAATTTTTCTGCGCACTGGATACAAGCAACAGCAAAGTGCAAAGAATTGAAAAAAGAAATTTCATAATGTCAAGTTTATAGTTTTAAAGTTCAGCTTTTTTATAAAACCCAATTTCACTAAAAGTTACGCAAACAGGAGAAGCATTTATTTTTACTCTTACCCTGTTTGTAGATACCGGCTGTTGCAAATAAAATATTCTACATGCCCCAATTGATGTTGCTTCGGCAATTTTTTTCCATTGATGGTTTTCAAAAACGTCTACTTTAAAAGATTCAACCCGTTGACCCAAAGGAATAAACTCGCGTAAACGAATTAAATCAAACGAAATATTTTCTTTCCATGAAAATTCAATTGTTGGAGTAAGTTCATTGTCACTTGAAGCCCAGTATGTTTTTAAATTTCCATCCTTTAAGTATTGGGTTGAAAAAGTTTTTCCCCTGGTTTCTTTTGATGTAATGGATGCATTTTCAGCTAGATTTTTTTTAAAGGATTCATTCACCAGAGTTCCAAATCCTTTCAGTGAAGCAATGTCTTCATCAGCAAGAAGCCCATTGGTATTGGGTGCTATTCCTAAATCCAGCGCAGCACCTCGACCAACACTTTTTAAATAGAGATCAAATAATTGCGCAGGCGACTTTACCTTGTCCTTGTCTTCAGGATGATAAAACCATCCTTTTCTCAATGGCACATCGCATTCTGCTGGAACCCAGTTGGCGCCATTGCGTGTTCCAAAAGGATTTTGTTTGTCGTCTAATTGTCCGGGAACAGTTTTACTTTCACCTTCAACTGGAACTGGCGTAAATGTGGCCCATGAAGTCTCGGCCGCAAATCCTCTTTCATTTCCAACCCAACGAACATCCCATCCTATATCACTGAAAATATTTGCATTGGGTTGCATTTTTCTTGTTATGGCCCATGTTGTATCCCAACCATAATAAGTGGATCGATCAATTTTCTTGGTTGTGCGTTGTCCGCCATAAAATCCATCTCCGCCATTTGCTCCATCATGCCACGACATGAAAAGTTCACCATAATTTGAATAAAGTTCTTTCAGCTGATTTCTATAATCTTCCACATAGGCTGAAGTTCCATATCGTGGATTGTTTCTGTCCCAAGGAGAACAATACACACCAAACTTCATTCCTAATTTTCTGCATGCTTGCTCAATTTCTTTCACCATATCTCCTTTACCATTTCTGAAAGGCGATTGTGAAATATTATAACTGGTTGTCTTGGTTGGCCACAGCGCAAACCCATCATGGTGTTTAGAAACAAGAATGACTCCTTTTAATCCACCTGCTTTCAATGCTGAAATTATTTTTTCTGCATCAAACATGGAGGGATTAAAAATTTTAGGATCGGCATCTCCATATCCCCATTCTTTGTTTTCAAATGTTGTCGGCGTGAAATGGATCAACCCATACACTTCCGTTTCATGCCATTTTAGTTGCCTTGCTGATGGCAATGCACCATATGGTCTTGGAGCAGGTTGTGCAATAGAAAACAAATAAATGAACAAGCATCCGAAAGAGAGAAGAATATTTTTCATCAAGGTTTTTTATTTACATGATTTATGAGAGTGCCTATGCTTTCTATTGAAATTTCAACACGATCACCAACTTCTAATGTAAAATCATCAGGAGGAACAACCCCAGTGCCTGTCATCAACATTACACCTGTGGGAAAACTTGTTTCCAGAAAAAGAAAATCAGCCAATTCTTGCAATGAGCGTTTCATTTTAGCCAAAGAAGTTCCACCACTAAATACAAGTGCGTTATTTCTGAATATTTTCAAATCAATCATTGAATTTACATCCAATGAATTTTCTAATACCAACAAACACGGACCCAATGATGCGCATTTATCATACACTTTTGCTTGAGCCAGGTAGAGAGGATTTTCACCTTCTATACTTCGTGAGCTCATATCATTACCAATGGTGTAGCCTTCGATGGTTCCTTCAGAACTAATGAATAAAGTCAATTCCGGCTCAGGCACATCCCAGGTTGAATCCCTGCGGATATGAACTGCTGATTGATGCCCAGATATTCTTGATGGCAAAGATTTAAAAAACAGCTCAGGGCGTCTTGCATCATACACTTTATCATAAAAACTACCGCCACCACTTTGGGCTGATTCCTTTTCTCTTGCTTCTTTGCTTCTGAGATAGGTTACACCAGCTGCCCACAACTCCTGGGATCCAATGGGAGCATCCAATGATTGCCCTAAGTCAATTTGAGGAGCTCTACTACAAGAAGGAAGTTGGGTTAATATAAAACGAAAAAGGTTTTTGTGATTTACCAATTCATCCCAGGATAGATCAGTTTCAAAAAAATGATCTTCATGCTCAATCACCACCCTGCCATTTCTTTTGTAAAGTTTCATGATTAAATATATTTAATTAATATATCTTTTCATTGGTAAATTTTTCTGCTTTTACTTAAATTGTACAACATATTAAAAACCATGAGTGTCGGAAATTTTGAATTGGTGAGTCCTTATGTAATCATTACTGGAGGTTCTAGTGGAATCGGACTTGCCATGGTTAAAATATTTCATGATCAGGGTGCTATTGTCGATGTGCTGGATCTGCAAAAACCAACTGCAGAGAAACTTCAAGCATTAAAACTGGATGATGAAACTGTTCAGTTTCATGAGCTGGATATTACCAACAGTTCCTCTGTCAAAGAAATCATATCACTTGTTTCAATCAAAAGAGGTATTGGCATTTTGATCAACAATGCAGGTATTGCGCATATCGGAAATGTACTGAATACCTCCGAAGAGGATTTTCAGAAAATATTTCAAGTCAATGTAAAAGGCGCATTCAATTGTATGCAAGCGGTGATTCCGTTTATGGAAGAAATGGGACAAGGATTGATCATCAACATGGCATCCATTGCAGCCACCATTGGCATTCGCGATCGTTTTGCATATAGTATGAGTAAAGGAGCAATTCTTTCCATGACCTTGAGTGTTGCGAAAGATTTCATTAAAAAAGGAATTCGTTGCAATTGTATTTCACCTGCCAGGGTACACACGCCTTTTGTAGATGGATTTTTAGATAAACACTATCCAGGTAAACAACAGGAAATGTTTGAAAAACTTTCTGCCAGTCAACCAATCGGCAGAATGGCAGAACCGGAGGAGGTTGCACAGCTTGCCTATTATTTATGCAGCAAGCAGGCTTCATTTATAACAGGTACTGATGTTCCAATCGATGGAGGATTTACCAGATTAAACAATTAACCTTATGAAAATATTCAGATATGATAAGTCAGGTTCTGTTGGCTTAGGAATGATAGATCAACATGGAAAAAGAATTGATATTTCAGGATACTACAATGATTTTAACAGAAACTTCTTTGAACTAGGTGGAATTGCACATTTGTCTGAGTGGATCATTTTACATGCAAATGAATGCGAAGAAATCAAAGATGAGATAAACTACTTGCCTTGTATTGCTGATCCATCAAAAATTATATGTGTTGGACTCAATTATGCCAAACATGCCAAGGAAAGCAACATGGAAATTCCAAAAGAACCCGTCTTGTTTTTTAAGAGCACCTCTGCCATATGCGGCCCAAATGATCCTGTTATCATCCCCAAAAATTCACATAAAACTGATTGGGAAGTTGAACTGGCTGTGATAATTGGAAAAAAAACCAGTTATGTTTCCGAAGCAGAAGCAATGAACCATGTTGCTGGATTTTGTCTGCACAATGATTATAGCGAAAGAGCTTTCCAACTTGAGAGAGGCGGACAATGGGTGAAGGGAAAAAGTTGTGATCATTTTGCACCATTGGGACCCTATTTGGTTTCTAAAGATGAAGTGAAAGATCCACATCAATTGCATATGTGGCTTGATGTTAACGGAAAAAGAATGCAGGATTCAAATACATCTGATCTAATATACAAGATTCCTTTCCTTGTACATTACATATCTCAGTTCATGACTTTGTTGCCAGGAGATATTATAAGTACTGGAACTCCAGAAGGTGTGGGCATGGGACAAAAACCAGCACCTGTTTATTTGAAGCCGGGTGATAAAATACATTTAGGAATTGAAGGATTGGGCGAACAGTTCCAAACAGCCATTGCACATGCGGATTGATGCACACCAGCATTTTTGGAAGTATGCCCCTACAACACATGGATGGATCAATGATGAAATGGCCGTCATCAGAAGAGATTTCTTGCCAAATGACCTCGAACCGATTTTATCGAAACACAGTATAGATGGAACAGTTGCTGTTCAGGCTGACGAATCAATACATGAAACAGAATTTCTGCTTTCATTATCTGAAAAACATGCTTTTATAAAAGCAGTTATTGGGTGGATTGATCTACGATCACCACAAATCCATGATCAATTGGCATATTTCAAAAAATTTAGAAAACTGGTTGGCTTCAGATGCATCATGCAGGGACAGCCTGACGAAGCATATTTAAACAATGAAATCTTTATAAAAAATGTAGTCTTACTTAAAGACTTCGATTATACATATGACTTATTGGTTTATCATCACCAATTACCAAGTCTATTGAAATTCATAGAAAAAATTCCAGAGAACAGGCTTATTCTCGATCATATTGGGAAACCTGATATCAAAGCAAAAAATTATTCAAAGTGGAAAGAAAACATCTTTGAATTGGCACAACATCCGGGAATCTATTGTAAATTAAGTGGAATGATCACTGAAGCAAACTATTCTACCTGGAAGTATGATGATATTGTTCCTTACATGGATGCTGTTGGGGAGGCATTTGGTGCAGAAAGAATTTGTTTTGGATCAGATTGGCCAGTGTGTCTTGTTGCAGGCAACTATGATAAAATGATTGGAGTGGTTGAAAAATGGGCTTCACAATTAAATCAGAAAGATTATAATCAACTCTTTGGCTTGAATACAAGCAGATTTTATAATATTTAATATGGACTTAGGATTAAAAGACAATGTAGTCATTGTGACTGGAGGTGCAAAAGGAATTGGCGAAGGCATTACAAGATTGCTTGCCAAAGAAGGTGCTATACCAGTTATCATTGGCCGAAATGAAAAAGATAATTTAGCACTGATAAAAGAAATCGGAAGGGGTTTCCAAGTTACTGCCGAATTGAGCAATCCCGATGCATGCAAAGCAGCAATAGATAAAGTGCTTCAGCAATACAATAAAATTGATGGAGTGATCAACAATGCCGGAATCAACGATGGAGTTTCTCTTGAGCATGGCAATTACAAAGATTTCATGCAATCACTCCACAACAATGTTGTTCATTATTACATGGTTGTTCAAGCTGCCTTGCCTGCTTTAAAAAAATCAAAGGGCTCAATTGTTAACATCAGTTCAAAAGTTGCAGAAACGGGGCAGGGAGGCACTTCTGGGTATGCAGCAGCCAATGGAGGAAGAAATGCACTTACCAGAGAATGGGCGGTGGAATTATTGAAATATGGAATTCGTGTAAATGCGGTGATTGTCGCTGAATGCTACACTCCCCTTTATGACAAATGGATTAAAACACTTGAGAATCCTGAAGAAACCTTAAAAAAAATAACCGACAGAATCCCCCTTGAAAAAAGAATGACAACAGCAGAAGAAATTGCCAACATGACCATATTTCTGCTTTCAAAAAAATCCTCCCATACTACTGGGCAACTGATTCATGTTGATGGAGGGTATGTACATCTAGACAGAGCTGCCCTTTCTTAAATTCATATTATGACCAAAAACCAAACTTCGTATAAACTGCCCTTCATACTTGTATCCAGTTTATTTTTTCTCTGGGGAATTGCCAACAATTTAAACGGAATTCTTATTCCACATTTGAGAAAGGCATTGCAACTCACAAATATGCAATCAACCTTTGTTGATACTGCAGTTTATTTTGCTTATTTCATTACTGCCATCCCAGCCGGATTAATTCTTAAAAGATTTGGATATAAAAAAGGAATCATCACCGGACTCGTTGTGTTCAGCATTGGAGCATTTCTGTTTATTCCAGCAGCCAACCTTCGTGCTTACAACATTTTTTTGTTTGGATTATTCATTATTGGATGCGGACTCACCATACTTGAAACCGCGGCAAACCCCTATGCTTCAAAATTAGGAGATCCGGAAACTGCAACCTCTAGACTCACCCTTGCTCAATCCTTCAACGGACTAGCAGTTTTTATTGCTCCTGTGATAGGAACCATATTTATTCTTTCAGGAAAAGAATTTTCTTCAACTGATTTAGCTGCCATGTCAGATGCAGACAAACTTTCTTATTTGAGCAGTGAAGCAGCATCAGTAAAAATGCCATATCTATCACTGGGTATTTTTTTATTGGCGATTGCTGTATTGTTTCTAGTAAACAATTTTCCTGAATTAAAAGAAGAAGAGGATGATAATCAAGAAAAAGGAAGTTTGTCGAGTGCCATCAAACACAAGCATTTGGTTTGGGCTGTGATTGCACAGTTTTTTTATGTTGGTGCACAGGTTTGTGTAACAAGTTTTTTCATTAGAATGGCCATCGCGGGTGGTGGTGTTGATGAGAAAACAGCTGGATACTATTTAAGCGTTTATGGTATACTCTTTATGATTGGAAGATTTGCAGGGTCAGCTATCATGAGATATGTAGCCCCACAAAAATTACTTTCACTTTACGCAGCGGTTTGCATTTTACTCAGCTTTGTTGCCATCAAGACAGATGGACAATATGTTGTTGTTGCATTGGGCGGACTAGGTTTCTTTATGTCGATCATGTTTCCAACAATTTTTGCGTTGGGAATTAACGGCATGAAATCAAATACAAAGCCTGCTTCATCTTTGCTGGTAATGTCAATTATTGGTGGTGCGATATTCCCCGTCATCATGGGTAATATCATTGACAGATTTGGAGATGATATACAAATCGGTTATATCGTACCAATGGTTTGCTATGTATTCGTACTTTACTTTGGTATCAAAGGATATAAACCTTCCTCTCAATTATGAAAACCTATTGCTTAGCGCTTGACCTAAAAGATGACCCAAAGTTGATCGATGCTTACGAAAAGCACCATCAAGAAGTTTGGCCCGAGATACTTAATTCTATCAAAAGCAGTGGGATCACGTCTATGAAAATTTATCGTACAGGCAATAGACTTTTCATGATCATCAACGCGAGTGAAGATTTCAGCTTTGAAAAAAAGGGAGAAATGGATAATAAAAATCCGATTGTCGAAAAATGGGAAGCGTTGATGGATCAATATCAACAAAGACTCCCTTGGGCATCATCAGGAGTGAAATGGGTGTTGATGGATGAGATCTTCAGTTTGGATTAATTGAATCCCCCATGGCCAGCATATAGTTTTACAGGGCCATCCAATTTTAATTCCAAAACAGTCATATAAGGATCTAACTGTTTCGATGGCACATCAATAAAAATCAAACCGGGTACAGGACTCCAAGATATCTTTCCAACTACTTTATGAGCAAGTGATGCTTCTGAGCCAAGCACCTTGATGTCTTTTATTTTGTTTACCAACCCTTTTATCATGATCGGTCCACTTGTTTGAGCTTGTAAAAACAAATACAACGAAGTTGAATCTTTTGAAAGTGTTGTGGGCCCATAGAAATGTCCTTTGGGAATTCCGGCAACGGTTCCGAAAACTGCTCTTTCATGTTTTTTATTCCACTTGCCAAGCTCTGTTAACACTTCTCTTTGTTCTTTTGGAATGGTTCCATCTTCTTTCGGCCCTATATCCAGCAAAAGATTTCCTCCATTTCCAACCACATCTGCAAACAGCGTGATGATTTCATTTGGTTTTTTCCAGTTGGTATCACGGTACTGAAAACCCCAGTTGTTGTTGATGGTCATACAGAGCTCCCACCAATTGTATGAAGGTTTTGAAACTGGAATATTTTGTTCAGGAGTTACATAATCCCCATAACCTGCAAGCCTGCCATTGATAATGGCATTCGGATTCCGTGTTAGGATATTGTTTCTCACCTTTACACTCTCCCATTCATCAGCATTGTGTTCCCAATCACCATCAAACCAGAAAAGATCAGGATTATACAGAGTTGATATTTCCTGAATTTGTGATTGAAAAAACCTTCTAAAGCTCTCCCATCTGGCTGGCTGATCTTTTAATTTATATCGGGTTGAATCTTTTTTGAATTGATCGTAATCATTTCTACTCCAATCAATCAAAGAAAAATAAGTTCCAACTTTTAATTGACGTTTTCGCAATTCAGAAAACAATGGTGCAAGCAAATCTTTTTTGGCTGGTGTATTGCGTACAACATTGTAATGATCTGCATTTGTATTCCAAAGCGCAACACCATCGTGATGCTTTGTTGTCATCACTGCATATTTTGCACCGGACTGTTGAATTAAATCAGCCCAATCTGTTGGGTTATATTTACTCGCAGTAAAACCTTCCAGTTGCTGCATGTATTCGTTGTAAGGAATCAGCTTGTTGTAAAAGCTCCAACTTTCATCCACACCTTTTACAGCATATATCCCCCAATGAATAAATATTCCAAGTTTTGCATCCTGGAACCATTGCATTTTTTCCTTGATGCTTTCTGGAGCTATTTTCTCCTGGGCGGATGTATGCAGTCGAAAAAGTAAAATAGAGATGACAAATATTTGTATGACTCTCATACTGCTTAGTATTTCTAGTATTAGGTAAATCTATGAAGATTTAGATGTTTCTTGAACAGGCACAGGTTTTTTCTTTAAAGCAATCAAATCTTCATAATTAACTTGAAGTGGCATGGAGCCAAGCGCTACAAATGCCTTTTTACCCCTGATTTCTTTCAACACTGCAATTTTGTTGTTTTGTTTCATCAATACCATGTCTCCCACAACCGGTTTCTTAGCAAGAACAATGTAATTGCTGTCGATTTTTTTCTTTGTTTTCTCTTTTGATTGCTTTTGCTTTTGATTGAAAAGCAAGGCCTGTAAATTTTTGATAAGTTGCTTCCTGTCTTCCTCAACATCCATCCGCTTCCAGTCAAATACAATTTGTTTCAACTTTCGCTCCATATCCTTTAGATAGAGCAGTTTATCTTCAGATATTTTGTTTTGTTGTTTTAAGAGTTCAACCTGTTGTCGATGCTTTTCTTTATTCAACTCTTCGTTCAGTCTTTTACGTTGTTGCTCATTTTCTTTGATGAGTTTTTGCAATTCTTTTTCTTTGGCCTCCAAGTTTCTGAGCTCCTGTTCGGTTCTATTTAAAAGTTTATCAAGGGTAAAATGATGTTCATCCACCAATGATTTAGCACGGTCAATCAATTGAGATGAAAGTCCAATTCTTTCCGCAATTGAAAATGTATATGAACTTCCGGGTTTACCAATATTTAATTTGTATTCAGGTAGCAAGTGTTTTTCATCGAAGGCCATTGCACCATTTACAATACCTGGCGTTTTGCTTGCCATCACTTTCAAATTGAGATAATGGGTTGTAACAATGCCGAATGCATACTTTTTCAGTAGCTGCTCTAAAAAAACCTCTGCGAACGCCCCTCCCAAACTGGGATCACTGCCACTTCCCAACTCATCAATAAAAAACAAGGTTCTGCCATTGGCTTCTTCCATGAAGAACTTCATGTTTTTTAAATGCGCACTGTAAGTACTGAGCTCAAACTCGATGCTCTGTGTATCACCGATATGGATCATCAATTGCTTGAAAATCCCAAAAGTAGATTCTGGATGTGCGGGAACCAGTAGTCCCGATTGAACCATCATCTGCAACAATCCTGTTGTTTTCAAACAAACCGTTTTACCACCTGCATTTGGACCTGAAATAACAAGTATTCTTTGCTTGTCATTTAAGGTAAGATCCAGCGGAACTACTTTTTTACCAGATTTTTTATTGTAGAGCAACAGTAGTGGATGGGCGGCTTTGATCAATTTAATTTCTGCGTTCTCAGTAACCTTGGGTAAATGTGCATCCATCATTTGAGCCAATTTGGCTTTGGCCCGAACAAAGTCAAACTCACCAAGGATTTCCATGTATTGCTTCAACAAAGATGCATGAACAGATAGATGAGCAGTTAATTGTTTAAGAATTCGGTACTCCTCATCTCTTTCATCATTTTCCAAAGAATAGATATCGTTGTTAATGTCAATCGTTTCCTCAGGCTCTATGAATGATGTTCTTCTGCTGTCACTTTCACCATGCAATATGCCTTTTACAATCCTTTTGTGTTCTGCATAAATGGCCAATACCCTCCTGCCGTTTAAAAAAGATTCTTCGATATCTGCGATATACCCTGCTTTTTGCAACTTGTTTAAAATCCTTTCAAATGTTCTACGTTGCTCATTTCGTTTTTTAAACAATTGCATTCTGATTCTAGACAAATCCTCTGAAGCCGTGTCCAATACCCTGGCATCTTCTCCAATTACTTTTTCGATGGATGAAGAAATGCTTTTTTCAACATGCGTTATGGAGAGTAACGAGTAGAGTGATGAATACATATCTTGTCGTTCATCATCAAACCACCTGAAAATACTTTCAATATTCTCAGCCAATCGCTTGAATTGAAGAAATACCTCTCCAGTAAGAACTGCACCAGAGATGGAAAGAAGTTTTAATTCTTTCTGGAGATTGAAAGCTGTACCGTGCTGGAATGTTTGCCCTGTAGCCAGTAATTGAAGGTATTGGTATGACTGTCGAAGTTCCGTCTCTATAAATTCCTTCTTGGTATGGATTCGGAGTGATGAGGCCTTATCATTCCCAATAGCTGTTTGTGTTTGTTCAACCAACAACGCCTTTACTTTATCGAATTCCAGTTGAATGGGGGCAGAATCGGGATAAAACCTCATGTTAAATGAAATCTAATTTCACGGCAAAAGTACATCTAATTTAACAGGTAATAGTTTTAGAATTACCTTCGTATTTACCAATAAATATAGGACTATGAAACAGTTTAGTTTTATTCTGGCTTGCTGTGTGCTTTTTATCTCTGCATGTGCTCAATCAGAAAAAAAACCGACTTCAAACACAAATAAAAATAATAATTCCAAGTCAATGAATACTGAAAAAATCACTTTAGGATCAGGTTGCTTCTGGTGTACCGAGGCAGTATACGAGCAAGTAAAAGGTGTTATCAAAGTAACAAGCGGATATTGCAACGGGCATGTTGAAAATCCAACTTATGAGCAAGTTTGCGACAAAACAACTGGACATACTGAGGCTTGTGAAATTGAGTTTGATCCAAAGCAAGTAACTGTTGATGAATTGCTTGAAATATTCTGGCAGGTGCATGATCCTACCACACTCAACCGCCAGGGGAATGATGTTGGACCTCAATACCGCAGCGCTGTATTCTATCACAATGAGCATCAAAAAGAACGTGCTGAATATTACAAGAAGAAATTGGATGAAAGTGGCGCATATGCTGCTAAAATCGTCACGGCAATAGAACCTATCAAGAATTTCTATTCAGCTGAAAATTATCATCAAGATTATTACAAAGACAACAGCAACCAGCCCTATTGCTATTTTGTAATAAGACCCAAATTGGAAAAATTTGAAAAGGTATTCAAGGATAAACTGAAATCAAAATAATCATTCAATGCAGAAATATTTTGGCAAATTATTTTTGCTGATCATTATTGGATATACAAATTGCTTACAAGCACAGTCCAACCACTCTGAAAAAACTTTCACCCATGCGGATACCCTAAGAGGGAGTTTATCTAATGCAAGAAACTGGTGGGATGTTCAGAGATATAACATTTTAGTTGAGCCTGACTATACAAACAAAACTATTTCAGGAAAAGTAGATATTCTTTTCAAAACAATTGCGTCTTATGATACCATGCAGATAGATCTGCAAGCTCCCATGCAACTCAATAAAGCTTACTTAGGCGATGAGGCGTTAAATTATTACAGAGACGGGAATGCCTATTTTATTATAATAAAAAATCCTCTTAGGCTGGGATCAGAAGCCACATTGGCATTATCATTCAGCGGCAACGTCAGAGAAGCTATTCGTCCACCTTGGGATGGAGGGTGGATTTTTTCAAAAGACAAAAATGGGAATCCATGGATGAGTGTCGCCTGTCAGGGACTTGGAGCAAGTGTTTGGTACCCCTGCAAGGATCACCAAAGTGATGAGCCCGATAAAGGTGCTTTGCTGAGAATATCAGTTCCGGATTCGTTGATGGCAGTTGGCAATGGAAGACTCACCGGCAAAAATAAATACAAACCTGGATGGACAGTATATGATTGGGAAGTAAAAAATCCGATCAACAATTATAACATCATCCCCTATATCGGAAAGTATGTAAAATTTAATGAAGTATATATTGGAGAAAAAGGGAAACTTGATTGTGAATATTGGGTGTTGGATGATGAAATTGAAAAAGCCAAAGAACAATTCAAGCAAGTTCAATTGATGCTGAAAGCATTTGAACATTGGTTTGGCCCATACCCTTTTTATGAGGATGGTTTTAAACTCGTGCAATCACCCCATTTAGGCATGGAGCATCAAAGTGCAGTGGCTTATGGGAATGGATTTCAAAATGGATATAGAGGCAGAGATTTATCTGGATCTGGCTGGGGACTTAAATGGGATTTTATCATTGTACACGAAAGTGGTCATGAGTGGTTTGGAAATAATATAACATCAAAAGATCTCGCAGACATGTGGCTGCATGAGGGCTTTACCAATTACAGTGAAACATTGTTCACCGATTATCATTTTGGAAAAGATGCTGGGGATGCATATGTACAGGGCACAAGAAAACTGATTAGAAACGACGCTCCTATCATTGGTAAATATGGAGTTAATGATGAGGGGTCAGGCGATATGTACTACAAAGGAGGAAACCTTTTGCATTATCTCAGACAACTTTTTGACAACGACGAAAAATTCAGGTCTGCACTGAGGGAGATGAACAAAATATTTTACCATCAAACAGTTACATCCGATGAAGTAGAACACTTTTTAAGTGTAAAAGTTGGAAGAGACTTAAGACCCTTCTTCGATCAATATTTAAGGAACAGATCTATTCCCACATTAGAAATACAACAAGACAAAAGCCTAATAAAATTCAGATGGTCAGATTGTATAGAGTCGTTCAATGCCCCTGTAAAAATTGAAATTGGTAAAGAAACAAAGTGGATATATCCTACAACAAATTGGAAATCACTAAACAAATCATCAAGTGTTTCTTCAATTTCAATTGACAAGAATTTTTATGTAGGGATTAAAATATTGAATTGATCATTCAGCAGATTTCATTCTGCCTGCTTTTACAAAACGTCTTTGCCAATAGGGTTCGTCCAAATCGCTTATAACAACACCCATAGAAGTTGAAGCATGAACAAATTTATTGTTGTTAATATAGAGTCCTACGTGTGAAATACCTCCAGTGGTATTAAAAAAGACCAAATCACCTTCCTGTAAATCCTTTTTCTCTATCTCAGTGCAATACAAAGCCTGCTCCCTTGCTGTTCTGGGAAGCTGAACACCAAATGCATCACCAACTATTCCTTGAACAAAAGCAGAGCAATCAATTCCCTCTTTAGAAGTACCTCCAATCCGATAAGGTACCGAATACCATTGATGCACATAATCAACCAATTTTTTATTGGTAAGTTTTTCAACTTCTACGTCCAGTAAAACAGAGTACCTAAAAAAATAATTTGGGATGTATTCAATTCCTTGCAGATCATTCAAGTAATTGTTGGAGGGCGCATCTTCAATGAATTTTATGGATGCCTCTGCGATGTATTGACTTTTTTTACCCGGATTCAAGACCAATGAAATATTATCAAAATAGGGAGACTCACTGGCAGCTTTTTTACTCCCAGGCATGGGCTTAAACAAGGCACAAGAGGAAAAGAGGAACGACATGGTACAAATACCTGCTACAGTCCTCAATATTGACATTGGAACTGTGTTTTTCTCGTTCAAAATGTGGAAAATACTCCTTCCCATTTAATGGTTTATTTGCGAAATTTGAATTTCGCTATGTCACGTTTCTCCCATCTCCATGTTCACACCCAATATTCACTGCTCGATGGAGCTGCTGGGATTGGTTCTTTGTACAAAAAGGCGATGAGTGATGAAATGCCTGCATTGGCAATCACAGATCACGGCAACATGTTTGGAGTATTCCAATTTGTTGCTGAAGCCTACAAGCACAGAGTCAACCCAGATGACAAAAATAGTCCTTTGAAAATAAAACCCATCGTGGGTTGTGAATTTTATATTACCGAGAACAGACACCGAAAGTCATTTTCTAAGGAAGAGAAGGATCCGCGCCATCATCAAATATTATTGGCAAAAAATGAAACGGGATATAGAAATCTTGTAAAGCTCACTTCGTTGGGGTATATCGAAGGATTGTACAGTAAATATCCCAGAATAGACAAAGAGCTGATCCACAAATATCATGAAGGATTGATAGCAACCACCTGTTGCCTCGGAGCATTGGTGCCGCAGACCATTTTGAAGAAAGGTGAAGAAGAGGGAGAAAACGAATTTAAATGGTGGTTGAATATTTTTCAGGAAGATTATTATGTTGAATTGCAGCGACATGGAATGGAGGAACAGGATCGTGTGAACAAGATTTTATTAAAATTCGCTAAGAAATATAATGTGAAAGTAATTGCATCAAATGATTCACATTATGTTGATCAGTCTGATTTCAATGCACACGATATTTTGCTTTGTATCAATACCGGCGAAAAAGTCGCTACTCCTGCAGCGAGAGAGTTTACAGATGATGACGCAAGCTTTCGGAACAAAAGATTTGCATTTCCAAACGACCAGTTCTATTTCAAAACAACTGAGGAAATGTCCAAAGTATTTGGCGATCTGGAAGAAGCGATTGACAATACCAATGAAATTGTTGACAAGGTTGATGTACTGGATTTAAAGCGAGACATTCTGCTGCCGCATTTTGTAGTACCGAATAAATTCAAATCACAAGATGAATATCTTGAACATATCACAAGAGAAGGTGCCCAAAAAAGATATGAAACACTTACACCTGAAATTGAGGAGCGTATTGCCTTTGAGTTGTTCACCATTAGAACAATGGGATTTGCAGGTTATTTTCTGATTGTATCTGACTTCATCAAGGCAGGTAGGGATTTGGGAGTTTTCATTGGACCAGGAAGGGGTTCAGCAGCAGGAAGTGTAGTTGCCTATTGCATCGGTATCACCAACATTGATCCCATCAAGTATAACCTGCTGTTTGAGCGTTTTTTAAACCCAGACCGAAAATCAATGCCTGATATCGACACTGATTTCGATGATGATGGAAGACAGAAAGTGATTGATTATGTCGTAGATAAATACGGTAAAAATCAGGTTGCACAAATCATCACCTATGGTACCATGGCAGCAAAAATGAGCATCAAGGATGTAGCGAGAACACTTGACCTGCCTCTACCTGAAAGCAATGCATTGGCCAAACTTGTACCTGAGAAACCAGGCATTTCACTAAAGCGATTGTTGCATGCTCCTTTGAACGGAGAAAAGAGTTTGATGGAAAAAGAAGGTCTCAATCCTGATGAAATTGAAAATTCGAAAAAGCTCCGTGAAATATATGAGGATGAAGATCTCAGAGGCAAAGTTTTACATGAAGCAGAAATTTTGGAAGGTTCTGTGAGAAATACAGGTATTCATGCTGCAGGTATCATCATAGCCCCTAAAGACCTGACTGAATTACTTCCAGTATGTACTGCAAAGGATTCACCGATGTGGGTCACACAAATTGAAGGAAGTGTAATTGAAGAAGCTGGTGTAATCAAGATGGACTTCCTTGGATTGAAAACACTGAATATCATCAAAACAGCTTTGCAATTGATCAACATGAATCATGGCATTGCAATTGATATTGATAAGATCCCATTGGATGATGAAAAAACATTCAGGCTTTATCAAAGAGGTGAAACCATCGGAACCTTCCAGTTTGAGAGTCCGGGCATGCAGAAATATTTGCGCGATTTAAAGCCAGATAAATTTGAGGACTTGATTGCAATGAATGCTTTGTATCGTCCTGGTCCGTTGGAATACATCCCCAACTTCATCAACAGAAAACATGGAAGAGAAGAGATTTCTTATGATCTCCCTGCTATGCAAGAATATTTGGAAGAAACATATGGTATTACAGTTTATCAGGAGCAGGTAATGTTATTGGCCCAAAAACTTGCTGGGTTCAGCAAAGGAGATGCTGATGTGTTGAGAAAAGCCATGGGTAAAAAGCAGAAGTCTGTTTTGGACAAGATGAAGCCCCAATTTATTGGGAAAGCTGCTGAGAAAGGATATCCTGAAGACAAGCTTCAAAAAATATGGACAGACTGGGAAGCATTTGCTCAATATGCATTCAACAAATCACACAGCACCTGTTATGCATACATTGCATATCAGACTGCATATCTGAAGGCACATTATCCATCAGAATACATGGCAGCAGTACTGAACCATGCTGGGTCGATTGAAAAAATCACATTCTTCATGGAAGAATGCAAACGCATGGGATTGAGTGTACTCGGACCAGACATCAATGAATCTCTACAAAGTTTTGCAGTCAATAAAAAAGGTGAAATCAGAATTGGATTGGGTGGATTAAAGGGTGTTGGTGAAGCAGCAGTTGAATCCATCATTGCGGAGAGAATTAAAAATGGTACGTACTCTTCGATTTTTGATATGGTAAAAAGAGTTAATCAAAGAACTGTAAACAAGAAATCGTTGGAAAGTCTAGCCATGTCGGGAGCATTTGACTGTTTCCCAGCAATGCATCGTGCCCAATATTTTTTCCAACCAGAGGGGGATACTTCGAATGGTTTAGAAAAAATCATTCGTTTTGGAAACATTTGGCAGAGTCAGTCTACATTGAATCAAAATACTCTGTTTGGAGATTTATCGATGGTTCAGGAAATCCCTCCACCAAAAATTCCAGATTGCCCTGTTTGGTCATTGACAGAATTATTGGATAAAGAGAAAGAAGTAACAGGAATGTTTTTGAGTGGGCATCCATTGGATCACTATAAGTTTGAATTAAGATATTATGGTATATGCCCCATCAACGACTTCAATGAATTCAAAGAGGGAATTGAATTGCAAAAGAGTCCGACGCAAACCCTCAAGTTAGCTGGACTGGTAACATCCTCTCAACACAAAATTTCAAGGGCAGGGAAAAAATACGGCAGTCTCACCATCGAAGATTTTTCAGGAAAGGTTGAATTGACCTTGTTTGGAGATCAGTATGTGAAATTTTCCAATTATTTCAATGCAGGTACCTGCATCCACGTAAAAGGAAACTTTGAGAAATGGGAAAGCCGAAATGAGTGGAATTTTAGGGTCACAGAAATATGCCTGTTGGAAACCATAAAAAAAGTATTCACAAGGCAAGTACAGATTACTCTACAGGCAGGAAGCATCAATGAAGGACATATTGAGTTTTTCAAAAAGAACCTCAAGAAACACCCTGGTAGATCCAGGCTCAAACTTTTGATGGTGGATCAGGTTGAAAAACTGATGGTTCAGATGCGAACCACAGAGAAGGGTTTTGAAATGAATGACGAATTGGCTGATTTCTTGGAGAAAAACCCTCTGATTGAGGTACAAGTTGACGCAGTTTGATCGTTAATAAGACATTTATGAAAATTTAAAATTTGGAATTAAGTTTGCACTTCCTATTATATTCATCACATACAATAAAAATCCATGGCTAAAGAATTCACAGACAGCAATTTTCAGACTGAGGTGTTAGATTCAGATAAATTAACAATGATTGACTTTTGGGCAGAGTGGTGTGGACCCTGCCGCGCAATTGGGCCTGTTATCGAGGAGCTTGCTAAAGAATGGGAAGGAAAAGTCAACATTGGAAAAGTAAATGTTGATCACAATCCACAACTTTCTATGAATTACGGCATCACTTCAATCCCTGCCATTCTCTTCATCAAAAATGGTCAGGTTGTAGACAAACTTGTTGGAGCGCAACCAAAAGGAAATTTTATAAGAAAGATTGAATCACATCTGTAAATTTTAATTTCATTACATTTGAAACCGCCACCACTGGCGGTTTTTTATTTTTATGGCTACCATCAGAAAACAAAGCATTTATTCCTCATTATACATCTATGCGGGTTTTGTTTTTGGCGCCGTTAATGTCCTTTATTTTTTCCCAAAATATTTTACACCTGAGCAATTTGGTCTTACGAGGATCCTCATGGACATCGCAATGATTTTTTCAACATTGTGTACTGCTGGGATGATCCCTATTGCTTTTAAATTCAGTCCGTTTTACAACCACCATCTCGAAAAATCAAAAAACGACCTTTTCACATTCACCTTTCTAATTGCAATGATCAGCTGCATTTTTTTTTATTTTGCCCTCCCCTATTTGCAGCCCTTGATCATCCGAAAATTTGGATTCAGATCCCCTTTGCTTGTCGAATATTTTGATTGGATATATCCCATGGCAGTTGGATTGGTCATCTTCTCGTTGATGGAAGCCTATGCATGGGTAATTTCAAAAAATGTAACCTCAAATTTTTTAAAAGAATTTCTTTACAGGATATTGGTTACAGTTTTAATCATGGTTTGGTCATTTAAATTGATCAAACAGTTTGATTTGTTTATAGGCATTTATGCAATGCTTTACACCGTGCTTATAATCATTTTGGGATGGATCATTTATAAATCAAATTATTTTAGCCTAACATTTACAAGAAGTACTTTAACCAGAAAATACACCCCCATGATGTTGAAGTTTGGGAGTGCATATTTTTTAAGTGCCTTGTTGAATATTTTGGCAAAAACCAATGATACCTTGATCATTGCTTCACAATCAAACGGTGGCTTGAAAGATGCTGCAATTTTCACCATAGCAACTTACTTAATTACGTTGATGGATGTACCTCAGAGAAGCATGGTATCATCCGCAACCATTCAAATTGCCAATGCTTGGAGAAGCAAGGATATGCCTAAATTAGATAGGCTGTATAAAAAGACTGCATTGACTTTACTGATTGTAGCATTAGCAATCATGGGAATCATTATGATCAATGCAACTCTTATTGTCAGATATTTAGGAGACATATATACAGGTCTTCCGCTGTTGATGATTATTCTGGGAACCGGAAAGTTGATTGAGCTAGGCACTGGCATGAATGCACAGATCCTTCAATTGTCGAAACATTGGAGAATAGACCTCTTTACCAATATGTTTTTTGTAGTTGTTTCAATTATATTCAACTACTTTCTCACCAAAAAATATGGCTTGGTTGGGACAGCAGCAGGAAGTGTAATGGCCATTCTACTTTTCAATTCAATCAGGTATGTTTATATCAAAAATTTGCTCAAACTTCAACCATTCTCATTGAGTAACTTTTATGCAATTTGTATTGCGATTTTTTGGGGTGGCATCTGTTATGTGATTTCATTTGGAGATAACTTGATTCTCAATCACATTATCAAAACAATTTTATTCTTTGTGGGATTTACAATCTCCATAATCAAAATGAATCTTTCTGAAGACATCACTGACTTATATCTTCAGATAAAAAGGAAAGTTTTTCACAGCAATTAGAACTTTATCATTGGTTCATCTAAATCATTTATCTTACCGATCAAATCAACGCTCATGAATTTTCAGTGGGAAAACCTTAGTCGTGGTCTTTTGGGCATGTTATTTCTCGTTGGACTCTGTTATATTTTAAGTAACAATAAAAGAGCCATCAACTGGAAACTGGTGCTGATGGGCATTGTGGCACAGCTTGCATTTGCAATTGGTGTTTTATCTCAAGGCAAATACAACTTCTTTAGAATTCTGATTCAATGGCTTTCTGATCAGTTTGTGCAGGTCATCAACCTAGCCCACAAGGGTATTGAATTCATGTTCGGCAACCTCGCTGATGCTTCCGGTAGTTGGGGATACACATTTGCCATACAGGCGTTGCCCAACATCATCTTTTTTGCTGCACTCTCTTCCCTATTTTATTATCTCGGCATCTTGCAAAAAATCGTTTACTTTTTTGCTTTGTTGCTGAGCAAATTGAAAGTTTCGGGAGCTGAAAGTGTATCCACCGCAGCAAATATTTTCTTGGGGCAAACAGAAGCTCCATTGATGGTAAGACCATTTCTGGAAAAGATGAACAGAAGCGAAATACTGTGTATCATGGTTGGAGGAATGGCAAATACTGCAGGTTCAGTCCTTGCTGCATATGTTGGTTTCTTGGGTGGCAGTGACATTGCACAACAACATTATTTTGCCCTGCACTTATTGAGTCAATCAATCATGAGTGCACCTGCAGCAATTGTTTGCTCTAAAATACTCTTCCCACAGACTGAACAGATTGATGAAAGAATCATTTTGTCAAAAGAGAAATTTGGCGAAAATGCGCTGGATGCTATTTCACTTGGAACAACGGATGGCTTGAAACTTGCAGTGAATGTTGGCGCCATTCTTGTGGTATTCACTGCCCTTATGTATGTTTTAAATTGGGTATTGGGATCTTTTGGATATTATTTGGGATTAAACAATTGGATCAAGAGCTTTTCAAGTGGCCGTTATGATTCTTTGTCATTTCAAATGATACTTGGTTACTTATTTTCTCCTATTGCATGGCTAATTGGTGTACATCAAAATGATATGATTTACGTTGGACAGTTGTTGGGGGAGAAAACAATCATCAATGAATTCCAAGCATATATCACATTTGGAAAAATGAAAGCTGGCAATGTCATAACAGACCCTCGTTCCATATTGATCACCACGTACGCTCTCTGCGGATTCGCAAATATTGCATCTATTGGTATTCAAATTGGAGGTATTAGTCAACTTGCCCCCAACCAAAGAAAAAACCTTACGGAACTGGGTTTCAAAGCCTTGATTGGAGGAACCATAGCTTGTTTAATGTGTGCCTGCATAGCAGGTGCGCTTGGATAAAGATGATTTAGGTAAGACAAGATTTCGGTTGTAATTTTGCAAAAATTTAGGCCATGGCTGGTGATTTGAGCATATTAACAGCAACTTCTCCCCATTTAACCAATATTATTCAGAAGATTCAAAAGCAAGAGAGGATCACTCCGGAAGAAGGAGTTTATCTTTTTGAAAATGCTTCCCTGGCAGAATTGGGAGCGATGGCCAATTTCATTAGAGAAAGAAAGCATGGTGATATAACTTATTTCAATAGAAATTTTCATATTGAACCAACCAATATTTGTGTCTTCTCATGCAAATTTTGCTCTTATTCTAAATTATATGCACATAGAGAGGAAGGCTGGGAGTTGACTATAGATCAAATGCTTGAAAAAGTGAAAGCATATGATGGGAAACCTATCACTGAAGTACATATTGTAGGTGGCGTTCATCCAAAAATGGATATTTATTTCTTTGAAGAACTGATAAAAAAAATCAAAGCCCATCGACCAGATTTACACATCAAAGGTTTTACTGCAGTTGAACTGGATTACATGTTCAGAAAAGCCAAACTAAGCAGATTAGAGGGCATGACACTTCTTCACAAAGCTGGCCTCGATTCATTGCCTGGCGGAGGTGCTGAAATTTTTGATGCTAAAGTCAGGGAACAGATTTGTGCAGACAAAGTAGATGCTGAAGGTTGGCTGGATATACATGCAACTGCTCATAAAATAGGTATGCACTCAAATGCAACCATGTTATACGGGCACCTGGAAAATTATTCGCATAGAATTGACCACATGGATCGTTTAAGAAAATTGCAGGATCAAACAAAAGGATTCAACACTTTTATTCCACTTAAATTCAGGAACCACGACAATGAATTGAGCCATATTCCTGAAGTGAGCGCAATTGAAGACATGAAGACATATGCAGTTTCAAGAATTTTCATGGATAACTTTCCTCATGTCAAAGCTTACTGGCCTATGCTGGGCAGAGAACAGGCACAATTGACTTTGTCGTTTGGCGTGAATGATCTTGATGGAACAATCGATGATTCAACCAAAATTTATTCGATGGCAGGCAGCGAAGAACAAAATCCTTCATTGAGTTCCGAAGAATTGATCAACTTGATCAAACAGGTAGGCAGAAAGCCAGTCGAAAGAGATACTTTATACAACACTGTAAAAGCCTATTAGCAAGTAGGCTTGTATTGAAATTTATACTTAATTTCAAGGGAACAAATTGCCATGAAAAAAATATTTCTAATACTGAGCATTCTGCTCGTTGGACAAGCACACTCTCAAGATAAAAAAATCAATGACGATTTAACTGGGATCTGGATAACCGGATCGGGAAATGCAAAAGTCGAAATCTATAGAAACAACAATACGTATCAGGGTAAAGTTGTTTGGCTAAAAGAGCCTACTGATCCCAAAACAGGTAAACCAAAGACGGATATTGAACATCCAGACAAAAGTTTACATAGCCGTCCATTGATGGGATTGGTTAATCTTTGGGGATTTCAATATGCAGGAGATAATGAATGGACAAGTGGTCACATTTATGATCCAAAAAATGGAAAAGAATATAAATGTGTAATTACCATGAAAGATAAAAATATCTTAAACGTTAGAGGATATATTGGTATTACACTGATTGGTAGAACAGATACCTGGACAAGAACCAAATTATAAATTAGGCAGCCACCAACGTAATTTCAAAAATCAAGGAACTGTTGGCAGGTATGCTTCCAGTTGCTTGTGCACCATATGCAAGAGAAGGGGGCAGATACAAAATAATTTTTCCACCGGTTTTGATCAGAGGTATGGCAAGTTGCCATCCTGCTATGAGTTGACCCAACTGAAAAGTTGCAGCAGTGGTTGTTGTTTGGTCAAAAACAGCACCCGTTAAAAAAGTTCCTTTATAATAAACAGAAACATTTGAACACAAGGTTGGCACAACACCAGTACCTGGTGTGATTATTCGGTAATAAAATCCTTTGTCACTTTTCAGAGCATCGGTGATATTGTTTTTGGATAGATAACTTTCTATCTCTAAAAGTTCTGATCCTGGAACCGTAATTTTTGGAGCAGAAGCACTACAAGTAAAAGATTGATACCCATCTTTCAAACAAGAGATGGGAAGGAAAGAAATCATCAAGCACAAAACCAATACAATTTTCGATCTCATAGTAAAATTTTGAGGCACAAAGATGATAAAAAAATTAGAATATTATATTATGAATTGTTTCAACCCTGGCGGTTCTTAAGTGATAAGTATTGATTTTCTAATTTTTCCCACCTGAACTTTCGGTTCAATACAGCTACGAATATTGAAATCAACGCAACTGCAATGATTAAAACAGTTGGACTAAACTGACTCAACCCCACCGCATCTGCCCTCTTGTACCAAAATCGTCCAAGTAAAAAATTAACCAATATGGGGACAGCAAAAATTACACCGATGGGTAGTCCGTATGTCAATTGGGTAATCAATCGTTTTTCTTTGAGCCTATTTTGCTCCCAGTAGGCCATAAATTTCAATTCATCTTCGGTATATGACATAAAATATCTCTAAATTACGGCATGCGCCAAAAACAACGATTGTTTTTCTATCTTTTTTCAATTGTTTCCCTGATTGAAATACTACACATTTTAATTGGAAAAGAAGATTTGAGAATCTTCACCAAACCCTTGATTATTCCTTTACTGGGACTTACCTATTACTTTAGCCTAGACAAAAAACCATCCATACTAAAGGATGCAGTTTTATTGGCATTGCTTTTTTCCTGGTTTGGTGACATTTTTTTGCAAAAAGAATCATTGTTTGTGCCTGGATTGATTTGCTTCCTGACTGCACATATCTTCTATATCTATTTCTTCGTTCGAACCAGGTCAGGAAATACCTCCTACTTTAAACTAAGACCTGTAATGTTAATAGCAGTATTGGCATACTTGATTGAATTCATGTATCTACTATGGCCGTCCCTTGGCGCCATGAAACTTCCTGTTTTAATTTACGGCATTACCATCAGCACCATGCTTTCAGCTGCTATCTGGCAATATCAAAAGTTGGATGACAGAACATCACTTTTTCTGATCATAGGTGCAACATTGTTCGTTACTTCAGACTCCATTCTTGCAATCAATAAATTCAGTAGTCCTTTTAAAACTGCCGGGGTCTTCATCATGACAACTTATATACTGGCGCAATTGTTCATTGTGCTAGGGGCAATCAGATACAGAAATACAACTTCATAAAAAAAAGCTCCGAATATCATTCGGAGCTTTTTCATGTATAGGTTTCTGATGAATATTAGTAACCCATTCCGCCCATATCAGGAGCACCACCGTGTCCGTGTACAGGCTCTTCTTTCTTAGGCTTGTCAGCTACGACACACTCAGTAGTCAATAACATACCGGCGATAGATGCAGCGTTTTCAAGTGCTACACGGCTAACTTTAGTTGGATCAATAACTCCAGCGGACAACAATTTCTCATAATTGTCAGTGCGGGCATTGTATCCAAAATCAGCTTTGCCTTCTTTCACTTTTTGTACAACGATAGAACCTTCAATGCCTGCATTGTATACAATGGTACGAAGAGGAGCTTCAAGTGCGCGACGGATGATTGCGATACCAGTTGTTTCATCTTCGTTTGCACCTTTTTTCTTATCGAGTGATTCGATTGCACGGATGAAAGCAATACCACCACCAGGAACAATTCCTTCTTCAACCGCAGCGCGTGTTGCATGAAGTGCATCGTCTACGCGGTCTTTCTTCTCTTTCATTTCAACTTCGGTTGCAGCACCTACATTCAATACAGCAACACCACCGCTGAGTTTCGCCAAACGCTCTTGTAATTTTTCTCTATCGTAATCAGATGTAGTTGATTCGATTTGAGTTTTGATTTGAGCAATGCGTGCGTTGATTTCATCTTTCTTACCTTTTCCGCCAACAACAATGGTATTGTCTTTGTCGATGGTTACGCGCTCAGCACGTCCGAGATAAGTTAAGTCAGCATTTTCCAACTTGAAACCTTGCTCTTCACTGATCACGATACCTTTTGTAAGAATTGCAATGTCTTGCAACATTTCTTTTCTGCGGTCTCCAAAGCCAGGTGCTTTAACTGCAGCAACTTTCAAAGTTCCACGCAATTTGTTTACAACCAAAGTTGCCATTGCTTCACCCTCCAAATCTTCAGCGATGATCAACAAAGGAGCACCTTGTTGAGCTACTTTCTCAAGAATATGAAGGATGTCTTTCATTGCAGAAATCTTCTTGTCATAGATCAAGATGAATGGATTTTGCAATTCACATTCCATTTTATCTGCATTTGTAACAAAGTATGGTGAGATATATCCTCTGTCAAACTGCATACCCTCAACAATATCGATAGAAGTTTCAGTTCCTTTGGCTTCTTCAACTGTGATAACACCATCTTTACCAACTTTCTGCATAGCTTCAGCAATCAATTTACCGATTTCTGCATCGTTATTGGCAGAGATAGTAGCAACTTGCTGAATCTTTTTATTGTCGCTTCCAACAGTTTGAGATTGAGATTGAAGATTTGCAACTACGATTTCAACTGCTTTGTCAATTCCTCTTTTGATGTCCATTGGATTTGCACCAGCGGCAACGTTTTTCAATCCTTCAGTGATGATGGATTGTGCAAGTACGGTAGCAGTAGTTGTACCATCACCAGCAACATCTGCAGTTTTAGATGCAACTTCTTTCACCATTTGAGCACCCATGTTCTCGATGGGATCTTCCAATTCAATTTCTTTGGCAACAGTAACACCGTCTTTTGTAACAGCAGGTGCACCGAATTTCTTTTCGATAACAACATTGCGACCCTTTGGACCAAGTGTTACCTTTACCGCATCAGCGAGGGTATCAACACCTCTCTTCATTTTGTTGCGGGCGTCTAAATTGAAAAATATTTGTTTAGCCATTTTTATAGTTTTTTAAGTTTGATCTTGAATTAAACAATAGCAAGAATATCAGATTCTCTCATGATTAAGTAATCACTTCCTTCTACAGAAATTTCAGTACCTGAATACTTTCCGTAAAGCACAGTGTCTCCAGCTTTTACAGACATGGGTTCATCTTTTTTGCCGGGGCCTGCCGCCACTACGGTTCCTCTTTGCGGTTTTTCTTTAGCAGTGTCTGGGATGATAATGCCACCCGCTGTTTTTTCTTCTGCCGGAGCAGGTTTCACGATTACCCTGTCGTGTAATGGGGTAATGTTTAACTTCTTAGCCATAGCGTTTCGTTTTGTGTTTTAATGAATTAAACAAAATTTACTTGTACCCTCAAATGATCCAATTCCATACCAGCCACTAAAACTTGAAAATATGTCATAAAGTCACCGATTTTAGGCTGAAAAGGGAGGAATTTGGCATAACAGATGCAGAAAATGCATGTCAATTTAACACAATGAATGGCCAAAAATTGGACAAGGAAACCTAATAGGCTATATTTGCAGCTCTCCAAAAGCTCTTTAAATGATCAGTCGCAGGAATATTAGGATTAAAGTGATGCAATGTCTTTACGCTGCTGAATCTGAATCAGTACTCCCTACTGAGTCTAAATCCCTTAAACTTCTACGATCTTATCTGGATCAAACTGCAGAACTGTTCGCATTTTGTATTTATTTTCTTACAGAAATTGCCAGATATGCTGAGACCGACTCGAAAATCAGGTCTTCAAAACACCTCCCTTCTTACGAAGATTTACACGTAAATATTAAAATGGCAGGCAACACGCTTCTTTGGAAAATTATAGAGACCAGCTCCTTTCAAACCATTGTTAAAAAGAACCATTTTTCTGACAAACTCAATACCGATCTAATCAGAAAAATCTATACCACCCTTGTTGAAACTGAACTCTACAAATCATACATCAACGAAGAATCAAGGGATAAAAAATCTGAAAAAGAATTATTGAGTTTCATTTTCACGGATTTGATGATGGCAAACGAAGAGGTCATCGATTATTTGGAAGAGCATTTTCTACAATGGGATGATGATTCTGAAATGATCTACCAGATGGTCTTAAATTACTTGAGCAAACCCAATGCATATGAATTCAGTGATATCGTTGGGCCAGAGAAAACAAATTATGCCATTACTCTTTTAAAAACTGCTTTGGATAAAAAAGAGTACACACTGGAAATGATCAAGCCCAAACTAAAAAATTGGGATCCGGATCGTATTGCAGCACTGGATATGATTTTATTGAGAATGGGAATTTGCGAATTCCTATATTTCGAAACGATCCCTACTAAAGTTACCATCAATGAATACATTGACCTTGCAAAAAGTTATAGCACTAAACAAAGTGGACAATTTGTAAATGGTATACTGGATAGCATACATAAAGACCTTCAGGCAGAGGGATCCATCAAAAAGGTTGAATTCAAAAAACAATCCTAATTAACTACATTTGTAAAACTTTTTCAAACAATAATTATGATGAATACATTTTTTTTACAGGCTTCACCGAATGCAGGTATCATGCAACTTGTATTGCTTGGTGGCATGATCGTGGTATTTTATTTTTTTATGATCCGTCCACAGGCACAAAAAGCCAAGAAGGCAAAAAAATTCCAAGATGATCTGCAAAAAGGCGATAAAATTGTAACCATTGCAGGTATCCATGGTATTGTAAATAAAGTTAATGACGACTCTACCATTCAAATTGAAGTGAGTCCTGGCTCTTTCATGAAAATTGAAAAATCAGCTATCAGTCTTGAATGGAGTGAACAGCTCAACAAGACTGCTGCAGCAAAATAAGTCTTGTACATAGCATTATATAAAGCCTGGATTTGCTCCAGGCTTTTTTATTTACATTTGATTATGCTTAAGGTAGGCCTAACAGGAGGAATTGGCTCAGGCAAAACAACTGTTGCAAAAATATTTGAGGTATTGGGCATTCCGGTTTATTACGCAGATGCAGAAGCCAAACAATTAATGAATACCCATCCACTTTTGATTGAAGAGATTAAACTTCTTTTTGGAAATGATGCATACCAGAATGGAATATTGAACCGAGCATACATTGCAGAAAAGGTATTCAACGATAAACAAAAACTTCAAAAACTCAATGCAATTGTTCACCCATATACAATTGAACACGGTAAGAAATGGATGAATGAACAACATGCGCCGTATGCCATCAAAGAAGCAGCACTGATTTTTGAAAGTGGTATTCAGGGCGAATTTGATAAAATAATAGGAGTATTTGCACCGAATGCTTTGAGGGTTCAACGTGCTATGAAAAGAGACGGTATCTCATACGAACAAGTTATGGAGAGAATCCAACATCAAATAGATGATGACATTAAAATCAGATTATGCGATGATGTCATCATCAATGATGAACAAAAAATGCTAGTACCACAGGTACTAGCACTCCATGAAAAAATTTTACAACTCTCCAATCAATAAATTTCCTCACATCCAATCGGTGCACCCGGAGGAGCATCGAGGTAAATAGTTGGACTGGCTTTCTCTGGCTCTTTTGATCTGCTCAACAATTGTTCAACATGTGCAATGTATTGCTGATCAGTTGACAGTTTTTTCTGCGACTCCAAAAACTTTTTTAAAGCATTGATATTTGCTGAAATACTTGATCTTACCGGATATGACAGTTCGGTGCTTACACTGGAGGACAATAAATAAGTCAACAGCATTTGTTCATTTTGCAATTGTATTGCTCCTTGCATTCCGGTTTTTCTCTGTGCTTTGAATATTGAATTGATGATGGTATTCAGCATTTCACTCAACCCATATCCTCCTTGTAATTCATGCTGATACAAGCGATTGACTCTTTCAGGATGAAAAAGAAATGATAAAACCAAATCAGTTGCTGCCTCAGCCGGAGACAACTGATCGAAAGCTAAACCAGTTTTTTTCTTGAACAACTCTCTGTTGAATTCATATCCTGCAGGACGAGGAGAAATCAAAGCAGCAATACTTGCAGGAAGTTCAAGAAAAGCAGGATCAATACTTTTTACAATTGATTGCATGGCTTTTTGCTGAAGTTCTTTGGATAAGGGAGCAGTTATCACCTGACCATCTCCTTTTAAAGCATAATTATAACTCATTCCGCCTACGAGCTTGGAAACAGCTTCCACCTGGTAACGATGATAGAAATAAATTGGAACCAAAACATCTTCTAAAAATGCCGTGGGAGTTCCTTGACGGATGGTATATATACCAAATTGAGACAATGCTTTTGAACGGACTCTAACAACATTTTCATATTCAGACAATATATCGTTGCCATTGTCCCACAAATGCGCATCAGGATGCAACCCTCCAGCAGCTCTCGCGTCACGGTCACTGATATATTTCAACCCTTTTGAATAAGCGGTTGATAAAATTTTATTTAAAACAACAGATTCATCTCCAACATTCCTTACATCTGAATAACCCCATGTGATAGCAACTTTATCCCACTCACCGATTTTATGATCATAAGCATCTGATAAATCAATATTCCCAGACTGATTGAGTTTTACCACAGGATGCGGGTAATCCATAACACTAGAACGATTTACTGTACTTGCTGCATAGTTATGCATAAGCCCAAGGGTATGCCCAACTTCATGTGCACTCAATTGCTCCAATCGCTCGAGTGACATATTCAACATTTGGTCTTCTGTAATGGGTTCATTTTTAAAAGGTGACAATAAACCTTGAGCGATCATATAATCCTGACGCACCCGAAGAGACCCAAGAGATACTTGCCCTTTAATAATCTCTCCTGTACGGGGATCAACAATACTTGCACCATAACTCCATCCTCGGGTTGAACGATGCACCCAATTGATCATGTTGTATCGAATATCCATTGGATCACACGTGTCTGGAAGCACTTTGACAATAAATGCGTTCTTATATCCTGCTGCTTCAAATGCTTGGTTCCACCATGACGCACCCTTTAACAATGCAGATCGAATGGGCTCTGGAGTACCATTGTCCAAATAATAAACAATTGGTTTTACTGGTTCACTCACAGCTGCAGTTGGATCTTTTTTCTGCAAGCGATGTCTGACTGCATAAAATTTTTCAATTGGTTCTGAAACAGGTGTGCTGTAATTATAGAATGAAATATTGTTGAAGCTGGATCTAGCATCAAATATTCTTGGCTGGTAGTTGTTATCTGGAAGTTGCACAAAAGAGTGATGCATGCGCAGTGTGATGGCTTCTACAGATGGAACAACAGATTGTACATATGCTCCAGCAATACCATCATTGTTGACAAAAGTTACTGTAGTTTCTAATTCAGTATTGAGAGGAAAATTTTTACAAACTGGAAAATAGAGAGCAGAACGATTTCGATCTAAACTATAATTTCCTTGTTTCATATTCCTGATTCTGTTTGCTGCTTGCATGGCATCTCTTGTGAGGAATTCAGTTGCATCCACCAATACCGAATTTCCCTGTTCAGCTTCAATGGTGAATCCCCATAAAGTAGATTGTGCAAATGATTGCTCAACTGCAGCCCTCTCTCTTTCAGCGTTGGTGATAGCGCGATACCCATAATTAGGTTCGATCATCAATACTTTCTTTCCCACACGAATAAATTTTACAATTCTTCCTCCGCCCAACAAACCCCTATCCAATCCTATATCATTGGATCCCAAACCTGCAGGCAATGACATCACATAAAGCAATTCATTGTCAAGTTTGTTGATCTCGAACCATATTTTACCATTCGCATCATCACGGTAGAATGGAATAAACCCTTCATGTTTTGAAAATCCTTTTGCTTTATCAGAAATGCTGGGCAATTGTTGTGCTATGAGATAACTTGGAAGCAGAAATGCTATAAATAATATTTTTTTCATCAGTAAGATTTTATTTGATACCAGGTTGTTTGTTGTTGCCAGATTCTTTTTTGGCTTCATCCACCATTTTTTTTACATCTGCAAGCAATTTCTTTGCATCGTATACAATACCATCTTTAATCGTATACTTAACTCCACCTTTTCTTACAACTTCATTGTTTTCATTCAAATAAACTGCACCTGTTCCATATAGGTACTGAAGATTCTCGAGTGGATTGGCATCGACCACAACAAGGTCTGCTAGTTTTCCAACTTCAACTGATCCCAGATCTTTTTCAACACCCAAAGCCTGTGCACCGTATAATGTGGCAGAACGAATTACTTCAAGAGGATGGAAACCCGCTTCCCGAAGCATTTCCAATTCTCTAATATAACCGAAACCATAGGTCTGATATATAAAGCCATTGTCTGAACCTGTTGTTACCCTTCCACCCTTGTTTTTGTATTCATTCACAAAACTCATCCAAATGCGATAATTTTCTTTCCAGGCAACTTCTTGCTCTGTTCCCCAATTGAACCAGAATGAACCGTGCGACTGACGGTTGGGTTCATAGAACTTCCATAGTGAAGGAAGCGTATAATCATCATGCCATTCGAGTCTCCTTGTTTTATGAAGATCTCTTGTTGCATCATATATATTAAACGTAGGATCAAGGGTAAAATCAAGATCCAATAATTTCTTCATTACACTGTTCCACTTTTCAGAACCCTGCTTTGCAGCTTGTTTCCATAGTTTTCCTGCTTCTTCAAAACGATGTTGCTCATTGGCATAGTTATAAGTAAGTGGAAAGTCCTGTATGGTATTTTTATCCAGCAAAGCCTCTGGCAAACCATACCAATGTTCCATCGAAGTCAGCCCAGCCTCAGCGGAGTTCACCACATTCCATCTGGCTACATCCATTTGAGCATGATGACAACACGACCTCAAACCTATTTTTTTATTTTCTCTGAGGGCAGCATCCATGATGGATGGAGGTGCACCAAAAAATTTAATTCCATCAGCACCCTTTTTAGCATTTTCTCTCACCCATTCAATGGCCTGTTCAGGTGTTGAGATACCTGACTTTGCGCCCATGCCAAATGAAGTGTATGCATAAATACGTGGTGCAGTAATTGTATTTGAGAGACTCTTTTGTTTTTGATCAAGCACCCAATCCAATCCATTTCCACATGATGGATCACGAATAGTGGTAATGCCATGCGCCATCCATAATTTAAAAACATATTCTGCAGGAGTTCCCTGTTCTGTTCCACCAATATGACCATGCATATCAATCAATCCTGGTAGAATGTACATTCCACTGCAATCAATTTCTTTTCCACCAGACTTTAGTACTGGTCGACTTGCCGACTTTATTGCCAATCCAGGATAACCAACATTTTTTATTGTAACGATTCTGTTTTGTTCTATCACAATGTCAACTGGACCTGTTGGAGGTGCTCCTGTTCCATTGACAAGAGTAGCTCCACGAAGTATGAGCTGTGACCAGGGACCTTCACCCTCATTTCTGTTGGGTGCTTTTTTAATTTGGGTAACCCCTTGAAAAAATAAACCTTGTACCAGAAATATTAGTATCAATTTTTTCATTGCAATGAATTTGATCAATCAAATTACAAAAAATGTTCGTTTTCTTTGTAGATATCATGAAGATTGAATTTTGGAGCATAGGAAAACAACATGATGCAGGCATTAAATCTGCTGTTGAAGAATACACAAAACGTATAAGAAAATATTGTCAGTTGCAATGGCAGATTATTCCAGTCCCCAAAAATGCTGCCATGCTCAGCGAAAATGACCTCAAGAGATTGGAAGGAAAGATGATCTTGGAATGGTTGGACAAAGACAGTACCTTGATTGCATTGGATGAATATGGCAAGGAACTCGATTCGATCGAACTCGCCGGTTTCATAACCAAAAAAACAAACATGGGATGTAAAAAACTGGTATTTCTCATTGGAGGTGCATTTGGATTGGATGAGCAAGTGCTGCAAAGAGCAGACTTTAAATGGTCGCTGTCAAAACTCACTTTCCCTCATCAACTTGTAAGACTATTGCTTGCAGAACAAGTGTACAGGGCTTATACAATTATTAAAAATGAAAAATACCACCACAAGTAATGAGCATAACATTTCTGATTATTGTCATCACATCAGTCACTTCTTTCATAGCATTCACTAAGCACTCGCTTAGAGAAGATTTACTTTTTTGGCCATATAAAATCAAAAGAGAAGGTCAAATATATAGGTTCATCACCCACGGGGCTTTACATGCAGATGCCATGCATTTAATATTCAACATGGTTTCCTTTTATTCCTTTGGCATTGCGCTCGAAAATTATTTATTCCTGGCAATATTTGGTGAAATGTCGAGAGCAGTTCTTGCAATCATGTATGTTACAGCAATTGTTGCGGCAGTTATACCGGATTATTTTAAATACAAAGACAGAAGCTTTTATAGATCTCTAGGCGCATCGGGTGCAGTTTCTGCTGTGGTATTTTCAGCAATTACAATTCAACCAAAAATGCCCATCCAGTTTTTCTTTATACCCTATCCTATTCCGGGATATATTTTTGGAATAGGATTCCTGATTCTCTCTGCAGCATTGGCAAAAAAAGGGTCAGGCAACATTGGACACAACGCACACTTTTGGGGAAGTATTTATGGAATTTTATTTACCTACCTCTCAGCTAAATTATTGGCAGGCATTGACCTATTGGATTATTTTGTAAAAACTATTTTGAACTGATTATTTCAATTTAAGCTTGAGGATATTTTTTGTAGTTGGCAATATCTTAAACCGATCATCGATTCTTTTACCAATTACCCATAAAATTTTTTTATTGGATTCAATTACAAACTGTTTTTCTTTTTCAGTTTTCGATAATTTCTGATCAATCAAAAACTTGGCAACTTTCTTCTTTTTTTTCATCCCGAGAGGATAGAAATAATCACCCTTTTTCCATGTCCTTAAGATGAGCGGAAAAGTAATTCGTTTTGCATCCAACCAAGCCTCATTCATGCTAGTTGAAGGACTTTGACATTTGTCATGAGATGAAATTTCAAGTAGATGACTTCCAAACGAAATTGAAGCATCATCCTTTCCCACCAGAAATACTTCAGATAATGCCTCCTGTATTGGATCAATGATCAACCAATCACGGTTTTTAAGAACTCTATGGGTTTCAGATTTGATGTAACTTCCTGTGTCTGCATGGAGCATTTTTTTAAGTTCCTCTATTTGCGAAGATGTAAATCCGAAATCTAAAAAAATTTCAAATATAATTGTGTCTAAAGGTTCTGTTGCTTTTAATTTATTTACAGGAATAGCAAACGCGTCACCTTTTTTTTCAACCAACTTTTTCTTGATCAGTGAAATTTGTTGATGATAAATTAGTTCAACCTCTTGAAATCTTTTTATGCTGTTTGCAAGATTCTGTTTTAATGATGGAATTACTTTTTCAACTGCTGGAAACACTTCATTTCGAAGTTGGTTTCGTGCATACACCGATTCTTTATTAGAGCTGTCATCGACCCAATTGTATTTATGCGCTGATGCAAAAGAAAGAATTTGTGCTCTGCTAGCAAACAAAAGGGGTCTCACGATGTTCCCGTCCTTTAAATTCATTCCCGTAAGGCCTGATATTCCGGTACCTCTGAAAAAATTAAATGCGATGGTTTCAACTTGATCATCCAAATGATGTGCAGTTAGCAACAACGGATGATCACCCATTGATGCGTAGTGATCCAGCTGTTCTTGGAACCATGTATACCGCAATATTCTTGCTGTTTCCTGCACACCTTTTTTCAGGTCCTTCATGGCTTCTTCAGTATCAAAATGTTTAATCTTACAATCAAGATTTAATGAAGAAGATAGCTGTTGAACGAAAATTTCGTCTCGTGTACTCTCATCCCCCCGCAACCTGAAATTGCAATGGAGTATGGTGATGCGATAACCAAGGCTATTTAGGAGATGAACCAATACCACTGAGTCAACTCCCCCGCTGCAAGCAACAAGCAAATGATGCTCCTTTGAAAATAGTTTATTTGATTCAACGTATTGTTTGAGTAACTGAGGAAGATTAATATCGTTTAGAGCTGTATTCAATCTAAATTCAGTTCATCTTTTAAATGATCCAAAGCACCATTCAATTCCCTCAAATCGTTTTGTGCGGCCATTTCCATGGCAACTTTAACTCCACTTTCAAGTACCGCTAATGAGCGATTATACTGATGCAATTTTTCGTACGCTTTTGCCAAATGATAATAAGTACCAACATAACTGGAATCAACCAATAATAGTTCTTCCATCTCGTGGATAGCATCCTCGATATTTCCCAATTTAAGTAGTTCCATAGCCAAGGCATGTCTGCTGAAACAATCATCTGGGAATTTTGATATCATTTCTTTCAACTTCGTGATCTTGTCCATCAAAATTTCATTTACTGATCATATAAAATTACCTCACCAGTTGTTATCTTTATGATAAGGTAGTTGTCATGACAACTAATTTTAACAATTAGCAATATGAAGATACTTGTTTGCATCAGCAGAACACCGGATACAACCTCAAAAATTTCCTTCGTTGATCAAAATACAAAATTCAACAGCGATGGAGTTCAATGGATTATCAATCCATATGACGAATGGTATGCGTTGGTCAGGGCCATTGAACTGAAAGAAAAAGACCCATCCACGATTATTCATTTGATCAATGTTGGAAGTATAGATAACGAAGCCATTATTAGGAAGGCACTTGCGCTGGGGGGTGATGAAGCCATCAGGATAAATACAAACAACGATGATGCATATTTTATTTCGCATCAAATAGCCACCATTGCAAAAGATGGTTATGATTTGATCTTAACTGGTAAGGAGACAATAGATCACAATGGTTCTTCCATTGGAGGAATGATAGCTGAAATACTTGACAGCAATTTTATCAGTCTTGCTACTAAACTTGATATTGAAAACAATCAAGCAATTGTAACCAGAGAATCTGAAGGAGGAGAAGAAAAGATAGCAGCGCCTCTTCCTCTGGTGATTTCTTGTCAGAAAGGGATGGCGGAAGCAAGGATCCCAAATATGAGGGGTATCATGGCTGCAAGAACAAAACCCTTAAAAGTCTCTGAAGCATCCAATACAGAATGCCTGACAACCATCAACGCATTTGATCTACCTCCTGCTAAAGCAGGTGTAAAGCTCATACCAGCAGATACGCCTGAATTATTGGTAAAACTATTGAGAGAAGAAGCAAAAGCCATTTAAAAAATTTTTATGTCGGTAATCATCATCACTGAGCAATCAGAAAATAAGATAAAGAAACAATCACTAGAGTCAATCTCATACGGAGTTGCAATTGCTAAACAATTGAATCTGGATGCTTTTGCATTGGTAATGGGAGCGACTGATGAAAATTTAAGTTACCTGGGAAATTATGGCGTCAAAAAGATTATACATCAAAAAAATATAGGAGCTGCGAATTCAGACAACAAAGTCGCAACCAAACTGATTAGTGAAATTTGCACCCAACATCAGGCACAAATTATTATTTTCAGCAACTCTTTGTTTGGAAAAGCTGTTGCACCAAGGTTATCCGTAAAACTTAAAGCAGGATTGGTTTCCGGAGCAATAAAACTTCCAGAAACAGGCAATAGCTTTAGTGTGAAACGATCTGTATTTTCCGGTAAAGCCTTTGCGGATGTGAAAATCTCATCCCCGATTAAAATCATCACTTTAAATGCAAATGCTTTTGAAACGATGAAATCATCAGATGCAAATGCTGAAATTGTTGAATCGAATATTGAAGTACCGGCTGGTACAATTAACATCATTGAGACCAAGAAAAATGAAGGAACTGTCTCTCTCACAGATGCCGAAACGGTTGTCAGTGGTGGAAGAGGCTTGAAAGGTCCGGAGAATTGGGGAATGATTGAAGAATTGGCAAAAGCGCTTGGAGCAGCCACTGCATGCAGCCGACCAGTAGCTGATTCCAACTGGCGTCCACATCATGAACACGTAGGACAAACGGGTGTTGCTATTTCACCAAACCTTTACATTGCAGTTGGAATCTCTGGTGCTATTCAACACCTTGCCGGAGTGAACAGAAGCAAAACGATTGTAGTCATCAACAATGACCCTGAAGCGCCTTTTTTTAAAGCCGCAGATTATGGAATTGTTGGGGATGCATTTCAGGTAATGCCCAAGATCATAGAGGCTGTAAAAAATCTAGGCTAATTTGATGTAATTTAGAGCTTAGTATGAAGAAGATTGAATTGGAAATTGTTGCACTCTCCCACTCCATCACTCAGACAAATTCCTACGCAGTTGTTTTGGGTGAAGTAAATGGCTTAAGAAGACTCCCCATCGTTATCGGGGGATTTGAAGCACAGGCCATTGCAGTTGCATTGGAAAGAATGAAACCAACCCGCCCACTCACACACGACCTCATGAAAAATTTCATGATGGCCTTCAACATTGATTTACATGAAGTGATTATCTCTGATTTGCAAGAAGGAATTTTTTATTCAAAACTTCTTTGCAGCAGTGAATCTGACACTGTTGAAATTGACTCCAGAACATCTGATGCCTTAGCACTTGCTGTTAGATTTGGATGCCCCATTTATATCTATGAAAATATTTTTGATATCGCTGGGGTAGAAAACCCTGAAACGGAGGAAGTAGCCGTTAACCAGGTCACTGAATCATCATCCGTTCGCCAAGATCTAAAATCCATGTCGCTCGAGGAGTTAACCAACTTACTCAATGAAGTGCTTGAACAGGAAGATTATATCAGGGCCATTGCAATTCGCGATGAAATCAATGCAAGAAAAAGATAAATAGATGGTTGTATTTCCCAATGCTAAAATTAACCTTGGGTTACGCATCACATCTAAAAGACCTGATGGGTATCATAATTTGGACACTGTATTCTACCCTATTGAATTGACAGATGTACTTGAAGTAATAAAAGTTCAGAAAAGCAGTGATGCATCCATCGTTATAACTGGAAAAGAAATTCAAGGTCCTGCCGATAAAAACCTTTGCATAAAAGCTTATCAACTCATCAAAGCAGATCATCCAGAAATTTCTGGAATTCAAATACACCTTCACAAGTCTATACCCATGGGAGCCGGCATGGGTGGGGGTTCTGCAGATGGTGCATTTATGGTCAGATTGTTAAATTCATTATTCAACCTAGGGTTGGGTGATGAAGAAATGAGCGCATATGCTTTGAAATTGGGAAGTGATTGTCCGATTTTCATCAAGAACAAAGCTTGCTATGCAACCGGAAGAGGTGAGCTGCTTGAAGAAATAGACATCGATCTTTCAAGATATTATTTATTGATTGTAAGCCCGGGTATTCACGTATCCACTGCAGATGCATTTGAAAAAATTATACCAAACACATCCATCAAACCTTGTAAAGAAATCGTTCAGCTTCCCATCGAAAAATGGAAAGATCATTTGATCAATGATTTTGAAATGACTGTTTTTGAAAGCCACCCTGTTTTAAAAAACATCAAGGAAAAGCTCTATCATATTGGGGCCCTTTATTCATCAATGACTGGTACCGGATCTACACTATTTGGTATTTTCAAAGAAAGGCCAGCTTATGAACATGTATTTGATAAAAAATTTGAAATAAACCTTATCTGCCCAAAAAATCAGTACTGATAAGTATTTCAAGAAATTCAAATTCCAGTTAATATTTTGTAATTTTATTGCATGCAAACGAGAAATCCATATTCTCATCTATCCCTGAACCTGGATTTACTGAATCACTAGGCTTACACCTCTATTTTTTAAAACTATACTTCATTCGTTAACAGTTGACGGTTAACAGTTAACAGTCAAATGTCAACTAAAAAGATTTACTCATGAACTCATCATACTATATTGAACTCGAAGAAAAATACGGTGCTCATAATTATCATCCACTTCCTGTTGTTATTTCAAAGGCCAGAGGTTGCGAGATGTGGGATGTAGAAGGAAAAAAATATTACGACTTTTTGAGTGGATACTCCGCAGTAAACCAGGGCCACTGTCACTCAAAAATCATTGAGGCACTAATCAATCAGGCTTCAAATCTGACACTTACATCCAGAGCATTCTACAATGATAAATTGGGTGAATATGAAAAATACATCACCACATTGCTTGGATTTGACAAAATGCTTCCAATGAATACTGGTGCAGAAGCAGTTGAAACCGGTATCAAACTTGCAAGGAGATGGGCATATACAAAAAAGGGAATTCAGGAAAACAGGGCAAAAATTATTGTTTGTGCAGAAAATTTTCATGGTAGAACCAGCACCATCGTCTCATTCAGCACAGACCCTTCTGCATACAATAAATTTGGGCCCTACATGCCTGGATTTGAAGTGATCCCTTTCAACGATTTGAATGCGTTGAAAGAAAAACTTCAAGATAGCCATGTTGCAGCCTTTCTATTTGAACCAATACAGGGAGAAGCAGGAATCATCTTGCCAGACAATGGGTATCTCGCATCGGTAAGATCAATGTGCTCTGCGACAAATGTATTAATGATCGCAGATGAAATTCAAACTGGATTGTGTAGAACAGGAAAAATGATGGCATGTGACCATGAAAATGTAAAACCTGATATTCTTTTACTGGGTAAAGCATTGAGTGGAGGAACCATGCCCATCAGTGCTGTACTAGCCAATGATGAAGTGATGTTGACCATACACCCTGGAGAACATGGATCAACCTTTGGCGGAAATCCACTTGCAAGTGTTGTTGCAATTGCTGCATTAAAAGTACTTGTTGATGAACAGATGGCCGAAAATGCTGATAAGATGGGCAAACTTTTCAGAGATAAATTAAGTTCCATAAAATCAAAGTATATCAAAGAAGTTAGGGGAATTGGCTTAATGAATGCAATTGAAATCATCCACCACAATCCCAATGCAGCCTGGAATCTTTGTGAAACTTTCATGCAAAATGGATTGCTGGCAAAGCCAACTCATGGAGATAAAATAAGGCTGACTCCTCCGTTGATGATTAATGAAAGACAAATCAATGAAGCTGTTGAAATCATTGAGGAATCATTGCCTGTACTCGAATCTCTTTAAAATCAATAGTTAGCAGCTATTTTAGTAAATTTGCACACTATTTAAAGCAATGAGCGAAGAGAAGTCACTTAATTTTTTAGAGGAAATCATCGAAGCTGATGTAGCAAGTGGTAAGACCAAATTGGTCCATACCCGTTTCCCGCCTGAACCCAATGGATATCTTCATTTGGGACATGCAAAAAGTATTTGTTTGAATTTTGGATTGGGAGATAAATACAATGGAAAAACAAATCTTCGATTCGACGATACCAATCCGATTACAGAGGATACTGAATATGTAGATTCAATAAAGCAAGATATCAAGTGGCTCGGATTCAATTGGGAAGAAGAACATTATGCATCCGACTATTTTGATCAACTTTATGCATTTGCTGTTGCCCTTATAAAAAAAGGACTTGCATATGTAGATGATTTAAGTGCAGAGGAAATTGCTGCCACCAAAGGAACTCCAACAGAACCAGGAAAAGCGAGTCCACATCGAAACAGAAGTGTCGACGAAAACCTCAGCCTGTTTCAAGAAATGAAAGAGGGCAAATACAAAGACGGAGAGAAAGTATTAAGAGCAAAAATAGATTTATCATCACCCAACATGCACATGCGAGATCCCATCATGTACCGGATTAAGCATGCTGCACACCATAGAACAGGTGATAAATGGTGTATCTATCCTATGTATGATTTTGCGCATGGCCAGTCTGATTCAATTGAAAATATTTCTCACTCAATATGTACGTTGGAATTTGAGGTTCATCGTCCCCTCTACAATTGGTATATAGAACAATTGGGCATTCATCCATCCAGGCAGTTTGAATTTGCAAGATTAAACCTCACGTATACAGTGATGAGCAAAAGAAAATTACTGCAATTGGTTCAAGAAAAATATGTGGATGGATGGGATGATCCACGCATGCCAACCCTTTCAGGAATCAGAAGAAGAGGTTTCACACCAACTGCTGTCAGAAATTTCTGTGATAGAATCGGAGTACAAAGAAGAGAAAATGTAATTGACGTTGGTTTGCTGGAATTCTTTGTCAGAGAGGATTTAAACAAATCAGCCTTAAGAAGAATGGTTGTTTTGGATCCCATCAAATTGATTATCACCAACTATCCAGAGGGACAAACAGAAATTCTCAAAAGTGAGAACAACCCTGAATTGGAAGACAATGGCGGATATCGCGATCTTCATTTTTCAAAAGAGTTGTTCATTGAAGCAGAAGATTTCATGGAAGTAGCAGCAAAAAAATGGTTTCGACTTGCTCCTGGCATGAAGGTTCGTCTAAAATCCGCCTATATTGTTGAGTGCAAAGACTTCAAAAAAGATGCTAACGGTAAAGTAAATGAAGTGTATTGTGAATATATCCCTGAAAGCAAGAGCGGTCAGGATACATCAGGCATAAATGTAAAAGGAACCATCCATTGGATTGATGCATCAAATGCTTTGGAAGCAGAAGTGAGGTTGTATGACAGATTGTTTCAGGTGGAAGATCCATCTTCAGAAGATGGCGATTTTAAATCATTTATCAATCCTAATAGTCTTGAAATTATCCCACATGCAAAAATAGAAGCTTCATTGAAAGACGCTAAGATGGGAGATCATTTTCAATTTATCAGAAAAGGATATTTTACGCTTGACAGCAAATACTCAAATCCTGATAAGCTCGTTTTTAATCGGACAGTTACATTAAAGGATACGTGGAGTAAAGAATCAAAGAAGTAGTTCTAAGTTATAAGTTGAAGGTCAGGTTGTAAGTTTACTTTCCTCTACCCTTTTCCCTTGTCCCTATCCCCTGGCTGTATCCTTCCCTCCGGCAAAAAGCTCATCACAAATATCACTACGGAAGAAATCAACATTAAATAAAGTCCGATTTCTTTTTCAGGACAATATCCTCTATAACAAGAGCCAAAAAGTAGGAAATTCTTGATTGCATATGCAACATTTAATCCACCTACCAACAGGGATGATCTCTTGAACCAAAGATGCTTAAAAAAGGCACTGATGGATGTATACCCAGCAAACACCAACAACAACTTTGCAGGCTTGCCATAGATGTTTTTTTCAGAGAAAAACCCGGTAAAATGTTTGTCTACATCAGCATAGTAAGCCCAAGGCATGAAACATGCAGCAAGTAGCAATATGAATGCAAACAAACTGATCCATTTAGAATATCTGGTCATAAGAAAAAAGCGAAGTTTCCTTCGCTTGGAGGTCCCGAGCGGATTCGAACCGCTGTAGAAGCTTTTGCAGAGCTCTGCCTAGCCACTCGGCCACAGGACCAGGTAATTCAACAAGTATTGAACCGCTGCAAAAGTACTAATTTTGAACGGATTATTAAAGGCTTCCCTTATACATGAACCCGATACCATCTTCAGAATTGATTATCAATGCCAGAGGGGCTATATATCACTTGGATCTTCGTCCGGAGGAAATTGGTGACACTATCATTACTGTAGGCGACCCATTTCGAGTAGAAAAAGTAAGTAAATATTTTGATCGTATTGAACACAAATCACATCACAGAGAATTCATCACACATACAGGTTGGATTGGATCAAAAAAAATCAGTGTCGTTTCTACTGGCATCGGTCCGGACAATATCGACATTGTATTCAATGAGATCGATGCCCTGGTGAATATTGACTTTGATACTAGATGCGAGAAAAAAGAAAAGAAATCATTGCAATTTATACGAATTGGCACAGCTGGTTCTCTTCAAAAAGAGATCGATGTTGATAGTATAGTAGCATCAACTTTCGGAGTAGGCATAGATAATTTACTCCATTACTATTCTCATCGCAATGATCAACATGAAATTGAGTTACTGGCTCAATTCAAATCGCAAATAAGACTTTCCCCTTCTATACAACCTTATGCAACTTCAGGAAGTTCAAAATTGCTTGCAACATTTGCATCAAACACATACGCAGGAATTACTGTAACCTGTCCAGGGTTTTATGGTCCGCAGGGAAGAATTTTAAGAATGGGACTTGCCAATCCTGCACTCAATAAAGACCTTACATCATTCAGTTGGGGCAATCAACGAATTTTAAATTTTGAAATGGAAACATCGGCTATTTATGGTTTGGGAAAACTGCTTGGACATGACTGCATCTCTCTAAGTGCAATCGTCGCAAACAGATTGGCTGGTAAATTTTCAAGAAATGCGGATGCAACCATCGATAAACTGATTAAAACCACTTTGGAAAAAATATAATGAAGATTAAGTTTAGTAAATATCACGGTACTGGAAATGATTTTATCATTTTAGACAATAGAAATGGCAAGTATAACAATCTTTCTGTTCAGCAAGTCCATTTTTTATGTGACAGAAGATATGGAATTGGTGGTGATGGACTCATGATGTTGGAAGATGCAGATGGCTTTGATTTCAAGATGCGTTACTATAATGCAGATGGAAAGGAAGGAAGCATGTGTGGCAATGGAGGTCGTTGTTTGGTTCAATTTGCAAAAGATTCCGGAATTGAAAAATCTTCATACCATTTCATCGCAACGGATGGCCCGCATGACGCAATCATACAAGACAACGGTTTAATCAAATTAAAAATGCAGGATGTTAGTGGAATTGAAGAAAGCGGAAAGAACAAGATATTAAATACAGGCTCACCACATTTTATTCAATATGTTGAAAACGTTTCAGATACTGATGTCTTCAATATAGGCAGAAGTATTAGATACAATGAAGTATTTAAATCTTCAGGCATCAATGTAAACTTCGTTGAGAAAACAAACGATGGCATTCGATTGCGCACATATGAAAGAGGTGTTGAAGATGAAACATTGAGTTGCGGAACAGGTGCTACAGCAGCGGCTTTGGCGAGTTCTGAAAAAGATGGCCATCAAATAATGAATGTGAAAGTACAGGGAGGTTCACTGCAAATTGAATTTGACAGGATCAGTGATCAAGAATTTAAAAATGTTTGGCTGATTGGCCCAGCAGAGTTTGTTTTTTCAGGAAATATTTCCATTTGAATATGTTCAATGTACGGGTATACGGAATTCTTATTTCAGAGGACAACCAGGTATTGGTGAGTGATGAGTTCATACGAGGAAATTATTACACAAAATTTCCTGGAGGTGGACTGGAGTTCGGGGAAGGAACCAGGAAATGTTTGGAAAGAGAATTTATGGAGGAGATGAGTTTAAAGGTTGATGTAAAAGAGCATTTATATACAACCGATTTTTTTCAGATGTCTGCTTTCAATCCTGAACATCAAATCATCTCCATCTATTATAAAGTTGAGCCGATGGAATTGATAAAAGTGCCATTGAGAGATAAAGCATTTGATTTTGACCAAAAGCAATTAGCAGTTTACAATGAAACTGGCGAAACAGAGACATTCCGCATGATACCCATGGAAGAATTTGGTGAGCACTCAGTCTCCCTGCCAATAGACAAAGTTGTTGCAGGATTAATTAAATCATTTTTTTAGAAGGTCTCTAATTTCTGAAAGCAATTTATCGGTTGATGATATTTCAGTTGAAGCCTGTTCTTCTCTTTTCTTCAATGCATTAATGCCTTTGATGATCAAAAACATGGCAAAAGCCACAATAAAAAAATCAATGACAACAGTAACAAATGCACCCCACTCAATTGCCACTTCATTTCCGTGGGCAACAACAACTTTTCCGCTTGGATCCACTACTTCATTTACTTCAGATTTCAGTACCAATTTTTTGTCGTAGAAATTGGTGCCACCTGTAAGCAAACCAATAAGTGGTGCAATCATTTTCTCCGTAAAAGTTGAAACCACTTTACCAAAAGCACCTCCCATTACAAATGCAACTGCTATATCTACAAGATTACCTCTAAGTGCAAATTGTTTGAATTCTTTGATAAAGGACATATGAATGATTTTATGGAATGTACGAAGAAAATAAAAAAGCACCCCAATTGGAGTGCTTTGAAATATCAAAAAACATTTATCTTTTCATATTATACATTTTCATGTATAATTTCTTTTAGATTAATAATTTGTAAAAAGAAGTCTATTCGGCGTTCCAGCAGATTTTGCTGCGCCAGAAAGTGAAATTTTTCCTAGAGTAGCTTTACTTATCAATTCATTTTGTACATCGGAAGGTTTAGAAGATGGATATGTTTGCAAATAAAGAGCAGCAACTCCAGTTACATGTGGGGTTGCCATAGATGTACCACTAATTGTATTTGTTGCTATTGTTGAAGTATTCCAAGATGAAGTTATATTTGAACCGGGGGCTAGAATATCTACAATTGACCCATAGTTAGAATAAGAGGCAAGCGCATCTGAGGATGTAGTTGCCCCTACTGTAATTGCTTCTGCAACTCTTGCAGGAGAGAACTTTGAAGCATTTCTAGATGAATTACCAGCAGCAACACACATTACTATTCCATCAGATACTGCTCTTTTTACTGCGTCATCAATGACTGTAGATGCACCTCCACCCAAAGACATATTTGCAACTGCTGGAGAGTTTGAATGATTGTTCACCGCCCAATCTATACCAGCAGCAACTCCAGATGTAGATCCAGATCCACTTGCATCTAAAACTCTTACTGCAACTAAGCTAATCTCCTTTGCGACACCCATTGTATTTCCTCCAACTGTACCAGACACGTGAGTTCCATGTCCATTTGCATCAGAACCATTTCCGTTAAAAGCATCAAATCCAAAAGATGCTCGAAGTCCAAATTCTGAATGATCGAATTTAATGCCAGTATCAATAATGTAAGCAGTAACACCCAATCCAGTGTTTTTGTAATCGTAAGAATTACTTAAAGATCTAGAAACTTGATCAATCCTGTCAATACCCCATGATGGCACAGAAGTTTGTGTTGCAATAGCATTCATTTCTTGATCTTGTTCTATATACTTCACCTTAGGATTACTTCTTAATCCTTCCAGCGCTTGCAATGGAAGTGTTGCAGAAAAACCTTTTAGTGCATACTTATACTTGAATTTGGCTTTTACACCATGTGCTTTTTCTGCATTTCCAACTTCTTTATCAACATCAACATCATCATTAAAAACGACAATGTAATCCCCAGAGATATATTTTGCATTTTCTTCACTTGCTAGCAATGGAGCCTTGCCTGAGGAAATATCAAGTTGCGGTATTAATTGTTTGTTAGCAATCTCGTCTTTAGAACAAGAAACCAGCAACACAATAGCAAAAAACGGAAGCGAGAATTTTAAAAAACGCATGAAAAAGATTTTATAGGTTTAATTATTGGCTTTTCATGCAGGAATTGGAAGGATAATGCAATTTAAAAAAATATCATAAATGTTATCTATTAGATTTCAAACATTTGTAAAAACGTACGGTTTGACGCATTTAGCATTACATTTGTCTAAGGCAATAAAGTGTTCAAAATGAAGAATTTCAATCTAAAATCTTTGCTTCCTCACCTCATAGCAGTGGTCAGCTTTGTCTTGGTTGCTACCATTTATTGTAAGCCCGCTCTGCAGGGCAAAGTTTTGCAACAATCTGATAATGTTCAGTGGAAGGCAATGTATGAAGATCAGCGCAAATATGAAGAAAAGACAGGTCATCTTCCTCTGTGGTCAAACGGTATGTTTAGTGGAATGCCCGGATATCAAATTGCCATGTATGCCCCCAACCCTTTTTCTCTGGGGTATGTGTACAACCTGATAACACTTGGTCTGCCAAAACCCATTTATTTCTTTGTGCTGGCTGCGTTGTGTTTTTATATCCTCACTCAAATTTTAAACATAAATCCCTACCTGGGAATCTTGGGAGGACTCTCCTACGCATTTGCAACTTACAATCCCATCATCATTTCTGTTGGCCATGATACTAAAATGTTGGCCATTGCATATATCCCAGCATTGATCGGATCCATCATCTTACTCTTTGAAAAAAAGTATTTACTGGGGACTGCTCTTACTGCATTGTTTTCAGGACTAATCATCAGCGTCAACCACCCACAAATAGTATACTACACCTTTATTATCATTCTGTGCATGTCGGTTGGATATCTTGCAAACTGGTTGAAGGAAAAAGAATATTTGCACATTTTTAAAGTAATCGGATTGGCTGCAATTGCCGCTTTACTTGGCATTGCCAGCAATGCTGTGTTGCTGGGAACAACCTATGAATATTCAAAAGAATCTATTCGTGGAGGTACAGTTCTGGCAGATGGTAAAAGCAATTTCAGTAAAACAGGACTCAACAAAGATTACGCGTTGAGTTACAGCATATACAAATCAGAACCCTTGGTGATGATGTTTCCCAGACTATATGGTGGAAGCACAGGAAACCTGGAGGTTGCTGAGGATAAATCTAAAGCCATTGAGGCACTGCAACAAATGCCCCAGGAACTGGCACAACAACTACAAGGATTTTTGCAATTTTACTGGGGTGGAATTTCCGCAGGTACAGCAGGCCCCCCTTACTCAGGTGCTATCATTTGCTTTCTTGCAATTTTGGGAATGTCCTTTATACCAAACAAACACAAATGGTGGATGATTGGAGCAACCATGATTGCGTTTATGATCAGCTGGGGACATTATTTTGAAGGATTCAATGTCTTCTTGTTGGAACACCTTCCCCTTTTCAATAAGTTCCGCGCTCCAAGTATGATACTTGTAATACCAACATTCATCTTTGCAATGAGTGCAGTCATCGCGGCTCAGAATTTGTTATTCCAAACAAATGCTACTGATATCTTAAAGAAATATAAAAAAGGATTGATTGCAGTTGCCAGCATTTTCATTCTTGCTATGTTGGTTTTTCTGACATCTGACTTCAAAACTGAAAATGATGAAAATTTGATCAAACAAGTTGGAGCCATCGCAAATGAACAACAAAGAAATGCAATCCTTCCATCTGCAAAGGCATTTGTTGAAGCACTGCAAGAAGACAGAAAAAGTCTGTTTTGGGGTGATATCTTCAGATCATTGATATTTATTTTGATTGCTGCCTTTGCGATTTGGCTATATCTAATAAATAAAATGAAAGCAGTTTGGGCGCTGGCCATTATTGGACTTGCCGGATTGATAGATCTTTTGGGAATTGATAGCAAATACCTCAATGAAACCAATTTTCAGGAACAGGAAGAATATGCGCAATCATTTACACCTGCGCCTTATAATACCGAAATATCAAAAGACACCAGCTACTACAGGGTGTTTGACATAACCAATGGTGTAAACGCAGCATTTAATGGTTATGCCACTCCAAGTGTATTTCATCAAAATATTGGAGGATATCATGCAGCGAAATTGAGTATTTACCAGGATTTGATTGAAAAACAATTGTACAATTTTCCAAATTGTGGTCCAACACTCGACATGTTGAATACTAAATACATCATTTTTAGAGATCCTCAATCAAATGAAGTTCGATATGAGGTAAATCCCACTGCAGCTGGTCCTTGCTGGTATGTTGATTCAGTTTCTGTAGTTTCAGATCCTGCCAAGCTGATGAAAAACCTGGATAGTTTAAGCATTAAAACAACAGCACTGATTGAAAGCAAATTGGATCAAAATATCTCTAAAAATGCTTTAGGCGATTCTATTTGGCTTGTTAAAAATGATCATGACATTATTTATTATTCATCCAATTCAACGAAAACCCGCTTAGCTGTTTTCAGTGAGGTATACTATAGAAAGGGATGGAAAGCATATATCGATGGAAAAGAATCAACCATTTTTAAAACCAATTATGTGTTAAGAGGATTGGTTGTTCCAGCAGGAAAACATGAAATAAAATTTGAATTTAAGCCAGATTCATTCTCAAAGGGAGTGCCCATAGCGATGACAGCAAGTGGGATCATTTGGCTTTTACTACTTGGAAATTTATTCATGATATTCAGATCATCAAAAATAAATTCATAAGGAAACCCTTATGAAAAAGGTTGCTGTAATTACATCTTACAAGATCTTTCCTGCAGAAACAGGTGGACAGAAATTTATTACAAATTTTCTTAACCAGCTCAGCAAAGTAATTGATCTCCATGTTATTTGCACAAAGAACAATAAAGTTATAAATGATACATCCTTTGAATTAAGATACTTGCTTGCAAGGAATTCCGTTAGTTATTTTGATATAATAGGCTTCTATAACATTTATCGTTTTTTAAAAAGAGAAAATATTCAAACCCTGATCATTGAACACCCATATATCGGTTGGATGGGAATTTTACTTAGGCGGATACTAAAAATTAGACTAATTATTCACACACACAATGTTGAATATCTGAGATTTCAAACTTTACATAAATGGTGGTGGCCTTTGCTCAAAAAATATGAAATATATGTTTTGAAAAAGGCAGATCACGTATTTGCAATATCTGAAGATGATAAGCGCTGGATGCTTCAGCAAATGAATATTAATGATAATCAAGTAAGTCTTTTACCATATGGAATCTTCAACGAAGATGCACCCATAGACAAAAAGCACTGGAAAATAATTATATGCAAAAAGCATTCATTGGATGAATCAAAACCGCTCATTTTTTTTAATGGGGCACTAGACTATAAGCCAAATGAGGAGGCAGTTGAATACATTGTATCTAAAATTTTACCTAAACTGCATGAAAGCGGCTTTCAGTTTAACCTGATCATTGCCGGTAAAAACCTCAACGAAGAACTTCAATCGAAACTTTCTCTTTTCGAGAATATAAAATATATAGGGTTTGTGGATGATATTGACGCATATACAAAAGCGGCTGACTTATTTATAAATCCCGTTATCTCAGGAGGAGGTGTAAAAACCAAATTAATAGAAGCATTGGCAATGAATTGTACATGTATTTCTACAGAGGCTGGCGCAATTGGAGTGAACTTATCCGCTTGTGGCAATAAACTTAAAATTGTTTTAAATAAAGACTGGGACAAATTTGTAATTCAAATCATAGAGAGCTCCAAACAAGATGAATGCATACCAAAAGATTTCTACAAAAAATATAATTGGAGAAATATAATCGAACAGGCAAACAGATATATTTAATTATTTAAAAAGGGACTTTATAAGAATCCTACATTGTTCTTTGGCTCCATAAATGAAAGAAAAAACAAAGTAATAAAGCCCTGAGCCTTTTCTTATTCTCATAATTTCTAGTTCATGCTTAAATATAGTATGCAATAATTTGATTCTTTTTGAAGGTTGAGTACTTGCATTGTTGATATGCACCAAAGAGGTTCCGTGATAAAAATAATTTCGGAGTCCGATTTGTTCTACTTGAAAACCCCAAAGATGGTCTTCCCCGTACATGAAGAATCGCTCGTCTAATGTATGATTGGGAAGTTTTTCCAAAATTGATTTATTAAACATAAGAAATGCCCCATTCAACCAATCACATTCCATATCAAAATCGCCTTTGAAATATTTCCCTTGCATCAATCTAGCACGAACGGTGTATGGCAATAGCAACGGGATAAACCGGAACAGATCCAAAAGCTCCCACTCTATTGATCTGAATTTTCGGGCTGTGAATTGTACTTTCCCATTGGGATATTTCATTTTTATACCCATGAACCCAATATTAGAAAGCATTTTAAATTTAGTGAGTGATTTAATTAGTACATTTTCTGTAAAGTAAGTATCACTATTCAACAACAGTATAATTTCGCCCGAAGAATGTTTTATCCCTAAATTATTCCCTTTTGCGAATCCGGCATTTACAGGACTTTTGATCAATTGAATTTGCGGAAACAAAACTTTGAAATCATCGGCGTTTCTTTCTGTAGAGGCATTATCTACTAAAATAATTTCATACACAACATCATTTGTATTATCAATAATGCTCTGAATACATTGTTGGGTAATGTTAAAAGTGTTGTAGTTTATGATAACAATTGAAATCATCGATTTCTGTTGAATAAATATGAAATTGACATTAATATTTTGGATACTACTCCAATTTTTAGAATAGCTGATGGAATATATGATTGGAAGCTCACTATTTTAAGGATGTTAACATTGATATTTATATCACTTGAATATTTTCTAAGCTCAGATATATCTTTTAAACCCAAGTTTCGAATAAGCCTCCACCATGCGTCATAAGCGAGAATATGTTTAAAAAGATTATTTCCATACTTATTGGTAAAAATCAACGTCTCGGGAATTTCTACAACAGGATTTAAAAAGCAGCTATTGGTGATTTGAGTGTCATTATAGCTTACCTCAATCAATGGTTGTGGAACATATTTTAACTTGTATTTGTATGCCAGTCTAATATATAATTCCCAGTCAACAATCCACTTTAATCTTTCATCAAATGTTTCTTTTACTGACTTTCTGAACATCATGACGGATGGAGGTCCAATGATATTTCCTGAAAATAGATTCAATGGTTTATGAATGAAATGATTAAACTGAAGTGTCGATATTGTTTTATTCTTAATATCTCCATTTTCATAAACTGCATGATATCCTGAAAATATGCAATCTACATTTAAGTCAACTTGATCTACAAATCTCTGTAAAGAATCTGGCGATGTAAAATAATCATCATCATGCATGATCTTGATCCACTCTCCCTTGGCATGGGAAATAGAAGCGAGCCAATTTTTGGGGCTTCCCAATGGAGTTGAATTTTTATAATAAACTATTTTTAGGTCAGATGCCTTAGAAATCACATAATCATATACTGAAGAGTCAATGCCGGAGTCATCCGTAATTAAAACTTCATAATTTTTGTAAGTTTGCAACTGAATACTTTCTATAAGCCTCTGAAGATAATTTAATCTCTTGTACGCCGGTATACATATTGAAACAAATGGAGTCATATAAATGAAATTACAACTTAAATGAGAATTGCGGGAACGGTTATATTATACAACCCACCAAATAATATCGTAAACAACATAGAATCCTATTTAGACGATGTAGAGTTTTTGTTGATTTTTGATAATTCCAGCAATGATACTGCAAGAAAGTTCTTTCAAAATAATAATAAGATTCACTATATATGGGAAGGTGAGAATAAAGGAATTGCGGAAAGATTGAATAAAGCAATAGAAATTTGTGAAGATAAAAACATTGATTTTCTCCTTACAATGGATCAAGATTCCTCATTTTCGGAAACATCCATGAATGATTATATCAAAAAAATAAAATCACATCAATATCAAGATATTGGAATGTTTGGAGTCGCCCATCACAGAAAAAAATATACCAATGATAACGAATGGAATCAATTGCTTATAACATCCGGGAGTGTAATTGATATTGATATTGCCAAAAAAATAGGGCAATTCAACGAAAATCTATTTATTGATGGAGTAGACACTGAATTTTGCTTGAAACTTTTCAAAAAAGGCTACAAAACGATTGTTTTCAATAATATTTTATTAAATCACTCCTTAGGAGAATCATTACTAACATTTACTCCATCACTTAGAAAAAATTATAGGTCGATTCATAATAGCAAAAGGATATACTACATGGTCAGAAATACACTTTATCTGCGAAATTTATATAGAAACGAATTAAATTATCTTTCATGGAAACCAATCTTTAATGAAATTAAAAATGCAATTTTATATGGAAATGAAAAAATTGCTACTGTCACTGCAATTGCAAAAGCATGTATAGATTTCAGACAAAATAAAATGGGTAAATGAAATGAGGAAGCTACTTTCACCAGTTGAGAAATTATATAGAAACTATTTCCCAAAAAAAATTGAAGGGTATAAAAATATCCAGGCTTATTTCAAAAATAAAAATGGAATTGAAATTGGTGGCCCAACTAGTCATTTTGACCTAAAAGGATTTTTACCTATATATCAATTAATGAATAGTCTTGATAATGTCAACTTCAGCAGTAATACAATTTGGGAGGGAAACTTAACTGAAGGCAATTATTTCAAGTTTGGAAATAAAATTGGCAAACAATTCATAAAAGAAGCAAATGATCTCAATGGCATCAATGATTCAGAGTATGACTTTCTTCTGTCATCACACAATATTGAACATCTTGCAAATCCATTGAAAACAATTCAAGAATGGAAAAGAGTGGTAAAACCCAATGGCTACTTTTTATTTATACTTCCAAACAAAGAAGGCACATTTGATCATAGGAGACCAGTCACAACTATAGAACACCTTATCGATGATCTGAAGAGAAACACAACTGAGGCTGATGAAACTCACTTTGAGGAAGTGCTAATGCTCCATGATTTATCAAAGGATCCCGGCGGACTTAATTTCAATGAATTTAAAGAAAGAAGTTTAAAAAATATTGAGAATAGATGTCTACACCATCATGTTTTTGATTTGAATCTATTGGAGAAAATAGCTCTAGAATCTAACATTCAAATTATTAAAATGAAAAAATTTTCAAAAATACATCTTGTTTTGCTTGGTAAAAACAATAAATAAACATGCGTGTCCCTGACATTACAAAAGTTCTATTTAAAAAGTCGCCTTACCGAAAATTAGGTATAAGTTGGTTAAGAGAGAAAATCATTAAACACAATGATTCTAGCAATTTAAAATCAATTCATGCATGTGGGAAACATATAAATTACATGAGCAATGAAGAATTAATACACAGTCTACAAGAAATATTCATTGAAAACATCTACAAATTTAATTCTAATACCAAAAAACCACTAATTATAGATTGCGGTGCACATATTGGCATGAGCATACTGTACTTCAAACAACAATACCCCGACTCTACTGTTTTGGCATTTGAACCTGATAGCAACAATTTTGAATTACTTCAAAAAAATATCATCGAATGGAGTTTTGACAATGTTAAACTATTCCAAAATCCAGTTTGGAATTCAAATGATGAAATAACTTTCCAAGCATCAGGAGCAATGGGTGGAAAAATTTCTGGAAAATCAGAAAATAGTGAATCAAATATTAGATTGAAGGCAGTTAGACTTTCTGAAGTTTTAGACAAAGAGGTTGATTTTTTAAAAATAGACATTGAAGGAGTAGAATATGAAGTAATAAAAGACTGTAAGCATAAACTACATTTTGTCAATAACCTTTTCGTAGAATATCATTCAACATTTGAAGAGCAAAATAAATTGACAGAAATCTTACAAATTATCAATGACGCGGGATTCAAATTTTATATTAAAGAAGCTAGCAACATCTACCCAATACCATTTATAAAAAAGAAAATCAATACTTCATTTGATCTTCAACTTAACATTTTTGCATTCAGAGATTCGAAATAAAATATTCCAATCCTCTTTTTTTGAGGTTATTTAATTCATAGCTCAAATTCTGAGTGATATATGTATGAACGTCGTACGATTTAAAATTTGACATATTTGTTAAGTCATATTCAGTAATACCTTTTACTAGTGACTGATTAAATTTAACTTCAAAAGAAGGATCTAATTTCCTCAAACTCACCCACACCGCAAAGACAAATGGCAGGCCGGTCATCTGCTTCCAACCCAAGCCCAGGTCATAGATGTAAGGAAATTTAGCACGATGCATCAGGGCTCGATCACCAATGATCAACCCTGCTGTTTTGCCTTTGATCTTTTCAATGTAGGATTCATCTTCGGCTGGGATGAACTTTACTTGCTTTTTCCAGTGTTTTTCAAACAACAACTTACATAACAAGACAGATGTCCTGGACTGATAATCCAAATACACTTCTTCAATCTCCTCCATCGGTACTTCACTGAAAACAGCTACAGAAGCAACTTCTCCATCTGTACCAATACAATAATCCGAAACAATATGATATTCACCCAAACTAGGTAACGCGCCTACTGGCACCAATCCAATATCAATCTCTCCCTTTTTGAGAAGCTCTACCAAATTTGAAGGATAGTCCAATATAAGTTCAATCTCATCCTTAATCGGACTGTTCTCTAACCCGTAAATGAAAGGCTTGGTATTCAAGTAACTAACGGCCCCAATCCTGATTTTCCTTTCCACCAATATTGACGTAATTTTGCTGCAAAGTTACACCAATTCAAGATCTTCATGGAACTTCATACACTCTCAGCAATATCCCCTATCGACGGACGCTATAGATCACAAGTTGAAACACTGGCTGCCTATTTTTCAGAGTTCGCCCTGATGCAATATCGCCTGAGAGTGGAAACAGAATATTTCATAGCACTCTCCAATGAAAAGATCTTTCATCTACCCTCTTCAAAGGCCAATAAAATGAAATCCGTTTACATGGAATTCAACAACGAAACGGCTAGTGAAATAAAAAATTTAGAAAAAGTCACCAACCACGATGTGAAGGCACTTGAGTACTACATGAAAAAAGAATTGGATGCTCTTTCACTTGGTCATCTAAAAGAATATGTTCATTTTGGACTTACCTCTCAAGATGTCAACAACACTGCAATTCCTTTGATGTGGAAAGAAGCACTTGAAAATGAATACTACCCAGCGATAAGCAATCTGATCATTCGACTGAGAGAACTGGCCAAGTCATGGAAAAATATATCCATGCTAGCAAGAACACATGGTCAACCTGCATCTCCAACCAAACTAGGTAAAGAAATCATGGTTTTTGTCGAGAGACTTGAAGATCAGATGTCTTTAATGAACCAAATACCCTACTCATGCAAATTTGGTGGAGCAACAGGAAATTTCAATGCACACCATGTAGCATACCCTAAAATCAACTGGATTAAATTCGGAAATACGTTTTGTGCAGAAAGACTCGGACTCCAACGCCAACAATACACTACGCAAATTGAACATTATGATCACCTGGCTGCTCATTTTGATGGCATCAAAAGAATCAATACTATTTTGATTGATTTATGTCGAGATATCTGGACTTATATTTCAATGGAATACTTCCGCCAGAAGACCAGAAAAGGGGAAGTCGGATCATCCGCCATGCCGCATAAAGTAAATCCGATTGATTTTGAAAATGCAGAAGGCAACCTCGGTATCGCAAATGCACTGCTTGAACACCTTTCTGCAAAACTTCCTGTATCCCGACTCCAAAGAGATCTAACTGATTCTACTGCCATACGAAATATTGGTGTGCCTATTGCACATACCATGATTTCACTAAATTCAATCAACAAAGGCCTAAGTAAATTACTACTCAATGAAGATGCCATCAAAGCCGACCTCGATAAAAACTGGGCTGTGGTAGCAGAGGCCATTCAAACCATTTTAAGAAGAGAAAACTATCCTCAGCCTTATGAGGCACTAAAAGAACTCACAAGAGGCAAAGCATCAATTGATAAAAAAGCTATTCATCAGTTCATCAACAAACTCAAAGTCAAAGCTTCCGTTAAGAAGGAGTTGAAGGGGATTAGTCCGTTTAATTATACAGGGATATAAAAGGGACAAGGGACGAGGGACGAGGGAAAAGGGAGACAACAAGGACAACTACTACAACAATTACAACCACTACAACTTAGAACTTAGAACTACTTGTGGATTTCCGAACTAAAATGAAACTGAATCTCCGGATTATTAGCAATCTCTGTGTTTAAGAACCATTCACTCTGAGCCAAGTAAACCAAGTGCCCATCTTTATCAGTAACAATATTGCCTGTTTTGAAACGGGTGAATTCATCTAATTTTGACCTGTTTTCAGCTGTCAACCAGCAGGCTTTATAGAAGGGCAATGTATTGAATTGAACAGATGCGCCATACTCCTGCAACAATCGATATTGGATTACTTCAAACTGAAGATCTCCTACACATCCTATAATTTTTCGATTTCCATTATGTTGCGTAAACAATTGAGCCACACCTTCATCTGTAAGTTGATTCAAGCCTTTTTCAAGCTGCTTTGTCTTCATGGGATCCTTGTTTATCACCTCTTTGAAGATCTCAGGAGAGAAACTTGGAATGCCTGAATAATAATAATCTTCCCCTTCTGTAAGGGTATCTCCTATTTTGAAATTCCCGGTATCAAATAAACCAATCACATCCCCGGGATAGGCTTCTTCGATCACATCTTTATCTCTTGCCAGAAAGCTATAGGGATTGCTGAATCGAACATCTTTGTCTAATCGAACGTGATGATAAAATTTATTGCGTTCAAACTTGCCTGAACAAACCCGCAAAAAAGCAATTCGATCACGATGCTTGGGATCGAGATTTGCATGGATCTTGAAAACGAACCCGCTGAATTTATCTTCATGCACATCAATAACCCTTGCAGTAGTTTCCCTGCTTCTGGGTTCAGGAGAAATTCTGATAAATGTATCCAGCAATTCTTTCACACCGAAATTATTAATTGCACTTCCAAAAAATACCGGTGCTGTTTGTCCTTTTAAATAAGCATCATTGTCAAAATCACCATACACCCCTTCAATCAAAGTAGCATCTTCTCGAAGTTGAGCAGCATCTTTTTCTCCCACCAGGTCATCCAGATTAGGATCAGCTAAATTGTCAATCTGCACACTGTCTTCCTCTGTCGCTTTTTGATTGGCATTGAAAAGCAAGAGACTTTTGTCAAATAAACTGTATACACCCTTGAAATCCTTTCCCATATTGATGGGCCAACTCAATGGATGGAGATGAATACGCAATTCCTTTTCAATTTCATCCAACAAATCAAAGGGATTCTTGCCATCACGGTCCAACTTATTAATAAATACAATGACTGGAGTATCACGCATCCTGCACACTTCCATCAACTTTCTGGTTTGCTCCTCTACCCCTTTTACGCCATCCACCACCAACACAACACTATCAACTGCTGTAAGTGTTCTATAAGTGTCCTCAGCAAAATCTTTGTGACCGGGTGTATCAAGGAGATTGATCAACATCCCTTTGTACTCAAAAGTCATAACAGAGGTAGCCACACTGATACCACGCTGACGTTCGATCTCCATGAAGTCGCTTGTAGCATGCTTTTTGATTTTATTGCTCTTCACCGCACCAGCGGTTTGTATGGCACCACCGAAAAGAAGAAATTTCTCGGTGAGTGTTGTCTTACCAGCATCTGGGTGAGAGATAATTGCAAAAGTTCTGCGTTTTCGTATTTCGTTGTCGTATTTCATGGATTCAATGGGCGCAAATGTACATCAAGTTGCCCGTTCGTCATCGAGATTTCCCCTTCACCAAATTTTTAAAACCCGTCTTACTTCTAAGAGTTAATTTTGTACTATGAGAAAGAACCTAGAGATTGTATGGACAACCCTCAAGTTGGCAGTGCAGGAACTGACCAAAAACAAGCTACGTACATTCCTTTCTCTCTTTGGAGTTACCATTGGAATTTTTTGCATCATTGGTGTACTTTCCACTGTGAACAGTCTTGAAAAAAATATTCAGGATGGCATCAAGTCATTGGGAACGAATACGATTTATATTGACAAGTGGGATTACCAAGGCGGCGCAGAATATCCCTGGTGGAAATATGTAAACAGACCAAGTCCTAAGTTGGCTGAAATGAAGCTCATCAAAGAAAAAATAAACGCCAAGATTGCTGCAGTTTTCAGTTTCACCACACAATCCTTTATTCAACACGACAATGATAAATTGGATGGCATCAACTATCATGGCATCACAGATGAATTTGAAAAAATTCAACCTGTAGAAATTGCTTATGGCCGATACCTCAATCAAATGGATTTTGATTTTGGAACTCCTAACATTGTTATAGGATATGAAAATGCGGAAATGCTTTTTGGAAAAGCTGAAAAAGCCGTCGGAAAAGAAGTAGGTCTCAGAAATAAAAAAGCCATCATCATTGGTGTTATTAAAAAACAAGGAAAGAGTTTTATTGATGGATGGCAATTTGATAAGAGCATTGTACTTTCCTATAAGTTCATGAGACAGATGCTGTTCAATGAAAGATGGAACAATCCAAAAATTATCATTGCTGGTCCGGAGGGAATGAGCAGTGATGCTTTAAAGGATGAATTGAAGGGTGCGATGAGGTCTATTAGAAGACTTGGCCCCACTGAAGAAGATGATTTTGCTTTGAACGCCATTAGTGATTTCAGCAAGAATACATCTCAATTGTTCGGAAGTGTGAATTTAGGAGGATGGCTGATAGGATTACTTAGCTTGATTGTTGGAGCGTTTGGAATTGCCAACATCATGTTTGTTACAGTTAAAGAACGTACACCCATCATCGGACTTAAAAAAGCTATAGGTGCAAAACGTGGAACCATTTTAATGGAATTTCTGCTTGAGAGTGCCCTTATATGCATCATCGGAGGATTGATCGGAATCATATTGGTCGTCGTTCTTGCTCAATTACTCAGCTCTGCCTTCAATTTTCCCATCTTTGTTTCTACACAAATCTTAGGTCTCGCTATTTTTATATGTATTGCAATTGGAATGCTGGCAGGCATCATTCCTGCAATGATTGCATCCAAAATGGATCCGGTTGTAGCGATAAGATCCAAATAAGCAACTCATTTTATTCCATTGTACCTTTGCGGTATGAAAAGTGAAGGAATCATCATTCTTGGGATTGAGTCATCGTGTGATGAAACATCTGCGGCAGTTTGCAAGGATGGTAAAATTCTCTCCAATATCATTGCCTCTCAGGAAGTACATGTTCAATATGGCGGAGTCGTTCCAGAACTTGCGAGCAGGGCTCATATGCAGCACATTGTACCTGTGGTTGATGAGGCCCTTAAAAAAGCAGCAGTTGAATTAAAACAACTTGATGCAGTAGCTTTTACGCAGGCTCCAGGTTTAATTGGCGCATTACTGGTTGGAACAAGCTTTGCAAAATCTCTTTCATTGAGTCTTGATATTCCATTGATATCAGTTCATCATATGCAAGCGCATATTTTATCTAACCTGATAGAGGATCCAGCTCCGTCCTTTCCATTTTTATGTTTAACTGTCAGTGGTGGTCATACGCAAATTGTTTTGTGCAAAGACCCACTTAACATGGAAATACTGGGTGAAACATTGGACGATGCCGCAGGTGAAGCGTTTGATAAATCTGCCAAATTATTAGGGCTTCCATACCCAGGTGGACCATTGATTGATAAATATGCAGCTGAGGGGAATCCCAATGCATTTCATTTTCCTGAGCCTCAGATTGAGGGATTGAATTTTAGTTTCAGTGGTGTTAAAACATCTATTTTATATTTTCTTCAAAAGCATTTGAAGGAAGACCCAGACTTCATTCAGAAAAATTTGCATGACCTTTGTGCCTCCATTCAACATACCATCATCAGTATTCTACTTCATAAGTTAAAGAAGGGAAGCATGGAAACTGGAATTAAAGAGATCTGCATAGCAGGTGGTGTTTCTGCGAATAAAGGTCTCCGTAAATCACTTACAGATTTCGGAAAAAAATATGGCTGGAAGATTCATATTCCAAGTTTTGAATTTTGTACAGACAATGCAGCCATGATTGCAATGACAGGGTATCATAAATTTTTAAAAGGAGATTCTTCCACACTGGAAGTTTCTGCAAGTGCAAGGGCCAGTTGGGATTGATCATGGGCAACAGTTATTTTCAATTTAAAAAATTCAGGATCGAACAATCCAACTGTGCCATGAAGGTGACAACAGATGCCTCTTTATTTGGAGCATGGGTAGCAAATCAATCCCTATCATCCAAACAAACACTTGATATTGGAGGTGGTACAGGGCTTTTGAGTTTGATGTTGGCGCAAAAAAATGAAACCAAGATCGACATCATCGAGATCGAAAAAAACTGCTTCGAACAAATGAAGCAGAATATTGAAAATTCTTCATGGAAAGATCGCATTAAATGTGTGTTTAATGATATCATTCAATTTAATCCAACAGTTCAGTATGATATCATTTTATCTAACCCGCCATTTCATGAAGGTCAATTGAAATCAGATCAATCATCTGTTAATTTGGCAAGGCACGGAGACGAACTAACGCTTGGGGTACTTTTTAATAAAGTAATTGAAATGATCACTGAGGATGGCATTTTCTATTTATTAGTACCCGCCTATAGAGACAAGGAAACAATTTCAATTGCGTTAAAAAATGGCATGTATTTGAAAAATAAAGTTTTTGTAAAACAATCTTCACACCATGATCCTTTCAGAATCATGTATGCTTTTTCAATGAAGCATCACTCAGAAGCAAAAACAGAAGAAATCATCATCAAGGACAAAAATGATCGATATACTGATGCGTTTATTAGGTATTTGAAGGATTACAACCTTTATCTATAAGTACTCACTTGACGGTTGAAAGTTAACTGCTAACTGTCAACTGTAAATTTTATATCTTGTCCCCCCGTCTCTCGTCCCTAGTCTTTTTAAAACTTCTTCCCCCACCCCAGCCAATCGTTTGCATTGGCATAGATCATTAAACTGAATAGAATAACCATTCCAACAATCTGCGCATATTCAAGGAATTTGTCGCTTGGTTTTTTCCCGGTAATCATTTCGTATAGGGTAAAGAGTACATGGCCACCATCCAATGCAGGGATTGGTAATAAATTCATAAATGCCAATGCGATGGAAAGAAATGCAGTAATATTCCAAAATGCTTCCCAATC
>Ga0075470_10000004_pt1 | contig 100618 bp, 77 predicted proteins | sample DEB19_08_DNA_4_FD_71482 | JGI IMG/M metagenome (GOLD analysis project Ga0075470, IMG submission 71482) | Aqueous microbial communities from the Delaware River and Bay under freshwater to marine salinity gradient to study organic matter... | ecosystem: Environmental > Aquatic > Marine > Coastal... | reverse complement strand
AAGGGTTTCGGGTTGAGGATAGCTTTGATTCCACCTGCAGCTGGTCCTACAACCATTCCTTCCATAATTAATAATATTCCAACCAACCCATCCCAGTTTTGGTCGCGCTTAATGAGGCTCATTCCCCAAACAGCTGGTATTCCGCCAACGATCAGAGCAGTCATTCCAGCTGATCTTCTCATTCTTATTTTATGGATGAAGTTGTATTTAATTTCCTCTGATTCCTTTCCTTTTTTTAGGATGACCAGTCCTGAGTCGCTTGTCATCTGAAGCCGTCCTTTCACGAATTTTTGTCCTTCACTATTATAGATACGGATGAAGGGGTGTTGGGCAAAAGCAACTGAAAAGATTGTAATAGCAATCAAAGACAATAGAATCGATTTCATAAAAACGGTTTTTATAACAAATCTGTCATTTGGTTTTACAATGTCATTCACATTCCATTCCAATATACTCAAATCATTGACAATCAACGTGAACCAAGTGAATTTATTAAAAGTTAAATTTTGAAAAAAAAAGTTAAAACACTACCTTCCTAGCATATTATCATTACTATGAAAAAGATTTTTTCGATTGTTCTGCTTTTCCTTGTGTTTTCGCAAAGTTCTTATGCTAGGAGAGTGTATGTTAGAAAAGCAAATATTGTAAATCCAACTGCTTCAGACAGCACCTTCACTACTATTGCAGCAGGGCTTTCAAGCTCTTATTTAACGGATGGTGATACGGTCATTATCTATGAGGGTACATATCCTGAGAAGATAAATTTTCGTCATACCGGAACTTTCAAAAAATTGGTAATTGGTTCTCAGTATTTAATCGATGGCGATAAATCACATATTGCTAAAACCATCATTGATGCATCTGATATATCTCAAACAAACGAGTGGGATGATGCTATCATTGCCAACTATACCAGTACTTCAAATCCAAAAGATGTTCAGGTTGTTGGTATTACATTAACCAGTGCAAAGCGATTTGGATTATACATGTATGGAGGTATTGTCAAGGCATGTATTTTTAAAGACAACGGAACAGGTTATGGATATAATTTCATGTGGGTTAACAATACAATCATTGACAGTTGTACGTTTGAAAATAACAAATCAGGTAATCTCATCGTTGCTCAATCTTATAATGGATGGAATGCTCATGCAAAAACCATCATCAAAAACTCAGTATTCAAAAATAATTTGCAGAATACAAATTCTGATGGAGGGTTGATTTTCTTCGGCTACAGTCAGGATGTTTTTGTGCAAAACTCTCTTTTTTATAAAAATACAGGAGGTAATATTTTCACCTTTGGTGGTGAAGGTGGGAATACAGGCACGAGTGCAGTAAATAATGACAGTGCTTTTATTTCAAACTGTCTGGTTTATAATAACAAGGCAACTGTTGGTATGTTTAAGACTTGGGAGAGAAGAGATGGAGGAATTTTTTATTTCATCAACAATATCATTGATAAGAATGATGGTTCCGCATCTTTTTCTGGAACTGAATATTTTAATTACAGAGGTGGTGAAAATTCATATACTTATGGATTTTTCAACAACTATATTCCACTTGATATGTCAAGAGCAAAACAAAATAATTTGTCAAGCTCTTCAAACTATTATGCTAGAAACAACTACGATGCTAGCAATAAAATCATCTTTAAAGATTCTGCCAATGGCGATTATCATTTAGCTGATTCGAGCTATGGATTTTCACTGGGTATTGACACACTTAAACTCGATACTGTCTTTGTAGTCGCACAAAAAGACTTTGATGGTGTTTCAAGACCATCTCCTGTTGGTTCTAAAATTGATTTGGGTCCTTTTGAAAACAGCAATGCAGTTGCTGTTCCCATCTTAACCAAGGCAACTGCTGGTAATGGAAAAGTATATTTGAATTGGAAAGTAAATCAGAGTACTTATGATTCGATTTTGGTGTATAGATCTACCGATTCTCTTGGAACCAATTATGACAAAATTGGTGCAAAAGTTAAGCCAGAGACCGTTGTAACAACAGTATCTGGACAAATCAACAATGAAGTCAATTACATTGACTTAGGTACTTATGGAAATTCTAGATATTATTTGAGTAAAGCACGCAAATCATGGACGAATTCAAGATCCAGTGCAAAAGCTGATGGAGCTGATCTTATTGTGTTCGAAAGCAAAGCTGAGTTTGATTTTGTGATGAACGAAGCTAGAAAAACAACGCAGGAATCCATGTGGATTGGACTTTATCAAAAAGACAAGTTGAATGAACCCAAAGGCAATTGGGTTTGGGTGAATGGAATGGATATTTCTGCTGGATATACGATCAATTTTGGCATCAATTACGGAGAACCAAACAATGCTGGTGATACCGAAGATTATGCTGAGGCATGGAAAGATGGAATGAACGATGGGGTTGATTCTTGGGGACGATATTACCTTGTTGAGATTGATAAAAACGGAGATAATTCATCTGTTGATTTCACCGATACTACGGCAGCAAATGGAATTCGCTATTATTATAAGTTAAAATCAAAAATTACTTCTGGAGATCAACTTTCTGGTTTTGGTAATACCAAAGGTGCAAAACCCAATGCAGGTTATCCACTTCCAACTAATATTGTGCTTTCCAATGCAGGCAGAATGGTAAAGGTGAAATGGACCAATCCTACTACCGATAAAAAAGGAACGGGTACGTATAAACTGTTTGGTGGATTGGATTCTACATCTTTGAAATTTTTATCAAATATCTCTGACAGAGATAGCAGCTACATCGACTCCAACAGGATCATTGGCAAAACGTATTACTATAAGTTGAAGTCTATTGATGCTGATGGTGTTGAAAGTGAATTTACAAAGGCATATGGAGTGGTCATTACTTCGTACTTATATGTCGCAAAAACTGGTAAGGAAACTGCATTTGGTAGCAGTGATGATCCATTCTCAACGATCAATGATGCGATCACAGCCTCTTTGGGTGGAGATACAGTGATCTTAAAACGTGGAAGTTATTCTTTTGCAGAGACTCAACGATTCAATAAAAATATAGTTGTAGGATCAAATTACATAGCATCAAAAGATACAGTTGATATCAAAGAAACCATTATTTCCTCTGCTGCCGGCATCGGAAATGTATTTTCCGGTACTTCTGTTAACAAGACACTCATTGGATTGACTTTCCAAAACAACAAAGATGGAGTGTTCAATTTTGATAATATTATTGTGGATCGTTGTTATTTCATCCAAAATGGAAGTGCAACAAATAAAACCGGTAGATTTATTTCGTTTTCAGGAAATTCCGAAGTAAAGAACTCTAAATTCATTAAGAACTATGGATACATAGAACTTGGCGGATCAACAAATACTTTCAAAGTAAACCTCTTCCAAGAAAATATTTTTGGAAGTAAAGCCAATAATCAAATTTCCCGTTTCTTTTGGGGTTGGACTGGAAGATTGGTAGTAGATAATAATATTTTCTTGCGTAATGGCGAGTATGTAAAACAATCATGGGATGGAGTCGAAACTTCAATCATTGGTGTACATGGCTGGGGCGATACTGCATACATTACCAATAATACATTTATCCAAAACGATGCTGTTGCAGTAGGATTTACACAAGTAAATAAATCTGCTGTCGTTGTAAACAATTTGTTTTACAAGAACAAGGCAGATTTTTCTTTTGAAAAGTATAATTCAGGTAATAATCAAGCGTTTGTTTATTCTAACATTTCAAATAATATTTTAACAAAAGATCTGGCATCAAATGAAAACATCAGCAGCTATGCATACAGATCTGATTCAAAAGATAACATCTACAATGTTGAATATGGCTTTAAAGACACCATTAACTATAGACTTGGTAACTCAAGTGCAGCCATTGCAGCTGGTGTAAATACCATTAGTAAATCAAGTGGAACCGTTGTAATATTTAAAGCAACTTCTACCGATTATTATGGAACAACTCGCTCAACAACTAAAACAGATATAGGTGCAGAGCAAACAGCTCAACAGTTTCCTGCTCCTGGGTTGAAAGGTGAAGCTGCTAATAAGTCGCTTACCATCAATTGGAACAAAAGCAATCCTAATATTGCAGGTTATTATATATATAGAAGTGATGCCCCAATTCCAGATAATGCATCAACTCCATACACAACAATCAATCGAGGTGATTCTCTCTCATTGACAGAATCTAACTTGGTAAATCAAGGAAAGTATTACTACAGGATACAGGCATACGACAACGCTAGCAATAGAAGTGGATTGAGTAATGAAGTTTTACTCCGTCCAAATACTGTACCAAATAAATTAGAAAATATCACAGTTGCGGCTGGTCCTCGCAAGGCAACAATTGAGTGGAAGAAAAAAGCTGATGTTTATACTTACAGCATTTTCAGAGGTCCAACTGAAGACTCAATGGTGTTGATTGCTGGTCCTATTGATTCATCTTATTATGTTGATGCGGATGTATCTGTCAATAAAAAATATTTTTATGGAGTTAAAGTAACTGATTCACTCAACGTGAAGAGTCCAATCAGTAATGTTATATCAGTTGTACCAAATAATTTGATATATGTCGATACTACGAGTAAGGTAATTCAAAACGGATCAAAGTCATATCCATTTACAACTTTAACGGAGGCGAATGCATTTTCAAATGCTGGCGATACAATTATTATAGGGAAGGGAACACTGACCATGACTGAAACAATTAGATATTCAAAGAATATAACATTTGCTTCAGCATGGATATTATCCGGTGATGCCGCTGATATTGAAGCAACAAAAATTACCAGCAATACAGACATAGGAAGTCTTTTCCAAAGAACTGATTTATGGCCAAGACCAGTTGCTAATTTCATCGGATTGACTTTCTATAAAAATGCATCCCAGATTTTCAATACAGACTATGTCAACGTAAAGAATTGTGTATTCGATGGCAATGGTCAGGAAAACAACCGATCTAGGTATTTCATTGGTTTCAGTGGGTATTCTACCATTACAAATTCAACATTCATTGGCAACTATGGATTTATTCAATTAAACGACAGAGAAAATGTGTTCCGTCAAAATAAATTCATCAATAACTACCATGGCTCAATAAACCAAGCTACTCCATTGATGGGAGGTTGGGTAGGAAAACTGACCATTGAGAATAACTATTTTATAAAAAATGGAACTTATTATGTGCAGCCATGGGATGATCTGAGGACAGATGTTATTAGATTAGAAGGCTGGGGCGATACCACCATTATTGCTAATAATAGTTTTATTGCAAATGATGCAGTAGCTATTCAGTTCATGCCGAATAATAAGAATGCCATTGTTGTTAATAATTTATTCTATAACAATCGAGCAGATTTTAATTTTTATAAGTTTCAATCTGGCAATAACAGTGTCTTTAGTTACTCAAATATTTCAAACAACCTGATCAATCAGTCATTGGATAAATATGCCAATATCAATTCATATGCTTACAAGGCTAATTCCTTCAATAATGTTTTGAATGGGAATGTTGTTTTTGCAGATACTGTAACATATAAATTAGGCTCAACCAGTACTGCAATTGCTAGTGGTGCAAAATTGTTCAAGACATCTGGTATTGACATATATCTTGCCAATGGAAAAGATTATTTTGGTGCAAGCATTGATGATAAAGTAGATATCGGTGCGCATCAAACCAGCTATGCATTTCCTGCTCCATCACTCAACGAAGTGGAAGGAGGAAACACCAAGGTTAAGGTTTCATGGTTAAAATCAAGTAAGGTCATCAAAGGGTATAAAATATACCGTTCAATTACTTCAATCTCAGATAATGCAACACTGACTGAATATGCTACAGTAGATAAGCCAGACTCCTTGTTTGTTAATGACAATGCTGTTTCCAATGGTACAAAGTATTACTATCGAGTGAAGGCATACGACTCATCCGCTACACCAAAGTATAGTGGATTTAGTAACGAGCTCAATGTAATTCCAAATATCCCTCCAGCAAAGGTTAGTTCATTTGCAGGAGAAGGTGGACCAAGAGTAAACTTATTGACTTGGACTAAATCAAATGTATCAAGTCGTTTTACACTTTATCGCGGAATCAAATCAGATTCACTTGTTGTGGTAGCAAGAGGTATTGATACAAGTTTCTACGTTGATAAAAATCTTGAAAAAAACAAGGATTATTATTATGCAATAAAAGTTACAGATGCTGGAGGTGCAGCCAGTGAATTAAGTGATGTTTTGAAACTCACAACAAATAATATTCTTTTTGTAGACACAACTTTAAATAATCTCTCGCTCGGAACAGCAAAGAAACCATTCAATACCATTCAAGATGCGATCAATGCTGCTTCGGATGAAGATACTATTTTGGTGAAGCCTGGAGCGTATGCACCATTCCGAATTGCCAATAAAGCTGTTGTAGTAAAGTCTTCAGATGGTCCTGCAAAAACATCGATCAGTTCAACCAGCCAAGCTGATTATTATCTAGTTAGAGTGGATGGCAATGACAATGATAGCAGGCCTTATAAATCCATTCAAGTAGAAGGCTTTACCATGAATGGCATGAAAAATTGGAGAAGTGGTGATTGGGCTGCTGCAATTTCTGTTGTAAATAATACTTCTCCAGTTTTCAAAAACAATATTATTCGTGATGTAGAAAATTTCCAAACACTTTCAATCAACCAATCTTCACCGACATTTATCAATAATCTATTTTACAATAATAAAGGGAACTTCCTCAATGTAGGTTGGCTTGATAGTACATCGGCACAATACAAAATGCCAAGATTTATCAATTGTACATTTACAAAGACACAGAATTGGGGCAACAATGGTACTTACGAAAAAGCGTTGATACCTTTTGTCAATTGTATTTTCTGGGCGAATGATCCAAGTTCCCAAATTTCTGCAAACTATTATTCAATTCGAAATAGTATAGTTGAATACCAAAATTTTGCGAAGAAAAATAGCAACCTTAGAATTGATCCTTTGTTTGTAAGTGAGGAAACTGGCGACTACAGATTGAGCAATAGTTCACCTGCACTTGGGAAAGGTGTTTCAAGCATTACAGTTGCAGGACAAACACTTCTTTCTCCAGAAAATGATTTAGTGAAAAATGCTCGTCCTGGCCCAGATCTTACTAAACCTGATCTTGGTGCTTATGAGAATCCATTCTCATTCCCTGCACCAAGTATCACACGTTTGCAGAAGTCAGGTGATAAAGTAACAATCAACTTCAAATATGATAAAACACTGGAAGTTTCTAAGCTTATTCTTTATAGAGATTCAAGTGCTGCGAAGTTGGATACATTATCTATTGCGTTGAAAGACATCAATGCAGATAGTATTCGTGTGGTGGACACTCTTTCAACCAGCTCAATAGTGAATTATGGTATCAGAGCAGTAGTGAATGATGTAAAAAGTGGAATTAGTAATATATTAAGTACAATAGATACAACCTATGTACCTGATGTGCTTTTTGAGTCCGACACTGCATCTGTTAAATTTAAAGCAGCAGGAAATACGCTCTCATTTGTAAATCTAAACGGATCTGATTATAAGTATCCTTCCGTATTGTTATTTGACAATACCTGGAAATCTGCCAATGCTAGTAACAGAAGTCCAAATGATTCTGTGTATTTATTAAGAACAGCCAAGTCGGACAAAGCCAATCAATCAGTAAAGTTGACTTTCAATAAACGCATTCAAACATCGTTAGGTCAGGCAGGAGATATGATGCAAGTGCTTGGTCCTATTAACTTAAATTTTGACGATGAGTTTGACTTTGCATCCATCATACAAAAACCCGGATTTAGATCTTCGGCAGGAAATCTAATCTTTGATGGCAATGCTTTTTCGTTAAATCCTGATAGTTTGACGTTGAAATTTAATCAGAGTGGAGGGTCAGTGGATACTGCAGTTACACCAACATTTAGTTTCAATGACAAATATTTTGATTATAATAACTGGTCAAGAAACCAGGCTAACATCAAGGATGCGCTTGATATGATTGATGGAAATTTTGATGGCACCCAAGAGCACATTATTTCTATTAGTCAATTGAAATGGGTCCCTAAGTTTAACTCACCCAATGGCAATTGTTATCAGTGTATTAATAACGGCATTCGAATTGTGAAGTTCATTGATATTAACAAAGATGGTTTGAAAGATATCGTTGGTGTAACAGGCGATAACTGGCAAGTGGGCTATCCAAATACACAAGGCGTATCAGTTCATGTGTTCGTTTCGAATAAAATATTGGGTCAATATGAAATGTATAGAACAGGACTCTTCATTGATTGGGGTAGCTCTATGTTTGTAAATGACTACAATAATGATGGAAGAGCTGATATCTTATGTAGGTCCATCAATCAACAGAACTACAGCATTTATGAACTCGGATCTAATTATTCATTCATAGAAAGCAATAAAGTACTTGCAATTAGTTCAGACGACAATAAAATCACTTCTGATGATGTTAACAATGATGGTTATTTAGATGTTGTTACCGTTACAACGAATGGACTGATTAATGTTTATTTGAATGATCAGAAGAATGGGTTTAAGGTTAAGCGCTATAATATTCCATTCGATTATAGCAATAATAATATTTGGTCTATCAATCAAGTAAAGCTAATCGATATGAACGGCGATGGTTTTAAAGACCTTGTTTGGATGGAGCAGATATATAATGGATCTGCATACGGAGAACAAGTTGTAAAAACTGTTATCCAGACACCTGGTGAACTCGTTGTTCCAAATTCCGTTAGTGCAGCAAATGCAAAAGTTGAAGCAGTAAACGATGGGTATAATGTTAAAATAAAATGGTCTGGATTTACAGACAATAGCGGAAATAGGTTGACTTATAATTTCAAAGTGGATACTACTGCTACTTATATTAATAATATACTTAACACAAGCTTTAACTATAAAAAATCTGCTCCGCAGATACCTATTGTATTGGACCAAGTATTTTCAAGTGCTTACTCAGATTCGATTGTTTTCAGAGATCCAAACATCTCCAGTAAATATCCTTATGTGATTGCAGTTCAGGGTGTAGCACAAGGGGGAGCAGGCAGTGATTTCAAACAAATTACGTTTAAACCGAAGGACCCACTTTCAAAGCAGACCAGTACTTTACCTGGACTTACTAATGCAAGATTTGCTTGGGGTGATTACAACAACGACGGACAGTTAGACCTCGCAGTAATTGGTCTCGGTGATGAAAATACAGGCCAAGTACTAAAGATCTATAAAAATGATGAAGGAAATCTTGTAGATCTTGAATTGAAAAATAGACAATTAAAAGAAGGTGATGTAAAGTGGGTGGATATTGATAAAGATGGATGGTTGGATTTGATCGCAACTGGTCAGTCTGGATCTGTGCCATACACTGTATTGTTCAAAAATAACGAGGGAATATTTGAAGTTTCTTATCCAACAAATATTCCTGCACTGAAAAATTCAACTATTGCAATGGGGGATCATGATAACAATGGAACTGTGGATATGGTCATTTCAGGTAAAGATGCAGTTGGTGAACCCCATACGTATATGTTGAACAATGATGGTCGCGGTAACTTTAAAATCGTCAATGATTTCAATACAAAATATGTAGTTCCCGATTTATACAGTTCCGATATGAGGTTCATCGATTATGATTTGGATGGTGACCTTGATTTAATCTTTACAGGTATTGACAGAAATGGAAATCCTCAAGGAGGTATCAGGCTGAATTCATTATTGGATGATCAAAGTTTAAGGAACAATCAATTCTATTTCAATTATGGATTGAACCTTAAAAATGCCCGATTTGATTTGGGGGATGTTGACAGCGATGGCGACCTCGATATCATCGTGATGGGAACATACATTGAAAATACATTAGAGAAACCTATCACCAAGTTGATTAAAAACACCAGTGCAGATTCCAAATTACAAGGCAACTATAATAATCAGAACATCTATAATAATTACCAAGAAGTAGTTATTGATAGTTTGAACAATGGCGATGTGAAGTTTGCGGATGTCAACAATGATGGATTGTTGGATATATCAATTTCGGGACTTGATAATAAAAAGAATCCAACAACCAGAATCTATATCAATCAGGGTGGATTTGGCAACTACTCTATGTTGAAAACATTAGATCTACCTCAATTCAGAAGTACTGCAATCAGTTGGGGAGATTATAATAACGACGGTAACATGGATATGGTTATTACGGGCGCTAAAGCAATTGGAACAGAAACTGTTATCTATGTAAATGATCAGGGCTCTAATAAAAATGTTGCACCAAAAATTCCAACAGGATTGACGATTTCTGATTTGGGTCAGGGTAAAGTAAAACTTAAATGGGATGCTCCAAAAGACGACCATACCCCAAGCAAAAGTTTATCTTATTTGATTAAAATAGGAACCAAACCTGGCTCTGGAGATCTATCAACTGTTCAGGTAGATTCGGCTGGAAGGTTACAATCTCCAACCATACCTGTAGTTGGTACCAATGAATATTATCTTGAATTGCTTCCAGGTAAATATTATTGGTCCGTAATGGCAATTGATGGAAACTTTAAGAATTCTAAATTCTCTACCGAACAGGCATTTATCTTGAAATATCCATGGAAATATATTAACCAAGGAGGTATTGTTGATCGCAGAATTACTCCAATTGACAATAGTCAATTTGCTTGGGCGGATTTTGACAATGATGGATTCTCTGACTTTATCTACTTGGGCAATAGTGGTGTTTGGGGTCAATCACCAGCGGGGATTTATCGAAATTCGATTTCAACTTTCGTAAAAGTTGAAAATACCTCGAATGGAACTTCAGGTTTGAATGGCATTGATAATATCAAAAACATAAACATTCAGTGTAAAGACATTAACAATGATGGGTATGTAGATATTTTTGTTGCTGGCGAGTACAATGATAACCGACCAGTTTTCAAGGCATTTATCAATAAGAAAGGATTTAATTTCCAGGAGGTTACGAGTCTTTTCTCTATACAAGATTATTTAAGAGGCCCAGCACTTGATTTTGCTGATTTAGATAACAATGGAACTCCTGATATGATTTACTCTGGTACAGATAGCAGGGGAGTTGGCCAGGTGTTGTTCTTTACAACAAAGTTGGACTCTGTTGCTCAAACTGGAACACCAACAAAGTTGGACTCTGTTGCTCAAACTGGAACACCAACACCGGGTAGTCAGTATGGCTTTACAATTTCAACCTATGAAACCAATATCAAGAAAATCCTTAATGATGAGGAAGCTCAAAATATCAATTTGGCGTTTACTGATTTCAATCGTGATAAGAGGGTTGATATGGTAATGTTGTATGATAATTACAGTGGACAAAGAAAGATTGAAGTGTACAATGGTAGCCTTGATATTTTTGGTAAATGTGAATTCATTAAGAACACGGATGTACTACTTCCAAAATTGAAGAATAGCACACTGGATGTTGTAGATTTCAACAAAGATGGTTATCCAGATATTGCCATGACAGGTTATGGATCCACAACTGGGCAGGTATTTAAGATATTCCAGAATAATTATGATCTCGAAATAAAGAAGTATACATTTACGGATATTCAATCTGAACTTTATCCAATACAGGATGGTAAAACAACCTGGGGTGACTTTAACATGGATGGATATCCTGATGTAATCTTCAGCGGAAGCAGAACTGGAGTAGGTTATGTAACCAAAATGGCTACATCATTACAAGATTCTCAAGGTTATGTAAACTATACTGAGCTTCCAAGTTTCCCATTTGGCGAATATTTGCAACTGACCCCAACGATGGGCGATGTGGTAGGCGATGGTCAACTAGGACTCGTATTGGTGGGAACAGAAAAATACAACAATTCTGTTTCGAGCTCCTTTAAGATTCTTCAAAACGTAAGAGGTCTTAGTTCTAGAATACAAGGTCAAAATGGAATTGTACAAGGTGCTGCAGTTATTCCTTTCACACCTAATGCAACAAGTTCCAATGTATCTGCTGATCAACTTTCGCTTAACAGTGGAAAAATAAAATCAGTACCCAAAATCGAATTGGAATCAAAAGCATTCCCTGGTGCAATACCAACATTGACTCAAGAACTTGCACAACAGAAGGATAATCAGACTTTTGTTGAAAACAAGCCCCCTAGCTCTCCTGACACCTTAAAGGCAACCATTCTTAGTAGAGTTGGCGATAAAAACCTAGTTAAACTTTCTTGGAGTTCTGCCAAAGATGATTTGACTCCGATTGATGGATTAACCTACGCAGTTCGAATTGGAAGAAAACCTGGAAAATCTGATGTGATTGATGCTGAAAGCAATAAAGATGGCGATAGAAAAACTCCAACAGATGGAAATACAGAAAATAATAAACAGTGGGATATTCAACTTCCTAGTGGTACTTATTATTGGTCTGTTCAAGCTGTAGACGCATCTTTTGCCGGATCCGCATTCTCTCAAGAATCAACGATCATCATTCAAAATGATCAAATCGTAGCTGGTAATGCACCATCAGATATCTTGCTGAATAGCTCAACCAGCGATACGGTTTACTTATCACAGAGTCAATTATACAGCGCAATCAAGTATAAAATATCAGCTTATTCTATTGATAGCGTGAATGCTAAGAAATATTTCTTCTCATTGTATGATGATGATGATTTTTCAAATCCAAATATTTTCGCAATCGACCCTGCATTAAATAACCTTTATTTCAAATCTGCTTATACGAAGGACTCTACATATAAAATCAGAATGAGAGTAACGGATATCAGAGGGTTGGCTTATGATAAATATTTCAATTTTATTGTAGTTGCCGCACCTACTAATTTGTTGTTAGACGGCGCAAGTACTTCATTTGTCAATTATACTACAGCGAAAGATGTCGATAAGTTGAATGTACAACTAACAGGTATCGACGACAAGGTATCTTCAGATAAATTGACTTATACCCTTGTTGATGGTACAGGTGCAAATAACAACAGCATGTTTGGAATTAAGAATGGTAATATATTGTATAATAAGGTTGCATTGAAACTTGCAGATACCCTTCGCGTAAGGGTTTCAGTATTCAACGGATATGCATCTTATGAAAAAGCAATCAAGATCTATGCTGGATGTGATTTCACATCTACTAAGTTCACAGATGCCAAACCTGGATCATATAAAATATGCGAAGGGGATGTTGTAAATCTTACCCTAGCTAAAACAGGGGTTACTGTAAATCTTTTCAAAGATGATGCCTTATTAAGTACCACCTCAAACACAAATAAAGTAAGTATTACTGCTCCTGGTAAATATTATGCGATCTATAGTACTGATGCAACCAGTGTTTGTGGAAATAAGACCGATAGCGTATTTGTTGAATATAGTGTACCAGTAACATCGATATCTTATACTGGCGACTTAACCATTTGTTCAAATACTGAACGAGTGCTAAATGCAACAGCTGCAACTGGCTATACTTATCAGTGGTTGAAAAATGATCAAGTAATAACAGGGTCAACTGGAAGTAGTTATAGTGCGAAAGAAGCTGGTAAATACAAAGTAAAAGTTACCAACAGTCAGAACTGTAGCGCAACTTCAGGAGAAGTAGTATTGAGTGTGATTCAAGCAGCAGATGTTACTTTAAACCAAAAAACAGATACAACCATCTGTGAAGGAACTACAATACAAATAAGAGTACCAGATGGTCAGAATAGCTATCAATGGTTTAAAAATGGCATACCAGATCAAGGTAATAGCAATTCTTATAATTTTAGTGGCAATGGTACTATAAGCGTAAGAGCAACATCAGCGAATGGTTGTATTGCCAATTCAGCAACCAGAAATATAACTACCACTTCCAACCCTGTATCTCCTGTCTTAACCCAAACTGCAACTGCACTTTGTCAGGGTCAATCAGTTGTGATCATGGGACAAGTAATCGGTGGAGTTTCTTATCAATGGCTCAAAGATGGAGCGAAAATCAATGGTGCAACTGAAGTGAACTACAGTGCAACAAGTACTGGAAATTATCAGTTGCAATTGACCAATTCATTTGGTTGTATCGCTAAATCTGCAAATGCTACCATTACCAGTAAGCCATTGCCTGCTGCTCCATCAATCACAAGAGATGTTTCAGATCTTGTATCAAGCAGCGCCGATGGAAACCAGTGGTATAATAGTCTTGGTGAAGCAATTCCTGGCGCAACTTCACAGAAGTTCCGTCCAGCAAGTAATGGGTACTTTACTGTAAAAACTACCATCAATGGATGTACCAGTTTAAGCTCCGCGAACTACTATTATGCGTCTACTGCGGTTTTGAACTTGGAAAATGGCCAGTTCATCAAACTCTTCCCGAACCCAGTTATCAATGGAATGAAGGTTGAATACAATCTTCAAGGTATGTATGAAATGAGTATTCAATTGTTTGATATGAACGGTAAGTTGGTGCTTGAAAGAAAAACTGTCAGAACCGGTAACATAATTAATCTGACCAATCTTTCGAAAGGTACCTATATGATGAAAGTTATGAAGAAAGACGGCAAAGTTCTTTACACTGGTAAAATTGCCAAGCAATAATTTCAAAGGCGGAGTAAATACTCCGCCTTTTTTATTTCATTTATTTCTTAAATTGTAGGTTCAATTATTGCAATATGAAAAAGTCATTTCTACTTTTAAGCTCACTTCTTTGTTTAATTTCTTCTGCATCCTTCTCTCAGTCACATGACCCAGCACCTACAGCTGCTGCTATTGGGAGATGGGATCTTACTGTTGATATGGGAGATAAAATTGCCCCTTCATGGTTGGAAGTAAAATTATCAGGAATAAAAACACTCGTCGGTTATTTCGTTGCAGATGGCGGAAGTGCCCGCCCCATTGCAAAAGTAAATTTCAATGATGGGAAAGTCAGTTTCTCCATCCCACCACAATGGGATCGATCAGACAAAGACATGGTATTTGAAGGAACATTGAAAGATGATAAACTTTCTGGTACCATCAATGCAAGCAATGGGAAAACGTATACTTTTACCGGAGTTAGAGCTCCTTTGCTTCATAGAGAAAAAGCACCCGTTTGGGGAGCTCCCATCAAGTTGTTCAATGGAAAAGATCTCAAAGGATGGCATACCCAAAAAGCAGACAATCAATGGTTTGTTCAAGACGGTATCATGAAAAGTCCTCGCTCTGGATCTAATATCATGACTGATCAGAAGTTCACTGACTTCAAATTGCATATCGAATTTCGTTATCCAAAAGGAAGCAACAGCGGAGTTTATTTAAGAGGAAGATATGAGGTACAAGTGGAAGATAGCTATGGTCAAGAACCTTCATCAACTTTGTTCAGTGGAGTGTATGGATTTCTTACACCCAATCAAATGGCTGCACATCCAGCAGGTGAATGGCAGATTTATGATATTACGCTTGTCGGAAGAACAGTAACAGTAGTTGCTAATGGAAAAGAAGTTATTTGTAAACAGCTGATTCCTGGAATCACCGGCGGAGCTTTGGATAGCAATGAAGGTGAACCTGGCCCAATCTTCCTTCAAGGAGATCACGGACCAGTTGAATACAGAAACATTATCATTACTCCAGCTAAATAAATTCAAATAATATCCCGCATTCAATGCGGGATATTTCTTTATGAGAAATTTATTCGTTTTCATCGCTTCATTTTTATTCATTGCTCGCCTAAGTGCACAACAACCAAACATTGTTGTTATATTTTCTGATGATCATACCCAACAAACCATCAGTGCCTATGGAAGCAAGTTGATGCAAACTCCTAATATCGACAGAATTGCAAAAGATGGTGCGTTGTTTAAAAATGTTTTTGTAACCAATTCTATTTGTGCTCCCAGTAGAGCTGTACTGCTCACAGGTAAATACAGCCATATCAATGGATTGAAAGACAATGGTCCTCACCGTTTCTTCGATCCGCTTCAACAGCAGATTCAAAAAATTCTGTCCCAAAAAAATTACCAAACAGCATGGATTGGCAAATGGCATCTTCAAAGTTTGCCCAACGGATTTGATTACTGGAATATTCTTCCTGATCAGGGCAATTACTTCCAGCCCGATTTCATCAATATGAATAAAGATACGGTCAGGGTGAAAGGATATGTTACCGATTTGATCAGTGACTATTCGCTTCAATGGTTGAAAAATCGCAATGCAGATAAACCATTTTTTCTGGTAGTGGGTGAGAAAGCTACACACCGCAACTGGATGCCTGATCCAAACGATTTGGCTGAATTTGAAAACCAGGAATTCCCATTGCCTGAAAATTTCTTTGATACCTACGATAAACGACAGGCTGCAACTGAACAAGACATGACCATTTCAAAAACCATGTTGTTGCATGATGATTTGAAAATGGGGGTTGACTATTCCAAACGTGGAATGTTTGGAAGGATGAATGATCAGCAAAAAGCCGCTTACAAGGCATATTATGACCGTGCTCAAATATCTTATGATAAAATCAAGGATGACAGCATTGAAGTTGTGAAGTGGAAATACCAACGTTATATGCGCGATTATCTTGCTACCGCTCGATCAATGGATAGAAATATTGGAAGAATCCTTGATTACCTAGATTCAACCGGACTCTCTAAAAACACCATTGTTATTTATACTTCTGATCAGGGATTTTACATGGGAGAACATGGTTGGTTTGATAAGCGATTTATGTATGAAGAAAGCTTGCGTACACCTTTTATGATGAAGTATCCAGGAAAGATTCAGCCAGGAATTCACGTTGATGAGATGGTAGTCAATATTGATTTTGCTCCTACTTTGATCGATTATGCTGGAATCGCTGTTCCGAAAGACATGCAGGGAAAGAGTTTTAAAGGATTGCTGGAGAACAGTTCGGTTCTTCAGAAGGATTGGAGGAAAGCAATGTATTATCATTATTATGAGTATCCAGAACCTCACCGAGTGGCACCACACCTTGGCATTCGAACCGATCGGTATAAATTAATCAGGTTCTATGGTGCAGTGAATAAATGGGAATTGTTTGATCTTCAAAATGATCCCCATGAAATGAAAAATTTAATTGATGATGCCTCACAGAAAAACCAGATTCTTCAATTAAAAAAACAGTTAATGGATTTGGCAAAGCAATACAAAGATGTTGAGGCACTTGGTATTTTGTCGAAGCAATAAACTATTTCACTTCTTCAAATTCTATATAATCATCCTTGTCAACTGTTGATGTAAATTTTGTTGATGGTTGCGATTGTTGCTGTTGATTGAATTCTTGTTGCTGCTCTCTCACTGCATCAAATTGTTTTTTTACTTGCTTGGTTGTTTTTACAACAGGAATGATGAAGTCAAATAGGAATCTGAACATGAAATAGATGAAGATGCCGAGCAGTATATATTTGAATAGCATGGTGTAAAGGTATATTACTTCGTTATTTCAATGCATCGCCAATCTTGTCTGTTACTTTTGAAACAAAGTTTTTAACACCTTGTTGTAGTTTCTCGCTTTCCATGACATGGGTAACAATTTCAGCCCAAAAATTACTGGCACGTGTTCGTTTACCAAAAATTGAGTTGAGGCTCATCCCAAGAAAATTTTCACGCAGGTTGTTAAAATTATCATCAAGCTTGTTTTCCAGCTTGTATTTCTTCAACTTTAAATCACTGATTCTTTTATTTAAAGCGTGTATATTTTTGATCGGTTTTTTCATGTGCTTAATCTTCTGTTTCGTCTGATGATTCCTCATCTTCTTCAGTAGAAGCATGAAGAAAAATTCGGATGAGTGGGTTTAAAAACAATGCCTTTCTGAAAACAATGGACAGCAATAAAATGGCAATGAACACTCCGCCACCGCAAAGAAAACCAAGTGCCGCACTTCCCAATTGATCTGCCATATACCAGGAGAATGCAATAACCACAAAGAGTAGAAAGAAAAGCATCATAAAACTTATCAATCCAACCAATATCAATGCACTCAGCGTTTTTGCCAGTGTTTTGATAGCACCAAATTTGATCAATTTTATTCTGGTATCAATATATTCTGAAACCAATTTTTTGTTCTCTTTATAAAAATCTCCGAGGTTTTCTGAAGACATCCAGTAATGGTTTTGGGTTGTGGGTTATGTGTTCTGGTGTTATCGGTTTACGGTTGTGGGTTGACAGTTGTAATACAACCTTGATAAAGTTATCTTCTCTATTCACATAAATTACTGATATTGGTCATTTTCTTTATTTACTACCCTCAACCGTGAACTGTCAACTTATTCCCCCACCCATTTTGAATTTTGTGCCAGTTGTCCTATATTTGCATCAGAATGAAACAATTGAAGGGAACGGAATCGTTCCCTTCTTTATTTCTTGGACATGGCAAACTTGGATAAAACAGAACAGGTTAAAGAATTGGTGGAATCATTATTAAGTGTTGAAAATCAATACTTTATAGTAAAAATCTCCATTCGCCCTATCAATAATATCAGTGTTTTTATTGATGGAGACAGTGGTGTTACCATTGAAAAATGTGTTCAATTAAACAGGGCCCTGTACAAGAAGATCGTAGAAACCGGTGTTTGTAAGGATGGTGAGTTTTCATTGGAGGTTTCCTCCCCCGGTGTAGACGAACCATTGCTTTTGCCTCGCCAGTTTGTTAAAAACATAGGTAGAAATGTGGAGGTTGAAATGCTGGATGGCAGAAAATTGGAGGGTGAGCTCTTGAATGCCGATGATCAATCCATTGAAGTAGACGAAGAAAAGGGAAAGGGCAAGAAAAAAGAAATTATTAAACACTTTCTATTATTGAAAGACATAAAATCAACCATTGTAAAACTGATATTTAAATAACAGAACATTAAATTGTAGTATATGGCCAGTATTAATTTGATCGAGTCGTTTCAGGATTTTAAAGATGCGGAAAACATCGATCGTCCCACGCTCATGAAAGTTTTGGAGGATGTATTCAAAACACTGCTTCGCAAGAAATACGGATCAGATGAGAGCTTTGACGTAATTGTAAATACTGAAAAAGGTGACCTTGAAATTGTTCGCCACAGGATGATTGTGGAGGATGGAAAGATGGAAAATCCTTTGATGGAAATTGAATACAGCGATGCAGTCAAAATTGAACCCGACTTTGAAGTAGGTGAGGAACTGTATGAAGAAGTGGATATACAAGATTTTGGTCGCCGTGCGATTCTTGCTGCCAAGCAAACCCTGGCCAGCAGAATCGGAGACTTGAAAAAGAATGCCCTGGTTAAAAAATATGGCGATCGTGTTGGTGATATCATCAGTGCTGAAGTTTATCAGGTATGGAAGAAAGAGGTATTGTTGATTGATGAGGATGGAAATGAATTGATTCTTCCTAAGTCTGAACAAATTCCATCTGATTACTTTAAAAAAGGAGAAAGCATCCGTTCTGTGATCAAGAAAGTAGAGTTAAAAAACAATTCACCGGTGATCATTTTATCAAGAACGCATCCTTCATTCCTAGCGAAATTGCTTGAAATAGAAGTGCCTGAAATTTTTGATGGATTGATTGTTATCAGAAAAATTGTTCGCGAACCAGGTGAGCGTGCCAAAGTTGCTGTAGAAAGCTACGACGATCGTATCGATCCGGTTGGAGCATGCGTGGGTATGAAAGGCAGCCGTATACATGGCATTGTTCGTGAATTGAAAAATGAAAATATTGATGTAATCAATTTCACAAATAACATTCAGTTGTTGATTCAACGTTCATTGACTCCTGCAAAAATCACCCGCATGACAATCGACAATGAAGGCAAACGTGCTGAAGTGTTTGTTTCACCAGATCAAGTTTCACTCGCCATCGGTAAACGTGGTGTGAATATTAAACTTGCAGAAGATCTCACTGGATTTGACATCGATGTATACAGAGACAATGAAGGTGAAATGGCTGAATACGACATCGACTTGGATGAATTCAGCGATGAAATTGAAACATGGATCATTGAAGAATTGAAACGCATTGGATGTGACACCGCAAGAAGTGTATTGGATCTCACTGCAACTGAATTGGAGCGCAGAACAGATCTTGAAAAAGAAACCATTGATGAAGTGCGTGAAATTCTGAGAGCAGAATTTGAGAAAGACTAAACATTGGACCAACAATCGTTAGATAAAAAAAGCTGAAGGAGGATAAATGTCAGAATCAAATACACCCAGGTTAATGGCAGCGGCCAAGGAGTTCAACATCGGTAAAGACACGTTGGTGGATTTCCTTATTGGGAAAGGATTTAGTAAAGATGATCTAAAACCAACGTCTAAACTGACGGAGGATATGTATTATTCTTTGCAACAGGAATTCTCTTCCGACAAAGCCGCTAAAGCAAAAAGCGACGCCATCGAAATACCAAAAGGTGCCGCAGCCGAGGCCAAGAAGAAAAAAGATGAAGAGGAAATTGTTTTCAAAAAGGAAACAAAGAAAAAAGCTGAAACTCCGAAAGCACCAGAGCCTCCTGTAGAGAAAGTAAAAATTGAAGCACCTGAGTTGGATGGTCCGAAGATCCTCGATAAAATTGATCTGGAATCATTAGACACCACCACACGTCCTAAAAAAACATCCAAGAAAAAAGCAACTTCTAAAAAAGATGATACCGAATCAGTCAAAGAAGAAGTGCAACCTGTAGAGCCGGAAGTAAAAGCTCCTTCAGAACCTGAAATAGAACGTGTAAAAATTGAGGCTCCTGAATTAGAGGGACCAAAAATCATTGGTAAAATTGAACTGGCGGCAGAAACGGATGATAAAAGTCATCATGCTGATGAAAAAAGAAAGCGCAAACGCATACCGATTGAGAAGAAGGAAGCTGAACGTCTAAAGCCATCCATCCAAAAAGGAGGAGGAGGTGCACCTCAACGAAGTGCTGGACCACGTTCAGGCGGGCCACGTGTCTTCAAAAAAACTGAGGCAAAAGAAATCGACGAAAAGGAAATTCAAAATAAGATCAAGGAAACACAAGCCAAACTTTCTGGTGGCGGTGGTTCCAAAGCAAAAATTACTAAATCCAAACTTCGTCGCTTAAAGCGTGAAGAAATGGAGGCTGGTGCAGAAGATGCAGAATCAACCAACAAAGTACAGGTAACTGAGTTCATCAGCGTAAGTGAATTGGCAAGTTTGCTTGATGTAAACTTTGCTGAAATCATCAGTAAGTGTATGAGCCTGGGCATCATGGTTTCCATCAACCAGCGATTGGACGCAGAAGTAATTGAATTGGTTGCAGGTGAATTTGGATATCAGGTTGAATTCATCGACATGGAGAAACAAATGGAGATGGAAGAAGAAGAGGAAGAAGATGAAGCAGAAGATCTTTCTCCTCGTGCACCTATTGTTACCATCATGGGACACGTAGACCATGGTAAAACATCATTGCTCGATTACATCAGAAATGCAAATGTAGTTGCAGGTGAAGCAGGGGGTATCACCCAGCACATTGGTGCTTATCATGTTGATTTGCCTTCTGGAAAATCAATCACATTCTTAGATACACCAGGTCACGAAGCGTTCACTGCAATGCGTGCCCGAGGTGCCAAGGTAACTGACCTTGCTGTGATTGTTGTAGCTGCAGACGATGCAGTGATGCCACAAACAAAAGAAGCCATCAGCCACGCACAAGCAGCAGGTGTTCCAATGATATTTGCTGTAAACAAGATTGATAAAGATGGAGCCAATCCACAAAAGATATATGAGCAACTTTCACAAATGAATATTTTGGTGGAAGAGTGGGGTGGAAAATTCCAGAGTCAGGAAATCGCTGCCAAATCTGGCTTGAACGTAGATAAATTACTGGAAAAAATTCTTCTTGAAGCAGAGTTGCTGAATTTGAAAGCAAATCCAGATAGAGAAGCAAGTGGTTCTGTGATTGAAGCAACACTCGATAAGGGTAGAGGATATGTAGCAACCATCCTTGTTCAAAATGGAACATTGCACCAAGGTGATCTTGTTGTCAGTGGACAGTTCTACGGCAGGGTGAAGGCCATGATGAATGAAAGAAACAACCGTGTTGATGCTATCCCTCCTTCATCTCCTGTATTGATACTCGGATTGAATGGCGCACCTCAAGCGGGTGAGAAATTTAAAGTGTATGAAGACGAATCTGAAGCAAAGGAAATTGCCAACAGAAGAGCACAGATCATGCGCGAACAGGGTATCAGAACCAAGAAACATATCACACTTGATGAAATTGGCCGTCGACTTGCACTTGGAAACTTTAAGGAACTGAACATCATCATCAAAGGTGACGTGGATGGATCAGTGGAAGCATTGAGTGATTCTTTGCAAAAACTTTCTACGCAAGAAGTTGCTATTAAAGTGGTTCATAAAGCAGTTGGACAAATTACAGAGAGCGATGTATTGTTGGCTACAGCATCTGATGCCATCATCGTCGGATTCAATGTTCGTCCATCTATTCAGGCCAATAAAATTGCAGAAAAAGAAGGTGTACAGATCAAGTTATACTCTATCATCTATAATGCGATTGAGGAAATCAAGAGTGCCATGGAAGGAATGTTGGAACCAAAGATTGAAGAGAAAATTGTTGCCAACGTTGAAATCCGTGAAGTATATAAATTTGATAAGGCAACCGTTGCAGGTTGTTATGTGTTGGATGGTAAAATCAGCCGCAACAATAAGATCAGGGTTATCCGCGACGGTATTGTTGAATATCCCAAAGGCGAAGGACAAAGTGCAGAGTTGGGCAGCTTGAAACGATTCAAAGATGATGCGAAAGATGTCTCTGCAGGTATGGAGTGTGGTCTGACTGTGAAGAATTACAATGATATCAAGGTAGGAGATGTGATTGAAGCATTTGAAGAGACCGAGGTTAAGAGAACATTATAATTAAGAAAAGTTTAAGTGTATTGATTTCTGTCTGAAACAGATTTCAAGCAACTTTGAGAAGGAACTTATACCATGAAAAAATTGATCGTTTTATCACTGATGATTTTTGCAGCGGTTTCACTGCATGCACAAACTGCCAAATTACTGGCAGATAAAATTGTAGCAATTGTTGGCGATAAAATTGTTCTTAGAAGCGACCTGCTCAATTACATTGATGATATCAAGCGCCAAGGCAATGAAGTTCCTCCAAATGCAGAATGTGTTTTGTTGGAAAAGATGATGCAAGACAAGGCGTTGATCCTTCAAGCAGAAAAAGATTCACTTCCTGTATCAGATGAAGAAATTGAAGCTGAACTCGATCAACGTGTTCGTTATTTTATCATGCAATACGGTGGTAAAGAGGCTTTCGAACAAATTGCGGGTAGAACCATCTATCAAGTTAAAGAAGACTTTAGGAGAAGTATTAAAGAAGGGAAGCTGGCTAAAGACATGCGTTCCAAGATCATTGAAAATGTTAAGATCACTCCCAATGAAGTAAGAGATTTTTACCAGAAAATTCCAAAGGATAGCCTCCCTTTTTATGAAACCGAATTGGTGATTGGTCAGATCGTTGTGAATCCAAAAGCAGGACGGGAACTGGAAAAATTTGCACAGGATGAATTAGCCGATTATAGAAAGCAAATTGAAGCAGGACAAAAAACTTTCGAAACCATGGCGCGTTTGTATTCTGAAGATCCAGGAAGCAAACAAAATGGCGGACGTTACGAAATCAACAAGAACGAAAAAACATGGGATCCTGATTTTAAGAACGCAGCGTTCAGGTTAAAGGAAGGTCAGATTTCTCCTGTGATCAAATCAAAGTTTGGGTATCACATCATCCAAATGATCAGCAGAAATGGTGATGACGCAGTTATCAGACATATACTTCGTGTTCCACAAATATTAGATGAAGATATTGATGCTTCAAAAGCAAAATTGGATTCAATCCGATCAAAACTGATTGCAGGAACCCTCTCCTTTGGCGAAGCGGTCGATAAATTCAGCGATGATCAAAACAGTAAGTTTACTGCTGGTATTATTACAGGTCAGAGCGGGAACTCAGTTACGATTGATGAACTTGATAAGGACTTGGTTCCATATTTAGATAAACTCAAGGTTGGTGAATTCTCTCAACCAATGATATTCAAAGGCGATCAAGAGAAAGCTGCTGTTCGAATTGTGTACCTCCAAAGCAAAACAGAACCCCACAGGGAGAACCTGAGGGATGACTACGACAGGGTTGCACAAAGAGCACTGGCTGAAAAGAAAGAAAAACTGGTCGATAAATGGTTTGCAGAAAAGCTCCCGACATTCTATGTGATGGTGGACAAAGACTATCAGCAATGTGAGTCTATCCAAAAGCAATTCCCCAATTTCGTCAGCAAGTAAAAACCTGTTTTTTAATTTCGGGGTCTATCTAATTAGCTGTATTTTTACTGCCTTCACTATTATATGAGTGATCCCATCAAACACGAGTGCGGACTCGCATACATCAGGCTTCTAAAGCCATTCTCCTATTACCAGCAAAAAAAGGGTACGGCACTCTATGGTCTAAACAAACTCTATCTATTGATGGAGAAACAGCACAACCGTGGTCAGGATGGTGCTGGTATCGCTTCAGTTAAATTAAATGCAGAGCCCGGCTACCCATTCATGCACAGACTTCGTAGTGTGGCCACACAGGCGATCGCTGATATATTTGCCCAAGTAGGTAAGGAAATCAGTGAAATGGAACAAACTCAACCTGAGATTCGAAAGCATCCAGGATTGATGAAAGGGCATCTAAATTTTATGGGGGAGTTGTTGCTGGGGCATCTTCGTTATGGAACACAGGGAAAGAACAATGCTGAATTTTGTCATCCTTTCATTAAAAGAGATATCATTCCAGCAAGAAATCTTGCATTGGCCGGAAATTTCAATTTGGTAAATACTGATGAATTGTTTGGATTGGTGAATATCAATCCGGGTGATTTTCAAAAGCAAAGTGATCTGGCTGCCATGATGGAAGTGGTTCATCACTTTATCGTACGGGAAGATGAATCAAATCCTGGCGCACTTTCGCTTTCAGCAGTGTTGAAAAAAGCTTTTAAACATTTTGATGGTGGCTATCATGTAAGCGGTTTACTGGGTAATGGAGATTCATTTGTTATCAGAGACCCACATGGAATTCGGCCCTCATACTACTATATAAACAATGAAGTCATTGTTGCAGCTTCTGAGCGTGCAGCCATTCGTACAACATTTCATGTAGGTGAAAATGAAGTGAAAGAATTAATGCCCGGACAAGCACTGATTGTTTCCAGTGATGGAAGCTATGTAGTTGAGCAGATACTCGAACCAAAAGAAAGAAGGGCTTGTAGCTTTGAAAGAATTTATTTTTCAAGGGGCAGTGATGAAAAAATTTATAGAGAGCGAATTGGACTCGGTTATCGATTGAGCGATAATGTGCTCAAAGCAATCAACAATGATCTGAAGCATACTATTTTCTCATTCATCCCAAATACTGCTGAAGTTGCTTTCTACGGACTCTTAAAAGGGATGGAAGATTTTCTCAATCAAATCAAGGTTCAGCGCATCATGGCTTGGGACAAGGATTTCGATGAAGAGAAGCTTGCTGAAATGATCAACAGAAAAATTCGTATTGAAAAAATTACGACCAAGGATGTGAAGATGCGCACTTTTATAACTGAGGACGCAAGCAGATCTGAAATGGTGCAACACGTGTATGATATTACTTATGGAACCGTTGAAAAAGGTGTTGATACCATCGTTGTAATTGATGATTCAATCGTAAGAGGTACAACCTTAAAAGAAAGTATTGTAAGAATGCTTTCTAGGTTAGAGCCCAAGAAGATCATTGTGGTATCTTCCGCACCACAGATCCGTTATCCTGATTGCTATGGTATTGACATGAGTAAAATGGGGGATTTTATTGCCTTCAAAGCAGCATTGGAATTGTTGAAAGACCATGGTAAGTATGGCTTGCTTGATGATGTATATAATAAATGCAAAGAACTTCAGCGCGATAATCAGCTGCATTCAGAAAACTTGGTACGTCAAATTTATGCGCCCTTTACTCCACAGGAAATTTCAGCAAAAATTGCTCAATTGATTACTCCCCCTGAAGTGAACATGTCTGTTGAAGTGATTTATCAAACCATCGAGGACTTGCACGATGCTTGTCCAAATAATACCGGGGATTGGTATTTCACTGGAAATTATCCAACCCCCGGTGGTAATAGGGTAGTAAACAGGGCCTTCATTAATTACATGGAAGGCCGTGATGTAAGAGGATACTGATCTATTTCAATCCGTATTTGTACATGTATCTTTCGTACAGCTGTTTGTGTTTATCATCTAGACTTACAATTCTTCCCTGAATCATCACCAAGCCAATTTTGCTTGATTTCATATCAAGGATGTCTCCTTCACTGATAACAATGTTTCCATCTTTCCCTTTTTCAATTGAACCAGCTTTTTCATCAATGCCCAAGATTTTTGCAGCATTCAAAGTAATCGAACTCAACGCTTGTTCTTTGGTAAGTCCATAAGCCGCAGCTGTTCCAGCATTGAAGGGAAGATTTTTTCCACGGTGTTGTCCATCTTCATCATTGATGGCAAACAACACACCTGCTTTCTGCAAGAGTCCAGGCAATGCATATGGCAGATCTACACCGTCGTCTGCAAGGGTAGGCAATGCATGCATTTGATTGAGGATAACCGGGATGTTGTTGCTCTTTAGCAATTCAGCAACCTGAAAACTTTCACTTGCTCCTACGAGAACTACATCAAACTCGAATTCCTTTTTAAAATCTATAGCAGCAATAATTTCTTTTACAACATCGCAATGCACAAACAATTTCTGCTTCTTTTCAAACAATCCGCGAATTGCTTCAAATTTTAAGTTGGTTTGCTCGTGGGCGTTTTGTGAAAGATATGCTTTTGCTTCTTTGAAGAATGATTTGATCTTTTCCAATTCTTCCAGCCCTCTTTTTACCGGATCTCCAGCAGGTGCATTGGGTCCCATCAAAGCGGCATATGGATTGGGTCTGTTGAAAAGCGAAGGCATGTTTAAATGAATGCCGTTGTCTTTTGCATATGCTGCATCTTCCCAATTCCAGGCATCCAATTGTACAACAGAAGAGGAACCGCTGATGATGCCACCTTGTGGAACAACATTGGCAAGCACAACTCCATTTGTCTTGAGTGTGTTGATCACTTTTGAATCGGTATTGTATGCAACAAGGGATTTGATATTGGAATTGAATTCCCCAATCTCCACAGCATCGGCAGTTGCACGTACACTGTTAACTTCTACCAAACCTAAATTTGAATTGGAAAGAATCAATCCTGGGTAAACATGTTTGCCTTTTGCATCAATTACAATTGCATTGGCCGATGGAGCTATTCCAGTTCCAACATTCACAATTTTCCCATCGTTGATTTCAACAGATGCGTTGTTCAAAACGGTTCCATTGCCAACATGCACCATTCCATTGGAAATGAAAACAGGTTTTTCCTGCTTCTTGGCAGGATAAACATTCTCTTGGGCAAAGCTGAGTTGGGCTGCAAAGAGAATGATATATAATAATGTATACTTTTTCATATCTGATGTTTTATTCGAATTAGTCTTGTTCAATTGTTAACAATCCATGTGAGTGATCATGTTCTCCACAGTTCAGCAAGGTTACATAGCTAGGAGTAGCTGGTGCCATGGGATTTCCTGCTCTTTTTTCGCCCATCATTTTCTGAATGAGACGGTTTCTTTCAGCAGTCAATTCTTTTCTCAGCTGTGCATCTTTCTCACGATCGAAGTATACAATACCATCCACAATTGTTTTTTCGGATTTAGCATAGATGCTCAATGGATTATCGCTCCATAGAACAATATCTGCATCTTTGCCAACCTTGATACTTCCAACCCTGCTATCTACATGCAACATCTTGGCAGGATTCAGTGTAACCATTTTCAATGCATCTTCTTCAGACATGCCTCCGAACTTGATGCTTTTCGCAGCTTCCTGATTTAGCCTGCGAGCCATTTCTGCATCATCTGAATTGATGGCAACATTCAAACCAACTTTGCTCATGATGGTTGCGTTGTAAGGAATCGCATCCACCACTTCCATTTTATAATTCCACCAATCAGAGAAGGTAGATGCAGCTGCACCATGTGCTTTCATTTTGTCAGCTACTTTATATCCTTCCAAAATATGGGTAAACGTATTGAACTTAAAGCCAAGTGTTTCACCAACTTTCATCGCTGCATTGATTTCACTTTGCACGTAAGAGTGGCAAGTAATAAAACGCTTGTTGTTCAAGATTTCAACCAATGCATCCAGTTCAAGATCTCTACGAACTACCAACATTGGATCTGCTCCAACCATTGGAGTTTTTGATTTTGGATTGGGTTTGGAGCCAACTGATGCAGCCCAAATTGATTTTTGATAATCTTTTGCTCTGGTGAATGCATCCATCAGCACTTCTTCAACGCCCATTCTTGTATCCGGGAATCTTAGATTTCCCATTGGCATGGAAGTTCTTTTTACATTTTCTCCCAACGCAAATTTTATGAAAGGATCAGAACCTTCAAATTTCAATTTATCATCATTTGCACCCCAACGCAATTTGATCAATTGTGTTTGTCCACCAATGGTGTTTGCACTTCCATGCAGGATATGAGATGATGTCACACCTCCGCTGAGTTGTCTGTATATGTTGATGTCGTCAGGATTTAGGTTATCGCCAATCCTTACTTCAGAAGTTACAGATTGTCCACCTTCATTGATGGAGGCAGCTGCGATATGTGAGTGTTCGTCTATAATACCTGCTGTAATATGTTTACCTGTTGCATCAATAACTTTAGCAGTTGCATCTTGTAAACCTTTTCCTACTCCTGCAATTTTACCAGCCTTGATCAACACATCTGCATTCTGCAATTTACCCTCTGCTTCATTTGTCCATACAGTTGCATTTTTAAATAAAATGGTCTCTTGTTTCGGAGCCTCTGTCCAACCATAAGGTGTGAATGGGAATGTTACAGCACCTAATTTTGCAGCTGGTTTCTTTTTTGTGCTGTCAGCTTGGGCGGCAGCAAGACTATTTACATTGGCTGTCCAGGTGAATTTATTTCCTTCATTGTCTTCTCCATAACCATTCCAAACATTGCCATTGCTCATGCCACTGAGCTTGATGCTACTGGATGATTTTTTCTCTGCAGGGAAACTGATTTTAACCACTTTTCCATCGTAAGAAAATTTTGTAGCGATGGTGTCGTTTCCAATGATGTTGGCTGTAGAAGCAGATTTTACCTGAAGCGTAAAACTTCTGTTTCCTTTATCTCCTGTCAGATTCAATGTGTATGAGCCGGCAGCATCATTCCACTTATCGGTTTTTACTGCATATTTTTTTCCTTGGATCCAGTTTTCTATGATGCTTGATTTTTCATTGAAAACATTTCCAGTTGTGATGATGAAGTTTGCAATCTTTCCTTGCTCAATACTGCCAACTGCATCGTTCACGCCAATCATTTTTGCAGGATTTGTTGTAAGTGCCTCTAATGCTTTGGTCTCACTTAATCCATAATCAATTGCTTTTCTCAGATTAGCAAGAAAAGCATTTGGAGATCTTAAATCTGCTGTTGTTAAACTAAAAGCAATACCTGCTTTTTCCAAAGCAGCAGGATTGGTAGGGGCCAATTCCCAATGCTTCATATCGCTGAGTGATACAAACCTTGCATCGGTAGGGTCTTCAACATCCATCGCCATTGGGTAATTGATCGGAACAATCAAAGAAGCTCCTGTAGATGCTATTTCAGAGATACGCTGGTATTCGTTTCCACCGGTTTTAATAATGTATTGAACTCCAAATTCATCGCCAATTCTGTCTGCTCGTAAAATATTCCATTTATCATTTGCTTCAAATACCTGTGGAAGTGATTGAATATTGTTCCATGCTATCAAACTTAAATTGACTCCTTCTTTTGCAGCATTGTTCTTATACCATTTTGCATCATAATATGTCTGTCTCAACAAAGAAACATTTCCCATCATAGAAGCGGGATAAGATTGCTGGGAGGTTCCTTTGTTGAAGGAATAATGAGCAGAAGCTTTTTCTTTGATGATGGCAAGATTTTCTTTCACATTCGCCAAGGAGACAAATGTACCTGTTCCTCGTGCGATGCCATCTTTCTGGTGAGCAAGCACTGATCCGAATCCTGCATCCCTCAAAGCTTTTGCTTTTGCATCATCTACTACAAACAAAGCACCTGCATTCACATCTGCTTTAATGGCTTGATTCCATCCAAAAGCACCTTTGGTGTTTGAATTCAGTTGTACGTTTAGATATGAATTTCTGCCTCCACTTCCTTGTGCCTGTGGGCCAGCAACTCCATAATCAGCATACAAGTCGATGAAAGAAGGGTAGATGAATTTACCGCTGCAGTCAACAACAATTGCATCAGAGGGTATGGTAAGATTTGTTCCGACAGCAACAATTTTATCTTGACGAATCAAGAGTGTTGCATTGTTTAAAACATGTTGTGCGTCTTGCACAATCGTAGCATTTTTAAATGCATACATGGTTTCCCTTTGGTCTGCCACTCCATTTACTGGAAAGGTGGGTTGTGCAAAGAGAGAAAGTCCGATACATCCAATTAGGATGGTCATGCATAATTTTCTCATAGCGTTTAAATTTCAAATTTTTTGAAGAGAGACAAGTTAGTGAAAATACCGTTGCTTAAGCACCAAAATATTGGATGCTGAACCTCTCTATCGCCTTGCAGAACATGTCAAATTTGAGTGCGGGAATCATATTGGTGGAAAGCAGACATTTTTCAATACCATGTTGAAGATCAAGGTCTTGTTGTTCCTGGATGATAAACCAATTTAATTCCTTGAATCGTTTCCCCAGGTATTCCTGTTCGGTTTGACCGGGAGTGGGTATCATCAAAGCTTTTTTCTGCAATTTTATCAGATCCATGACTGTTGAATAACCGGATCTGCAAACAACCATTTTCGACTCTTGGATGTATTTGGAAAGATCTTTGGCACTAACATAATTGATGAACTGAATATTCTTTACGTTGGTTTTTTTTACTTCATCTGCTGGCAGACCCCTGATGCAGATAAATGTTTCATGAATCTCTTTTACCTGAGCCACTACTTTTTCCTCTAAAATTGTTCTCTGAGGTTCTGGTCCTGACAGTAATAGTAAAACAGTATTTTTTTCTGCTATATCACTTTTCTCCATTCTTGAAATGGGACCGATGTATTCTACCTTGTTAGGCAATTTGTTTGGGTGTGAAAGTTTACCTGAAATATTCAAGCTATCCTCTGTATCTGGCACCCAGCATGTATTGTAGCGTTGCACAAATAAATAAGTTATTTTTCTTAAGATCAAATCAACTGGTTTTCCTAGCCCACTGATTAAATTGAGCTGGTGTGTGATCATAATTGTTTTTGCCTTGTGTGTAAAAAGTCCATACCTGTTGTCGCTTATTACAAGGTCCCATCCATGTATTTTCATTTCTTGTTTTAACCAGAAGTGCTCACGAACGATGGAAGCAATTATTTTAGGAATTTGGAGGATGATTTTCGGGATGAAAAGCCATCCTTTCTTTGGATAACTGATGCGGTATCCTTTGATGTAAAGCATGGGTAATTCCGGGAACTCCGCTGAGAGAAGGTTGGCCGTTTTTCCTTCACCTGCCATACTCACCTTCCATCCCAGTTTTAACATATATTGGATGAGAGGAACGCATCTGGTGGCATGACCAAGCCCCCAGTCTAAAGGAATTATTAAAACTTTTAAGTCCCGCTTCATTTACCTTAGAAAAGCCTATTTTAGTTGACAATGAAATTACTGCGTCTCAGAACAATTATTGGATTTTTATTGTTGATTAGCATGGTTACTGCTTCTTTTTCTTGCAGTCTGATAAGAAAAAGCAACTGTAATTGTCCAAGTAAAAAAGGTTTAATACATTAGTCGCATGTCTACGCTGAGAAGAGATATATTGTTGATGCGCCGTGAGATAAATCCCGATCCAAAATTGATTGAGCAGGAAGTTACAAGTCTCGATCAACTCTTACGTGAAACAGAGGCTACTGAAAACTATTATGTTTCTTTTGAATTGATTGATCTAAACCGTTTCGTAATCCTTCATGATAAGCTTCACATCAACAAAGCAATGAAACGAAATGCTTTGAAACCTTTTCAGTTTTTGGTGAATAGAAATTAGCAAGTAATGATGATAAAAAAAGGGAGCATCAATCAATGCTCCCTTTTTTATTTATTTTTCAAAAGGATCCAGCTTGGTGGCTGTAACCTGTTCTTTATAAGCTTTCCAGCTTCCTTCTTTGAAGGCATTTACTTTTTTCACTGCCTCCGAAATTAATTTGGCTGCGTTTTCTACCAAACGTTTTTCCTGATCACCCGGTGCCATTGATTTAGATGCAATTGATGAACTGGCTAGTTGATAGGTGCTCATCACAGTAATGGTTGGCACTTGTCCATAGCCTTGTTTTGTTTGAGGCTTTCCTGTAATAGATTCACGTAGGTTTTTAACTTCATCCTGAATTTTTTTCGTTGTTTTTTTCAGTGAGTCGATCTCCTTGCCACTCATATCTTTTATAAAAGTCTCCACTTTCTTGGTTGCATTGTCTGCTTCTGTAAGTGCGTCCATTGCTTCTACAAGTTGATCACCGCTTTTCTTCAACTCATTTCTAAGGGATGCTTGTGCTTCCTTGATTGGATTTCTGTTTCCAAGTCTTGGGTCATCCAACAAAGTAACATAGGTTGAGTCTGTATCATTTTTATATTTCAACACCACTTTGTAGGTGCCAGGCAATGCTTGCTGTCCAACAGGTTCATCTGCACCTCCAGCACCACCCCCTCTTCTTCCTCGTCCACCAGCACCTGGTGTTCTGAATCCTCTTTCCTCCATACCCCAGTTCCTTCTGTTAAATCCAGAGTCTGCGGCCCACTTCAAATTGCGCACGATTTCATTTTTGTCATTGTATATTTTCACCATCACTGAATCTTTTTTCTTGGAAGTATCACTGACTGGTTTGATATAATATGAAATGGCAGCACCTGTTGGTCTGTTGGCAGCATCCCAAATTCCCCATGTACTCCATTCATATCCTGGTGCATTTCTAATGGTTGCTTGAATGGTATTTCCATTTGGAAAACTTGCGAATGATTTGTTCCATTCACCTTTTGCAGATGCCAATTTGCGAAGTGGACGAATATCATCCAACACCCACAAGGCTCTGCCGAATGATGCAATCACCAAATCAGCTTCGCGTTCTTGTATGGTAAGATCGAAAGTTGAAACGCTGGGGTATCCATTCTTCCATTGTTGAAAAGTTGATCCATTATCAAGACTCACCCACAATCCCTGTTCTGTTCCGGCAAAAATCAAATTGGGCTCTGTTGGATCTTGTAAAACGCAAAGTGCATAACCTGTAACTTTCTTTTCATCAAGAACACGCGTCCATGTTTTTCCAAAATCTGTTGTTCTGAAAATATATGGTTTAAAATCTCCTCTTCTGTAATCATTTGCAACTACAAATGCTTCACCAGCATTGTACTTTGAAGCTTGAATTTGAGGAACCCATGCACCAACAGGCAATCCAGGAATTTTACCTCTAAAATTGGTCCATGTTTTCCCACCATCTCTTGTCAACTGCACATTGCCATCATCTGTTCCAACCCAAACAACATTCTTGTCTTTATAGGATGGTGCAATGGTAAGAATGGTGCAATAATTTTCTGCTCCTGTGATATCGATCGAGATTCCTCCATTGTTCGTCTGATCAATTTTTGCACTGTCGTTGGTAGTGAGATCAGGAGAAATGGTTTCCCATGATGCACCCTTGTTGGTTGATTTGTGAAGGAACTGACTTCCATAATAAATGGTAGAATTGCTGTGTGGGTCTTGTGCAATTGCAGCATTCCAGTTAAAACGCAACATTGTTTTCTCATCCATTTGTGGCGGTTTCATGTACCATGTCTCACCGGTTTTGATGTTGTATTTTCCAACTGAACCACCCTGACTCATTGCATAAATCCAAGAGGCATCATCTGGGTCAGGCATGGCATCGAATCCATCACCTCCCCAAATATTTTCCCAATAATAATTTTTAATTCCTCCAGACATCCATGTGTAAGCAGGACCTCTCCACGTTCCATTGTCTTGCATTCCACCCATCACATGATAAGGAGTTTCATTATCAACATTGATATGATAAAATTGTCCCACTGGGAGCTTCTCATCAAAAATCCATGTCTTACCCTTGTCTCTTGTAATGCCAATGCCACCATCATTTCCATCGATGATGAAATTTGGATTGTTGGGGTGAATCCAGAAAGCATGGTGGTCGGGGTGAATGCCATTGTAGGGGATGACTACTTCAAAATTCTTTCCTGCATCTTCACTTTTTGAAATCATCTGATAAATCAACCAAAGTCTGTTTTCATTTTGTGGATCACATGCGATCTCTTGAAAATAAAACGGACGTGTTGAAACAAATTCAGGGTTGCTGTTCATCAAGGTCCAGCTCAATCCTCCATCATCCGATTTATACAATCCATTTTTGGTTGCTTCCACCAATGCATATACACGATTTGGATTACTTCTTGAAATCGCCAATCCAATTCTTCCATAATTGCCTTCAGGCAATCCTTCTTTCGCACCAAGTTTTTTCCAATTTTTTCCTCCATCGAAGGTCATGTACAATCCGCTGCCAGGACCGCCACTGCTGAGGCTCCACGGAGTTCTGCGGTGTTGCCACATGGCTACAAATAATTTATTGGGATTGGATGGATCCATGATCATATCACCCACACCGGATGTATCGTTGGTAAATAATATTTTGTTCCAGGTCTCGCCTCCATCAATTGTTTTGAAAACACCTCTATCAGGATGTTCTGCATATGGATTGCCAATGGCTCCAGCATAAACAGTATTTGGATTGGTTGGATCGATGATTACCCTATGGATGTTTCTTGTTTTCTCCAAGCCCATTCTCTTCCAGGTTTTACCGCCGTCAATTGTTTTGTAAATGCCTTCACCAAGACTCACCGAGTTTCTTGGATTTCCCTCCCCAGTTCCCACCCAAACGGTAGATGGATTTGATTGTTGGATAGCAATCGATCCGATATTCAACATGGGTTGTTCTTCAAACACTGCTTCCCAGCTTCCTCCTGCATTGTTTGTTTTCCAAACACCGCCAGATGCAGCACCCACCCAAATATTATTTGGATCTGCTACCACAGCATCTATGGCAGTAATTCGTCCGCTCATTCCAGCAGGACCAATATTCCTTGGTTTCCAGTTTTTAAATTGATCAAGGTTGAATTTTTGGGCAAAAACACCCATGGTAAAAATTGCTAATACCAGCGCAAGGGAGAACTTTTTGAAGCCTGACATGTTATGAATTTTCTGAAAATTATGGATTAATAGGCTGCATAGAAAATTTCTTTTATGAATGGCCGCACCTGTCAATCTTTGTTTAATTTTCACCCTTGGATTTGGCAAAAATACCTAAATCCACTAATTTAGTGTTTAAACATTAATTAATATAACATGAAACAAACAATTCTCAGCTTAATTGCTTTGGTATCGCTCGCTGTTGGCGTGAATGCGCAAACTACCTGGAACTTAGATAAGGTTCACTCCAATGTGAAATTTGCAGTTTCTCACATGGTGGTTTCAGAAGTAGAAGGAAGTTTTAAAATTTTTGATGGCAACCTGGTTGCTTCAATGCCAGATCTTTCTGATGCTAAAATCAACTTCTCGGTGGATGTTGCCTCTGTAAACACAGACAATGAGAGAAGAGATGGTCACCTGAAAAGTGATGATTTTTTCAATGCAGAGAAATTTCCAAAAATGACTTTTGTTAGCAAGTCGATGAAGCCACTGGGAAACAATAAATACAAGTTGACAGGTGATTTAACCATTCGTGATGTAACAAAAACTGTAGAGTTTGATGTTACCTATGGAGGTCAAATCAATACTGGTCGTGGTATCAAGGCTGGTTTCAAAGCCAAGACAACCATTGATCGTTTGCAGTATGGATTGAAATATGCTCCAGCTTTGGAAGCAGGTGGATTGGCAGTAGGCAAAGATGTAGATATTACAGTGTTGGTTGAAATGGATCAAGCGAAATAAATTCAGTTAACAGTTGACGGTTAACTGTTAACCGTCAACTGTTCTTACTCTGCTTTCTTCTCAAATCCAAGACTCACTCCATTAATGCAATACCTCAATCCTGTTGGAGGAGGACCATCATTGAATACATGTCCTAAGTGAGCTTTGCATCTCCCACATTGAACTTCTGTTCTCCTTATTCCGAGTGTATTGTCTGCAGTGTACAGAATACTTTTCTTTGATACGGGTTCAAAAAAACTTGGCCAACCACATCCACTTTCAAATTTTGTGTTGCTTTTGAAAAGCGTATATCCGCAGGCTACACAATAGTAAGTACCGATTTCATTGGAAGTTTCAAAAGGACTTGTCCAGGGACGTTCAGTGCCTTTCTGTCTTGCAATATAAAATTGTTCAGGTGTCAAAACTTTTTTCCACTCGTCCTCGCTGATTTCAACTTTATCTGAACTCGTTCTGGAAAATACCGGATTGTTTTTTTTCTCGTCCATATTGTTCTGTTTTGAAGGCTTTTGTTGAGCAGTGCATGCATTGAAAAAGATCAATCCTGCCAGTGCAAATGTCATGTATTTCATCACCAAAATTTATGCGTAAAACTAACTATATTTACCCTCCTTGAATGAGAAGATTCAAGGATATAAACCCAAAACTGACGGAAATGTTCAATTTGATTTTATTTGGTCCTCCTGGCAGCGGAAAAGGAACCCAATCGGAAAAGCTGATTGCAAAATATGGCTTGAAACATTTATCTACTGGAGATATTTTTAGATCAGAAATTTCCAATCAAACAGAATTGGGTTTGAAGGCCAAATCATTCATGGATGCAGGGCAATTGGTTCCTGATTCAGTGACCATTGGAATGGTTGACAAAGTGATCAATGCAAACAAAGATGTAAATGGGTTTTTGTTTGATGGATTTCCAAGAACAAAAGCTCAGGCAGAGGCATTGGATGAACTGTTGAAATCACATTCAACTGAAATACATGTTGTATTGGCTTTGGATGTACCGGAGGAAGAATTGATTCAACGAATGATTGGCAGGGCTAAAACCTCCGGAAGAACAGATGATGCTGATCCTGAGGTTCAGAAAAAAAGAATAACTGTTTACCGCAATGAAACATTGGCTGTTGCGGATCATTATAAAATGTTCAACAAAGTTTTACATCTCAATGGACTAGGCTCGGTAGAGGATATATTTCATTCTTTGTGTAAGGAAATCGACTCCAGGAAATAATTCATAGGTTGTCAAATTCATACAATTTGTCGATATGGGTGCCTGCTGGCATCTCAAGCAACGGTTTGATCAGACCGTTGTGTAGTCCATATACCCACCCATGAAGATCCGGCGCATTGTTTTCTTTCCATGCTTTTTGGATGATGGATGTTTTAGCAAGATTCAATACTTGCTCCTCTACGTTTAGTTCAACCAAGCGATCTGTTCTCTTTGTCTCATCTTTTATAGCATCGATCTCTTCTCTATGAAATCTGTATACATCCTTGATGTTCCTTAACCATTTATTGATGATGCCCAAAGATTTTTGTGTCATCGCTGCTTGAACACCTCCACAGCCATAATGTCCGCAAACGATAATATGTTTTACATGCAAGACTTCAACAGCATATTGCAATACTGAAAGTAAATTCAGATCTGTATTTACCACCATGTTGGCAATATTGCGGTGCACAAATATTTCTCCAGGTTGTGTGCCAGTGATTTGATTTGCTGGAACACGGCTGTCACTGCATCCTATCCACAGGTACTCAGGACTTTGAAGGTTGACAAGGTTTTTGAAAAAATCAGGATCCTTGGCCTGCGTTTCGGCAGCCCAGTTTTTGTTTTCCTGTAAAAGTTTTTCGTATGGTTTCATTGCAAGGCGAAATTAAATATTCAAACCCCCGCAAGCACTGATCACCTGACCTGTAATATAGCTGCTCATGTCTGATGCAAGGAAAAGTGTCGTGTTGCCAATTTCTTCAGCAGAACCAAATCGTCCGAGTGGAATCTTTGAAAGAAATGATTGTGCTGCTTCACCTTCTTTTAAATAATGTGTCATGTCCGTTTCAATAAATCCGGGTGCAATGGCATTGACACGAACATTTCTGCTTCCAAGTTCCTGTGCGATGGATTTTGTAAAACCAATGATTCCTGCCTTGCTTGCTGCATAGCTTGATTGTCCTGCGTTTCCGCGTATACCAATGATCGAACTCATGTTGATGATGGATCCTTTTTTTGCTTTCATCATTGGGCGTATGACTTGTTTTGTCATATTAAAAACACTCTTCAAGTTTATTTCCATCACCTCATCCCATTGTTCTGGAGTCATGCGCAGCAGTAAATTATCTTTTGAAATTCCGGCATTGTTCACACAAACATCTATTGTTCCAAATTCTTTTACAACATCATTTACAAAGGATTCTGATTCACTAAAATTACCCGCATTGCTTCTCCAGGCTTTGGCTTTTACTCCGAGTCCTTCCAATTTAGAAACAAGTGCACTTGCCTTTTCTGCACTGCTTTCACTTACATATGTAAAGGCGATATGAGCGCCATGTTCTGCAAGCTTGATGGCAATGGCTTCACCAATTCCACGTGCAGCACCAGTTACAATTGCGATTTTATTTTCGAGGAGTTTCATGAGAGTTCTAAGTTGTAGGTTATGAGTTGTTTGTTGACAGTTAACGGTTAACAGTTTCGTTCTAAGGCAAATATAAATTAATCTCAGATAGTCTGTTCTATTGTGATGCAATATCAATCCTTTCAATCTGTCATCAACAGAAAACCGTCAACTTTAACAGTCAACAACTTCAGTAATTCTTCAATAATCACACGATCATTGCTCAATCTCGGAACCTTGTGTTGTCCACCTAATTTGTTTTTGTTTTTTAGCCATTTATTGAAATGTCCTTGTGGCAAAGCTTTTATCTGTGGAGGCCTTAACGCGATATCTTTATGACGCTTTGCTTCATAATCGCTGTTGAGTTTTTTTAATTCTTCATCCAATATAGTTCCAAATACTGTCAGATCAGTTGGTTCTTTTTCAAACTCTATCAACCATTCATGTGCACCATTCCCCTCATCACTAAAATAAATAGGTCCTGCAGTATAATCTGAGATGATTGCATTTGTACGTTTAGATGTTTCAGAAATTGCTCTTTCTGCATTGTCAATAATAAGTTCTTCTCCAAACGCGTTGATAAACAATTTAAGTCGTCCACTCACAATTACTCTATAAGGTTTGATGCTGGTGAATTGTATTGTATCGCCTACCAGGTATCTCCACAATCCGCCATTGGTGCTGATTACAGGGGCATACTGTTGTCCAACTTCAACATCTTTCAATCCAATTGTTCTGGGCTCCTGTTTACCATATTCTTCAATGGGCATGAACTCATAAAATATTCCATGATCGAGAAACAACAACATGCCTTCACTTCCAGGAATATCTTGAGCGGCAAAGAATCCTTCACTGGCATTGTACATCTCCAAATAATGGATGTCTTCGCCAATCAACTTTTTGAATTGTTCCCTGTAGGGATGAAATGAAACGCCACCATGCATATACAATTCAAGTGTTGGCCAAATTTCCTTGATGCAAGATTTCCCTGTTAATTCCAACAGTCTTTGGAACAGGACCAGGGTCCAGGTTGGAACTCCTGAGATAGAAGTTACATTTTCATTCATCGTTGATTGGGCCAACATTTCAATTTTATTCTCCCATTCATCCAGCAGGGCTATTTTTAAATCGGGTGTTCTGATCCAGTTGCCCCAGAATGGTGTGTTTTGCATCAATACAGCACTCAAATCGCCAAAATGTGCTTCTTCGTGAATGCTGTTGATATTATGACTACCACCTATCACCAATCCTTTACCTGTAAGTAAATCTGAATGGGGGTGATGAATATAATAAAGTGATAAAACATCTTTAGCTGCCTTGTAGTGACCGTCAACTAGACTTTCATGACTCACCGGAATGAACTTGCTTTTATCTGATGTGGTGCCACTGCTTTTTGCAAACCAGTTGATTGGAGTATTCCATAAAACATTTTCCTCACCAGACATGATTCTTTCAATATAAGGTTTGAGATCATTGTACTCATGTATGGGGATGGCCTGCTTGAAATTTTTAGTATTGAAAAGTTTGGGAAAATCATACTGCCGTCCAAACGAAGTGTATTGACCAGCTGTAACAAGATCCTGTAATACCTCTCTCTGAGCGGATATTGGATGATCGATCCATGCCTCAATTCTCCAAGAACGCAATCTTGCCAGCGTTGAAATGGCAGGACTCAGCAGTTTCATAAAAATGATTTATTTACTGTTGATGGTAAAACCTTGTTTTGCTTCTTCATGCAAATAGTCTTTGCGTTTCAGCTCGAAATTTCTGCCAAGGTAGAGTCTTCTTACCTGTTCGTCTTCTGCCAATTGTTCAGCAGTTCCGTGTTTAAATATTTTACCTTCTATCAAAAGATAAGCCCGGTCACAAATAGACAAGGTCTCATTCACATTGTGATCAGTAATCAGAATACCAATGTTTTTATACTTCAATCTTGCTACCACTGTTTGAATATCTTCTACGGCAATGGGATCTACTCCAGCAAAGGGCTCATCCAACAAAATAAATTTTGGATCTACTGCCAATGCTCTTGCAATTTCTGTTCTTCTTCTCTCACCTCCACTGAGTGAGTCGCCATTATTTTTTCTTACATGCGATAACCTAAATTCTGCTATCAGTGATTCCAGTTTTTCTTTTTGTTCCTGTTTGCTCAGTGTTGTCATCTCAAGTACTGCTGCAATATTATCTTCTACTGATAGTTTTCTAAACACCGATGCCTCCTGTGGAAGATACCCAATACCCATTTGAGCTCTTTTATACATGGGTAGTTTGGTGATGTTGATATCATTTAAATAAACATCTCCTTCATCCGGCTTGATCAATCCAACGACCATATAGAATGATGTAGTTTTTCCCGCACCATTCGGGCCTAGTAATCCAACAATTTCACCTTGTTTTACTTCAACAGATACCTGGTTTACAACGGTTCTGTTGTGGTATCTTTTAACGAGTTGTTGCGTGGTAATAGTGAGGCTCATGCTATACAAATGTATCAAATTTAAACAGCATATTATCCTTACTTTTGCTATCCCACAAAACACCGAAGGGCATGAAAGTAATTGACCATATTAAGCAGGCAAAAAACACCTTGGTTTCTTTTGAAGTACTCCCTCCATTGAAGGGCAAGAACATTGCTTCATTGTACCAGCATCTGGATCCTTTGATGGAATTTAAGCCTTCTTTCATCAATGTCACCTACCACCGCAGTGAGCATATCTTCAAGAAAAAGCAGGACGGTACTTTTGAAAAAGTGGAAGTAAGAAAGCGTCCGGGTACCGTAGGAATTTGTGCCGCCATCATGAACCATTATCAGATTGATGCGGTTCCGCATTTAATATGTGGCGGATTTACCAAACGTGAAACTGAAGATGCATTGATTGATTTGAATTTTCTCGGCATCGACAATGTACTTGTTTTGAGAGGGGATGCTACAAAGAATGAGACAAGTTTTGAGCCAGAGCCCAATGGAAATAAATATGCAATTGATCTTTTACAACAGGTAGATCGTTTAAACAATGGTATTTATCTGGAAGAAGATATTCGTGAAGGATTTCGTACCAATTTCTGTATGGGAGTTGCCGGATATCCTGAAAAACATTTTGAAGCGCCCAACATGGATACAGACATGCGGTATCTGAAAGCAAAAGTTGATGCAGGTGCAGAATACATTGTCACTCAAATGTTTTTTGACAATGCAAAATATTTTGCATTTGTTGACAAATGCAGGGCAAATGGAATCAATATTCCTATTATACCAGGGTTAAAACCGCTGACCAGCAAAAAGCAACTGACGGTCATTCCAAGAATTTTTCATGTTGATCTTCCAACAGATCTGATCAACGATATGAATAAGTCCAAAACTGATGCGGAGAGTGAACAGGTTGGAATGAATTGGTTGGTACATCAATCCAAAGAACTTAAAAAGGCAGGCGTACCAGTGTTACATTATTATACACTTGGAAAACCAATGATCATCCGCGATGCCGTTGCACAAGTTTTTTAAGGAAGTTTCTGTTGTGATTTTTTCTTTGCTTCCATGAATTCATCTAATTGCAGATAGCTCAATTTTTTTGCAATGATGTTTTTATTGTTGTCGAGTAAATAAACCATGGGCGTTTGATACACATCATATAATTGGCGAAATCCTGGCTTTCCTGCTTTGTAAATTTTATCCTTCATTTCATCAGTCTGATAAATATGGCTCCATCCTACCAGGTTGTGCTCTTTGATAAACTTTAGCCAGTTTTGTTTTCCTCCATCCACCATCACACCAATCATCTTTACTCCACTTTTTCTCCATTTCGCCTGATAGATGGAATCCATTTTGGGAACTTCTTCTTTACAATGTCCACAGGTTGGGTCCCAGAAACAAATTACAGTAAAAGGTGCCTGGATAGAACTTAGTAAAAAAGGTTTACCGAGGGTATCAATCATTTGTAACTCAGGTGCTTTTAATCCTATGCGGTTTGACATCAATGAATAGCCTCGGTCAAATACAAATTTTTTGTACTGTTCATTCATCCAGCTATCTGCCTGTCCTGTTAAAAAATATTTTTCAAACAAATGCACAAACACTGCATCCTGTCCCATGTATTTGGGATTAACATATTTGTCTGTTAAGCTTGATAAAAAGAACTTAAACATTTCTTCGTTTGGCTTGGAGGACTGCAACATTTTGTCTGCATACACCATCAGTGAATCCGGCACCTGCGGCAGTACTTCATCATAATATCTATCAAACTTACCTTGCAATACTGGAGTTCGAATCAATCGTTCGTCTGTAAAGCTGATGCCATCCCAGAAGTGATCTTTATAATAATTGTATGCATACACACTATCGTATTTGCCTTTTGGGTGATTGGATGCTGGAGGAATTTCAGGGTCCTTTAAAATATTGAATATGGAAGTCAATAAACTATTGGGATATTTTTTTTGAATATCCATCCTGTAATCTTGCATCGATTGTCCCAGGGTCTTGATTATATTATTGATAGAGTCATATGCGGGATCTCCAGCCTTGCCTGACAATTTTTTTCTCAGGTCGTTCATAGCGGTTCCAATTTCATATGATTTCTGTTGGTATTGAGTAAAAACAGTATTGTCGATTGAATTTTCAAATTGAAGGGATTGTAAGAGTTTGCTGGTGTCTGCTTTCAATGAGAATTTAACATCCTTGTCGATCATGCATTCAACCCATCCGTTTTTTTCTGGAAACACAACCAGGTATACTCCACCTTGAAGTTTTTTTGTTCCTGTAAAAACTGCATCTCCTGATGGTTCAATTTTTGCAGAGTCAATTAGATATTGCTTGTTGCCAAAATGGTATGCCAGGTAAAAATATCCTTTATTGAATGGTTTGATGTTTGCTTTGATTTCATATGCGGATTGTGAGGTCGCAATAAAATGAATGCTTAAAAATGCAACTGCCATTGCAAGAATTCTCATGTAAAATGCTTTCGGCAAAATTATTCAATAACTTTATAAATCAATCTTAAATATGAGAAGGAAAAAGGACCCGATGATGTTGAATTTGGAAGTAGTATCCTATGCTGCGGGCGGAAAATCCTTGGCAAAAAAGGATGGAAAAGTAATATTCATCGAAGGGGCGGTTCCTGGGGATGTGGTTGATGTGCGGCTTCATAAAAATAAAAAAGACTGGGCAGAGGGAATTGTCCAAAAATTTCATCAATTCTCTGCTGAAAGAGTAAAACCTTTTTGCAAACATTTCGGTGTATGTGGAGGATGTAAATGGCAGATGCTTCCCTATGAAAAGCAGGTGTTTTATAAACAATCAGAGGTTGAGCAACATCTGAAGAGGATAGGTAAGATTTCTCTTCCGCCACTGCAAAATATTGCAGCAGCAAGCGAAACAACACATTACAGGAATAAATTAGAATTTACATTTAGTTCAAAAAAATATTTTACCAAGGAAGAGATTGCTGCTTTGAATCTTCCTGAGGGTGAAAAATTAGGTTTGCCTTCTATTCCTGCCTTGGGTTTTCATGTACCAGGTGCATTTGATAAAGTAATCGATATCGATGAATGTTTTTTGCAGCAAGAGCCCAGCAATAATATTCGAAATCAACTCCGGTCTTTTGTATTGGAAAAAGGGTTTAGTTTCTATGATATACGCAACCATGTTGGATTGATGCGCAATCTGATGATCCGCAATTGCACAACCGGTGAATTGATGGTGAATGTTGTGTTTGGCGAAAATATTCAAGAGCAGATTCTTGAAGTAATGAATTTTATGAAATCAACATTTCTCGAAATCACTTCGCTCTACTATACTGTCAATACAAAATTCAACGATAGTATTTTCGATCAGACACCCATACTTTTCAATGGCAATGCATATGCCATTGAAAAACTCGCTCATTGGAAATTCAAAATAAGTCCGAAGTCCTTTTTTCAAACCAATACCAAACAAGCAGAAACACTTTATCAGATTACAAAAGATTTTGCTGAATTAACTGGCAAAGAGACGGTATATGATCTTTATTGCGGAACCGGAAGTATAGGAATTTTTGTAAGTGATCATGCAAAAAAAGTAATTGGTGTTGAATTGATAGATGAAGCTATTCGCGATGCAAATGAAAATGTTGTATTAAACAACATTCATAATGCTTCTTTTTTTACAGGAGATGTTGCTGCACTTTGCACAGATGATTTTTTTGATACACATGGACGCCCTGATGTTATTATTACCGATCCTCCCCGTGCAGGTATGCATGAAAAATTGGTAGACCAAATTTTGAAGATGGAGGCTCCAGTAGTTGTTTATGTGAGCTGTAATCCGGCAACTCAGGCGCGGGATTTAAATCTTTTGGCAGAAAAATATGATGTCACAGCGGTAAGGCCTGTTGATATGTTTCCACATACACATCACATCGAAAATGTTGTTCAATTAAAGTTGAAGTCACATTGATCAGGGTTTGTTAATTTTGTAGTTCAATTACTTGTATGGATTCAGACATCAGGCCAGGTAGGTTTCAGGTTTTGCCGGTAGTGATCAAAAATCTCATCATCATCAATGGTCTGGTTTGGTTGGCACAGATTACAATTGGCCAGGATCTCATTTCAATTGAAAATCTATTTGCACTTCATCATTTTAGTTCGCAATACTATCATCCATGGCAGTACATCACTTATATGTTTCTGCATTCATCAGAATCTTTCTTTCATATTTTGTTCAACATGTTCGCGTTGTGGATGTTTGGATCTACGCTTGAAAATTTATGGGGACCAGGCCGATTTCTGATTTTTTATCTTGTATGTGGATTGGGGGCAGGCATTACCCAGGCATTGGCGCTGACATATGATATCTCACAATACACTGCCTTGTTTGATGCAGGAAAAATATCTGCAGAAGAATTGTATATGATGGCCAATGTGCCTACACTGGGTGCGTCAGGCGCAGTGATGGGAATATTTGCAGCGTTTGCATACACTTTTCCAAACAGCCAAATGATCATTCTTCCCATCCCTTTTCCAATTAAAGCAAAATGGGCATTGCTGGGATTGGCAGTTTTGGACTTGATTGGAGGTGTTTCTAGCACTTCAACCGGAATCGCACATTTCGCACACTTAGGTGGTGCGGCAGTGGGTATTGTTATTGTAATGATTTGGAACCGTAACAACAGAAGACATTTTTACTAGCATGTCATCGACCCCAAAATATTACAGACCGTCTACCAAATGGGATTCTGATAATCCCTTGTTGATGCTCATTATTGTGCAGGCGATGTTTTTTGTTGGACTGAATTTCATTAAGAGTATTTATACTTTTAATAGGATGGATCCGGAAGCATTCTACCGCAACATCTATTATTGGTCGGTTTTATCTGCAGATCCTGAAAAATTTTTGACAAGGCCCTGGACTTTCATCACGATGCAATTTTCTGAAGTGAAATTGATATTAGTGATTGGGAATTTGATATGGACTTGGATGTTCGGCTTTCTTATTCAAGATCTTGTAGGTGGAGAAAAGATTTTCCCTGTTTATATCTACAGCAGTTTTTTTGCAGGATTCTTTTTTATTCTCATCACAAATGTATTGCAACAAGACACTGTAGGCTATGCCTATTTTAGCGGGGTTGTTCCAGGTATATTGGGATTGGCAAGTGCTGCAACCACCATTTCACCGAAATACAGGATATTTCCGATGATTGGAGGTGGAATTCCACTATGGGTCATTGCGTTGGTCTATCTTTTGCTGAACCTTTCTACTTCGGGAGGATATCTCATGATCAGTACACAACTGGTTGGCATATTGGTAGGGTTCGGATTTGTTCGTCTGATGCAGCAAGGAATTGACCCATGCGCATGGATGATTAAATGCTATACAAATGTTGTTGATTTTTTTACACCAAGTAAAAAAAAGCAGAAGCAATCTAAACAGCAAACATTTTACGAGGCATCAGGCAGAAAGCCATTTGTCAAGAAACCCAATTTAACACAGAAGCGGGTTGATGAGCTCTTAGACAAGATCAATCAATTTGGCTATGACCAGCTTAGTGAAGAAGAAAAAGATTTTTTAAAACAAGCCAGTAAAAAAGATCTATAATTCTGAATGAAATCAAGATCAAACGGAATTGGCAGTATCATCATGAAGTTCCTTTCATGGCTTTTTATGCTTGCTTTGATCATTTGTGCCTCCTCTCCATTTATACATCCTAAATATTTTTGGTTTATAGGTTTTCTCAGTCTTCTGTCACCGTATATGTTTTTGGGAGTAGTCCTACTCTTGATTTATTGGGTTTTACAATTTTCCAGGTTTTCTATTTTTCCGCTTGCTGCATTGTTGCTTTCTGCATATAGTTTTCAGTTTAATTTTTCGTTTCATAAACCAACCAGTTTTAAGGAGCGCAAATCATCAGATGCAGTAAGGGTGATGAGTTGGAATTTGCGGCATTTCATTCCATACAATGAAAGCAATTTTAAACCGGTGAACAAGGATCAAATCAAAAAAGTATTTAATGAAGTGGTCCGCTACCAACCTGATATCATTTGTTTTCAAGAATTTATTTCTCTGCCCAATCAGAAAAAAGAAAACCCCTTCAATTTGTTGAAAGAGCAGTATGGATATAGATTTCATCAGTTTGATGGCGCAGATATATTTCATTCCAATCAATACAGTGGAACTGCAGTGTTTTCAAAGTATCCGATCGTTAGGGGAGGGATACTTTCGTTCCCCCATCAACAAGCTGATAATTCTGAAGCAACCGTCTTTGCAGACATTATCAAAGGAGATGATACGATCAGGGTTTACTCTGTACATCTTCAGTCATTTGGGTTCGGCAACAGAGAATATAAAATTCTGGAGACCGTTAAAAATGATCGAGAAGACATGAGTGAATCGAAATACCTCATCAAAAAGATGAAAAATACATTCGAGCTTCATGGAATGCAGGCAGATTTTCTCACTCAAATATTGAAGGAGTCGCCTTATCCATATATTGTAGCAGGTGATTTAAATGATGTGCCAGGTTCTTATGCGTATATGTCGGTTCGTGGAAATCACAAAGACGCGTTTTTGGAAAAGGGATTTTTTCTTGGATCAACTTTTACGAGTTCGTTTTCATACTTGTTAAAGACAATACCAACACTGCGCATTGATTATATTTTCCATCCGAATCAATATACTACCACTCAATACAAACGAGGTGGGGCAGGTATTTCAGACCATTTTTATTTGTTGGCAGATATCGCAATTCCATGATCTATTTAGATAATGTTCTTCTGCGAATCAATGTATATCTTTGCATTTAGATCGAGATTTATGGCGGCATTGCAATTTTATAATTCACTTACAAGAGAAAAAGAGACTTTTTCATCCATCATTCCTGGGAAAGTGGGTATGTATGTATGTGGACCAACTGTGAGTGGAGAAAGTCATCTTGGTCATGCCCGCCCTTTCATAACATTTGATATCGTTTACAGATATCTGAAACATCTCGGATACCATGTAAGGTATGTGCGAAATATTACTGATGCAGGACATTTTGAAGAGGAGGGAAGGGAAAGTGAAGACAAGATTTCCAAAAAAGCAGTTTTGGAAAAATTAGAGCCCATGGAGCTGGTGCAGAAATACACCAATCTATTTCATTGGGCCATGCGGGCATTTAATAATCTTGAGCCAAGTATTGAGCCAACTGCAACCGGCCATATTGTTGAGCAGATTGTAATGATTGAAAAAATTATTCAAGACGGATATGCATATGTTGTAAACGGGTCTGTTTATTTTGATGTTGAGAAATATCATAAAGACTTTGGTGCGAAAGGAATGCAATATGGAATATTGAGTGGACGTGTGATCGAGGAGCAACTCGAAACTACCCGTGAACTGGAATCACAAGAGGAGAAGCGCAATAAAACAGATTTTGCACTTTGGAAAAATGCTGCTCCAGAACACATCATGCGCTGGCAAAGTCCATGGGGTATTGGTTTTCCTGGTTGGCATATTGAATGTTCAGCCATGAGTACTAAATATCTTGGAGAAGAATTTGACATTCATGGTGGAGGAATGGATTTGCAGTTTCCTCATCACGAATGTGAAATTGCTCAGAGTGCCGTTTGCAATCATAAGATTCCCGCAAGATTTTGGTTACATAACAATATGATTACCATCAACGGTAAGAAGATGGGCAAGAGTTATAACAATGTGATCAAATTAAGTGAACTCTTTGCTGGAACCCATGAGATACTGACACAGGGATATTCTCCGATGACCGTTCGATTCTTTATTCTTCAAACACATTATAGAAGTACACTCGATTTCAGCAACGAGGCTTTGCAGGCTGCTGAAAAGGGTCTGAAAAGAATATGGGAAGCATTTTCTTACCTCAGGAAAATTGAAATTGAGAAAAAAGATACATCGGCCACAGATACAGACCTCGAAAATAAAGTGCAGGATGTATTGAATGGATTGGAAAATGATATGAACGATGATTTGAATACTGCAAAAGTATTGGCAGGTTTATTTGAACTTGTTCCAGTTATCAATTCAATCAAGGATGGAAAAATCAATCGCTCTGCGCTTTCTTCAAAAACATTAGAATTTTTACAGCGACAGTTTAATACTTATCTGGTAGATATTTTTGGATTGACTGATGAATCAACGCATGATGATGATAAACTCACAGCTGTGCTTCAATTGATTGGTGAAATCCGAAAAGATGCTCGTTCAAGAAAAGACTTTGCTACGTCAGATAAAATTCGAAATCAATTGTTAGCTGCTGGCATCCAATTGAAAGACGAAAAGGATGGGGGTATGAGCTGGGAGCTCATTTAGTTCCCGGAGATTTTCTCAGCCAATTCATTTATTTGCACATTTTCTTTCAGCCGTTTGTTCATTTTCTGTAGCGATTGATTTGATATTGACCAGTTCATTGGGAAAAAATCTGTTTCTCCTTTTTGATATAAATTAATGGTATGATAGGTCGTATCACCATCGTAAAGTTCCAGTAAATATTTATACAACCTTAAATTGTTGAAATCTGTTTGACTTGCATAAGAACCCATGATGGTTTTAATGGGAGCTGCAAGATCATTTACCAGCGGATGTATCTTTCTAATTTTATTCTTTCCATCTGCCTGGTTGCTGATGTGAATTACATGAAAGCGAATTTTCTGATAAGGATGATCTGGATGAAGATTTGATGTATCAGTAATCAAATGTTGCAAGTCAAGGATCATTTCATGAACGATGCCTCCACCAGAGTTGTCGAAATATCCTCCATCAACAAAATATTGGTCTTTTATTCTTCCGGCAGGGCTGAAATAGGGAAATCTTGCTCCAAGAACTACCGCTGTTGAAATATTCATCGATTGATTTTGATCCAGCAGACCTAAAATATCAATTCTCTTTTCTGAGATTTCATTTTCAAATTTCACATTGCTGATTAATCCAGGAGTACCATCTTGCATTCTTGTGGCATTGATGGCAATCACTGGGCTGAAGGCAGTGTTTTCTTCCAACATGGTTGAAAGGTCCTGTTTCATGAACTTACTTAAAGCATCATTGCCACCAACATCCTCCATTGATTTTTCCAATGCACTTGCTCGATCGGTCGATCTTAGTCCGGGTATAAATGGAATCATGAGATCAGGGCCAAGCAGTCTCACCAAAGGAAAACTCAGAAAGTCATTTGATAAATATGATTGAATGTGTTCAAGTCGATTTGTTTTCAAATTTTTTATACTTACATAAAATGCCATGTTACCGAAGCTTCCTCCAGAAGCACCCGACAAACAGAATAAATTTTTAGAGAAACCTCCATTTGTTTTTTTCTCCAATACAGATAAGACTGAAGCAGTCCAATACGCAGATCTGGAAGCGCCCCCATCTGCAATTACAAAATAGATGGGAAATTCCTTTTTAGCATTGTTCATCAACTCTTGTTGATGTACACCCATCCATTCGATAAATTTTTTTCTTAAGAAAGGCCTGTTAGCATAGCTTGCTGTTACCCCTTTATTGGTTTGGATTGATACGTTATGTGTTTCAACAACATATCCGATCAAGATGAGAGAAGCAATAAATAGAAAATGAAAATTTATTTGAAGTTTAATGGAGAGGAGGGATAAAAAATTTCCTGCACCAAGTAATATTGCAAATGAAAGAAGTATGATAGGAAGCGGGCTCAAAAATCTAGCAAATGAAATACTGAAAACAGAAACGAGATAGATTGTCAGTGCAGCACAAGAAAAAATAGCAAACAACAGAAATATATTTTTTTCAGTTTTTATCATTATTTCTTCACTCTCTACGTTGTTTCTTTTTACAGGGTCAGTAAAAATCCACACAATAAATTGTTTGTACTTGTTCTCTATTTTCTTCCACCCCAGCGACGGTGGGAAGATCTTGTCAGATTGTGTTGATTCGCTGATTTTACGTCTGGTGATGACCAAGTAGAGATATCCAGTTTGCATGACAGGCATGAAAAACAAATAGGTGTTTAATGTATTTTCTTTCACCATCCATATGAAACTGGCAATAAATATCAACCAGATAATAAATCTCACTCTTAAAAGAAGTTTTCTTTTACTCTTTGATTTAATTGTTTCAAAAACATTGTTCAGTATTACATAGCAACCGATCGTGATCATTAAAATAACTGCATGAACATATAAGTTGTTCAACGATGGATGAAGGGATAATAAGGCAAGAAAAACAACACTATAACATAAGTAGCCCAATAGCCTGGGTGTATGATAGAGCCCTTTTTTTGCTATTTGAAATAGTCTATCATGATTATAAGCGATGAGTCGTGAAGTATACCAAGTTATGAGCACCCAAAATTGCAGACCAATCAAAAAGAAAAATCCTGTTTGTCTGGAATCGAGACCTGTGATGATGATATCCTTACCCTGTACAAAGTCTGTGAAGAAAATGTATACCAGGCTTAAGAGTAAAATACTTGGGAAGAATGCTCTGCAAACTAGAATGATGATGGCAAGCTGTTGCAGAAATTTCTTAATCATATTTCATCTTGCTGGTTCAGGGTTGTCCAAAGCAGGTCTTTTAATTCTTGGAGTCCGTTGTTGGAGACAGAGGAAATAAAAAGGTGTGGAATGTTAGAGGGAAGCTCTTTTTCAATCGCGTTTTTAAGTTCATCGTCCAGCATATCACTTTTGCTGATGGCGATGATAAATTTTTTATCAAGCAGTTCAGGATTGTACTGCTCCAGTTCATTGAGCAAAATCTTCCATTCTTCTTTGTGGTCTTTGCTGTCTGCTGGAATCAAAAAAAGCAGTACTGGATTTCTTTCAATATGTCTCAAAAATCGATGGCCCAGCCCCTTTCCCTCTGCTGCACCTTCAATGATACCGGGAAGGTCTGCAATGCAGAATGATCTTCCATCGCGGTATTCAACCATACCAAGTTGAGGTGTAAGTGTTGTAAATGCATAATCAGCAATCTTTGGTTTAGCTGCTGTCATGCTCGACAAAAGGGTTGATTTTCCAGCATTGGGAAATCCAACCAAACCAACATCTGCCAGTACTTTTAATTCTAGAATTTTCCAACCCTCTGTTCCAGGTTCACCTGGTTGAGCATATTCCGGAGCCTGCCGGGTTGCCGTTGCAAAATTTTTATTGCCCAATCCACCTCTTCCACCTTTTATCCAGATGAATTCTTGTCCATCCTCCAAAATCTCAATCTCTTTGTCACCAGTTTCTTCATCTACAGCCACCGTTCCTAGTGGCACTTCGATATAAATATCTTTTCCATCTTTACCGGTCATGTTGTTTTTATTTCCACCCTGCCCATTTTCAGCAACAACATTTTTATAATAACGTAAGTGGAGGAGCGTCCAAAGATTCTTGTTTCCCCTCAATATAATATGTCCTCCTCTTCCACCGTCGCCACCATCCGGTCCGGCTTGGGGATTGAATTTGGTGCGCATGAAATGTTTGCTGCCCGCACCGCCATGACCACTTTTACAAAACACTCTAATCTGATCTACAAAGTTTGATTTTTCCATCTCGGTTACATCATCTGATTGGATGCATGTTGACAAAGTTAACTCCATCGCACCTAGCCAACCTTAATTTTCCTAATTTTGTTTCACTGTTATGAAAATTGTCAGACTTTTCAAGAATAAATACATCATCGTTTCCATTTTTTTTGTTGTGTGGATGTTGTTTTTCGACCACAACAATTTGTTTCTTCATTTGCAATACAGAAGTGAATTGAATGAGTTGAATCAGAAGAAAAAATATTATCTGGAGCAGATTGGTAAAACACGCAATGATGTAGAAATGATGAAAACCAATCCTGCCTGGAAGGAGAAAATTGCACGTGAACAGTATCTGATGAAAAAAGACAACGAAGACCTCTACCTTATCAAGGAAAATGATAAGGCTCCGATACAATAATCCCTCTTTTTTTGCGTTTTATTCATGTATCAATCTCAGATTTGATCTATAAATGATTGATTATGAATGAGGTAATGATGAATGACATGCTGCGGTTTTATTATCATGAACTCAAGGGAGACGAGGAGGTTAAATACCATCAATTTTTAAAAGGGAATGCCCGACTGATGAATATTTACAAAGATTACACAGAATTATTGGACGATCTGTCTTCTTCAGCATTATCACCTTCTCAACAAACACTTGACAACATCCTGTATTACGCAAAGCAGGGATCTCTTCCTACTATCTAAATATTATTTCGTTGTAACTTCCTCGCTCAATTTTTATGAGGTTAAAGGAACGTTACCAATTCATCATTGATTATTTCAGCAAGCACATTCCAGCGGCAGAAACGGAATTAATGTATGATAGTCCATTTCAATTATTGGTCGCAGTGATCTTGTCTGCACAGTGTACAGACAAGCGGGTCAATCTTACAACTCCCAGCATATTTCAACAGTTTCCCGATCCTGCATCATTGGCAGCTACTGATTTTGATACGTTGTTTCCATTGATCAAAAGCATTTCCTATCCCAACAACAAGACCAAGCATTTAATCGGGATGGCAAAAATGTTGTTGGAAAAATTTAACGGGAATGTACCTATGACGGTTGATGAACTGGTGCAACTTCCCGGAGTTGGAAGAAAAACAGCCAATGTGATAACTTCTGTGATAGACAAGCAGCCCAATATGGCAGTAGATACCCATGTTTTCAGGGTTTCAGCCAGATTAGGACTTACAAAAAATGCCAAGACTCCATTGGCTGCTGAAAAGCAACTCGTGAAAAATATTCCTTCAGCAATGGTGCACAGAGCGCACCATTGGTTGATCTTGCATGGCAGATATACATGCCTTGCCAGAAACCCCAAGTGCAGTGAGTGCGGACTCAAACAAGTATGTCTTTATAAAGGGGATAAAAAATAGTTTTTTCAGTATCTTGAAGTTCAAACTTGCATATGAAATCAATAACCAACATCCAGCTTTCATTGATGATGTTCATGCAGTTCTTCGTATGGGGAGCATGGTATGGACAAATGAGTAAATACATGACTGATCAACTGCATGCCACAGGAGATCAGGTAGGCAGCGCCTATGCAGCATTTTCAATTGCCATGATTGTAGCCCCATTTTTTGTGGGAATGTTGGCAGATAGGTTTTTTCAAGCACAAAAAGTTTTGGGGGTACTCAATCTGCTGGGTGCAGCCATCTTGTTTGTATTGATCAATATTACAAATCCAGATACTTTCTATTGGGTAATGCTTTTGTATTGTCTAACTTTTGCACCCACCATTGCATTGACCAGTTCTATCTCTATGCGAAACATGAAAAATCCGGAAAAAGAATTTCCGGCCATTCGTGTTTTTGGAACCATTGCATGGATTGCTGTAGTCAACCTGGTTGGCTTCATGGGAGCTGGAGATAAGGTGACCATTTTTCAGATATCAATGATTTCCTCTGTTATCTTAGGATTTCTTTCTTTCTTTTTACCAAAAACTCCACCCACTGCAACCGGGCCATCCAGCTTTTCGCAAATCATTGGTAAGGATGCATTCGTATTGTTCAAGGACAGATCATTTCTGATTTTCTTTTTTTCCTCGGTATTGATTTGTATTCCTTTGTCATTTTATTATACCTGGGCGAATCCTTCATTGACTGATGGATATAAAGTTGCCTTTCCAAATTTGGATCCAACTACTTTCAAGATTGAAAATAAAATGTCATTGGGGCAGGTATCAGAAGTGTTATTTATGTTGATGTTGCCGCTTGCCTATGCCAGGTTGGGGGTAAAGAAAATATTGATCGTGGGATTGCTTGCGTGGATCATCAGATTTGCATTCTTTGGATATGGTAATCCAGCAAACAGTGAGTGGATGCTGTATGCCGCCATATTGCTTCATGGCGTATGTTATGATTTCTTCTTTGTAAGTGGAATGATTTACACTGATGCAAAGGCAGGAGAAAGAATAAAATCACAGGCACAGGGGTTGATTTCTCTGGCAACATATGGTCTTGGGATGCTGATTGGATCTATCGTTGCAGGCAAAGTCAAAGATCAATACACTGTCAATGAAGTTACCAATTGGTTGAATGTTTGGCTGGTGCCAGCTGGCATTGCAGCAGTTATACTAGTTTTGTTCCTCTTGTTCTTTAAAGACAATACAAGAACAGCAAAATAATCAGAACCCTTAAAAACTAAATCTCGACATATGGTGAAAATTGCAATGTTAGGTTCCGGATTCATCGGAAGATTTTATGCTGATTCCATTCAAGGTCTCAGAAGCAAAGACAGAATTGTTTCCATTTATTCAAGAAGAGAAGAGCAGGCAAAAAAGTTTGCAGTTGATTATGGTTGTGATCATTATACAACCATGATGGAAGAATCGATTGCTCATCCAGATGTAAACATGGTTTGTATTTCATTGCCAAACAATCTTCATGAAGAGGCAGTGAACCTTTGTATTAAACACAAGAAAGCTGTAATCACAACAAAACCGCTGGGCAGAAATGCAGTTGAAGCAAAGCGCATGATGGACGCAGTGGAAAAAGCAGGTATTTTCAATGGGTATCTGGAAGATTTGGTATACACTCCAAAATTTTTAAAAGCATATGAAAGCGTGAAGAATGGTGCATTGGGAAGAATCCTCTGGGCAAAATCACGTGAAACCCATCCTGGCCCCCACAGTGATTGGTTTTGGGATATTGAACAAGCGGGTGGTGGATGTATTCTGGATTTGGGTTGTCATTGTGTAGAGATCACCAGAAGTTATATTGGTAAAGACATCAAACCAGTGGAAGTAATGTGTTGGGCAGATACTCAAGTGAAACCAATCGATGCAGAAGATCATGCTATTGGGTTGGTTAAATATGAGAACGGCGCCATTGCACAGTTTGAGGTGAGTTGGACTTTCCGCGGAGGGTTGGATTTAAGAGATGAAGTGATGGGAACCGAAGGAACCATTTGGATCAACGGATTTTTGCGCACTGGTTTTGATATGTTCACCACCGGAAAGGGAGCTGATTATGTAGCAGAAAAAGCTGAGACCAATTCAGGTTGGTTGTTTCCCGTAGGAGATGAATTGAATGAATTGGGATACAATCATATGTTTGCAGAAATGTTCACTTGTTTTGAAAAAGGTTCAAGCCCGAGAGAAACTTTCTACGATGGATATGTGGTAAATGCAGTGTTGGACGCTGCTTACAGAAGTGCCAAATCAAAACTTTGGGAGCCAGTAAAATTGGATGAGTGGAGAGGCAAAGTTGGTGTAACAAAAGACAGCCACTTGATCGAGTTTGACAAAGACCATTATCTCGTTAAAGAAGAGATGACACACTTTGGAACCAAGAAACTCATTTTGAAAGAGAAGAAGACTGGTAAAATTGTAGAGAGAATTATTTAATTTTTCAATCGTTAACTGATAACCGTCAACCGTTAACCGTTAACAGTTGACGGTTTTTTATTTACAGATACTTTCTGATTTCCTCCACCAACTCCGTTTTTGTGATCGGTGTACCTTTTATTTTGTTATAACCTTTTGCATCAACAAAATATACATCCCTGATAATTTTTATCAACTGACCATTGTTGATTTCAGGTATCAATACTGTTTCAAAACTTGAAAGTATTTTTCCGAGGTTTTTAGGGAAAGGCCTGAGGTATCTTACATGAGCATGCGAAACTGCATGCCCTTCTTGCAATAATTCGTATACTGCTGTTTTGATAGCTCCAAATGTGCTTCCCCATCCAAGTATCAATACTTTTCCTTTCTCTGGGCCACTGTCAATTTTTTGGTCAGGAATATAATCCGCAATTTTATCAACCTTGGCTTGTCTTGTTTTTACCATGTGTTGATGGTTCTCCGGATCATAGCTTACATTTCCTGTAATATCTTGTTTTTCGATTCCTCCAATTCTGTGTTCCAATCCTTTGGTACCTGGAACTGCCCAAGGACGCACAAGTTTCTCATCTCTTTTATATGGCAGAAATTTTTCTTCATCATCACTCAAACCTTTTTTGAAGGACACTTTTATTTCTGGTAAATCCTCCGCTTTTGGAAATTTCCAAGGTTCAGCTCCATTGGCGATGTATCCATCACTCAAATACATTACTGGTGTCATGTGTTGTATGGCAATGCGGGTTGCTTCAAAAACGGAGTCGAAACAATCACTTGGAGTAGATGCAGAAACTACAGGCATGGGACATTCTCCATTTCTTCCATAGTATGCTTGTAATAAATCACTTTGTTCTGTCTTGGTAGGTAAACCTGTAGATGGTCCGCCTCTTTGAACATCAATGATCAACAATGGAATTTCCAACATCACTGCCAATCCCATTGCTTCACCTTTCAATGCGATACCAGGGCCTGAAGTAGTTGTGACGCCCAATGCGCCTCCATAGCTGGCTCCAATTGCAGAAGTAATACCAGCGATCTCATCTTCAGCCTGAAAAGTTTTCACACCAAAATTTTTCATTTTACTTAAGTCATGCAAAATATCTGATGCAGGTGTGATGGGATATGATCCCAAGAAAATTGGGAGTCCACTTTTTTCTGATGCAGCTACTAATCCCATTGCCAATGCCTGATTTCCCATGATGGATCGGTAGGTACCAGGTTGCATTTTTGCTTTTTCAACTTTATATCTGGTCGTAAAAGTTTCTGTCGTATCACCATAATTATAACCAGCCTGCAATGCCTTGAGGTTTGCATTTAAGATTTCATCTTTCTTACCAAATTTTTCTTTTAGAAAATTCAACGTGCTTTCCATATCACGGCTGTACATCCAATAGAGGAATCCAAGCACGAACATATTTTTTGCACGGTCTTTTTCTTTGGTACCCATTTGAATGTCCTTCAATGCCTCGCGCGTCATTTTGGTGACATCCATTTTAATCACTTCAAATCCGCTTAGTGATTCATCTTCTAGCGGATTGACTCCATCAGGGTAGTTGGCGAGGCGAAGATTTTTTGCATCAAAGCCATCAACATTGGCAATGATTTTTCCGCCTTTCTTGATCGCTTTTAAATTTGTTTTCAATGCTGCAGCATTCATGGCCACCAACACATCACATAGATCTCCGGGAGTATAAATGGCATCGCTTGAGAACCTAAGCTGATATCCGCTTACGCCTGGCAATGTTCCCTGAGGGGCCCTGATTTCAGCCGGAAAATCCGGAAAAGTTGCCAGGTCAATGCCCATCAATGCGGTATTGTTGGTAAACTGACTTCCCGTCAGCTGCATTCCGTCGCCGCTGTCACCTGCAAATTTTATGACTATGTCGCTTAGTAACTCTTCTTTCCTTTGTGGCATGGTTTTTGTTTGACTTTAACAAAGCTGTACACGATGTATTTCATGTACTATTATGAAATTAATTAATTTAGACTACAAAATTACCCAATATGGCTCTTTTCAATTCAAGTAATCCGACACTTTCGGAAAAATCATTTGGACGCGTCATCAATATCCCGGGTTCTGGAAGCATGAGCTTCAGAGGGACTCTCAACAAGTTTGGATTTTTGTTTTTAATGGTCATGGCCACTGCATTTTATGTGTGGAATGAAGCTTCTGTTGGAAACAATGTTCAAGGATTTATGCTTGGTGGTGCGATCGGTGGATTTGTACTGGCATTGGTGCTGATGTTCAAACCTGTTTGGGCACAATTTTTGGCTCCTGCGTATGCATTGTTAGAAGGGTTGGTGATCGGAGCGATTTCTGCACTTTACAATAATGCATTTGCAAAAGTTGCACCTGGCATTGTGATGCAGGCGGTTATTCTAACTTTCGGTACTGCAATTGCGATGTACTTTTTGTATTCATTCAGAATCATTCGCGTTACAGAAAGATTCAGATCGATCATGTTTGCTGCGATTGGAGGAATTGCCCTGTTTTATTTCATCACTTTTATCCTCTCACTTTTTGGCGTTCATGTGCAAGGCCTGCAAGGCGGAAGCATGTTGAGCATTGGTATTTCAGTTGCTATAACAGTTATTGCAGCTTTGAGCTTATTGATGGATTTTGATCGTATTGAACAAGGTGCCGCAATGGGTGCACCTAAATACATGGAATGGTATTGTGCTTTTGGATTATTGGTAACCATGGTTTGGTTGTATGTTGAAATACTGAGACTTCTCGGAAATATTTATGGAAGAAGAGATTAATTAAACTTCAATACAATAAAAAATCCCACTCGATTGAGTGGGATTTTTTATTTCAATCTCATTGCAAGAATTAATATCCATCCCCATCCAGCATATTCCCCAATCCTCCCAAAATACTTCCTTCTTCTTTTCTGTTGAATGATCCGTATGAAATGATTCTACTTGCCAATCTGCTGATGGGCAGTGTTTGAATCCATACTTTACCAGGGCCCTTCAAGGTTGCAAAGAAAAGTCCTTCGCCACCAAAAATGCTATTCTTAATACCACCAACGAATTCAATATCGTAATCAACAGTTTGAGTAAATGCCACCAAACAACCAGTATCAATCTTTAATACTTCACCTGGGGTTAGGTAACGTTCAAAAACATGTCCTCCTGCATGCACAAAAGCCATTCCATCGCCTTCCAGTTTCTGCATGATGAATCCTTCTCCACCAAATAGACCAGTTCCCAGTTTTCTTTGGAAGGCAATACCCACCGAAACTCCTTTTGCTGCGCAGAGAAAGGCATCTTTTTGACAGATGATTCTTCCATCGAGTTGCTGTAAATCCAATGGAATGATTTTACCAGGATATGGAGAGGCAAATGAAACTTTTTTCTTACCTCCCACCATGTTTGTAAAGGCCGTCATGAATAAACTTTCACCAGTGAGAATTCTTTTTCCAGCTGAAAAAAGTTTTCCAAGTACTCCTTGGTTTTGATTGGAGCCATCACCAAATATGGTCTGCATTTGAATGCCTTCATCCATCATCATAAAACTACCGGCTTCTGCAATGGCAGTTTCTTGTGGATCTAATTCTATTTCTACATATTGCATCTCTTCACCAACGATTTTATAATCGATTTCGTGGTTAGAGCGGCTTGAAAAGTTTGTCATATAAATTAAGTTTTAATCAAATTGGACAGTTAACAGTTAACCGTCAACGGTTATTTCCCATTCCACACTGGCTTTCCTTGAATTTTTCTTACTAAATACATGATGCCTGTAAAGATGAAAAAGAGTGGTCCTAATAAGCCAAGGAGTGATATCCACTTGCCTTGATAGAATTGCTGCATAGGTCTTTTTAGTCTTTCGGCAATTAAGTACATGGCTGGTACGATCAACAATGTCATAAAGAATGCAAACATCAATCCCCATATAATTGTGAGTGAGAGCGGTTTCCAGAACGCAACATTGTCGCCGCCAAAGAAAATATGTGGATTTAGATCTGTAAACAAGGTTACAAAATTGATATTGAATCCAACTGCAAGCGGAATCAATGCAAGGATCGCGGCAAGTGCAGTTAGCAATACCGGAACAATTCTCGTTTTACCAGCCTCAATTACTGCTTCCCTTGTTTTCATTCCTCTTGCTCTTAATTCATCTGCGAATTCTATCACCAGGATTCCATTCTTTACTACAATGCCCGATAAACCAACAATTCCAATACCGCTTGTTACAGCAGCAAATGTTGAACGGAAAATTCCGTATCCAAGCAGTACTCCAATTAAGCTAAACATGATTTCAGAAAGCACGATCATCGTTTTGCTGTATGATCCAAACTGAAGAATAAGAATCAACAAGATGAATGCAACGGCAATAAACAACGCATTGCTCAAAAATCCTGCGGTTTCTCTCAACTGCTCTTCTTCACCTGTTTGAGCCACAGCAACACCTTCTGGTTTATCATTGAATGTATCAATGTATTTTTTGATTTCTGCATTTACACTTTGTGGAGTATATCCTTGAGATGTCAATACATTGGAGTAAATCGTGATCACCCTTTTCTGTTCACTTCTTTTGATGCTTCCATAGGTATTGCTGATGTCTGACTTTACAACAGAGCTGATCGGAACTTGTTTAATCATTCCAGTTGTAAAATCTCTGTAAGTGATTCGCATGTTCAGCAACTCTGACAGGCTTTTTCTCTGTGTAGCATTGTTTCTTACAGTGATTTTATATTCTTCCTCTCCAATTTTCAACTTTGAAATTTCCTTACCAAAAAGTGCAGTTCTGATTTCAACACCTACCTGTGCTGTAGAGATTCCCTGCATGAGCGCTCTCTCTCTGTCTATTGATAATCCAATTTCCGGATTGTTAAAGTCAACATCAATTTTCAACTCTTCCACTCCAGGGATATTTTTATCACCCAGGTAGTTTCTGAGTTTGATGGCTGTGCTGGTAAGGTCTTCGAAATTTTCTCCCGTAACTTCAATATTAATAGGGCTCTTGGTTTGCGGCCCATTGCTTTCTTGAGCTACGCTGATTTCAGCAGATGGAATTCCTTTGATGGTTTGACGAATGTCGTCCAGATAAGGCAAGGTTGATTTTCCTTCTCTTTTTTCAAATGGAACAAAATTAACCTGTATTCTTCCTAGTTCTGGACGTGTACTTCTGTCGCCACTGTTGGGATCGCTTGCGCCAACGGCTACGTTTGCTATCACACTTTCAACCAATGGATTTTTCTTTCCATTTTCTATGCCTAATACATGATTAATTTTATGCTCAAGTGTCTGAGTAACTGAATCGGTATACTTCACATCTGTACCAGAAGGGAGCTTCATGTATACATATATTGTATTTGGATCTCCTGATGGGAAGAGTACAACTGGCACTTTTCTCATTCCAAAAAATATGAATGAGAAAATCAACAACGCAAAGGTTCCCAACAACATTTTAACTGGTCGCCAGCCTTGGGTTGTCCATCGCAACAATTTTTCATACCTATCCATTAATGCAGGCAATAGTTTTTGCTGGAATGTTTTGATAGCATCTGTTAACACATATGTATTTAATAACATCAACAGCGCGAAGAAAAATAGCAGATTTCCAATAAACCTAAACGAAGACTGATCTCCTGCATATCCTGATAGGTCGAACAATGCTCCCATGATCACGAATAACCAGAAGATTGGTTTTTTGAACAAAGTGGATTTTGATTTCTCCTCGTGTTCTTCATGCACCATAAAATCCACTGCGAAAACTGGGTTCATTATGTAAGCAACGATCAATGAAGCCGTCAATGTGAAGATCAACATCGTTGGCAGATAGATCATAAATTTTCCAATGATTCCTGGCCAGAACAGTAATGGCACAAAGGGTGCAAGGGTCGTCAATGTACCTGCCAATACAGGAACAAATACTTCACCCGCTGCATATTTTGCAGCATCCACTGCTGAAATTTTTCCTTTGCCCTGAGAAAATATCCTATGTGTATTTTCAATAACAACAATCGCATCATCCACCACAATTCCTAATCCAAACAACAATGCAAAGAGTACGATGAAGTTGAGTGTAACATTTGACCCTACGATAAAATCAGCTGTTGGCAAGAAGATAAATGCAAGGAACATACTCAATGGAACCGAAAGCGCAACAAAAAATGAATTGGTTACTCCCATAAAGAACATCAGGATGAGCAATACCAATATAAATCCGATGATAATGGAATTTACCAATTCATCAAATGCAGCTGCTGCCTTGATGCTGAGATCTCCGGTGATATTTAATTTCAAATCTTTTGGGAAAACATCCTGCTGCATTTGCTTTACCAATGCATTGATTTTTTCAGAAGCATTGATCAGGTTTTCTCCAGAGCGTTTAATAACGCTGAGTGTTACAACATTCTTTCCGTTTAGACGGGCATAGCTTTCTTTTTCTTTTACAGTATCAACGATGCTTGCAAAGTCTTTCAAATAGAATGGCGCACCATAGATATTCTTAACCACCATGTTGTTCAAGTCCAATGCAGAATTGAACTGACCGCTTAGTCTCAATGCCCTTTTTTGATCTCCTACTTCTAGCAAACCTCCTGAAATATCCAGGTTCTCTCTTTGGATGGATTGCTCAATATCTGAAAAGCCGATTTTAGCAGCTTCCATTTTAAATCTGTCTACATTGATTTGAATTTCTCTTTCGGGTGCGCCAACTACATCAACGCGACTGATTTCGGTGAATTCTTCAATTTTGTCTTTTAATTGTTCTGCAAACTCTCCTAGTTTAACGGCATCGTAATCTCCACTCACATTCACTGCCATGATGGGCAATTCTGACAAAGAAATTTCCTGAACAACAGGTTCCTGTGTAAGATCCGTAGGGAGGTCTTTTTTAGCCTTGTCTACCGCATCACGCATTTTTTGCAGTGCAACATCTGTTTTGACGGAAGTGCTGAATTCAACTATGATGGCAGAGAAGTCTTGTAATGATGTTGACTTGATACTATTTATTTTGACACCCGTAATTCCCTTCAATTGTTTTTCGATGGGGCGGGTTACCAAACTCTCAATTTCTTTTGGAGAATTACCAACGTAAACTGTTTGCACATAAATATTGGGTATTACCACGTCTGGAAATTGCTCTTTTGGATAAGACAAAAACAAACCAATTCCCCAAATTGAAATGATCAGCGTAAGCAAGTAAACAGCTGTCTTGTTTTTAATTGCCCAATTGGTTGGTCCAAATGTTTTTGGATTCTGCAACAATTTAAAAATGGGATTATTGTTTGACAGGTTGTCCATGTTCATATTTTTAGTGATTTCAGTTATGTTTATTTTGTTGCCATTGTTAGGAGCTGACCTTCATACAAGCCCTGGAATCCTTTGGTGATAAGCTTTTCATTGGCTGTTAACCCTGCAGTAACTTCTATCAGTTCATCGTAGAACTCACCAATAGAGATGGTACGCTTTCGAGCAACCATTTTGCCGTTTTCTTCAATCAGGATGAAAACATATTTACCTTTTTCATCTGTTTGAACTGTTTCAACTGGAACTACGATTGCATTCTTTGCTTGGTGATCAAGCAGTTTTACGATAGCAACTTGATTTGGCTTGATGTTAGATTTGCTCGGCAATTTACTTTCTGCTACAAAACTTCTGGAAGTGACATTGATGGTTTCAGCAACCACGCTGATCTGAGAATTGAAAGACTCATTCAGATCGGGGATATTAATCACAACTGTCATTCCCTTCTTCACTTTTGAGATATAATTTTCGGGCACATCAACAATTGCTTTCAGATTACCTGGATTTACAATTACAATTGTAGCCATTGGATTTCCTACAAAGGTTTCACCCACTTTGATGCCCACTGTTTCAATCACGCCACTTACTTCTGCTGTTACAAGTGTTGTGCTCAATTGCTCTTTTACCAATCCCAGTTGTTTTTCCAAACTTTCAACATTGTTTTTGGCAGAAAGAAACTGAATTTCAGTTCCGATGCCATCTTTCCATAGATTCTCTTGACGCGAAAAGATATTCTTTGCAAATGCAAGCTGGCTCTCAACTTGTTTGATGTTTTGTTGAACAATGCCATCTTCGAGTTTCATCAACAATTGTCCTTTTTTCACAACATCACCTTGCTTGACAAATATTTGTTTTACCTGTCCACCCATTCCTCTTGGAGTAACATAAGAAACATTTTCAGTTGAAACTTTTCCTTGCAGTTCAATAAAATGACTAAAGTCTTGTGGTGCAAGTGAAATCACTTCAACCAGTTTCAATTTTTCTGAAACTGCGTTTCCTGAAATTTTATTGATTTCCGTTTGCAGGATGTTGATCTTATTATTCAGTTCATCTCTCTGCTTGGTAAGTGATTCCAAAGTTGCTTTCTTTCCTGCCAAATCCTGGTTGCTTTCTTTTTTTCCACCACAGGAAATAAGGAATGCTATGAATGTAAATGCTAATAACTTTTTCATATTGATGTGTTGTATATTTTAAAGTTTGCCTAAAGCTTTTGTAAATGAAATCTTTGCGTTGACTGCATCAAACAATGCCTGGAAATAATTTGATTGTGCATTTTCAAGTTCTGTTTGGGTTTGGAGCAATTCAAAACTTGAACCCAATCCTTGTTCGTATTTCTTCTTGGTTGTATTGTATACTTTTTCTGCCAGTTGAACGTTTCTTTCTTGAACGTCAAGTGAGGAGAGTGCATTTTTGAATTGAACCGATGCCACTTTTAGTTGCAGGTCTATGGCCCTTTGTAGATTTTGTATAGTATTGTCAACTTTCTCCACATTTAAATTCGCCTGTTTGATCCGCTGAAGCTTTTGTCCGCCGTCAAAAATGGGAAGATTTAAGCTGAAGCCAAGAACAGATGATTTGAACCACTTTTGGTTGAAGTCAAAAAAATTGAATTGTTGTCTAAGGGCGTTTCTGTTATAGCTCCAAAAACTGGTAAGGGTAGGAGCGTATGATAATTTTTGCCTCTTTAGGTCTAATCCTTGAAGATCTCTCACAACATTCAGCAACTGAATTTCTTTTCTGTCGTTGTAATTGAAATTACTCATTTCAAGGAGTCCCTTTTTTACCAAATCTTCTGAAAGTGCATCAGCCAAAGCCAAGCTGTCTTTTTGATCTATGGATAAAACAAATTTTAAAGAAGCGTATCCAATTTCCATTAATCTTTCAATTTGACTGGAAGTGGTGCTAAGATTATTTAGGGTAACCTGTGTTTTGTCAATATCCAATTTTTCTGCAAATCCATTTTGGAAAAGCTTCTCTTGGTCTTGTTTTAATTTTTCTAATCTTTTGATGCTCTCATCCAAATAGTGTTTCCTTTTTTCTGCGATGAGAATGCTGTAGTATGCCCGCAATACATTGCTTTTTACAGAATCTTCCATCACGCGAATATTGGCATCGGTAAAATCAACCGCTTTTTTTCTAGCAGAGATGGCTATGAAAAGATCTGGCTGAAAAAGCAATTGCTGAAATTGAAATCCAGCAGACGACTGCCAAGGCACACCAAACTGTGCAGGGAAAAACTGTGTTCCGTTGCTGGGTTGTGTGATGGGGTTTCCATTTCCATCCTTTACATTGTTCTTTGTCAATACTCCATAAACTGCAGGTGAAATGAAATCTGGTATCAAGGTCACCGGAATGCTGAAAAAATGTTGCATCTGCACACTGCCACTTACTTGCGGTGTTGCCTGTGCAATGTATTCCTTGTTTTTGGCAAGTTGAATTTCCTTGTCAAGCCTGAGGTTTTTCAGGTCTGTCGCATTTTTCAGCGCCATGCATACTGCTTCGTCTGCCGTCAACTTGAATGTATGCTGCGACTGTGCCAGTGCAGCATACATTTGAAGTAAGATCGCAAACATTAAACTCACACGTGTCATTTGTTATTGATTTATATTGTTATTTTCTCTTCTTTTTTGTTTATATGATTCAATCAAATTGAATCCTTTCTCTGTTGCAAGTCCGTATAAAAAGTTCTCAATGATCACCAAGGAAACTTCAGTTACATTGTATTTGTCTGATGGGAAGGCGTCCATGTTGAACCCAATCATCAATGTTTCCAACCTGAACTTTGCTAGGATTTCTACATTGATATCATTTCGATACAATCCTTCTTCAACACCTTTTCTTAGGTTGTTGGAAATGATGTTCAGCAGGAAGCCATTTTTGTAAGCAGCAAATTTTTGAAAAGACCCGAAATGGTATTTGTGGAGATCAAACAATACCATGGGATTCATATTTCTTGAATGCTTGACCATCATGTCCATTGTATTGAAAATTTCCTCAATGGCGTTAGAGGCTGACTCAACTGTGTGAACAGTTTCAGCCTGCATGTTCTTGATCTGTTCCTGTAAAACCAGATCAACCAACTGGTCTTTGTCTTCAAAATGTTGGTAAACTGTCTTTTTGGAAATTCCCAATTGTGTGGCAATCTCATCCATCGAAACCGACCTGATACCAAGTCTTAGAAAAAGATTGGTAGCTTCCTGAATGATCCTCTCTTTGGTTTCCATAATTTGAGGGCGCAAAACTAAGGAAACTTTTAACGTTAAAATAGTTTCTTTGTTAATATTTTGTAAACTTACACTTGATTTGATTTTTTAATATTTGATTCATTTTTGTCCATTTTTAGTGATTTTTCACTCAAAATAGGGTGATTTTGACCCAGAAATGGCCTTTTTTAAGTGTATATTTGTTGAAACCGAACCAGATGAAATCTTTTAATCCAGGCAGACTGATCTACTATTTTTTCCAGGGATTGATCATTCTTGCCCCTATTGTTATCACAGCCTGGGCGGTTGTTTCTCTTTTCAATTTTGTGGATGGGATATTGCCCAACCTGCTGCGAACCCTTTTTCCGGAAATGGTGAAGTTGGATTTACAAGGAAATCCTGAAAAAATACCTGGACTCGGATTCTTAACAGTGGTGGTAATTGTATTGTTTGTAGGATATATTTCTTCCTTGTTTTTTGTTTCGCGGCTGGTCAATTTGTTTGATACCATTCTTGAGAAAACACCGGGAATTAAATTGATCTATACTACTGTAAAAGATTTTTTGGAGGCTTTCGCAGGAAATAAAAGAAAATTTGACAAACCAGTTTTGGTGGCAGTGGATGATAAAGATGTATGGAGACTTGGATTTATTACTCAAACCGATCTTTCACAATTTGGTCTGACCGATTATTATTGTGTTTATGTTCCGCATTCCTATGCATTTTCAGGAATTACTTATATGGTTCAAAAGGATCGGATCAAGGTATTGAATGATGTGAAATCCGCTGATGCAATGAAATTTATCGTTTCGGGCGGTGTAACAGATCTTGCTGAAACGGAGGCATAAGATAGTTGTTTAAAATGTGAGGGAGATAATGAGGGGAATGGTTTTCGTCCTGTTATTGGTTGTTGTTCCAACTGGTTCATATAGTTGGGGATTTTTCGGACATCGTTTCATCAATTTTCATGCGGTATTCTTATTGCCACAAGAGATGATTGCTTTTTATAAAGGCAATATCAATTATCTCTCTGAGCACGCAGTCGATGCAGATAAAAGAAGATATATTCTACCACAGGAAGCACCCCGACATTATATCGATTTAGATCATTACATTGAAGATGGTCAACTGCGTTTGCCCAAAAATTGGAATCAAGCTATAGAATTTTTTTCTGAAGATTCACTGCAAGCGCATGGGATCGTTCCATGGTGGATTCAAATCATGAAATTTAAATTGACCAAAGCGTTTGCAGAAAAGGACAAAGATGAAATTTTAAAAATTTCAGCAGACATCGGTCATTATATTGGAGATGCACATGTTCCATTGCATGCCAGCAGCAATCACAATGGACAGCTTACGAATCAACTTGGCATCCACGGTTTTTGGGAGAGCCGCCTGCCAGAACTTTTTGCCCCAACCCAATATGACATGTTAATGGACAAAGCCTCTTATTTAACTGATCCACTTGAATTTATTTGGGGAAGAATTTATCAAAGTGCTTCGGCAGCAGATTCTGTATTGGTCATTGAAAAAAAATTGTCGACATCCATGGAAGGAAAAAATATTTTTTCCTACGAAAAGCGCAATGGAAAATATGAAAGGGTTTATTCTACCATTTACTCAACTAAATATCATCAAGCTTTGCGCGGTATGGTTGAACGACGTATGCGAAATGCAACCTTTGCTGTAGCCAGTTTCTGGTATACTGCCTGGGTGGATGCAGGACAGCCCAATCTTTCTGAATTCTCCCATTCAAAATAAGTATCTTCGCAGCAGGTTTCAACGTACATTCGGCACGCAATTTTATGGTACATAATTTCAATGCTGGTCCCAGCATACTTCCACATACAGTTTTTGAAGAGGCCAGTCAGGCTATCCTCAATTTCAACAATACAGGTTTATCCATTTTGGAAATCGGTCACCGCACTTCACTCTTTGAAGAAGTGTTGAATGAGGCAGTTTCTTTGGTGAAAGAATTGATGAAATTGGATGAAAACAAAGAGGTGATCTTTCTTCATGGCGGAGCATCAACACAATTCTTCCAATTACCGATGAATTACCTCTCAAAAGATAAAAAAGCAGCATACATGGATGCAGGGGTTTGGGGAACCAAGGCCATTAAAGAAGCGAAACGCTTCGGACAAGTAGATGTGGTAGCAAGTTCAAAAGACAGAAACTATACATACATCCCAAAAGATTATGCTGTTCCACATGAGGCGGTTTACTTTCATTATACAACCAACAATACGATTGAAGGAACGCAGATGCATTCCATTCCAAATCTTTCCATGCCATTGGTGGCAGATATGAGCAGTGATATATTGAGCCGTGAAATGGATTTTAACAGATTTGCATTCATATATGCTGGTGCGCAAAAAAATATTGGAGCTGCTGGTGTGAATTTGGTTGTCATTGATAAAAAGTTTTTAGAAAAATCTTCCAGCACCGTTCCATCCATGATGGATTACAAGCAACATGTTTCCAATGGATCCATGTTGAATACTCCACCAGTATTTGCCATATATGTATGTCTGTTAACACTGAGGTGGTTGAAAAAAATGGGAGGAGTTGCAGCAATCGAAAAAATCAATCAGCAAAAAGCTGGTTTATTATATGATACATTGGAAAATATCCCACTCTTTCATTTGCCTGTAGCAAAAGAAGACAGGAGTTTGATGAATGCAGTGTTTACGATGAACAATGAAGAATTGGAGAAGAAATTTCTTGCTCTTTGTAAAGCGGAAGGCATGGTTGGTATAAAAGGTCATCGCAGTGTTGGTGGTTTTCGTGTATCGATGTACAATGCCCTTTCACTCAGCAGTGTGGAAGCACTTGTCGCATTGATAAAAGATTTTGGTAATAAATACGCTTAGTAATTAAATATGGCTATCATTTTTCCTTTCAAAGCAGTAAGACCGCAGGTGCAGTTTGCAAAAGATGTTGCTTCACCTCCTTACGATGTGTTATCAAGCGATGAAGCACGGTCCTTGGGGCAAAAAAATCCTCATTCTTTTCTGCATGTTACCAAGTCGGAAATCGATATGCCAACCGACTTGAGCATATACGATACTTCTGTATATGAAAAAGCCAAGTCGAACTTGGCATCTATGTTGTCTGATGGAACTTTACTCAAGGAAGAAAAAGATTGCTACTATATATATGAGTTGGTTATGAATGGAAGAAGTCAAACCGGACTCGTTTGTTGTTCTTCCGTGGATGATTATGAACAAGATGTAATCAAAAAGCATGAATTTACCCGTCCTGAAAAAGAACAGGACCGTATCAACCATATCAGCATCACTGGCGCACAAACCGGTAATGTTTTTCTGGCATACCGCAATCATGCAGCAATGGATTCACTTGTTGCAAACTGGAAACAATCCCATCAACCTGCTTATGATTTTAAAGCAGATGATGAAATTTCACATCGCATTTGGGTTGTCAATGATGATGCGATCATTCATCAGATTACTGAACTGTTTCAAAGAGATATTCCCTGCACATATATTGCTGATGGTCACCATCGTGCAGCCAGTGCAGCTAAAGTGCGCAAGGCGCTTGGGAACAATGCAGGTCCAGAGGCAAACAAATTTTTAACAACACTCTTTCCTGCAAACGAATTGAAGATTCTTCCTTACAACAGAGTAGTAAAGGATCTCAACGACATGACAGATGAAGATTTTCTAAGTGCATTGCAAGATGATTTTACTGTTTCACATTATGATATTCCCGTAGAGCCGGCATCACTGCATGAATTTGGCATGTACTTGAGTGGGAAATGGTATCATTTAACAGCAATGGAAGGTACTTATGAAGATGATCCAATTGGCGTCTTGGATGTGACCATTTTTTCCAACAATATTTTGGAAAAGCATTTAGACATCAAAGACCAACGAACAGATAAACGGATAGATTTTGTTGGTGGAATCAGGGGTTTAAAAGAATTGGAGAAAAGAGTAGACAGCGGTGAAATGAGGGTTGCATTCAGTTTCTTACCTGTAAGCATTGAGCAATTGTTTGATATTGCTGACAGCGGAAATGTGATGCCACCCAAAAGCACCTGGTTTGAACCCAAATTAAGAGACGGTCTTCTAACACATTTAATTTAATACTGCTGGTCTTCTGCATAGATGCGTTCTATTGCATCTGCATATTTTTCAGTGATTATTTTTCTTTTCAACTTCAGTGTTGGAGTAAGTTCACCTCCATTGATGGTCCACTCACTGTTGAGCAATTCAAATTTTTTGACTTGTTCAATATGATTAAACTGGACGTTGAATTTCTCTACAATTGATTTGTAATATTCCAAGACCTTCGGGTGCTTAATCATCTCATCGTTTGATTGATGAGGGATGTCATTTTTTTCACACCAGGTTTTTAAGTTTGCAAACGCAGGCACAATCAATGCTGCAGTGAATTTTCTTTCTGGTCCAACCACCATCATCTGTTCAATGAAAGGTGATTCCTTCATTTTATTTTCAATAGGTTGTGGCGCAACGTATTTACCACCACTGGTTTTGAAAATTTCTTTTTTCCTGTCTGTTATTTTCAGAAAGTCCCCTTCCACCCATGCGCCAATGTCACCAGTGTGAAACCAATTGTCTTTGTCGATGCATTCTGCAGTAAGATCTGGTCTCTTGTAATATCCCATCATTACATTTGTGCCTCTGCAACAAATTTCTCCATCTTCGGCAAGTTTAACCTCTACGTGTTTGATGCGCTGACCAACCGTTCCAAATCTTCTTCCATTTGGGGGGAAGCGGTTTACTGAAATCACAGGAGATGTTTCAGTTAGTCCATATCCTTCCATCACAACAATTTTTGCTGCGGTAAAAATTCGCAATAGCCTAACCTGACAAGCAGCAGCACCAGTTACGATCGCTTTTACATTGCCTCCCAATGCTTCTCTCCATTTTGAGAAAATCAATTTATTTGCAATGGCCAGTTGAAGATTGTAAATCAGCCCTTGGTTTTTATTCAATTCAAATTTATTGGCAACACCAACTGCCCAAAAGAAAAGATTCTTCTTCACGCCAGTTAACTCTCTTCCCTTGGCCATGATCTTTTCATACACTTTCTCCAACAGTCTCGGAACAGTTGTGAACAAGGTTGGTTTAACCTCTTTCAAATTATCACCTACAGAGTCAATGCTTTCTGCATAATAAATGGAAACACCAATATACATGTAGATATAACTCACCATCCTTTCAAAAATGTGATTGAGTGGCAGAAAGCTCAGGCATCGATCACTGGGATTGGCAACTTCAGAAACAATTTCTTCCACATTAATCACATTTTCCATGATGTTCTTATGGCTCAACATCACACCTTTTGGAAAGCCAGTTGTGCCAGAAGTATATAAAATGGTGGCCAATTCCTCCGGACGGATAGCATTTTTTATGGAACTCAATTTATCAAGATCTTCCTTGGTTCCTGATTGTAACAGTTCTTTCCAATGCAATACACCACTTAATTCATTGAAAGCATATACTGCCTGAACAGAAGGTGTTTTAGACCGGACCGATGCTACTTTGTCATATAATTCCTTGTCACTAACAAACACAACTTTGATGGATGCATCGTTAAAAATGAATTCCAATTCATTGGCACTGATGGTAGGGTAGATGGGCGTAAGAACGGCACCTGTTTGTTGCACAGCAAGATCCAACATCAACCATTCAGGACGATTGTTGCTGAGCACTGCAATTTTATCTCTGCCCTCAATTGATCCATCTTGATATCCTATGCCAGTATGCAGCAGTCCCATACTCATGCTGTCTACCAATTGACGAACTTCCTGCGTGCTGTATTTTTTCCAAACACCATTTTCCTTCGCAGCAAACATATCCTCTTGAGGCATCCGTTGCAATTGCCAGTCTAAGCAATCGAATAATCTTGTGGGTGTCATTTGGGTTGAGGGTTTTGAGTTTTGTGTTCACAGTTAACATTTCACAGTTAACGGTTATTCTATTTTCAAGATAATTCATTTTATTTCAAAACACACAACCCACAACCCCAAAATGCTATCCGTCAACTGTCATCTGTTTATCGAACTATGATAGCAGGCATTTCCTTGTTCAACAAATTCTTGTAAATGAACATGTTGTTTTCGTTGGTTGAATGAGAAGATTGATTTCCACTCCAACCGTGGCGACCTCCAGGATATACCATGAACTCAAAATGTTTCTTAGCATCCTGTAATTTTCTTACCAATTGCAAGCTGTTTTGTAAGTGAACATTATCGTCCATTGTTCCATGATAGATGCGGAGCAATCCTTTATAATTATCAACGTATGCCATGATAGAACCTGCTGCATATCCTTGCGGATTTTCTTTTGGAGTATCCATGTAACGCTCTGTATAGTGACTATCATACAAATGCCAATCCGTTACACTTCCACCTGCGAGTCCATGGGTAAAATATCCAGCACCTTTTGTAAGTGCAAGGGATGTCATATATCCACCATAGCTGAATCCTGCAATGCCGACCCTGGTTGAATCAGCTCCATTTTTTCTGAGCCATTTAACAATGGTGATCCAATCCTTCAATTCCCAATTACCCAAATTGCGGTGCATATAGTTCACGCCGTTTTTCCCAAAATGTCCGCTGGCTCTGTGATCCATGGCTACTTGTATCAAACCTTCCTTTGCCCACCATTGGGTAAGTGGACTGAATTGCCATCCATCTCTTACAGTTCCTGCATTTGGCCCCCCGTAAATATTGATCATTACAGGATATTTTTTAGATGGATCAAAATTCATTGGCCATGTGATTCTGATGGGAAGTTGGAAGAGTCCATCTTCAGATGGGATGCGAATGATTTCTGTTTTTGCCAATGCATAATCATTGAATGCACTCCCCATGCTGTTTCCTAATTCTGCAATAATTTTTCCTTTGTTGTTTACCAATGCCAATCGATCTGGAGTTTCAGCATTGGAATAACGGGTAATAAAGTAAGTTCCTTTGGGCGACAGGTCAACACTGTGCGTATACTCTCCAAATGTCAGTCGCGTTTGGTTCCTTCCATCAAAATCAACTTTGTATAAATCTGTTCTGGTTGAATTCTGTTGTCTTGATGTGAAATAAATTACATTTTTTATGGTGTCTATCCATTGAATATTTGTACTCCAATTGTTGCCATTCGTAATTTGATTTTTCAAACTTCCATCAGCATTGTGCAGATACAATTGATCCCAACCATCTTTATCACTTTTAATAATCAATCCTTTGTTGGAAGCAAGAAAAATAATTCTTGATCCCATGTCATCCAATTCAACCCATGTCTTCTGTACTTCTTTATAAAATTCTTTTTTGGAACCGTTTGCAGGATTAACAGCATAAATGATCAAACTGTCTTGACCTCTGTTCATCCACTGCACCAATACATTTGAAGCATCGGGAGTCCAATAGGGCATACCAAAATACTGATCATTCTTTTCGTTAAAATCTGCCCAAGTCATTGAACTGCCATCTGCTGATGTGATTCCCACTTTTACAGATGGATTTACATCTCCCGATTTTGGATAACGGGTATTTTCAACATAGCCATGCTGGCCTGTTTCTCCAACAATAGGGAAGAGCGGTACATTGGTATCATCCATTCTCATGAAACAGATCGACTTGCTGTCCGGACTCCACCAATATGATTTGTATCTGCTTGGTCTTCCCAGAATTTCTTCAAAATAAACCCAGCTTGCATAACCGTTTAATATCAAATCACTTCCATCTTTTGTGAGTCGGAATTCTTTTCCAGATGAGATTTCAATGGTGTATAAATCATTTTTTCTTGTGAAGGCAACCCATTTTTTATCGGGAGATAAGGTAGGATTGATTTCTGCTTCAGGTGATTTGGTGAGTTGTTTTTCTTCCTTGCCGTTGACAATTAAAAACAAATCATTGTTTCTTGATTGAACAGTAACTGTTTCACCAACTTCTTTTTGAAGTGCGTTCTTGCTAGATGGAGTTTGTTTACCTGTTTTTGCATTGATCAGTATATAGCTGGTTGCAGTATCTCCATTTTCTTTTTTGCTGATCAATACTTGTTCGTCGTCCAACCAACCAATAACTTGTGGAAGTGTTTGGATGAGGGTAGGAATTTTTTCTCCTTTCAACATTTGGTTGTCTGTCAGATTTTTTTTCTGAGCAACACAAATGCTTGCTAAAAACAACAATGCAATCGATAATATTTTTTTCATATTTAAAAGTTGAATCAATCTCTGTAGTTCAATGCAGGTTTTCTGTTTCCAAGCAACGCTTCGTATTTATAATTTCCTTTTTGTTTTACAAATTCATCCTTGGCTTGTTGGATCAATGCAGGGTTGCTGAATAGGTCAATAGCTGTCATGGCCATTGTTTTCGCTGCAACATTCATTCCTTTTGTACCGATCTCTGTTCCGCCACAGGCAACCGCTTGCCAGCTGTGCGCCGGCGTTCCAGGGGCCCAGGTGGCAGCTCTTAAGCCAACGGTGGGCACTGCATAACTCACATCTCCAACATCAGTTGATCCTCCACCTGCGTCTGATTCTATTTTTAGGGGCTTTACTTTTTCTGCTTCTTCAACTGCTGGATATTTAAACGTGAAGGAAGTTTGAATTTTTTCAGCAAATGCTTTTTCTTCTGCAGTGTATTTTACACCACCCACTGCTTCAAGATTTTTTTGCATGGCTTCTGCCAGGGTTTTGTTGAGCAGCAAATCATGTGTGCCGCCAATGATCTCGTAATCCATTTTTGTTTCTGTTCCCATTGCAGCAGCTTTGGCCGCATTGACTACACGTTCAAAAATTTGTTTTACTTGATCGCGCTTAGGATGTCGAACATAATAATAAACTTCAGCAAAATCTGGCACAACATTGGGAGCCTTTCCACCACTTGTGATTACATAATGTATTCTGGTTTCTTGTGGAATATGCTCTCTCATGAGGTTTACCATGTAGTTCATCGACTCAACAGCATCCAATGAAGAGCGTCCGTTTTCAGGAGAAGCGGCAGCATGTGCTGAGAGTCCATAAAATCTGAATTTTGCAGAACTGTTTGCCAAGGCACTTGTCATGGTAACTCCATTTTCATTGCCTGGATGCCAATGAACAACTGCATCTACATTGTTGAACAAGCCTGCGCGAACCATGTATACTTTACCAGATCCGCCCTCTTCTGCGGGGCATCCAAATACCTTGATGGTTCCGGTAAGTTTTTTCTGTTCGATGAGTTTTTTGATTTCAATGCCAGCTGCTACGGAAGCTGTACCAAACAGATGGTGACCACATCCATGTCCACCTGCCTTACCTGCAATGGATTTTTTCTCAGGAACTGCTTCCTGAGCCAATCCTGGAAGGGCATCAAATTCTGCTAAGATTCCGATGACAGGCTGACCTGATCCATAAGTTGCCACAAAGGCAGTTGGAATTTCAGCCACACCTGCTTCTACCGAAAAGCCTTCCTTTTTTAAAGTCTCCTGTAATAAAGCAGAGCTTTTTACTTCTTTGTACCCCAACTCTGCATGGTTCCATATTTGAAGGGCGATGTTTTTATATTGATCATAGGCATTTTGAAGGTTTTGAACTGCCGTAGCCTTCATGCCTTCCTCTGGTGCTGGAGCGGCCTTCTTTTTTTGTGCTGTGGTTGAAAGAGCAAGCAAGAGCAAGCCTGCTGAAGCCATCATACTGATTCGTTTCATTCGAAGAATTTTAGGTACACAATTTAACGGCTAATCCTTACATTTATGCAGGGGCGCTTGAATTTTTATCGTCCAATTTTATTCTAAAATCATCCATATGGTTCGTTTATTCTATTCTTTTTTGCTGTTGATTTCCTGTACAGTTGCAATTGCACAAACCAGAGATAATCAGGGTACGCTCAGACAAAATGCATTCAGTATGCATAATATATTAAGGAGCAGTTCTCCCTATAAAAGTTTACAATGGAGAAATGTGGGTCCGGATCTAATCAGCGGTAGGTGCACCGAAGTATTAGGAGTGCCAGGAAATAAAAACATCATCTATGCTTCTTTTGCATCTGGAGGATTATGGAAAACATCCAATGCGGGTGAATCATGGGAACCATTGTCTGATAAAATCGGAACCTTGTCGATCGGATCATTTGATGTTGCTCCCAGCAATCCAAATATTATTTATCTCGGTACAGGGGAAGCAAATATTTTCAGGGCTTCTCTTCCTGGAATGGGAGCATACAAATCAACCGATGGTGGTAAAACATGGAATAAAATCGGGTTGACCAACACCGGTACCATCGCAAGGGTTCGTGTTCATCCCACCAATCCTAATATCGTATATGTAGCTGCTGGAGGAAATGAATGGAGTTATAACTACGACAGAGGTTTGTTCAAAACAACGGATGGTGGTAAAACATGGAAGAAAATGTTGGGCAATGATGAAAAAACCGGAGTGGTTGATATTGCCATAGATCCTTCCAACCCTGATATTATCTTGGTTTCAACATGGAACCGCATCCGAAGAAGATGGAGTGATCCAGTTCCTGAAGATGGTGATTATATCTACAAAACAACCGATGGTGGAAATAACTGGAAAAAAATAACACTAGGGCTACCTGCAACAAAATTCACTGGAAGAATTGGATTGAGTATTCATAAAAACAATCCAAACATCGTTTACGCTTATGTAGATAACCATACTCCGAAACGTGATCCCAAAGCTGGTGAGCTGGATCCATACGGAAGACCAATTCAAGTAATACCTTATGGAGTGCAGGTGTACAGGAGTGATGATAAAGGAGAGTCATGGAGAAAGGTGAGTACAGAAGATGATAAACTAGAAAGATTTGCTGGAACCTATGGATGGGTATTTGGACAAATACGTGTTGATCCGAACAATCCTGATCTGGTTTATATCATGGGGGTACCACTTGCAAAATCGGTTGATGGTGGTAAAACGTTTAATGCAATGAGGTCTAACCAGAAAGGCAGTGATCCGAGTCACAGTGATAATCATGCGTTGTGGATTGATCCAAGCAACAGCAATTATATCATCAATGGTAACGACGGGGGCGTAGTATTGAGTTATGACGGTGGCAATACCTGGAAAAATTTCTTCAGAAAAATTCCAACTACACAGTTCTATAATGTAACATATGATATGGCTACTCCATTTAATGTTCTGGGTTCAGTGCAGGATGAAGGAAGTTTTATGGGAAGTATTAAAAACACCTATGGTAAAAAACCAGTGGGTATCAAACCATGGCAGGATGCACCAGGTGGCGAAGGCACTATCATTGCAGTAGATCCAAAGGATTCGAACCTTGTTTATGCAAGTACTTTTTATGGAAGATTGCAAAAAAGTGATTTGAGAATGCCAAGGGTTGAATGGGGGAAGAAAGAAAATCCTGATTCCATTCGCTCAAAAGAAATTTTTCCAAAGAAAGCTGATGATGAGGAAGTGCACAGAGGTGAGTGGCTTGCATTCACCATGCTTTCTCCGCATGACAACAAAAGCATTTATCATGGTTTTCAATATTTGTTTGAATCAAAAGATGCGGGTAATACCTGGAAACGTATCAGCGAGGATCTCACATACAATGATAAATCCAGGATGGGCAGAACTCCATATGCCATCAATCACCAGGCTATTACAGCCATCGATGAATCACCATTGCAAAAAGGATTGCTTTATGTTGGTACTGATGATGGAAGGGTTTGGGTGAGAAATGCAGAAGGGGAATCCTTTAAATTGATCATGAAAAATATTCCTCAGAATGCTCATGTATCAAGACTTGTTGCATCGAAGTTCAAAAAAAACAGGGTGTATCTCACACTCAGCAACAGAAGAGAGGATGATGACAAACCATATATATATGTATCCGAGGATAATGGAACAACTTGGAAGAGCATTGCCTCCAATCTTCCTGCATCTCCTGTAAATGTGGTTCGCGAAGACTTGCAGAATCCATCAATATTATATTGTGGAACAGATATGGGCATTTATGTTAGTAACAATGGAGGTGCATCTTGGAAATCTCTCCAATGCAATCTGCCAGCAACAGTATCAGTACAGGATTTATTTATTCACCCAAGAGATAAACAACTCGTTATTGCAACCTATGGAAGAGGTGTCTATGTGATGGATGATATCAGATCAATCAAATAATCCAACATGTTTTATCAAAACAAAACTGTTTTTATTACTGGAGCTACAAGGGGGATTGGTAAAGCAATTGCATTGAAGCTTGCTAAAGAAGGTGCCAATATTGTAATTGCTGCTAAATCGGTTGAAGAAAATCCAAAACTTGGCGGTACTATTTATTCTGCTGCAGAAGAAGTTGAAAAAGCAGGTGGTAAGGCATTGGCTATTCAATGTGATATTCGTTTTGAAGAACAAATTATAGATGCAATTGACAAGGCAGTGAAAACTTTCGGGGGCATTGATATTCTCGTGAACAATGCTTCCGCTATTTCACTGACCAATACTGAACAAACAGAAGCAAAGAAATTTGACCTGATGCACGACATCAATGTGAGAGGAACTTTTTTGGTCTCCAAACATTGTATTCCCCATTTGAAAAAAGGGAAGAATCCGCACATGCTTTTTTTGTCTCCTCCCATCAACCTGCATCCAAAGTGGTTTGCAAATCATGTTGCATACACCATCAGCAAATATGATATGAGCATGATTATGCTTGGGTTATCAGAGGAATTAAAAAAATACGCGATTGCTTCCAATGCACTGTGGCCCAAGACTACCATCGCTACTGCAGCTGTTCAAAATTTATTGGGTGGACAAGCATTGATCAATATGAGCAGAACACCGGATATCATTTCAGATGCAGCATATTATATTTTTCAAAAGCCTTCAAACCAATGCACTGGAAACTTTTTCATTGATGAAAAAGTATTGGCAGATGAAGGCATCAGTGATTTGTCGCACTACGCTGTAGTGCCTGGTGCAACTTTGTACAACGACCTGTTTACTGATTGATCCTGATTTCGCTGTTGGTGATTTTATAGATTTCAAATGTTTTGAAATCCTGCGGCGCTGACAATCCTTCGCCATACATGATCATATCTGGTGTGTGGATGCTGACTGATTTTTCAGTGAAAAACTTTGCAAGGTTTTGGTCCCAGGTTAGTTCTTTGCAAAACAATGTATCTCCTTTCGTGTTGTATACTTTTACATTGTCCTTGAGATAAACAACATTTTTGTTTTCATAATAGAATGCCTGCATGGCATCCATTTTACTCTCAATATTTTTCAGGGAGTCATAGAAGTCGACATGCAAAGTTTTTGGAAGTACAATGCGGATGGTGGAATCCTGATACCGCATAAAAACCGGTGCAACCAATCTTGCTCGCATGATTCCTGATTGGCTGATGAAACTCTCTATAGAATCTGCTTGATCTACTCCTAATTTTTTTTGAAAAAATGCATTGACTTTTTGCTCGTCATTTTCGCAAGCCATCATCAGCATGGATGAAAGCATCAGCAAAAAGCAAATTCTGATCACAAAATGAAATTTATTGATACTTAGGCTTGTTAAACCAGATATCACCTAGATTAAGTCCCAATGAAAATCTGAAAATACTTTCCTTGATTTCATTGGTGTTGTTTCCTCTGTAGCAGAGTTCAAATGCGGTATTGATGATTGTATACTGGTTTGTATAAACATTTCTTCTCACGGGAAGTCCGGCTCCAAAGCTGAATGTTTTCTGGTTGATGGTATTCTTCAATTTAAAATTATCCGGACCAAACGAGAACCCGAATCTGTATGCAACCCTCGACCAGTATTTCTCACTTTTATAATTCGGAATCAATTGAGAACCGAATCTTGCAGTCCAGTTATCGACTTGGTTGTCATTGCTGCCGTAGTATCTGTAATCATTCCACTTGGCTTTGTTAAGTTCAACACCAACCATCCAAACACTTTCTTTATCAATACTGATTCCTGCGCCCCATGATGAAGGATAAATGATGGTTCCTTTTTCTTCATTTCCACGATATACGCTGTCGATGGTCTGAACTCCTTGAGTGGTGGTGAAGCTGATGGTTTCTCTTGAAATACTTCTGGTTGCAGATAGTTCTGACTTGAAGTTTGAGAAGGCGCCAATTTTGATGGAAGTTGTTTTGTCTAAATTGATTTTATATTGAAATCCAGCATTGTAAAACATGCCCCCAAAGCGCGTTGTATCTGTAGAATTAGACATTTTGTAGGTGATGGTATCATTGACAAAAGAAACCCTGGTATTGTATTCCTTGTTGCCAAACATATATCCAACATTGAAGCCAACTGTAAAATTTTTTGTGCCGAATCCCATGCCTGTGAATGCTTGATAAGATCCTCCATTTCCCACATAACCGTATCTGATGCTGTCAATAGACGTACGTGTTCTGATGGATATATCGTAGTTGATGCGACTGATTGGACGAAGTCCGATATTCATTCCCCAATTATTTTTCTTGGAAAGGGGCAATCCCAAATTGAAATAAGATGGAATCAGATAATTGGATCCAAAACTCTTTGGAGGATTCAATGTCCTCAAGGTTCTTGAGCTGTAATCCAATCCAATGTCGTAAGAAGTAATTTTGATGTTTGCGTAAGAAGCTGGGTTGGTGAAATTAACCGACTGAAAATTGTTGTAGGCAGCAGTCAATCCTCCCATGGCTCTATTCAGGTTGTTTTGCGCAGGAGTAATATTACCCAATCCATATCTTGAATAAGGTGAATTTTCCTGTGCCTCAGTCTTGGGGATGAGAAAAATAATTGAAATAAAAAACGCTGAAAAACAATTAGTTATTGGTCTCACTGATCGCATACAATCCTTTAAATAATAAGTCGGGGTCTGCAAATATCTTCTTTTTGAGAAGCCTTTCAAAATAGTTGCAATCACCCCCGGTTAAAACGACGTTAAAGTTCCCATATTTTTCCCGATATGCCTCGGTTATTCCCTCAATTTCCTTGGTCATGCCCCAAATTACTCCGCTGAGGATATTGGTTTTGGTGTCATAACCGATAAGGGGGAAACTCCATTCTTTTTCAACCAATGGCAGGAGTGCAGTATAATCTTTGAGCGATTTTAGTCTCATTTCCAATCCTGGCGAGATGCTTCCCCCTAAAAATACCCCTGCACTGTTGATGAAATTATAGGTGATGCAGCTGCCCAGTCCAATCACCAAATTGTTCATTTTCGGGAAAAAATGTACTGCCGCTGCTGCCAATGCAAGTCTGTCGGCTCCCATGGTCTCGGGTTTTCCAACAGCCAATGAAAAATTTAATCTGGATTGGTGGTTTAAGAAATGAAAAGAAGTGGCTGCAGCCAATGCTTCCTCTATGTTTTTTTCATGGTGAACAACGGATGATAAAATTGATTTTTCCGGTTTGAATTGTGCAATAAGTGACTTTAGATGTTCAAGCGTATTTTTTTCCAATACACAAGCATGGATGAGATGGGAGCCTTCAAAGACAGCAGCTTTCATTCTGGTGTTGCCAAGATCAACACATAAAGTCTTCATGCACTTTTTTTGCAAAGGTGTGATAAAGTTGTTGAATCGCTTACATTATTATCATCTTATTGCGATAATTTTATGCATTCACATGACAGCAGAAATCCTATCTGCAGCGTACGCTGGAGATAAAAAAAGCATTGCTAGAATTATTTCACTGATTGAGAATCAGGTCGACTTGCATCTTCGGCAACCAGGCCATTCAGTTCCCGTCATAGGTATAACAGGTCCACCCGGTGCAGGTAAAAGCACATTGGTGGATGCACTGATAGGCGAATACGTGAATGATGGAAAATCAGTTGCTGTATTATGTGTAGATCCATCTTCAGTTGTTCATCAGGGTGCCATTTTAGGTGATCGCATTCGCATGAGCCAATGGTTCAATCATGAAAAAGTTTTTATTCGATCGCTTTCCAGTAGAGGTTCAATGGGTGGACTGCATCCTGCTATTGGGAAGATCAAAGTTTTTATGCAGGCCTGCCCCTTTGATGTGATCCTCATTGAAACAGTTGGCGTTGGACAATCTGAAATTGAAATCATCAAACATGCCGATAAAACTGTCTTGGTATTGGTACCAGAGGCTGGTGATGAAATACAATTGATGAAATCAGGCATCGTGGAAGTCGCAGATTTGTTTGTAGTAAATAAAGTTGACAGACCAGGTTCCAATATTTTTGTTACGCAACTCAGCAATATGCTGAAATCAAAATCTTCTTCAAAGCCAGTATGTTCAACCATCGCAAGCAAGGGTGATGGAGTATCTGAACTGAAAAAAACGATCGATGCCCTGATATGAAGTATAGGATTTTGTATTCACTTTATTATTTAATCTCTTTGCTGCCATTGAAAGTGCTCTATGTATTGAGTGACATCATCGCTTTTGTCATTCACCGACTGCTTCGTTACCGGAAAGACATTATCATGCAAAACCTTTTGATCGCTTTTCCAGAAAAAACAGATGAAGAGCGGAATGTCATCGCAAATAAATTTTATCAAAATATTGTTGACTCGCTGATTGAAACAATTAAGCTCATCAGTGCAAATGATCAGCAGTTTGAAAAAATGTTTGTATTTGAAGAGAACTTATTTGAAGAACTTCAACGTACAGATAAAAAAATTCAAATGCATGGACTCCATGGTTTCAACTGGGAGGTATTGAACTTGGGTATTTCAAAGAATTTGCAACTACCTTTTCTGGGTGTTTATCAGCCAATCAAGAATCCATTTTTTGAAAAACTCCTCAACAAGATCCGCACCAAATATGGTACCATTCTGATTCCTGCAACTGATTTTAAAAATCATTTTCATCCTTTTAAAGACCAGCAATATGTCATAGCGTTGGTAGCAGATCAGAATCCCAAAAGAGCAGATCAATCATGGTGGGTTGATTTTTTTGGAAGGCCTACAGCATTTACACAAGGACCAGAAAACGCTGCAAGGGCAACAAACAACCGTGTGGTATTTGGAAATTTTTATAAAATAAAAAGAGGTGTTTACACCTGTTCAGTCGAGAGCATTATCGATGATCCTGCTTCTTTGCAACCCGGTGAGTTGACTTTAAAATATGTGCTATTTGCAGAAAAATGTATCAGAGCGCGTCCTGATAATTATTTGTGGAGCCACCGTAGATGGAAGCATGAATACAAAGAAGAATATGCAGCGTTGCGACTTACTTCAGCAAATCTGTAACCATCTGATTGAGCAGGTCCAGTCTTTCTAAATTGAGACTATAATACATAAACTTGCCTTCTCTTTTTGTTTTTACAATGCCTGCTCTTCTGAGAATAGCGAGGTGTTGACTCGCAACGGATTGCTCCATGCGCATTTCAACAAACAATTCTGTTACCGTAGTTTGCCCTCTGCCATCAATGAATTGAATCATCTCCTGCCTCAATTTGTGATTGATGGCCCTGAGAATTAAACCTGCTTTTTTAATATTTAGGTGGTTCAAAGATGGGGCAGTAGATTTCAATTTATTTATTTGTGGCGAGCGTGCATTCGAGGAACTGCTCTCTTCTTTTATAAAGTCTGACATGAAGGGTGTTTTGGTTAGGGTGGTTAGTAATCGATTGCAATTTATTGCTTTTTCATAAATAATGAAGGACTGTAAAAGTCTTTTACATAAAATGGTTCTGTATATGCGAGATTGCTAAAGGCTTGGAGGCTCCAGTGTTTCAACGTTAATTCAATCTGTTCCTTGATACTACTTTCGGTTTTAGGAAAAAGTGCATGAGAGCTATTGGTGATAGATTTCCATTTTTCTGCGCCATTTCCAACAAACGCAATTTGATGTTTTGACAATGTTTCTTGAAAACTGTTTTCATCCAATATCATTGCCATTGGCTCCAGCTTACAATTCATTTGATCATCATACATAGAAGTGTAAACTTCCATTCTTCTCGCATCAATCATCGCACATACCATGTCCGATTTTTTTATTTTCACACTGCTTGCCAACCAATCCAACGTATTGATACATATCAGCGGAATGTTCAGTGCATAACAAATTCCTTTTGCAGCTGACAATCCAACCCTCAGTCCGGTATAAGAACCTGGGCCATTGATCACTGAAACTGCTTGAATAGATGAAATCGGTCGTTCTGTTTTTTTATATAATTCTTTGATAGCAGGTTGCAGAAAGGATGCATGGTCCATTGGACTCTCATTCTCAAGCATTGCCAGCAGTTGATCTCCATGCGATAAACCGACATATGCTTTGTTCAATGCAGTATTGATATGTAAAATGATAGGCTGATGCATCTCGATGCAAAAATAGGTTGTGATAAAGCATTTATCTTCCTTAAATTTGAAATCATGGCAAAGAAAATTATCAATACCAACAACGCACCTGCCCCTATCGGACCTTATAACCAATCTGTGCTGGCGAATGGGTTTTTATTTATCTCCGGACAAATTGCAATCAATCCAGCCAATGGCAATATTGAGGCCACTACCATCGCTAATGAAACTGATCAAGTAATGAAAAACCTTGATGCTATTTTGAAAGAAGCGGGGTTGAATTTTTCTCATGTAGTCAAGACAACCATTTTCCTCTCGGACATGTCGCATTTTGCCACTGTAAACGAGGTCTATGCAGCCTATTTTACTGCAGACCATCCCGCTCGTGAAACCGTTGCTGTGAAAGGGCTCCCTAAGGGGGTAAATGTGGAGATCAGCATGATTGCGGCAGCATAAATTGTTTCCTCTTATCTTTGCGGCATGCGACCTATTTGGGCCATATCATTGCTCTTGCTGCACCTCTTTAACATGGGGGGCTATCAACTCTTGTTCAAACACTTTGAAGAAGTGTCGAATACAAGATTGGTTGCAAAAATTGATCACCAGGACTATGATGAAAAAAATCTATTGGAGATAAAAGTTCCCATTCATTTGCCTTACCAATTGGATTGGGCAGATTATGAAAGGGTTGACGGTGAAATTGTATTAGAAGGTGTGCATTATAATTACGTGAAAAGGAAACTGGTGAATGATACGATGACCTTTCTTTGTTTGCCGAATACTGAAAAGACCCAAATTCACCATGCAAGGGAGACATTTTATTCTTTGGTGAATGATTTACAACAGGAAACATCCAACCAAGAGTCAGGTTCCGTTCCGCCAACATCCAAACCCATTAAGTTCAATGTTACTGAATTTGATCAAGACGCTGTTGTTTTCGAGCTAAACCAATTCAATCAAACAAAACGGGCTGATTTTCTTTTATTCAGTTCGGTACTTGCAGATAATTTCATGCCTGCTATTGAAAGGCCACCAGCTACGATTGCATAATTCGCAGTTTTCAATTTTTTTATTTCAATAAATATTTCATGAGAATTTTCATATCTGCATTGATATGTTTATCTATCATATCATGCAACCAGTCCGCGTCAGATTATCATTCAAAGTTTGAAGATCCTTTGCTGTTCAGTAAAACAGTGAAGCAACTGAATGATATCGTGCTGGAAAATAATTTTCCTCCGATGATAGCATCGCGCAATTATGCGTATGCATCCATTGCTGCATATGAATGTGTTGCTGCAGACAACCCAACGTATGCATCCTTCTCAGGAAGAATCAAACACATGCCTATCATGCCCAAGCCTGCGGATCCTTCAAAAGTGGATTATGCACTTTCGGCTTTATTGGCTTTCATCAAAGTAGGCAATGAGGTAACTTTTCCTGAAGGCAGCATGATGAAATACTACGATCATGTATTGCATGATGCAGACAGCATGAATGTTCCAGCTGCAGTTGTGAGCGCAAGCACTGAATTTGCTGACTCAATTGCATCTGCAATTTTGAAATGGAGCAAAGGGGATCATTACGCTGCAACACGAGGTGCATCGAGATATTCGGTGAATGATTCTTCGGGAAGATGGGTTCCCACTCCGCCCATGTATGCATCAGGGTTGGAACCACATTGGAGAGAAATCAGACCATTTGTGTTGGACTCTGCATCTCAGTTCAAACCTGGTAGACCGCCCATGTTTGATATGAAACAAAATAGTGTTTACCATCATTCAATGATGGAGGTAAAAAATACAGTTGATCAATTGACGGATGAACAAAAACACATTGCAGATTTCTGGGATGACAATCCTTTTAAAATGAATGTAACCGGACACGTCATGTTTGCAACAAAAAAATTCTCACCTCCGGGTCACTGGATGAATATCGTTGGAATAGCCGCAAAACATGCAAAAGCAGATTTTGCAAAAACAGTTGCATCCTATGCATATACTTCCATCGCTTTGTTTGATGGATTTATCAGTTGTTGGGATGAAAAATACAGAAGCAATTATGTGCGTCCTGAAACCATCATCAATGCACATGTTTCTGCAGATTGGCGTCCGTATATTCAGACACCACCATTTCCGTCTTATACAAGCGGACACTCAACTATTTCTGCAGCTGCAGCTGAAGTGATGACAGCTTTTTACGGAGATAATTTATCATTTACCGACACTTCTTTGTTGGAGTTCGGTATTGCAAACCGTGAAATAAAATCATTTCACGATGCAGCCCAGGAAGCAAGTATATCCCGGCTTTACGGAGGTATACATTATCGATTTGATCTTGACTCCGGAAATGCCGCCGGTAAAAGATTGGGAGCATCGATCGTTCAACGTTTAATAAAAAAATAATTACATGAAAAATTCAATCATATTATTATTTATTTCTATTCTATCCATTCAAAAAATACATGCACAAGGTTGTGTTGCGATTAGAGGATTAGGTGCATTCTCCTGTGCAACACACCAGGAAGATGCCCAACCACCAAGCGGTTGGATCTTGACCATCAACTCAAGGTATTTTAAATCATACAAACATTTTGTTGGGATGGTTGAACAAAAAGAACGCGTAGAGAATGGAACAGAAGTGATCAATCATTCATTTAGCACTGATTTGTTTTTACAACGTCAGTTTAACAGAAGAGTAAGCCTGGGCTTTAATCTTCCCATCATTTCAAACGCAAGATCCTCTATGTATGAACATGGAGGCAATACTGGTGGACCTTCAGCAAGAATGAGCACACATTCTTTCGGTATCGGCGATGCACGTGTTGCTTTTTATTATTGGATGATGGATCCCCTAAAAAAGAGAAAATGGAATGTGCAGCTTGGTGCTGGAATTAAACTTCCTACAGGAGATTATAATTATCAGGATTATTTTTATAAAAACGATACTACAAGAACACTTGGTCCTGTGGACCAATCCATTCAATTGGGTGATGGCGGAACTGGACTCACTTTAGAGTTGAATAGTTATTATACCTTATCAAAAGATTTTTCTATCTACGGAAATTTCTTTTATCTCTCTAACCCAAGAGAGCAAAACGGTGTTTCAACTGCACGTGGCGGCATTCCTACAACGACCAGCATCAGCTATGGAAGCAATGTGATGAGTGTGCCGGATCAATACATGTATCGCGGTGGTATCAATTATATGAATAATGAATTTTCTGCCAGCCTTGGTTTGCGCAAAGAGGGAATTCCGCCAAAAGATTTGATTGGCGGCAGCAATGGATTCAGAAGACCAGGCTATGTGGTGTCTGTTGAACCTGGTGTAAGCATCGAGAAAAAGAAATTGGTTTATTTCGTCAATTTGCCTGTGGCTGTTCAACGAAACAGAACCCAAAGTGTTCCAGATATGATTCGCACACAGAAAACAGGGGTGTATTTCAAAGGAGATGCAGCTTTTGCAGACTATTTGATCAATGTTGGCATGGTGGTGAAATTATAATTTGAACTAACTTACTGGTGGATTGTTTTAAATAGTATGCAAGAAAACCAACAACCACCAGTGAGCTTAGATTTTTCAGTGAACGAAGAGAAACTGAAAAACATTTTCAAGCAACAGGTTGATTATTTCAACTCAGGGGCCACCCGTCCTCTGAAGTTTCGTATCAATGCACTCAAACAGTTGAAAGCTGCCGTTCAGCAACATGAAGCTGAAATTGAAAAAGTACTCTTTCAAGATTTGAGAAAATCCAGCTTTGAAGCATTCGGAACTGAAGTAGGCATCATCCTCAAAGAAATTGATTTTACCATTGGTCATTTGGAAGATTGGGCCAAGCCTCAATCTGTTCCGACACCACTGATGTTTTTTCCTTCATCCAGTAAAATTTACAGAGATCCATTGGGTGAAGTACTGATCATTGCTCCCTGGAACTATCCCTTTCAACTTGTATTTGGTCCATTGATTTGTGCCATTGCCGGTGGCAATACCGCGTTTATCAAACCTTCTGAAGAAGCAGTGCATACTGCTTTGTTGGTTGAAAAAATTATTCATGAAACGTTTGATGCACATTATATATATGTAGTACAGGGCATTGGTGCGGAAATCATTCCTGCATTGATTACTTCTGTGAGATTTGATCATATCTTTTTTACAGGAAGTACCATGGTTGGACAAAAAATTATGGAGATGGCTTCCAAAAAATTGATTCCAGTAACACTCGAGCTGGGAGGAAAAAGTCCAACCATCGTTGACGCATCTGCCAACCTTGATTATACAGCTAAAAAAATTGTCTGGAGCAAGCTGATCAATGCCGGACAAACTTGCATTGCACCAGATTATCTCTTGATACACAGTTCTGTGAAGGACATCTTGGTTGAAAAAATCAGGCAACAGATTTCAAGCATGTTTGGAAGCAATATTCAACACAGTGAAGACTATGGTCGTATCATCAACCAAAAACGATTTAAGAAGCTGGTCTCATATTTGGAAGGTGCAAAAATCATCTCTGGTGGAAACTATGATGAGAAAGATTTATACATAGAGCCAACAATCATCGAACATCCATCTATGGAGGATGCTGTGATGAAAGAAGAAATATTTGGACCCATTCTTCCTGTGATTTCCTTTAATGATCATGCTGAAGTGATGCAATGGATTGAAAAGAATCCATTTCCACTGGCATTGTATTTATTTGCGGATGATAAGAAAGTACAGGACATGTACATACAACAGGTTCGATTTGGAGGATGCAGTATCAACAATGGATTGGTACATATTGGAAATCCCCATCTTCCATTTGGTGGTGTTGGTCCAAGCGGAATTGGACAATATCATGGAAAATTCGGATTCGAAAACTTTACGCGTCCTAAATCTGTGATGATCTCTAAATCCTGGTTTGATGTTCCAATGTGGTACGCGCCTTTCAAAGGGAAAACCGGATTGATCAAGAAGATTTTCAAATTTACCTAAGACCATGCAAACAAAAATAAAGTTCCGAGGAGTTGTAACGTTGCTTGTAGTTGCGACAATGATTATTGGATGTTCCTGCTCCTCTTCAAAAATTCAAACCGACATGAGTGCCAGACAAAAAATATTAAAATCATTTTATCCAACATTAACTAAAGTGACCAGGTTTTTTGGCGTTAAAACCAATGTTAAACTTCCGGGCAAGAAAGTTACTGCTCCAGTTTCTTTGTTTGACTTCAACTTTGAAAGCATTGATGGGAACACAACTTCCATCAAGAATTTTTCAGGAAAAAAAATTGTGATTGTAAATACGGCCAGTGATTGTGGTTATACAGGGCAGTATGAAGAGCTGCAAAAACTCTACACGCAGGAAAAAGGAAATATAGTGATCATCGGTTTCCCTGCGAATGATTTTAAAGAGCAGGAGAAGGGCAGCAATGAAGCCATCGCTTCTTTTTGCAAGAAAAATTATGGTGTTGAATTTCCATTGGCCGCTAAATCTGTTGTTGTAAAAAGCAATTATCAACATCCAGTTTTCAAATGGCTTTCTGATCCATCTCAAAATGGTTGGAATGGCCGCGACCCAGTTTGGAATTTTTCCAAATACATCATTGATGAGCATGGTAACCTGATTGGATATTTTGATCCCGGTGTGAGTCCACTTAGCAATGAATTTTTATCCGTTTTGCATACACCACAGTCTTAATATGATGAACGCCGCTCCCTCACATGTTGTTTTGGTAAATGAGCATGATGAAGCCATCGGTACCATGGAAAAAATGGAAGCACATGAAAAGGCGCTGCTGCACAGGGCATTCAGTGTTTTTATTTTTAATGACAAAGGGGAAATGCTTCTGCAACGGAGGTCTCTAAGAAAGTATCACAGCGGGGGACTTTGGACGAACGCTTGTTGCAGTCATCCTTATCCAGGAGAGGATGTATTGGATGCCGCAATCAGAAGAACAAAGGAGGAGCTTGGAATTGTTGTTGAATTAAAAAAAGCTTTCTCATTTACATACAAGGCCGCATTAGATGCAGGACTCACCGAACATGAATTCGATCATGTTTTTATTGGAAATTTTCAGGGAAAAATCAAAGCAAATCCCGATGAGGTTGGAGATTATGCATACCTCGACATGAAATATCTTTCTGAACACATAGAAAAATATCCTGAAAAATATACGATTTGGTTTAGAATTGCTCTTCCCATGTTGCAAGATTATATGCGCAAAAGCCTTCAATGATCTTGTAACTTTACTTTGTATAAAAGCATATTTTTTCGTGGAAGATATCTGTAAATACATTTGAAAAAATGTTGCATTTGGTATCTTGACCACATGATTGTGCAACCATCGGTTATGGCTAAATCTTTTGATGCCTCTATGTTAAGGGCTTGGTCTGCATTTTCAGACGAATTCATTGCAGTATGGGATGATAAGGGTACCGAGTTGTTGTATTTCAATGATTCTTTTACCAAGTTATTCGGATATCAGGACCGTGATGAATTTAAAAATTCATATGTTTTCTTGTGTCCACGTGAAAACGATTTGGATAAAAATCTTTCCAAGCTGATGTTTGATAACATTAAGCGCCATGGAAATTGGACAGAAGAAGTTTTGTTGAGAAAACAATCTGGAGAAGTTTTTTTAGGTAGACTTGATATCGGAAAGTTCAGTTATGATGGGCAGGGCTTCTACCTTCAACGCATCATTGATATTGATGCACAGAGAATTTCTTCTGCCAATTTATATAAAGAAGTAAAGAAGTTTGAAGCCCTTTTTCAATTTGCAACGCTTCCTATTTTATTGGTCAATAATCATGGTGGAATAATACTGGCAAATAAACAAGCAAAAGAATTATTTGGCTATTCGTCAGAAGAGTTGATAAACATAAAGGTTGAAGATCTAATCCCCGATCGTTTTCGTGGATCTCATGAGCATCACCGAAACCGCTATGATCAAAAGCCTGAAAACAGGCCCATGGGCAAGGGTTTGCAATTATCCGCCAAAAAGAAAAGTGGTGAAGAGTTTCCAGTTGAAATCAGCTTGGGTCATTATAAAGTAGATGAAGAGCAATTTGTAATTGCCTTTGTCATCGATATCACCAAGCGCCTTGAAAGTGAAAATGCTTTGAGGGCACAGAAAGAAGAACTGGAAAAAGTTAATGAACAAATCGAGAAGCTGAACGAGGAACTTGAATTAAAAGTAGAGCAGCGAACAAGGGAGTTGTCTGATGCATTAAGTAAAGAACGTGAATTGAGTGATCTGAAATCTCGATTTGTGTCGATGGCCTCACATGAGTTTCGTACTCCTTTGAGCACCATCCTTTCCTCCGTTTCTTTGATTGCTAAGTATACACAAGCTGAAGATCAGGATAAACGTGACAAACATATCATGCGCATTCGCTCATCGGTTAACAACCTAACAGATATTTTAAATGAGTTTCTTTCCCTTGGAAAAATTGAAGAAGGAAAAATTCAACAACATGTGTCTGAGTTTAATGTAAAAGAGCAACTACAATTGATGATTCAAGAGATCCAACCAATATTAAAAAAAGAACAAGAAATCTCATTCAACCACAATGGTTGCGTACATGTGAAGATGGATCTATCGTTGCTGAGAAATATCATGATCAACCTTATCTCCAATGCCATTAAATTTTCTTCAGATGGTGCCACCATCTGGGCAGAAAGTGAATTGAACGGAAGTGGTATGTTAACCATTCAAGTAAAAGACCAGGGACTTGGCATACCAGATGAAGACAAAAAACATCTCTTTGAAAGATTTTTCAGAGGAAAAAATGTCACCAATATTCAAGGAACCGGATTGGGATTGCATATTGTTTCAAAATATGTTGAATTGATGGGAGGTCGAATCGAGGTGGAAAGTGAATTGAACAAAGGCACCCTGTTTACTTTAAAATTTAACTTATGAACACTGTTTTATTGATTGAAGACAATGTAGAGATCAGAGAGAATACTGCAGAAATTCTTGAGCTGGCAAATTATCGTGTGATCACTGCAGAAAATGGAAAAGATGGAATTGAAAAAGCTACATCAGAAAAGCCGGATGTTATTGTTTGTGATATCATGATGCCCGTATTGGATGGATATGGTGTATTGCATATGTTGAACAAGAGTGAAGATTTAAGGGAGATTCCTTTTATTTTTTTAACAGCTAAAACTGAGCGCCTTGATTTTCGAAAAGGAATGGACATGGGCGCTGATGATTATATCACCAAGCCTTTTACTGAGCTTGAGTTGTTGAATGCAATAGAGCAGCGCATAAAAAAAGTAAATCGCATCAAAGAGAAATATACCAACGGCCAATATGATATGAAAACCCTGTTTGAAGAGATGGGAAAGGAGAGTATCTGGGAAGAATTTTCTTCGGGCAGGTTTACCAATATCTATAAGAAGAAGCAAATTATCTATAGCGAAGGAAACCACCCTTCCAATTTATTCTTTGTCAACAAAGGGAAAGTGAAATTATATAAGTCGAATGATGATGGGAAAGATCTCACAATAGGACTCTATGGTTCTGGTGAATATTTTGGATACATGTCATTACTGAAACATTCTGTTTATCGTGAAACTGCTGAAGCAATGGAAGAATCAGAAGTTGCTATGATTCCACGTACAGAATTCGAAAGCCTGATTGGAGAAAATCCAATGATCATGAAAAAGTTTATTCAATTGCTTGCCGGAAATATTGCCGAAAAAGAAAATCAGTTGCTGGGTTTGGCCTATAATTCTCTTCGCAGAAGGGTTGCTGATGCACTGCTTTTATTGAGAGACAAGTTTGGAAATGGAACTGCTCCTTTTTCTATTCATATCTCAAGAGAGGATCTGGCAAATATTGCTGGTACCGCAACCGAATCATTGATAAGAACTTTGAGTGATTTCAAAACAGAAAAACTCATCGATATCAGAGATGGAAATATTGTACTGTTGAATGAGAAGAAATTGGAGAATCTCTTTAATTGATTTCTGCAACAGTTGATAGAGAGATCAGGTATGTATTATAATCTTTTCTTAAAATAGAATGATCTCTTTCTATATAATCAAGCTGCTCTTTTAGTCTGGCATGTATTTTTTTAAGCGACTGAACTTGAATGGATTCTTCCATTGAAGTTTGCTGGCTCCATTTTTCGATATGTCTTTGCAGATCATGTTTCATATGATCATACACATCATCTTTTACAATAAACTGATTTTGAAAATGCTCAGCAAGTGCTAGGTTTTCACTGTTGGTGATATCATCCATGACTTCTGAAAGACGCGTTTTTAGAAATGAATTTTCCTGATGCAAGAAGTCAATAAGTCTTACCCATGAGGATGTCTCAAAGATATACTGCGTCCATTTGCTACCAACCCTAATATTTTTTACCATCATTCGCCTGTTTAAAAAAGGTGCCAGTCAATTGCGCCTGCAAAATGACTGGCAGATTTATCAGTGTACACTGATTTTCTGGTGAACAGTTTTCACCGCCTCCTCTTTTTTAGGAAGCGTCAAAACCAATTCTCCATTTTTATAATTTGCGTCAATCTTATCTTTCAGAATATCTTCTGGAAGTGAGAATGACCTTGAGAAGCCCCTGTAGTTATACTCTTTTCTAGAGTATCCGTCTTCTCTTTCTTCTTTTTTCTCATCCTTTTCTGCGCTTACAGTAAGGGTAGATCCGTTTACATCAATCTTGAAGTCATTTTTCTCTAAACCCGGTGCCGCGAGTGAAATTTCATAGTTCTTCTCAGACTCTTTCACATTTACTGCAGGCATGTGGGAGGATAATGGCCATCTGTCGTCTAACCACTCACTCCAGGGTCTCATGATTTCTTCCAATGCTGAAGGTCTGAAGATTGATGACCTCAACAAAGATTTTCCATTGCCAGACATAGTCGATATTTTTTTGTGATGAATAATGAATTGCAAATCTAAATTCTAGCAGCAGCAAGGTTAAGAATAAGGCTCATAAAAAAAAATGACTTTGCTCATATCCTGATGAGTAAGTCATTCATTTATACCTGCTTTATTTTTAGTTATAAACTACTCGCGAGGTAATTGAGGTAGTTGCATTTGAGATCAAGAAAATTCTTCTCCACGATCCGGATGCGCTCTCTCAATGCATTTTGCATAAGCAATGAATTGACGGGATAATCTTTCACCTTCTTTTCGTTGGCAAGAAAGCGTTGCTGTTTTGCCAATTCATCTTTGATCTCATCCATGAAATCTTGTTGGTTATGCATTTCTTTTTTCAAGTGATGAAAGGAAGAAGCAGTTTCTTCATCCATTTTTTTCTTGAATTTCATGGCAGCAGAAAGCATGTTTTCAAGATCCGGAATCTCCTTTTTCTGCCTTGTAATCATGTCGTCCCAAGCATCGTTTTCTTTCATGAACATGTCCAAAATTTTCCCATCCATATACACTGTTTTTTAAAGGTTCGTACAAATTTCTATTCTCTGGGATATTTTTGAAATGATTGTACAACAGGGTAGAACTGATTTAAATCATTTTTTATCTCTGTACTTATTTCTTCTACGCGTTTATACGTAATCATGGAAATTAACCTCCGTGCTTTGGTTGGTCAATAAAACAGATCATTACTTTCGTTGTACAGTTAGTTGTTGATTTATTCTGCAGTCAGTTTATATAACGAAAGTTCGTTTATCCGTACCCTGTGGAATGAACTTCAAAATTCCTCCCTCTCTATTTTTAGAGAGGGATTTTTTTTGGGGGGATAAGAGTACTATTTTTATATATGCAACATGAAATTCAGTTTCTAGAAGGTCCGCGATCGCGTTGGGCCGATTTTAAATTCGTCGTTAAAGTTGCCTTTGAATTCATCCGCGGTTTTCGTGCACTTCATTTCACCGGACCCTGTGTAACGGTATTTGGTTCTGCACGGTTCAAAGAAGACAGCGAATATTATCAACTCACACAAAAATTTTCTGCAGAAGTGGCGAAGCTTGGATTTACCATTCTTACAGGAGGCGGACCAGGACTGATGGAAGCAGCGAACCGTGGTGCGAAAGAAGTGGGAGGAAGATCGGTAGGATGCAATATTGTACTTCCCATGGAACAGCATCCCAATCCGTATTTGGACAAGTGGGTGAACATGAAATATTTTTTCGTGCGCAAAACCTTGCTCATCAAATATTCTTATGCATTTGTGATCATGCCAGGTGGATTTGGAACATTGGATGAATTGTTTGAGGCGATGACCTTGATCCAAACAAAAAAGATCAATGAATTTCCTGTCATCATTTTTTCAACATCATATCACAAAGAACTGGTGGAGCATATTGAAAAGATGAAGCAGTTGAAAACCATTTCAGAGGAAGATCTTCAACTTTTTCTGGTGACCGACTCTATTGAAGAGGGCGTTCAGCATATTAAAGCGTGCATCGAGCGCTTCGGACTCACCCCTGTGAAGCGCAAGCCAAGCTGGTTCTTGGGCGAGCAAAAGTAAATTTTGTGTACTAAAAATATTAGTATATAATTGCTAAATAAATTAGCAATTATGGATGGGGAAATCTACCAGGGAACGGCCTATTCCGGTTCCAAACAATACACACAGCATCAGGTGAAAACAACCAATGCCACTGGCTTTGGGGCTGCGTCGGATGATTTTGCCGAGCGAGGAATCGATCTCAATGAACAATTGATCCGAAACAAGCCTGCTACTTTTTTCATGCGCATCCGTGGAGATGCCATGATCGGTGCCGGCATCTTTGATGGAGATACGGTGATTGTGGATCGCAGCATCAAACCTGTAACGGGTAAAGTAGTGATTGCCGTACTGAATGGAGAAATGCTGATTCGCCGTTTTGAAAAAGGATTCAACCGCATTCGTCTTATTCCTGAAACCAATCGCCTTGCACCAATCGAAGTCGATCCCTTCGCAGAGTTTTCGGTGTGGGGGGTGGTTACTTATGTGATACATCCGTTGTAATTGTTGTAGTTGTTGTAATGGTTGTAAGTTGTAGGTTATAAGTTGTAAGTTAACAACAGCCATAACAACTATAACAATTACAACAACTACAACGATTACAACAACTTACAACCTACAACTTAGAACTTACAACTGCCTTTTATGTTTGCTATCATCGACTGCAACAGCTTCTATTGCTCCTGCGAAAGATTGTTTCGTCCTGATCTGCGCAATAAACCCGTTGTTGTATTGAGCAACAATGATGGATGTATTATTTCACGGTCAGACGAAGCGAAGCAATTGGGTGTTGCCATGGGTGCTCCATTTTTTGAAAGCAAACAATTGATCCGTGAAAAGCAGGTTGCTGTTTTTTCATCCAACTATCATCTCTATGGTGATATGAGCAAACGGGTGATGGATACCCTGCGCATTTTATCTGATCATGAAATATATAAATGTGTGGAGGTGTATTCGGTGGATGAAGCTTTTGTGAATTTGGATCATTTGCCTGCATCTTCTTTGAATGGATTCGCGCAGGTATTGAGAGATGTGGTGGGGCAGTGGACGGGCATTCCGGTATCCATTGGCATTGCACCCAGTAAAGTATTGAGCAAGGTGGCGAACCGGTTGGCGAAAAAAAACAAACAGCAAACCGGATGCATCATGGTGTTGCAAACAGCAGATGAATTGCAGGATGCTTTGGAAAGAACCGATGTGTCCGATCTCTGGGGCATTGGTAGGCGCTATGCAAGAAAACTGAAAGAACAATATGGTATCAATACTGCCTGGCAACTCCGTCACATGCCGGAAGAATGGGCCCGAAAAGAATTGGGTGGAGTGGTAGGCGTTCGAATGATCCGTGAATTGAAAGGTGAATCCTGCATTCAATTGAAAGATCCACTCGAAAAGAAAAAAATCATTGCTACTACGAGAATGTTTGGCAAGCCAGTCTTCGATCTTCAACCGCTTAAAGAAGCGGTGGCTACCTTCACTGCACGTGCTGCCGAAAAACTGCGCAGGCAATACAGCGCGGCAAGTTCCATCGATGTGTTTGTAGTAACCGACGGACAGGAAGGAATGAAATACGAGTACAATCCGCAGAGCCACCATCGCTATCATACCCTCCTGCATCCAACGGCGGATACAAGCGAATTGATTCGTGCAGCCCTTCCGCTGGTGATATCGCTGTATAAAAAGGGGATGAAATATAAAAAAGCCGGCGTCATCCTTGGGGGCATCGTTCCCGATGATGCACTGCAGGGAGATCTTTTCTCGCCTCCGGCGAAACAATACAATCGAGCACTGATGGGGGTTTTAGACAATATCAATTTCAGCATGCGGGATGATATGATCAAGTTTGGAGCATCCGGACTCACCCGTAACTGGAAGATGCGGCAGGAGATGAGGAGTAAACGGTTCACGACGAGGTGGGGGGAGCTGTTTGTGGTGTGAAGTAGAAGGGACGAGGGATGAGGGACAAGGGACGAGGGACAAGGAACAAGGGAGGATACACTATTAGTTTGAATTATGGGATACTATTACAATTAATAAATATCAAGCTCGTAATTTCTTGAAGAGAACTCCTTGTCCCTTGTCCCTTGTCCCTCATCCCTTGTTCCTTGTCCCTCCTCCCTGGCTGTTTAAAAAAAAGAGCCCAGTAGAAACTGAGCTCGTAAAAGGATATTGTTTTTTAAAACGGGTTGATCTATGGCCCTTAGCGATAAATCAATGCAAATATATTATTAAACGAAGCATTTTTGTTTAAAATGAGTGTGCATTAAAAAAATTTGGATCATTATTTTAATAAAAAATGTATTTTAATTGACAAATCTGTATTTTTAGAGGATAATTGTTTCAAAAATGACATTTTCTGTTGTAAAAAGACATATTTCTTTAATTGTATTATTAATTAATTTAATATGTGTAGACAGACTAATGTCTCAGGATACCATCTTCTTAAGGAATTACACATTAGATGAACCGGTGTTGAATGTTGATGGTGTAGGTGACTATATCATTGCCAGGACTACTACCAAAATATACAGGTTAAATGAAGATGAGGAGTTCGAAGAAATTTTACGGGTAGATCCAGTGAAAACAGGTAAGCACACCTGGGTGGGAAAGAAAGACAGGAGGGGCAATTATTCCACCTATCATACTGATTATCTTCCTCCATCAAAAATTATTCCCTACTATCCGGTAGGAAACTTCTTGCCTGGGTATCACCATGCAAATATTACATTGGCCAAAGATGGCAATACGTATTATGTAACATTCAGGGGGAATATCTTAAAATACACCATCAAGGATTTTTATAAAATTTACAATCGTTGGGAATCAGTTCGAGATGTTTATATCGATGACTCTATTAAAATCACGTCGACATATTCGGCTATATATAAAGATTCTGCCTATGAAGTTTTTGGCTTTGATACCTTAAAAGGAGTCAGTTATTCAAATGGTGAAGCAGCTAAAGTAAAAGGTAAATATTACTTGTGTGTTGATGACCTGTATAAATTAGAGAATAATCAATGGGTCAAACAGCAATTTGAAAAAGACTTGAAGCCAAGTTTAAAAAAATTAAGTGTTTATAGGAATGAAACTTATTATTTGTCACTACATGCTTTTGGTCGAATTGATTTAAATACAAATCGATTTATAGATACAATATTACAAGAATCCAAATACGAATATTTTGATATTGAGTGGGTAAACAACAGAGGCTATGTTACAAATGAAAATGGGTTCTTGTACGTTTACGAAAAGGATAATCCAGTAAAATCAGTAAACATTGGATCTCCAATTTATGATATTAATATCTCGGCTAACCGCAGTGAAGCAATACTATCATGTAAAGATGGTGTATATAAAGTCAAACTTTCAGACTTATCATTCAATAAATTATTTACGCTTACTGATGCAATTGAGTCGGTATTTGTCGATGATCAAATGTTGATTACTACTTTACACGGACTCTATATTTATTTTGAAGGAGGTGCCAAAGAAATTATTCCAAGAATTGAGTTCAATAAATATGGATTATCAGCACATGATCAATTGATTTTTGCTGGCTCAATAGAGGGGTTGTATGTACTTGACAAAGGGATACTATTGAACAATGTTTTAAAAAGTTTAAAAGAGACAGAATTCAAAGACAAACGTCAATTGCAATTTAATATTGGAGTAATCCTATTCGTCATTGCCTTAATAGTGATTGCATTTTTAGTCTATCAAAATCTACAAAAGAAAAAAGAATCACTCAAGCTGATACGTAAAGGAACTACAATCAATCCAGAAACCATACGTCAGATTGTATTGGAAAATCCAAAAATTATCAGTGTAGAGGCCATTGCTGAATATTTTGAAACTTCAACTGTGCAATTGAACAGGGTATTGAAGAAGTATGACACAAGCGGACTCGCAGTATTGAAATCTATTAAGCAGGATATCGTGAAAGAAATGATCGAACAGGATAAATCGTTGGAGGAGATTTCAAAACGTGTGGGATATAGCATCAACTATATCAAAAGGAATCTACTTTGATCATCGTCTTGAAAGCATGGCTTTGATCTGCTTTCAATTCAACGAGTCCGATTTTATTATTGAAAGCATCCGGTGCGGAGCT